>Ga0315278_10001183_pt1 | contig 22681 bp, 16 predicted proteins | sample YL17G06_0_MG_FD_203880 | JGI IMG/M metagenome (GOLD analysis project Ga0315278, IMG submission 203880) | Sediment microbial communities from Yellowstone Lake, YNP, Wyoming, USA - YL17G06_0 | ecosystem: Environmental > Aquatic > Freshwater > Lake > Sediment | place: USA: Wyoming | collected... | reverse complement strand
ATTAACCGAAGGAGAACTGAGTACCGAAAAGCAGTTGCCATGAGGCAAAGTGTGTCTTAGCTTAAGGAGCAACGTGTCCGACTTGTTTGACGACATACATCTCTCAAACACAAACTTGTCGGTCTGATTATGGCGGTTCTGAGCGGTGCGCTGCTGATCGGGTTCGTCATCGAGATGTTCACTGATATCAGCTCCTATAAAGAGGAGCTGCGGCGCAGCGCGATGGTTACTGCCAGACTGACGGCCATCAATTCGGCAGCTGCGCTCGCCTTCGATGACCGCACCGGCGCACAGGAGACGCTCAATACTCTGGAGGCAGTACCGTACATCGATGCAGCTTACCTGTATGACAGCGCTCTGAACATCTTTGCTTCGTACGCTAAGAAGGATCTACGGTCAGAGATTGCTCGGGACCTGCTGCGAGAAGGGTCGGAAAGCAGACTCGTGAACGGATTCCTGCACGTAGTTCAGGCGGTCAGCCGCAATGGTCGGCTCTATGGTTTTGTTTACACGATGGCATCCACCCGAGAACTTGATGCACGCATCAACTCGACCCTGATATCAGTGGCCGTGCTGGTCGGTTGCCTGCTCGTCGTTTCGTATCTCGTGGCCGTCCGGCTTCAAAGAATCATATCCAACCCCATTCATAATCTGGCCGATGTCGCCCAGCAAATATCTCGCGATGGGGATTATTCTCAGCGTGCTGTGAAGTGGGGCGCCGATGAGATTGGCGCTCTTTACGACAGTTTCAATGAGATGCTGGACCAGATTGAAGCGAGAAAGCTGGAGCGTGACCGGGCCGAAGATGCTCTGAGGGTCAGCGAAGAGAAGTACCGCACTTATATCAGCAATGCGCCCAACGGAGTTCTGGTTCTGGATAATGAAGGGTCTCTGATTGAAGTCAACCGTGCCATGTGCGATTACACCGGTTATGACAGCACGGAACTCTGTAGCAAGACACTCCCTGACTTATTCTCGCCTCGTGGCTCCGGCAAGGGAGATGTATTCGTTTGCGAACTTCAGGCAACGGGTCGATCCAGCGGTGAGATGCTGATTAGCAGGCGAAACGGGGGCGACCAATGCTTTACGATAAGTGGCGTCAGATTGTCCCATGACCGTCTCATTCTGTTTGCCTCTGATGTGACCGATCTTAAGCGCGCCCAGGAGGAATTGGAATCACTCGCGGACAGGTTAGAGCAAAGCAACCGCGAGTTGTCGGACTTTGCAACGGTAGCATCCCACGACCTTCAGGAACCGTTGCGCAAAGTCCGAGCCTTCGGTGATCGTCTCAAGCAAACCTGCAACGAGTCCCTGAGTGATCAGGGTCGGGACTATCTGGAGCGCATGCAACACGCTGCCGATCGTATGCAAGTGCTCATTAATGATCTTTTGACCTATTCCCGCATCACTACCAAAGCACAACCTCATGCTCCCGTCGACCTGTCAAAGATCGTTCGGGAAGTAATGGAAGATTTGGAAGTGCGAATTGAAGAAGTGGGCGGTCGGGTTGAGATCGGCGAGCTGCCCACAGTTCTAGCCGAACCACTGCAGATGCGTCAATTGATGCAGAATCTCATCGGAAATGCACTAAAGTTCCATAAACCGGATGTACCGCCAGTAATCACGATTTATCCTACAGATATCAATGGCAGTGAAACCGATGGTTTCACGTTTGCCGAATCGCAACCCACATTCTGCTCCATTACGATAGCAGACAATGGCATTGGCTTCGACGAGAAATATGCGGATCGGATCTTCGGCGTGTTCCAGAGGCTGCATGGACGTGATGAATACGAGGGCACCGGCGTGGGGCTCGCCGTTTGTCGAAAGATTGTCGATCGTCACCTCGGTTCAATCGTCGCGCATGCCAAAGAGGGAGAAGGTGCTACTTTTATCATCACATTACCGGTAGCAGAACCTAAAGGAGAGTCGAGTCATGAACATCAGATCGAAACCGATTACCATCCTGCTGGCTGAGGATGACCCCGATGATGCCTTGATGGCGCGGGAAGCTCTGCATGAAAGCCGAGTGGCCAATATGCTCAGTATTGTGGAAAACGGCGAGGAACTCATGGACTACCTGTACTCGCGCAATAAGTATCGGGATCGTCAACCGGCTGACCTGCCCGGATTGATCCTCCTCGATCTTAATATGCCCAAAATGGATGGACGGGAAGCCCTGCGCGAAATCAAAAGCGACGCTCGACTGAGACGCATCCCCATCGTTGTGCTCACTACTTCGAAGGCGGAGGAGGACATCTTGCGCACCTACGATCTGGGGGTTAATTCGTTTATCACGAAGCCGGTGTCCTTTGCATCACTGGTCGAGATCATGAAGATTCTGAGCCGATATTGGTTTGAGATTGTCGAACTGCCTTGCGAGAGCAGGGGGATTGAGCATGAGACAGCAGTGCATTAGTGTCCTTATCGTTGATGATGACAATGACGATTATATTCTCACTCGTGACCTGTTGAGCCAGGTCCATGAGCCTCAAATCAAAGTTGATTGGAGGTCCAGCTATGAGACCGCTCTTGACGCCATCGTTTCGGATGGCTATGACATATTTCTGGTCGATTACCGTCTGGGCAAGAAGACCGGACTCGAACTGATCGAAGAGGCTCGTCGCCAGGGCTGTCGAAAGCCGATGATCTTGTTGACGGGTCAGGGGGATCAGGATGTCGATCTGGGCGCTATTAAGGCCGGAGCCTCCGACTATTTACTCAAAAGCCAAATCGATGCGTCGTTGCTGGAACGCTCGATACGGTATGCGATGGACCGCGATCAAGCAAAACAGGAACTCTGGAAGAGTGAGGAGAAGTACCGCGCCCTATCCGAAAATTCGCCGGATGTCATCCTTCAGTTTGACGTCAATTGTCGCCATCTGTACGCTAATTCAGCCGTCAAGTCCTACATTGACAAGAGTCCGGAGGAGATTGTCGGACGGACTCATGCCGAGTTAGGGTTTTCTCAGGAAGCACAGGCGTTCTGGCACAAGCATCTCGCCGAAGTATTCTCTTCCGCCACTTCCCAACGAGCCGAGTATGAGCACCACTATCCGGAGCGCACGGGAATCTATGACCTCCGCCTGATTCCTCACTGTTCTGCTGACGGCCAGGTGGAAACCGTGATGGTTACCATGCGTGATATCACCGAGATTAAACGCTTGCAGCAGTTTACGTCACGTGCCCAGAGACTCGAAACGGCAGGACGGATAGCCGGACAAGTGGCTCACGATTTCAACAACCTTCTCGGTCCTCTCGTTGCCTACCCGGATCTGATGCGGGAGGAACTGCCCAAGGATCATCCGACTTTGCGGTTCCTGGATAGAATGTTGAATGCGGCGAGGGAAATGTCTCAGATAAACCAGCAACTGCTGACTCTGGGGCGACGCGGCCACTATAATCAGGAGCCTTTGAATCTGAACAAGATAGTCAGGCAGTCGACCGAGCAGTTGACGGAATTGGCCGTAGCGCCAACGGTGAAGTTGAACCTTGAACCCAAACTGATGAACATTCAGGGTGGCCCCGCCCAGATATTCCGCGCCGTTTGCAACCTGATTACCAACGCCTGTGAAGCTATGCCCAACGGCGGCAAACTCGATATCTGCACGGAGAATGTCTCTGCAAAGGAAGATATCATCGGTCGGCTGGGGCGCATTCCGCGAGGACAATACGTCCGGCTGACAGTGTCGGACACTGGTCCCGGCATTCCTCCCGATGTTTTGTCTCGAATGTTCGACCCGTTCTTCTCGACCAAAAAGGCTGGTGTTAGTCGTGGCTCCGGTCTTGGTCTGAGCGTGGTTCATGCCGTTGTCGAGGATCATCACGGCTATGTTGAATGCGACACGGTTCTGGAGCAGGGCACCTCCATGCAACTCTACTTTCCCATTACCAATGACAGTATCCAGGTGGAAGATGTTCATACCGCAGTCGGCGGGAATGAAAAGATAATGGTGGTCGACGATGATGAGATGCAAAGAGAGGTGAGCACCAGGCTCCTGGAAAAACTCGGTTACGCAGTTGTAGCTCTCGACAGTGGAACAAAAGCGCTCCTGGCGCTTGTCGAATGCTCGCCGGATTTGTTGATTCTCGACATGATTATGCCAAACGACCTTGACGGTACCGCAACCCTTCAGGGGGCACTGCAGATAAACCCCCACCAGAAAGCCATTATCGTGTCCGGATACGCCGAGAATGAGCGGGTGCTTGAGGCGCGAAGACTTGGCGCTGGAGCTTTTATCCACAAACCGCTGACACTGCGCTCACTGGGACAGGTGGTCCGGAGAGAGTTGGATCGTACCGTGGTTGAAACGCCCGCCTAGATGACAGATCGTCATTCCGGATCGATTCATGTGTTAAGATCCTGATTGGTCTGTTCTTGCCGAATTACGATCCTCGGTGTTTTTTGGATCAAATCGCAGACAACCTAAGCTCGGTTGCGACCACGCAATCTCGGATCACAAAAAGATACGTCATCAGGGCCTCGAACCCCGGACCTGCTGAATAGGTGTCCGGAACCTCTGAATATATTGCCAACCGCCGCCATTCCACAAGCTGCAACCTCCCGGTTACCTGGACCTGTCCAACTCCGCTTGGCTTGACCCTCCCTCCGAGGGCCAACTTATAACCCGAGGCGTAGGCTTTTCGGCCGCTACCCAGCACACTTTTGCCCCGTTTTTTTGCGCTTGGAGATTCCGTCTGTCGATACTATATTAAAGGCTGTCTGCACTTACCCGGGCGGCGATTGTCGGACCGGGTTTTCTTTTGGATGATCTTCCCTTCGCCGGTTTGATCAGTGGCTCAAGTGCAGAGTTTCTAACCAAGCGGGCACTTATCCGCCCTTTAAGAGGTTTTGTTATCGCATGATACCCGTTGACCGCATTCGCAATCTGGCCATAATAGCCCACATCGACCACGGGAAAACGACCCTGATCGACTCCGTGTTTCGCGCCACTCGGACTTTTCGAGATAACCAACAGGTCGCGGAACGCCTCATGGACAATAACGATTTGGAGCGAGAACGAGGCATCACTATCCGCGCTAAGCACTGCACGGTAAGTTGGAACGAATATCTCATCAACATTATCGATACCCCCGGACATGCCGATTTTTCCGGCGAGGTCGAACGGGTTCTGTCGATGGTCGATTCGGTGCTGCTTCTGGTTGACGCCGTTGAAGGGCCGATGCCGCAGACGCGGTACGTTCTGATGCGCGCCCTCCGACTGGGGTTGCGTCCGATTGTAATCATCAATAAAGTCGATCGCCCGAACGCCCGCCCGGATCACGCTCTGAACAAGACGTTTGACCTGTTTATCGATCTGGGAGCGACCGACGAACAGGCGCATTTTCCGGTGTTGTATGGATCGGGACTCGATGGCTGGTTTGTTCGAGACCCGGGGGAAAAAACGCACGAGGGAATGGAGTTGCTGCTTGAGACCATAATTGAGCAGGTTCCACCGCCTAAAGTTGACCAGGATGGCCCGTTTCTGATGCAAGTCAGCACATTGGCCTGGAGCGACTATATCGGACAGATCGGCGGTGGTCGGGTGCTGCGCGGCACGCTCAATAAAGGTGAAGAGTTCACTCGGTTTGTGATGCGGTGGAAGGACTCAGCCGATCAGGATGCCGGCTGGGATCTTGTCGGTTCGTCTAAAGAGAAGGGCGTACACCTCTGGGTGACACGCGGATTGCAGCGGGTTGAAGCCGACAAGATCAGTGCCGGGGATATTGTCTGGCTGGCCGGGCCAAGTGAAATAGGCATTGGCGATACCTTCTCGGCGCTTGAAGATCCCTCGGCGGCATTACGGCCGCTTGAAATCGAAGAACCGACCGTGTCAATGTTCTTCCTGGTCAATACCGGACCATTCTCCGGAGCCGATGGCACCGCTATCATGCTGCGTCAGTTGAAAGAACGGCTGCAGCGCGAGTTGCGCACCAACGTGGCGTTGCGGATGGAAGACCTCGGGCGAGCTGACGGGGTGAAAGTGTCCGGTCGCGGCGAGCTGCATCTGGCCATCCTGATTGAGGAAATGCGGCGCGAAGGACTGGAATTCTGCGTTTCTCGTCCCGAAGTCATTACTCATCAGGACGAATCCGGCAATACCTTTGAGCCAATCGAGCAACTGCTTATCGATGTTCCCGAGGAATACCAGGGTATCATTATTGAGAAGCTGGCGCGACGCAAAGGGGAGCTTAGAACTGTAGAAAACGCCGGCACTAACGTCATCAGAATTGAATTTGAAATACCGACCCGCGGCCTGATCGGCTACCGCTCGGAATTCCTGACCGATACTCGCGGGCTGGGGATTATGGCCGCCCGATTTGTCGGTTATGGCCTATGGCGGGGCGAGATTGCCGCGCGTAGCCGTGGTTCGGTCATCAGCATGGAGACCGGTCCGGCGACAGCGTATGCCATCGAAGGATTACAGAAACGAGCCGTGTTGTTTGTGGAGCCGACCGATCGGGTCTACATCGGCCAGATTGTGGGAGAGAATTCCCGCCCGGACGATCTGCCGTGCAATCCGACCAGGCGCAAGAACCTGACCAATCACCGGTCATCTACTAAGGATATCGCGGTGGCGCTCGATGTGCCGCGCCAGATGTCGCTGGAGCAGGCGATGGAGTGGATCGGGACAGACGAGTTGGTGGAAGTGACCCCCAAGTCAATTCGGATGCGCAAAGCAATTCTCGATTCCGAGCAGCGAAAACGGGCACAGAGAGTTCAGGCCGGACTCATGCTGGGGCTCAACGCCACTCCAGCTCCTTCGGCGATGTAATCTTGACCTTCCCTATGAAAATCTGACAGTTCAGTAGGTCAGGACCCTTGTGGTCCTGACAATTGAAAGGGTGACAATCACTGTCAGGAGGGCAAGCCTCCTGACCTACAATTCTGACAGGGCCTTGGTCAACTCGTTGTCTACCAATAAAAAATACGCCATCAGGGACTCGAACCCCGGGCTCTCTTACCGAGAATCCGGGATTCTATTTTGTGCACCAGCTCTGTGGTCAACGAGTCACAGGCACTCGTCTGAAGCGTTTGTCCTCCACTTAGAGCAGTTCGAACTTGGACGGCTTGTTGCCTCCAGTGTACTTCGCAGCGTCGCCGCGCCACATTGGGCAAAACGACCTCAGCCCCGGATACTTGTCCACAAACTTGCTCATGAACTGCGCGTAATACTGTTCCCGCATAAGACCATGAGTGGGAATCACCAGTTTGGGCTGCAGCTTGTCCAGAGTATATTCGGTGCTCTCAGCGAGCGCGACCGTGTCCTGATGATGACACCCGGTGACATTGATTAGCGCGATGTCGACCGAATTGAAAGCCGCGTCTATGGAATCAATCTGCGATATGAACCCGTCGCGTTGATCCGGCAGCCATCCGGCCAGATCCCCGGCGTGGTAGATCGTGAGGCCGTCGACCGTGATAACAAACCCGACCCCGGCGTCGTTGGAGCGGACCGCCATCACCCGCATTCCGTCGATGGTCCTGGTCATGCCCGGTCCAACATATTCATAAGGCTGACCGGCATAACCCTGCCGTGCGCCTTCCTGAAGCGAGTCCGGATAGTCAAAGTAGGTCAGGACCCTTGTGGTCCTGACATCGGAGTGTCAGGAGGACAAGCCTCCTGACCTACAATTCGCTTGACAGCCTTACGCCGAGGAAAAAGAAGTAATAGTATCTATTGACATCTATTGCCATTATGCCGATATTCCCTCCTGGAGGTGAAAACAGATGGCTAGTGTTAACATTTCGCTTTCCGACGAGCTAAAAAATACGTTGAGTCCCAGTCAAAGTAGGTCAGGACCCTTGTGGTCCTGACATCGGAGTGTCAGGAGGACAAGCCTCCTGACCTACTTGGCTTGACAGCCTTCTTCCGAGGGAAGAAAAGTGATAAAATCTATTGACATCTATTGCCATTATGCCGATATTACTTCCTGGAGGTGAAAACCGATGGCTAGTGTTAACATTTCGCTTTCTGAGGAGCTGAAGAAATACGTTGAGTCCCAGATCAAGGGTGGCTCTTACGGAAACGTGAGCGAGTATTTCCGAAGTCTCATCCGTGACCAACAAAAACGAGCTGCCCAGGAGCGCCTGGAGCAGCTCTTGCTTGAAGGCCTGGAGAGCGGCAACGCCGGTCCGATGACCAAGGCCGACTGGAATGAGTTGCGGCAGAGCGCCGTTCGTCGCGCTGAGAAAAGGCAAAAGGAAGCTCGTGGCAAGAAGAAGAGTAAGTAGCACTAATCAGGCGAGGAAGGACCTTGCCGAAATAGCTGCCTACTACGGGGAGCAATCAGGTGAGCTTGAGCTTCGATTTATTGACGCCGCTGAGGATGCTCTTGAAAAGCTTCTCTTGATGCCCGAGAAGGGGGCAATGCGCGAGTATTTTCACCCTAAACTTCACGGCCTGAGAATGTGGCCGATTCCAAAGTTCCCCAAGATTCTCATCTTCTATCGTCCGGTAGATACCGGGATCGAAGTTATCCGCGTTCTTCATTCGGCACGCGATATTGCCGCACTCTTTTCAAAGGGAGAGGTGTCCTGAGACGAGGCAAGGTGGGACGGGACGTTCGTTGTCCCGACATTTGGTGTCGAATCCGCCCGTTCCGGTCTGGATTCGACCTACATGGCTGCTGCTCTACTTGTTGATGCCCTCGACCTTCTTACCGTGTCGATCCAACACCTTCAGGAGCTCCTGCTGAATTCCTCGACCGGTCTCAGTGAGAGAAGAGTCGTAGAAGACGGCGCTATCTAGGGAGTTCCAGAGGTCCAGCAAATAGGCGTCGCCAAGTTCCATCAACATGAAGCTCTTTCCTAACCAGGCCTCGGCATTGGCATGATCGATTGCCAGGGCGCGTTCAAGACTATGGTTTGCCTCGAAATACCTTCTCAGAGCGCCGAGAATCTTCCCGCGGAAGGCGAAAGCGCCAGAGGTCTGGTTGCCGTACGAAATGGAGCTGTCAAGCGATGCCAATGCTTCCACGTTCCTTCCCAGCCTGAAAAGCAAGGCCCCGTGCTCGCTCCACACTGAAGGATTAGTTGGATCCAGCTTGAGAGAACGGTCGTAACTGGCAAGTGCCTCATCATATCTTAGCAAGGCCACCAGTATTTTGCCACGATTGCTCCAGAAACGGGCATCCCCGGAGTCCAACGCTATCGCTCTGCCAACGTGGGCTAATGCCCGCGATAGTTTACCACTATGAAACTCGGTCATCCCTTTGTTGTTGTATGCCTCGGCGTTGTTCGGGTCGTACGCGGTGGACGAATCGAAGCAATTCGATGCTTCCTCAATCCGACCCAGCCCGATGAGGGAGTGACCCCGATTGTTCCACGCACTGGCAAAGCCGGTTACAATGGCAAGCGCGCTGTCGGCGCAGCTCAGGCCTTCTTCGAAACGACGTAATGCGTTCAGGCAAAATGACTTTGCCGAAATCATGACGGCACATTCATGACCGCGATCTCGCCCACAGAGATCGAAGTCTTGAAGCGCAGAGTAGAAATCGCCCACGTGCTGATGACTGATGCCCCTCATAACGAGTAAGCTCGACTTAATCGTCTCAGAAACCTGGATCTGATCAGGCATCCGTTTCAACAGAGAGAGTACCTTTTGGTAGCTGCCTTCATTAAAAGCGATCACGGCGCTGTCCAGAAGTTCGTTGGGAGCCGATCGCAGACACTCAAGCAGCGTGCTCATGGCTTCTCTGTCCCCGGGGCTGATCACTTGCTGATAGTACTGAGACATGACAGAGTCGCGGTCGCAGTTGACGCTACCCAACGCAACAGGGATGATAAATAGACTTGTGCAGATCACCAAGGTAAAGCAGACACCAACATAGAAACCGCTCTTTCCCCTTTCCAACATCTGCAAAGTCTGTTCTCTCACCACAGTTAGCATTGGTCCGAACCTCACGGATGAGGTCACGCCCATAAAAAAATACGCCATCAGGGACTCGAACCCCGGACCCGCTGATTAAGAGTCAGCTGCTCTACCAACTGAGCTAATGGCGCATTCTCGAATTGTCCCAGCGACAGATTGAGGGTGGATGGGATCGAACCATCGGCCCGTTGCTTAAAAGGCAACTGCTCTACCACTGAGCTACACCCCCATCAATCTATCCCGTACCGGGCCAAATTTATAGGGGCCTATATAATATAGGCCGCCTGGTGAAAGTCAACCCAATTTCTCTATTTGCCAGTCGCAGGTTTGTCCAGCGGCCGCCCCAGGCTGTCCAGCCCTAGCGCTTTCAGGCTGTCCTTGCGCGCTTGGATGGAGAGGACGCTGTCACGGAACGACTTGGGATTATAGTTGTCCTGGTATTCCTGCACGTCCAGGCGAGACACGACTTTCAACGAATCGATCTCGAAAATCAGGTTATTCCCGCCAAACGGGGGTTTGTTGCCGTAGCCCAGTTCCGAAGGTATGAAAATCCGCCGCCGGCCCCCCTCGCGCATGCCCAGAATACCGTCGCTAAGACCCTTCACATGGGTGACGCCAACCTGACCGTAGTACGGCTGCTGAGACTGCCCTGAGCTGCGGAAAAACTTATCCTTCTTGATGCCCTCTGCGTCAGAGAACCATACCGCGTAGGAATGGGTGATATACATGCTGTCTTTGATTTCCCGGCCGGTCCCGACTCTCAGGTCCTGGTAGCGGACCCCGGAGGGATTGGCAATAATCGGCGCCTGTTCATTCAGGGCAACGGTATCCCCTTCCGACGTGCCCTCTCTCTTGTCTGAGGAATCCGAAGAACAACCCGTAAACATGAGCGCCAGGGTGCAAAACAATATGCCTGCAAACTCTTTCAAACTCTAACTCCTTTCCAACAATCTGTAGACCCCTTCACGTCCAGAACATCCACAACGTCTTCGCCTTACTAGTGTAGTGTCCCTAACGCTTCTTTGCAGTAGGTCGGGACCTTTACGGTCCCGACACTCTGATGTCAGGACCACAAGGGTCCTGACCTACGAGGTTATTTCTGGGACACTACACTAGTGGCCATTATAACTGTTTACCTCGCGCGCCTGAACAAGTTCCAATCCTGACCTCACTGAGCCGATAGCCAGCCTCGCATCGCGAAACGTCAGACACAGACAGGTGGGTCTTGCCTATTGCACCGCCTTCAGGAAGTCGATCTCGAAAACGAGGTTGGTCTTCGGTGGAATCGGACCATAACCCTGAGCGCCGTAGCCAAGTTCCCACGGGACATAAATTCGCCGTGTGCCGCCCTCTTTCATGCCGAGCATACCCTCACTCCAGCCGGCTATCAAACGAACACCAACCTGGCACTGAAACGGCTTGTTGGAGTCTTTTGAGCTTTGGAATCGCTGCACCTTTTGCAGGCCGGTGCTGTCGGAAAACCAGAGGGTATAGTGGCATTCAACCGGCATCTGATTAACAGCTTCCTTGCCGGTGCCAACCACCAGTTCCTGGTACCGCACGCCCGACGGCTTGCTGAAGATTTCCGGTTCGGTCGGCTGCTGGGCCGGGGTTTCGGTCTCAGTCTTGGTCGCGGTCTGGGCAGTAGTATCGTCGGTCTTGTCGCTGGATTCCGACTTGCATCCGATCAACACCGGCAGAGCAACCATCATTGCTAAAGCAATTGCCTTTTTCATTTGTCCTTCTCCTTATTTCGTTCGGTCTTATTAGACATCTTATCTTGTCTGCATCAAACCATTATTGTCTGTTCGCGGCGGGCACCGGTGGACACAACACAGATGCTCACACCCAAGTCCTCCGCCATGAAATTGAGATATTCACGCGCTTTGGGCGGGAGCTGACTGAATTTGGTCATACCGGTAGTGTCGGCCTTCCAGCCCGGCACCGTCTTGTAAACCGGTTTCACATGGGCTAGTTCGGCCAGGTCGAGCGGCACCTGATCGATTGTCTGTCCGTCGAGCTGATAGTGAGTGCAGACTTTGATCTCGTCCATCTCGTCCAGCACATCCAGCTTGGTCACGGCAATCGAGTTAACGCCATTGATGCGGGTAGTATGCCGAAGCGCCACCAGGTCGAGCCAGCCGCAGCGGCGGGGACGGCCGGTGGTCGCGCCGTATTCATCTCCAAGCGTGCGAAGCCGCTCACCTACGCTGTCCACCAGTTCTGTCGGAAACGGCCCGGCGCCGACTCTCGTGGTGTAGGCCTTGACCACGCCGACCACTTCATCAATCATGCGCGGACCCACACCCAGACCGGTGAGAATACCGCCAACCGTGGTATTGGACGAGGTCGCAAACGGATAGGTGCCGAGATCAACGTCCAACAACGACCCCTGGGCGCCTTCAAATAGAATCGATTTGCCTTCCTTGTGCGCCTGATACAGGTGGTAAGAGACGTCAACCACCATCGGCTTCACCAGTTGCGCGAATACGAGAAGCTTCTCGTAGGTGCTATCGAGGTTGGCGCGTTCGTCGTCAGATCCTTCCAGATAACGAGCCTTGATCACGCGCTGGTAGTCGAGACGTTTCCGCAGGCGTTCCGGAGCAAACAGGTCAGCGACCCGAATACCATGGCGCGCCACCTTGTCGACATAGGCCGGGCCGATGCCGCGCATGGTGGTGCCGATGGAACTGGTTCCGCGCGCGCGTTCATCCAGCGTGTCAACAAGCTTGTGATACGGCAGCACCAGGTTCGCGGCCGGAGAAACGAACAGGCGGCCTCGGCACTCAATCCCTCTCTCTCTGAGGAAATTCAATTCTTCCTCAAAACCGAACGGATCGAGCACGACACCATTGCCGATATAGCATTTCTTGCCCGGCTGAATGATGCCGGACGGAATCAGATGCAGGATGTACTTGCTCTCGCCGACCACGATCGTATGTCCGGCGTTGGCTCCACCCTGAAAGCGCGCGATTATGTCTGCCTCGGCAGCCAGTAAATCGACAATCTTGCCCTTGCCCTCGTCACCCCACTGACAACCCAGCACCGCTCTATTCTTGCTCATTGATCTTAGTCCTGGCCATATTCAAATGTTCGCTAACCAGCTGGCGAATCGACGTCAGCAATTCCTTTCTCCCGATGCCCGTGACCGTTGAGAAGGCGATGGCTCCAACACCTAAATCCTGTTCCACACTGCGAACTTTCTGGATCACTTTTTCTCGACTCAACTTGTCAGCCTTTGTAACCGCGACCATAACCGGAAGTTGACGTTCCGATAACCAGTTCATCAACTGTTCGTCCTGCTCGGTCGGCTCACGACGGCTGTCGAGCAACAGAACCAGGCCGATCAGGTGCTCTGCCGAAGTCAGGTACTGCTCAATCAACTTGCCCCATTGCACACGCAACGTCTGGCTGGCCTTCGCGTACCCGTAACCGGGGAGATCAACGATATAAAAGCGGTCATCGATCCGGAAGAAATTCAGCGAGCGGGTCCGACCCGGCGTGGATGACACCTTGGCCAGTTTTCTCTGGCCGACAATCTGGTTCAGCAATGACGATTTCCCCACGTTGGAGCGTCCCGCTACCGCTACCTGTGGCAGGCCGTCGCGAGGAAGCTGCTCCATCGCAAAAAAAGAACCGACAAACGAAGCTTCCGGTTTCTTGAGAACGATCTTCTGTCTCTCCAGTATCGTGTGTGCCGTCGCGAGCATATTCCGAAGCCGACGACGCCTGATTTCAGCTTACCCTGGTCGAAGGCCGTCGTTCCACGGTCGTCCTGACCCTGGCCGCCGGTTCTTCGATCATCGCTTCCTTAATTACCTCGTCAATCGTCCGCACATAAACAAGGTCCAGTCCGGCCAGCAACTCTTTAGGCAACTCGACAACATCTTTGCGATTGCGGGCCGGTAAAAGGATACGGTTGATACCATGACGTTTGGCCGCCAGCAACTTCTCATTAAGGCCGCCTATCGGCAACACGTCACCGCTGAGGGTAATCTCGCCGGTCATGGCCAGATCGGTGCGCGCAGCTATGCCGGTCAAAGCTGACAGTATGGCCACAGTGAGCGCGATACCCGCCGATGGTCCGTCTTTCGGCACGGCCCCTTCGGGAATGTGTATGTGCAGTTCGATTCTGTCAAAGAAGCCCGCATCGAGACCGAATCGGGTGGCGCGATTGCGGATGTAAGACAAGGCCGCTGTGGCCGACTCCCGCATGACCTCGCCGAGCGACCCAGTCAGAGTAAGTTTGGCCTTCCCCTTCATAGGGACGACCTCAACGGGCATCACTTCGCCGCCCGCCTCGGTCCAGGCTAGAGCCACCGCATAGCCGACAGTCGGCTGGGTCTTGACATCAGTGTCGATATACTTGCGCTGGCCGAGCATCTTGTGCACTCGGGGAACGTTGATCGCCAACTTGCGCAACCGTTTACCTTCGGCCATACTCAACGCAACCTTGCGCAAGAGCGATCCGATTTGGCGGTCCAACTCGCGTACTCCGGCTTCGCGGGTGTAGTAGTGGATGATCTCGCGAATCGCCGCGTCTTCCGACTTCACGTGAAGTTTAGTCAGCCCGGTTTCTCTAATGAGCTTGGGCAGGAGGTAGTCTCTGGCAATCGCCGCCTTCTCAAAATCAAGATACCCGGGCAGCCTGATTATCTCCATTCGGTCACGCAACGGTTCGGGGATTCCGGCGGTAGAGTTGGCTGTTGTCACGAACAACACATCCGACAAGTCGTACTCGACTTCGAGATAGTTGTCCCAGAAGGTGTTGTTTTGTTCGGGGTCAAGGACCTCAAGAAGTGCCGCGGCTGGATCACCGCGAAAATCCTTACCGATCTTATCGACTTCATCAAGCAGAAACACCGGGTTGGTCGAGCCAGCTTTCTTCAGAGACTGGATTATGCGGCCCGGAAGCGCCCCGATGTACGTCCTGCGGTGGCCGCGAATCTCGGCTTCGTCGTGAATACCGCCCAGCGACATCCGAACAAACTTGCGATCCATGGCGCGGGCGATCGAGCGACCCACCGACGTTTTCCCCACGCCCGGCGGACCGACCAGACACAGAATCGGCCCCTTCACTTTCGACGCCAGTCTGATAACTGCAAGATGCTCCAGAATGCGCTGCTTGGGCTTCTCCAGACCATAGTGGTCACCATCGAGAATCGACTTCACCTCGTTGAAATCAGTCCGGTCGCTGCTGCGCACGTTCCACGGTAACGCCAACAGCCATTCGACGTATGAGCGCACCACCCCCGCCTCAGCGGAGTACGGGTGCATTTTCGACAGCTTGCGAATCTCCTCGTCAGCTTTGGCGACCACGGCTTCGGGATAGTCCCCAGTGTCGAGCCTGCCGTAAAGATCGTCGACCTCGGCTCCGCCTTCTTCGCTCTGGCCCAATTCGTCTTTGATAGCTTTGAGCTGCTGCTGGAGATAAACCTCGCGCTGGTTGCGAGACATCGACTCCCGAATCGAACCATCAATCTTGTGCTCAATCTTGAGAATCTCCAGTTCCTCTTTCAGCACTTCCGAGAGCTGCAGGAACTGTTCCTTGACCGATCCGGCCTCGAGCAGTTTCTGCTTGGTCTCGATCTTGTGCAGCAGATGGGAGGAAATTGTATCAGCCTGGAGATCGTAGACTTCGATCGAAGCCACCGACGTAAGCACTTCATCGGGAATACGCCGATTCAGACGAACATACTCGGCGAACTGCTCGGTGACCGCGCGCGAGAGCGCCTCGGTTTCGCGATCGTATTTCTCGTCAGCCCGACGAACCAGTTCGATCTGCGCCACGAGGAACTCGCCCTCCGATGAAAGCGACCTGACTTTCGCTCGCACCATCCCTTCGACCAGCACCTTCAGCGTGCCGTTGGGCATCTTCATAACCTGCAGGATGCGGGCGACCACGCCGACCAGATACAGATCGCTCTGGTTTGGCGTTTCTGTAGCCGACGAACGCTGGGCCACGAGCAGGATCTGCTTGTCCTGCATCATCGCTTCCTGCAGAGCCTTGACCGTGAAGCTTCGACCCACCAGAAGGGGGTAGATCATATGTGGAAACACAACCACGTCCCGAAGCGGTAGGACCGCCAAACGGGACCGAATTGCGATTTCCTCGCTGTTGTAGGTCACTTTCATAATTCTAACCGACTGCAGCCGTGGGTCAGGACCTGTTGAAAGAGTTCTTCAGACAACGGGCTGACAGGCGACTCTGCCTGGCAGCCTTGCAGTTACAGGCGTCAGCCGGAGTCGGCTGACACCACATCTGGGGGTTTTCAACAGGCCCGTCAGGACGGCCAAACCACCCATTATAACGCTGTCTTGAACCAGGGCAAAGGACTTTTTGGAGACCACCTTCCGGAGGCGCACGTTTCCTATCGCGGATGAGAAGTGATTGCCAGCCAGAGGATTATCAACAGCAATGCCAGCAACGACAACATCAGGTACTGCCGCGGAGTCGGTGACCATTTGCGCGGGGGCGGTGACACTTGTGGTTCCGTGCCCAATGAGATCATCCCCTGCAGAGTCAGAATAAGCTCATCCGCCGAGCCAAATCGGTCGTTTGGGTCCGGGGCCATGAGCCGTCTGACCAGCAGACGGGCCACCCCGGGCGCGCGGGTCTCGGAAATACCGTCAAAGAGGGCACCGCCGGATTCCCCGTCAGGCACTTCGGGCATCCGTCCTGACAACAGGTAGAACAGAACCATTCCGAGTGCATATAGATCACCGGCAGCGGTGGCTTCGTTGCCGTCAACGAGTTCCGGTGCCACATAAACATCCTCAGCAAAGTCATCACGCTGACTTACTACTGTTCCGAGGCCGACGTCGGTCAGTCTGACCGTACCGGTTGCGGTGACAAAGATATTGGCTGTCGTGATATTGCCGTGCGCCAGACCCGCGTCATGCACTATTTTCAGAGTACGAGCCAGTTCCAGCGCCAGTTCAAGCCAGCGCAAATAGGCGAGCGGACCGGACTTTACCAGATCGGCGACCGTTTGCCCCTCGATATATTCTCGCACGGCTATCCAACGGCCTTCAGCTTGATCGAGCGAGTAGAAACGGGCGATGCGGGCGTTGTTGAGATTATTGAACCGCTCCATCTGATCGAGAAAAGCGACTCGTCGGTTTTCATCGCCGGCCGAGGTTGTCCTTTCAAGCGACTTGACCACCACCGCGCGCTGAAGACCGCTGTCGACAGCCAGATACGCCACCCCGTTCTTTCCCTTACCCAGCGTCTGAGCTATTTCGTATTGCAGTATCCTGTTCATACCCTCGCACCTCTTGCCACAGGATGAAAAACCGATGACGGGACGCTACGATCAACAACAAATGGCTTCTCCGTTGTCGTCTGTTTGTGCCGTGCCCGGCAGATACGTGCGACGCCCGCCTGAAACGCGGGCGTGTTTAGTGGGCGGCAGACGTCCTCGTCTGCCCCATCTTGTAGTTGCGGCAGGATTCTTCTTGTAGGGCAGGTCCGTCTTCGGACCTGCCAATTACTTTGTCGTGCAAGAATGGGGCGGGTTCGAGGACGGACCCGCCATCGGCCACCTAATGCCAGGCGCCCACGATGGCCCCGATGATGACGAACCCCACGATGTAATACAGCACGTTAATGACCGTCAATTGGCACGGACGCCGCTCGAACGTGTCGTTAATACCCAATGTGGTCAGGGCAAAACAGACTCCGGCCAGCAGCCCGATCACGATTCCGTCCCATACCGTCCCGCGTTGCGCCCAGACGCAGATTCGCGCGATGCCATAGGCGGCCAGGAACGAAAACACCAGCGCCCACACAAACGACAGCGGTGACATGCCGGCCCTGAGCTGTTCCTTGGTCTTCCCGATACCCTTCATCCACGCGTTGCCAAAAAGCGGCGGCGAATACCAGATCGCTCCGAGCGCGAAGTAAGCTACTGCCGCTACGATAATAGCCCACCAGTTCATTGTGATGGTTGCCATGTCCTAAACCTCCTTGTTTTTCATCCTCGATCACACCCCGAAGGGTGCATCACGAGCCGGTTACCTCTTCGGAATCATGGAGTAATGGCGCGAAGCAGTCAAGTTTTATTGTGGTGGGGATACGTATCAGCTGCAAATGGTAGGGCAGAATCACTCGCCAAGGGCGAGGATTCTGCCAACTTCCATGATGGCAGAACCGCTAAAGGATTCTGCCCTACGTTCAGCTGTGGGCTGCCAGCCAATGTCGGGTTTGGCGCTCTGCTGGTCAATCCGACGAAGTAGACCTACTACTCATCACCCACACCACTTTCGTCGGCAGTGTGCGAAGAGCGTTGATCCTATGCGAGAGATACCCCCGCCAGCGATCGGCGTACTCTTTGAAGATCGGCTCCGAGGTCAGCGCGTGCATCACCTCAAGCTGGTTGATGTGCAAGCGATGATACGCCACGGTTGCCGGGTTGCGCGGTGATTCCGGCAGATGATACAGCGACCAGTAACCCATATCATAGCGCGGCAACCAGGCGATCAGAGTCTTCAATCCGGATTCCCAGAGTTGTCCAGCGTCGGTGTTGCCCCGAAAATCGTGTAGGTCGGGATGCTTGTCATCCCGACACTCCGACTGTCGGGACCGCAAGGGTCCCGACCTACCTAAATCATATAGTCCCCACATGGCGTAGATAAATCCGTTAAGCACATGACACGGCAGGCGGCACGGATATTCTTCAAAGAACGGCCCAGCATCATGATAAGTCGTCACTCCGCTGTCGGCGACGTCGTGTCGAAACGGTTCGAGCGCCCGCATAGCGGTGTCGAGACATTTGCTGTCGCCTAGAACCTGACCCATCCGGCAAAGCGCTGATATCCCCAGACCCTGAATCATAGCCGACCGATACGGCGCCACGAGCCCGAACTCTTTCTTGGCAAAAGTCGACAGCCAGGTACCGTCGCTTTGCTGGTTGGCTTTGAACCACTCGGCACAAATCCGCGCGCGGTTCAGGTTTTCATCAGCCTGATTCTTACGGTACAGCTCAAGGTGCGCCAGCGCATAGATAGCCAAATGAGTCGGAAACGGGCGGGGGTTCTTCGGGTCAGTCATTAAGGGCAGGCCGGACTGGTCAAATGGTCCGGCGTATGCGGCGCGGCTGCTGAAATCAACATAATAGGCCAGGGGGTCAGAACGGTCTTGAATAGGCGCCGGTACAGCGTGGTAATAGTTTCGGGACTCGATCCCGACGTATTCGAGCAGATTAGCGAGGTTTTGCCTGGCAGTTGACATATTGGATTATACGGAGTTTGAGTCTGCGCAAGAATCGAATTGTCGGCAGTCAGGTCACGTGCTCTGCCTAACGAGATATTGAAGTGGCAAGGGTTTCGACTTACTGGCTAACGTCCCGGGTTCCCTCACAAGCAGTTCGGCAGACATTATGACGGGGCGTCCTCCGGTACACCCTTGGCCCGCCCCTTTCACCACGCCAACAGGTCCACTATTCGACCGGCGATTACATTGCTGACTGAGAACCTTGAAAGCGTCAGGTTTCACGTGGACCCGTTTATGAAGGGAAGGCCAGTTCCTTGAGCAATCCCAAATATCTTTAACCCTCCCAGGCGCCTGCTCCAACCCCTGAAAAATCTTTACATTCCGGCCGATGGGGAATAAGTTAAGCGGCTTTAGCAGAAAGCAGCGCCATGAGATTCGACCCGCTAAAGGACAATTTTAGTCTTCCTAAGGCCGAGGAGAAAATCCTCGCCTTCTGGGACGAGTACGCCGTTTTCGCGAAGGCCAAAGATGCCGCTAAGAATAAGCCGCACTTCGTCTTCTACGAAGGCCCTCCCACCGCCAACGGCAAGCCGGGGATTCACCATGTCATCTCGCGCACGGTCAAGGACCTGGTCTGTCGGTACAAGGCGATGCAGGGGTTTCGGGTCGACCGCAAGGCGGGCTGGGACACGCACGGGCTTCCGGTCGAAATCGAAGTCGAAAAGCAGCTCGGGTTCGTGAACAAAGCGCAGGTGCTCGAATACGGGATCGCTGAGTTCAATCAGAAGTGTCGTGAGTCGGTGTTCAAGTATCTCGAAGATTGGAACCGACTCACCCACCGAATCGGCTACTGGCTTGATCTTGATGACGCCTACATCACGCTCAAGAATGAATACATCGAATCGGTCTGGCATATCCTCAAGAATTTCTTCGACCGTGGCCTGATCTACCAGGGACACAAGACGGTCCCGTTCTGCCCGCGCTGTGGAACCGCGATTTCCAGCCACGAGGTGGCGCAGGGGTATGAACTGGTCAAGGACCCATCGCTGTTTGTGAAAATGAACGCGGCCGATGGCGATTTCAGTTACCTCGTCTGGACCACGACTCCATGGACGCTCCCTTCGAATGCCGCCCTCTGCATGAGAGCCGATGCCGACTATGTGACGGTCCGCCATCAGGGCGAGAAGTTAGTCATGGCGGAAGCGTTGGTTCTGAGAGTGCTTGGTCCCGAAGTGGAGATTCTGGAACGGCACAAGGGAACGGATTTCCTCAAGCGCCCGTACGTGCCACTGTTCGATTTCTATAAAGATCAATCCGGGCAGGCGTTCTATGTCATCAATGCGGACTTTGTGACGCTCAACGACGGCACCGGCATTGTGCATATCGCTCCCGGTTTCGGCGAGGATGACTACAATGTCGGACTTCAGTATGGCCTCCCTATACTTCAGGCGATTGAGGCCAATGGGAGGTTCAAACCCGAGGGCGGCAAGTATGCCGGTATGTTCGTCAAGGATGCCGACCCGGTTATTATCGATGATTTGAAAAAAGCCGGTAAGCTGTACAAGAAAGAACTGTACGAGCACAACTACCCGTTCTGCTGGCGGTGTGACTCGCCGCTTATCTATATCGCCCGCGAGTCGTGGTATATCCGCACCACTCAGTTCAAAGAGCAGCTTATCAAGAATAACAACGCGATCAACTGGGTGCCGGATGAAATCCGCACCGGCCGGATGCTTGATTGGCTGGAGAACAATGTCGACTGGGCGATCTCGCGCGAACGGTTCTGGGGCACGCCGCTGCCGATCTGGGTGTGCGACAATGAGAAGTGCGGCAAGATGCGGGCGGTGGGATCGATTGCGCAGTTGAAGCGGGAAGCAATATCCTGTCCTGACGATATCGAACTGCACCGGCCGATGATCGACGCGATCAAGCTGAATTGCGACTGCGGCGGGACCATGACCCGGATCCCGGAACTGATCGACGTCTGGTTCGATTCCGGTGCAATGCCGTACGCCCAGTGGCACTATCCTTTTGAGAACAAAGAAGTCTTCGAACAGAAGTACCCGGCAGACTTCATCTCTGAGGCGGTCGACCAAACCCGGGGCTGGTTCTATTCCCTGCTGGCGATCTCGACCATGCTCTTTGATAAGCCCCCGTTTAAGAACGTGGTGGTGAACGAGTTCGTGCTGGACAAAGAAGGCAAGAAGATGTCCAAGCACAAAGGGAACGTGGTCGATCCGTTTGTCACGGTGGACAAATACGGTGCGGATCCGTTGCGCTGGTACCTGATCGTCAATTCTAACCTATGGCTGCCAACAAAGTTCGATTCTGACAGCTTGCAAGAAGTGGTGCGGAAGTATTTCGACACTCTGCGCAATACGTACAGTTTCTTCGCAATCTACGCGAATATCGATAACATTCTGGAACGGGCGGATCAGGCCAGCCAAACAGTCGATCAATTCCTGGCGAGCAAGGCCGGCCCTCCGGAGACGTTTGATCGCTGGATCGTGTCTCGCTACAACTCACTCGTCAAGGAGACAACTGCCAGTCTCGACGTCTATGACCTGACTCGTCCGGTGCGGAACATTCAGAACTTCGTGATGGAAGAGTTGTCCAACTGGTACGTGCGCAACAACCGGCGCCGTTTCTGGGCGGAAGCGGATGCGCCGTCCAAGATGCGCGCCTATCTGACTCTGTATCAGGTTCTTGAGGGGGTCTGCCGGCTCACCGCGCCGGTCACGCCGATGATGTCGGAGGCGCTTTGGCTCGAACTGGTGGGCGAAAAACGGACCGAACGCGGCCTTCCGTTCTGCGTGCACATGGCTGAGTATCCCAAAGCTGATGAGTCGCTTATCGACGCCGATCTGGAAGAGTCGATGGGACTGGTGGAGAAGCTGGTGCAGCTTGGACGGGCGGCCCGCACCCGCAAGAATCTCAAAGTCCGCCAGCCACTGGCTCAGATGATGGTCTCCGTGCCGGGCCATAATGCTTTCGCGAAGCTAACGCCGTACCTGGGTACCATCCAGAATGAATTGAACATCAAAGAAATCATTGCCGCCGAGAATCTGGACGCGTATGTCACCTACAGCGCCAAGTTGAATTTCAAGACGGCCGGTCCGAAATTGGGTGGCGATGTCAAGGCGGCTGCCGCATTTGTCACACAGTTGACCAGCGGCCAGATCAAGGAGTTTGCAGCCACCGGAACGCTGTTTATCGGATCTCTGCCGAACCATCCGACTCTAACCTCGGAGCATGTTGAGGTTGTCCGGAGCGAAAAAGAGGGGATGGCGGTTGAAGTCGACGGTGGGGTGGCGATCTCTCTGGATACTCACATTAGCGATGAGTTGCGCGACGAAGGATTCGCTCGGGAGATTGTCAACAAAGTCCAGAACATGCGCAAGACTTCCGGGTTTGAAGTGACTGACCATATCCAGATTAGAATCAGTTCGACGGAGCGGCTCCGCGGAGCAGCCGAGCGTCATGTCGACTTCATAAAGCACGAAACTCTGGCTCACAGCCTGGAGTTTGTGCCGGGTACAAACTTGACACGGGCGATCGAATGGGACATTAATGGTGAGAAGGCCACTGTCGA
>Ga0315278_10001182_pt1 | contig 22698 bp, 17 predicted proteins | sample YL17G06_0_MG_FD_203880 | JGI IMG/M metagenome (GOLD analysis project Ga0315278, IMG submission 203880) | Sediment microbial communities from Yellowstone Lake, YNP, Wyoming, USA - YL17G06_0 | ecosystem: Environmental > Aquatic > Freshwater > Lake > Sediment | place: USA: Wyoming | collected... | reverse complement strand
AGAGCCTGCTGGAGAATCAGGCCGGCGATGGCGCTGTTGCGCGCGCCGATCAGCTTCAGCACGGCGATGTCATGTATCTTGTCGAGCGTGAGCGTGTACAGGATCAGCGCCATGATGATGGTGGAGACGATGATGAGCAGCACGCGGAACAGGCCAAGCTGCCGCCGTGCCTTGTCCACCATGCCGGCGAGCAGGAGGTCTTTCTGCTGCTGGGTTGAATAAACGGTCACGTCGGGCCATGTGGCAAGTGTGGCGGTGACCCGTGCAGCGTCCGCGCCTTCGCGCAGCGACACGAGCACCGCGCTTATCTGGGGCGGTGCGAGCGCGGGCAGGCCGCTGACCGGGCCAGCCGCACGTTCCGACAACAGGGGCGTCACGCGGCCAATATCCTGCTGTTCGAGCCGCGCACGGCGCGCGGCGCGCTCGAGCCGCGTCGCTTCGCCGGGCACATCGAACTGGATGGCCATTGCGTCGAGCACGGTGAAGAACGCCAGGCCGTCTCCGCCCGTCCCCACCATGCCGCGCGTGAGGCCAACGACTTCGTACATATCCTTGCCAAGCTTTACTTTTTCGCCCAGCGGCAGGCCAAGCGAGAGGTCGGCAATCATTTCGTAATGCGCCTGCCGCAGCGGGCGTCCTGCGGTCAACGGCACCCAGTCGCCCTTGTCATCGGGCCAGGCAAGCCCTTGTACCACCATGCGCAGCAGCCGACCTTGGTGTTCGCGCTGAATGGTGTGCGAGACAAAGCGCCGCGCCATTGCCACGCCCGGCACGGCACGGACGCGGTCCTCGATGGTGGCGGGGATGCGCGACAGCTCGGCAAACGGCCCACGCGTACCGCCCTGTACCACCCACATATCTGCGCCGATTTTACCGACCAGCAACGTCGCCTCATGGATCAGGCCGCGATAGATACCCCCCATGCCCATGACAAGCATCAACAGCAGGCCGATGCCAATGGTCGTGAGGGCGAACCGGCTCGCGTTGTGGCGGATGTCGCGGACGGCGAGGTTCATTGTGCGGCGATGCGCTGGCCGTCGGCAAGCGGCTGTTTCTGCCCTTTCCCGGGCCGGACAACCTGTTCGCCCGCGGAAAGACCCTGCGTCACTTCAACACTCTGCATTCCCCGCACGCCCAGCGTGATACCGCGCCAGCGTGCGCGCCCATGGTCATTCACCACCACACCCGGCGCGCCCTCCCGCCAGCCAAGGAACGGTGCGGGCACCACCACCACATTGGTTGCGTGTCCCGTCTCGATGAACACTTCCGCGCGCTGGCCACTAGTCCACGTGGCAGGCAACCGGTTCACCCGCACATCCACGATAAACTCGCGCGTCTCGCGGTCGGCCTCGCGGCCCAGTCGCGCAACTTCGCCTTCATAGCTCTTCGCCGGCTCGGAGCGAAAGACCACGCGCGCAAGCTCGCCTGTGCGGAGCGCGGCCATTGCCGTCTCATCCACCCAGGCCGACACCCATATCTCGTTCGTGGCCACCAGTTGCAGGATGGATGCGCCCGGCACGACTATGCCGCCCGGGTCGCGGTCCCGGCGTGTCACCAGGCCATCGAATGGGCTGCGCATTTCCGTGAACGCGAGATGTTCCTTGTACAGCAACAGGCTCTTCTCGGCAGTGAGCACCTGCCGCTCGGCTTCCACAATGGCCGACTGGGTGCGCGCCACGTCAACCTCTGCAATCTGTAGCACCTCGACCGCCTTGTCAAAATCAGCCTGCGTGGCAATATTGTTGGTGAGCAGATCGCCCAGGCGCTGATGGTTCTGCCGCGCCAGCTTGTGCACCGCATCGGCACGCGCCTCGTCGAGCCGAACGCGTTCCGTCGTGGCGCGGGCGGCGGCGAGCGTGGCTTCCGCGATGGCCACTTGCTGCATGGTTTCCGCGTCATCGAGCCGGGCAAGCAGTTGGCCGGAGGTGACACTCGATCCCTGGTCCACCAGCACAGCCGCCAGACGCTCCTGGATGCGCGGGCTGATGGTCGTCTTGATCCGCGCCTCGAGCGTGCCGGTGCCAAGGACTTCGCCCCGCACCTCACCCCGCGCAACCCCATGCGCCACCACGGGCACGGGACTGAACTTGACGCGGTAGAGAACCACTGCCACTATGATGGCCACGACCAGCCACGACACGCTTTTGCGCATGCTCATCTGTTTCATTCCTTGTCTCCTTGCGCGGTCGTGTGTGCCGCGCTCGTATACTTCACCACATGCACGCTCTCGTGCGTGACCATGCCGCCACACTTTGCCTTCTCGAACAGGTCGTGCAACACTTCCAGAAACGCGGTGGTCTTTGCCTCGTCGTCCACAATCTCGCAGATCAGCGGCAGATCGCTCGACAAGTCAAGTATCTTCGCGGAGCGGATGCGGCTGCTGCGGCCATAGCCCAGCACGCCGCGCCAGACCGTCGAGCCCGCCATTCCGCGCGCGCGCGCTTCCCGCACAATTACTTCGTGCAGCGGCGTGTGGCCCACCTTGTCCGCTTCACCAAAAAACACGCGCAGCAGACACGCTTCACCTTTCAGTTCCATATGGCCTCCTTATTGTCGAATGCAGATGTGAACCACCACCAAGCCCATGACAAACGCCACGGCACTTCCACCCACGCTTGCCACGAAGTATATCGTGCCGTAGAACACCTCGCGTGCCGATGCCAGAGTGTGCAGTTCAAACATGAACGTCGAGAACGTCGTCAGGCCGCCGCAGAAGCCAGTGGTCAGCAGTCAAACGTTCAAGACCATTGCGCAGCAATCCTGCACGGCAGGAGTCATCAGCCTGGTCCTGGCGGTCTCACGGGGGACTCCATCCCCAACATGTGCGTCCATTATATCATCCGCAGCCTCTTTTGTCAACGCGATCGATCAGCGCCTAAAATTAACTGAAATTCCTGTATAAGAATAGAAGCCCGTGTGGCATTGGGCTGCGTATGTGCAAGTCCCCCTTAGAAAAGGGAGACTGGAAGAGCAAAACAGCCTCCGCGCCAGAGTGCCCATCGGCGTTCATCCTTATACCGGAATTTCAGTGCTCATGCGTAACGTAACATCCTTTGGCAACGCCACGCCTGCCGCCACCTGCATGACTTTGAATGCACCGACCGGCACCGCGCACGCGGCGCAGCATCCTTTGAGGACCGCGCGTGCTGCGCTCAGCACTACGCCGTCGGCCCCAGCACCAAGCTCCGCATAACTGTCAACAAGCCCCTTGGCTGCCAGCGCCTCGCCGAATTCTCGCACCTTCTCGCACGTGCTCATGAGCGAGAACGTCACGTTCTGCGCGTCCGCGCTCTCCGCGTTGATCCGCGTCTGAAACCCGCAAATGCCACCGTCAATGTCTGCCAATGCTTTCATGGTTCAAATCCCTCTCAACAGGTTGTGTAAATTGAATGTCCCGAATAACGAATAACAAATAACGAATAACGATCCTCCCTGGTTACGCCGTGTAGATCAGCCATACGCCACCTGCAAGCACCAGCACGCCGCATACTTTCTTCAGGATGAGCGCGCCCTTCGACTTCTCGTTCCAGTTCAGGTAGTGCTGCACCACCTCGGTGAATGTGCCTGCAACCACGATCACCCCGCAGTGGCCCACGCCGTACATGAGCAGCAGCAGCGCGCCGTACGCCGGATTGGTGCGTGCCAGCTTGAACGTCACGCCGAGCATCGGCGCCATGTAGGCAAACGTGCAAGGACCAAGTGCAATGCCAAACACCAGGCCGAGGATGAACGCCGCCAGCATGCCTTTGCGCTTCATGCCCGGCTGCGCAGCACCCGGCATGGGCAGGCTGATCACTTCGAGCAGGTACAGGCCCACCACGAAGAAAATCGCCGCGACCACGTAGTTGCCATACCGGCCCACGTCGCCCAACATCCGCCCAGCCGCCGCGGTAATCCCGCCGATCACGCCTATGGTGATGAGGATGCCGAGCGAGAACAGAAACGAGATGCAGAACGCGCGCCAGGTCGAAATCCGTCCCTGCTTGTCAACAAACCCGACGATCAGCGGTATGCTGGCCAGATGGCACGGGCTCAAAAGAATGCTCAAGATACCCCACGCCACAGATGCCGCAATGGCGATCAGCGGCGTGCTTTCGACCGCGTGGGTGAGCTGGATGAACAGTTGTTCCATGGATGCCTCCCTTTATTTGGGCGAACATTCGCCAATTTTGCATGCCTTGCCGATCTGCTGGGACGTGAGCGCCATCTTGTCCGCAAGTGCTTTCTGGATCGTGATCATTTCGCCTGTCTCGCGCGGATTCGCGGCAAGCCATTTCCAGAGATTGTCCGGCGACACGAAGAACCCCTGGTGGAAGCAGCCCGCCGATACATGTGTGCCATCGGGCTTGGTGCGCTGGCCGAACCACGCGACTGCCGTGGCCGGATCGAGCGACGCCACCATCCCGTTCACTGTCTTCACGACGATCGGGTCTCCGGTCAAACGGTCCCGTTCGCGCACTTCAATATCTTTGCCCGTCCGCGCCGCGACGCCCAGTGCGCAATGCGAACAGCATCCCCATGTCTTGACGTCGCCGACCATCACTTCCGCTGCGTCCTCGGGATATAACGCCCGGTCGCAGAATCCGCATGTGTTCGTCAACTCCTTGGCAGAAAGGGTGGCCAGGTCAAGCACGGTTCCCGCCGCCGCTTTTGCTTCCTGCTCCGCAGCGACCTTGGTGCCAAACGCCTTGACTACGGGCTTTTTCGCCGTTTCATCCAAACTCCACACATAGGCCGCGCTGCTGATCGGAACCAGACTGCCGGTCGCCCAGTCGGCCACCGACACTTTCTTCTCAAACCCAACTTTGTCTTCCGTCAGACACGAGTACATGACAAAGTAGTGGTGCATGCCGCACAGCCGGACATCTCCCTTGTCCGTCTTGACGACAACCAAGCTTTTCACCGGAATGTCGCCATCGCACAGGTAGCACACGGTGTCTTTGGCCCGTGTGTCCGGCTGCGCGGGCGTCCAGCGTGAGGTGAGAGGCACGGCGGGGGCGCTCGCCAGGTCGAGGCCGAATTCCTTCCATTTCGCCAGGATGTCTTCCTTTGAGAAGAAACCTTCGTGCCGGAACAACTCCTTGCCCGCAGCGTCGAAAAATATCTGCGTCGGGATGATCTTGATATTGTACGGCTCCTTCGCATCAGGAAACTTCCATACATCAATGAAGTCCACCTGGAGCTTCCCCGCGTGTTCCTTCTTAAGCCCTTCGAGGATGGGGGCCATCATCTTGCATGGTATGCACGTGTCGGCCCCAAGGTCTACCAGCCGCGGCAGTTTCGCGGTCGCCGTTGCCGCAGGCGCTGATGTCGAGCCGCTTGCGGATGCTGGTGCGATAACTGCCGTTGGTGAAACGGATGCCACCAACGGCTGGTCGCCTTTCCGCTGCCGTTGCTTCACGACAATGGTCGCGCCCACTGCCACCGCAAGCGCCACAACAACTGCTATCTTCATTTTTGCGTTCATCGTATCTCCTTGGTTATCAGGCAATCATCTTCTTGATATCTTCGGTCGAGGGCACCTTGCCCACGCACTTGACCGCGCCGTCCACGGCGAGCGCGGGCGTCATCATTACGCCAAACTTCATGATGTCCTGGATGGCGGTGATCTTCACCAGCGTGTACTCGATGCCCAGCGCCTTCGCGGCCTCTTCGGCATGGTCCGCCAGCAGGTGGCATTTGGGGCAGCCAGTGCCCAGGATCTGCAGAGTTTTCATGGGAGGGGGGAGGGAGTTAAGAGTTGGATGAATGGATGAATGGATGAATGGATGAGTGGATGGATGGGTGGTACGCATCAAGATTGGCCTGGTGAACCATATGCGGCATTGCATTCCCTAAGGATGAGCGTGTCGCTCCATCCACCCGTATCCTGTTTTTGTCGCAAACTTTCGACAAGCCGCAGCAGGCCATTTTCCAGTTTGAATGCTGCAACATCCGCATGTTCGAACTGCTCGGCCGTGATCTGTTCAGCTTCTTTAAAAGCATGCCAGCCCGAGACTGACTCCCCCGTTGAACCGAGGGCAATGTTGAGAAACTGCAGATATTCTTTGAGCGATCTCCGGCAGTACCCTTCAGCGATGTTCCTGTGGATCGAATCCACACAGGCGATTTGCTGCGATGCAACTCGTTTCAACTCATAGGGGAATGCACGGACAATTCCACAGGTTAATGCATAATATGCTATGGCATCCTGCCAAACAATCAGCTTGCGGAACCCGCGATTCAGGTTTCTTCTCTCACTCATATTCATTCATCCTGTTCATTAGTTAAACCCATCCATCCATCCATCCATCCATCCATTCTTCCAATTCCCTACCCCCCCACCAGCGCGCCGAACGCCATGCCGGTCACCGTTGCCATGACGACGACCAGGCCGACAAACGCGAGCGTTTTTCGTGGGCCGAGGATGGAGTTGATGACGAGCATGCTCGGGAGTGACAGAGCCGGCCCGGCCAGCAACAGCGCCAGCGCTGGCCCCTTGCCCATGCCGCTGTCCAGTAGGCCGCGGAGGATGGGTACCTCCGTTAAGGTAGCGAAGTACATCAGCGCGCCGGTGAGCGATGCGAAAAAGTTGGTCCACAGCGGCCAGATGAGCGAAAGCCATGAAGGCACGGCGGCGTCGCTGCCGGACAGCAGCGCCACGAGCGTCGCGGGCGAGTCGCCCACCAGCGCCTGAATCCACCGGTTGGGCACGATGCCCGCGTCGGGGCCTGAGGGACTGCCCAGGAAGAAGCCTGCTGCCAGCACGCCCCCGAACAGCAGCGGCAGGATCTGCTTGGCAAAGCCCCACGATTGGTCCCGCCAGTCGCATAGTTCGGCGCCGCCCACAAACGTCAAAGTCGCCAGCCCCGCCGCTCCGGCGGCGAATGCAGCAGCGGGAGTACTGGGGAACACGAGGGCCAAGACCACCGCAGGCAGGGCGGCAAGAACAATGTACGCGAGCTTCACCGCGAAAAAGCGCCACAAGCACAGCGCCAACAGCACCGCAAACAACGTTGTCAGCACCCACTTCGCCTTGAACACCATGAACCATATGCCCGCCGTCTCCAAAGGCTTGCCCCAGTTCGCGAACACCAGGATGCCCACCATGGCCAGGAAGTAGAGGACAACCTGCCCCAAGGGGCGGCCACCTTGCTCGCCGCCGCCCCAATCCATATCCTTGGCCTGGGCGTGCTTGGCACGCTCCTCCTTGAGGAACAGCAAGTGCATCAACAGGCCAATGACCACGCTGAACACGACCGCGCCCACCGCGCGCGCAACGCCCAGCTCCCAGCCCAGCACCCGCGCCGTCAGCACGATGGCCAGCACATTGATAGCGGGGCCGGAGTACAGAAAGGCGATTGCCGGGCCAAGGCCCGCGCCACGCTGATAGATCCCACCGAACAGCGGCAGCACCGTGCAGGAGCACACCGCCAGGATCGTGCCCGACACCGACGCCACCGAGTACGAAAGCCACTTCGACGCCTGCGGCCCGAAGTACTTCATCACGGCTGCCTGGCTCACAAACACGCCAATCGCGCCGGCAATGAAGAACGCAGGTACCAGGCACAGCAGCACATGTTCCCGCGCATACCATTTTGCCAGCTTGAACGCCTCGGCCAATGCACCCTGGAAGCGCGCCGACTCGGCTGGCAGATAGTACAGCACGGCAAATGCCGCAGCCAGCAGCGCCAACGTCTTCAGCTCCTTTCGTGGATTCTCGATCATGTCAGTCATCATTATGGTTTGATCTTGTCGAACAATGCAGGCAGCGTTGTCTTGTACGCTTGCGTGATAGCCTCTTCCATGTCCGCCAGCGGCTTGACGGGAATCAGATCCATGATTTCCGCGCCGGTCATGCCGGATTCCTCGATGGCGCAAGCCGCGCCCTCCAACATGGACGCAACCGCCTCGCGCACGGCATCAGGGGCAATGCCGAACGACTCGGCCAGCGCGGCCAGTGCGTACATCTGGAACCACAGGTAGGTTGGCCCCATGCCCGTGACAAGCGCATAGGCCTCGAGCAATCGCTCTTCGACCTCGGGGCTCGCGCCCAGCGGCTTCAGGAGCGCCGTGATCTCCGCGCGGTCAGCCTGGCTCAGCGCCGCACCAAATGCAGTTGGATTATAGCCCGCGCCCACGATGCTCGGCGCATTGGGGATTATGCGTGCAATTCGGTTGAATCCGCCCAGCATGGCCGTCATGCCAGCTATCGTGAACTTGGGCGCGAGCGAGACGGCAATGGCGTTGGGCGTGAGCGCCGGCGCGATCTCCGCCAGCAGCGACTTAAGTGCCGGCGGATGCACGGCGACAAACACGATGTCGCACGATGCAGCGGCCGCATTGCCGTTATGGACTGTCTCAACGCTTGGATGCGCCTGTTTCAGGCGTTCCAGCGCGGTCGCATCGCTGTCGCTGACAACTATCCGCCCGGGCATCGCCTTCGCCCGTGCCCAGCCGCCGAGGAATATCCGGGCAATCCGCCCGCCTCCGCAGAACCCTATCGTCTTCATTGGTTGGTCTCCATAGTGATGATGGTTGGTGGCACAAGTGTCGGCGACCGGGCTCATGCCGAAGGCGTCGGCACCAGCGCCGCCAGCAGCGCGGTGCCGCGCGTGGCGGCCGCTGCCACGGCCTCGGGCGTGGGTGGCGTGGTGCCCTTCTCCATGCCAAGATCCTTCAACTGCAGATGGGCGAACGTGGCAATTCCTGCCTGTTCGAGACACCCCTTGGCGCAATTGAGCGGACAGCCGTCTATGGCGAGTATCTTCGCCGCCGCCTTGGTTGTCGCCATGATGCCGCTGACGCGCCCACCGATCCCGGCCAGGCAAAACATCTTGCCCGCGCCATCCCGCGTCATCTTCCGGGCGGCCTGGTCGGCTATCGAGCCTACGTCCGCCGCGCCCGAGCACGCGAATATCAGCGTGGGGGCCGCACTACATGCACATTGATCCGCCATGACATCTCCTTCTGGTTCAGTTGTTAGTCGGTGCGCCCTTTGCGCATCTTGTTGCAGAACTAAAATCCGTGGTTCATCCGTGTGAATCGGCGGCTAAGAGTTTCCCGTATCTTCATCTTCCAAGTTTCGAGCTTCAAGTCTTAAGTGTCAAACATCAAGCATCATGGATCGCAGCGTGCCATCACGCTGGCCGGTCGTGTCATTTCAGCAGACGCATGCGGTCGTTCGTCACGGACGTCATCACCTTGATGACGCAGCGCAAAAACTCAAGCACGCAGGGGCAGTTCAGCGCATAGAACACGTGCTGTCCGCGTTTGGTGCTGCCAATGATCCCTGCCCCACGCAGAATTGAAAGGTGTTTCGATACCGTCGTGATGTCCGCGTCGGAAAGTTTTGTAAGGTCTCGAACATTCCTCGGAGCCAGGGAAACCTCATGTACAATCAGGAGCCGCGTGGGATGCGCCAGAGCCTTGATCACAGCCGCCTTGGCCGTCAACAGCGCCTTCTCTTTTGCCGTCATGCAGAACCGCCTTGTGTGTCGCCATTAACCCGCTTCGTGTTCCGGCCGGCAAGCCTCGATCACATGGGCGGGACACAACCAGTATATCATATGTCACGCGCAATGTCAATACCATTTGGCAAAGTTGCCAAATAGCATTCTGTTGATATTGTGTGCAGTCCCGCTCTTCGTCACGACTCATCCCCTTTTGCCAATCCATGCCACTGCAATCTGACTTTCCACGCCGAATCCGCTACACTGTTCCCAGAGGTCATGAGAGGTCTTCTGGGAGCCGATGGTGAAAACGCTGTTCTTCGCCGCAGCCGCCGCGCTGCTCGCCTGCATCTTCTTTGTCGCCTGCACCCTGCACTCGGGTTTCCCACCAGCTTCAGTTGGTGGAACAAACTCATCACCAAGACACTCGACAAACCAAGCATCCCTCAACTCTTCCGCAAGCAAACCCCAAAGAATCCCTTCCTCACCAAGCAAAAGCAATGCCCCCTCTCCCCTCCAAGCTCAGTGTTCTCAGTGTCTCAGTGGTAAATCAATCCGCTCGGCCCTTCGTGCCCTCGCGTCTTCGTGGCAACTCACTCCGTTTCGCCCATTCATCCATCCATCCAGTTTACCACGCGCCACGCGTGGTCATCCAATCATCCAATTCTTTTTGAGGTCAATACCACCAAGGAGCCACCATGGCCAAGTTCACTGCCCTCATCGGTACCGTAACCGGCAAGATTGGCGGTCTTGTCGTCGGTGCCAACCGCACAGTGCGGATGTTCACCAAAGCCGCCAATCGCACCCCCTCCGCAGTGAAGACCATCTTCTCGCAGTTGGCCGGCGCGTGGCCTACAGGCGAGATGGCTGCCAAGCAGCTCATCATGAAGAGCCCGGGCGTAAGCAACGGCGTCATGATGCTCACGCGGGGCACGTACCAGATCTACAACCTTCCCGGCCTCGACATCTACGCGGGCGGGAGGAGCGTTGGGCGGAGTGTGCGGCAGGAGGAGGTGGCGTGGCTGGAGCCGATGGTGGGCGCATTGCGGGCGTACCGTGGGACGCAGAGGCGGCTGGTGGAGCTGCACGGGAAGGTGCGGATGGTGCTGGCGCAGTGGCTGAACATCCTGGTGAACGGGAGGGATGCGACGCTGGACGACTTGGATGCGCTGGGACGGAACCAGGCGGTGCTGCGGATACTGGGCGTGAAGAAGCTGCCGTCGTCCAACGCATTGGGCGACTGGTCAAGGCGGCACGTGCAGGCGCGGCAAGCTACCGCGGCACGCGCAAAAGGCCGTCCAGGATGCTGATTCCATCGACTTTTGACGCCGAGCCTGCCGCACCCCAAGTCGAATCCGGCAGCGGCGGAAAATCGCCGCCGGATTTGGGTACACGCCGGTATTGCAGCGGGCGGCCAAATATACTATAATAGGAACCGAACAATGATGAGAAACCTATGAATGTGCAACACACACTGCAACCACTGCTGGCGGCATTGGCGCTGCTAGTCTGCTCTGCCTGCTGCAAGCGCGGTTCACAGGCCGCGAACGGGCTGTGCGCAACTGTCTCGGTGTACACGGCGAGAAGCGCGGTGGCGCCGGTGACCGAGGATGTCGTGGCCACCGTGCGCGCCTATCTGCGCGCGGTCGTGTCTGCCAAGGTGAGCGCGTCGGTGGAGGCGATGAACGTGGTGCCCGGCCAGGCGGTGACGGCGGGTTTTGTGATTGCGTCGTTGAATGCGCGAGAGATCGCCGCGCGCCGCAACCAAGCAGCCGCCACACGCGATCAGGCTCAGCAGGACTTCGCGCGCACAAAGCAGTTGTTTGACCAGAAGATTGCATCCCAGCAGGAATATGACACGGCCGAGACGCGGTTGCGCACGTCGCAGGCCGCGCTTGACGAAACCGACTCGCTCCTTGGCTACACCGAGGTGCGCGCACCGTTCGCTGGCGTCGTCACGACAAAACTGCTCGACCAAGGAGACCTTGCCACGCCGGGCCGCGGCATTGCCGAGATCGAGAATCCCGACCGGCTCAGGCTCGAAGCAGAAGTGCCCGAGGCGGCGCTGGGCCGCCTCAGGCAGGGCGATTCCCTGCCGGTGACCATTGACGCCGCGCTCGTCCATACCAATGCCGTGGTTGGCGAGATATCGCCCGTGGCCAATCCCGTCAACCGCACCGTGTTGATCAAACTGGACCTGCCACGAGACGCGCGTGTGCATCCCGGCCAGTTCGGTCGCGTTGCGGTGCCTGTGGGGGACAAGCAGATGCTGGCAGTGCCCACGGCAGCAGTGGTGTCGCGTGGGCAACTCGACTATGTCTTCGTGGTGAAGGACAACCGGGCGGTGATGCGCATCGTGCGCACTGGCCGCCGCGCAGCGGACACGGTCGAGATCCTGGCTGGACTGCGGGACGGGGAGCCAGTCGTTGCGTCAGGCTCGGAAATGCTGCGCGATGGCGCGGCTGTTGCAACAACCCGCTGAAGCCGGCGTCTCCATGACCAGGATGAAGCAAACGCACACGGACGATGCGCACGGCCCTGCCGGCCGCATTGCACGCATGTTTGTCGGCTCCAAGCTGACGCCGCTGATGGTGATCGCGTCGGTGCTGTTGGGCCTTGCGGCCGTGCTGCTGCTCCCGCGCGAGGAGGAGCCGCAGATCAAGGTGCCCCTGGTGGACGTCATGGTCTCCATGCCCGGCGCGGGTGCGAAGGAGATCGAGGAGCGTGTCACGCGGCCGATGGAGAAGCTGCTGTGGGAAATTCCAGGCGTCGAATACATCTACTCCACTTCGCGCGAGGGATCGAGCCTTGCCATTGTCCGGTTCAAGGTGGGCGAGGAAATCGAGCGCAGCCTGGTCAAGCTCAACCAGAAGCTGCAGGGGAACTATGACCGCATACCCCATGGCGTATCGTTCCCGCTCGTGAAGCCGAAGTCCATTGACGACGTGCCGATTCTGTGCCTGACATTTCACGGGACCAACTACGACCACTACACGCTGCGGCGGCTTGCGGCCCAGGTGGACGACGCGGTGAAGCAGGTGCCGCAGGTGGCCGAGACGACAGTGATCGGCGGCGCGCGGCGGCAGGTGCGCGTGCAGCTCGACCCCACCCGGCTTGCCTCGCGCAGATTGACGCCGGCGGGCATCGTGCCCATGATCACGCAGGCAAACCGGCAGTATGTCGCCGGCTCGCTCATCGCGCATGATGCGGACATCATCGTCGAGACGGGCGCGTTTCTGAAGAATGCGGCGGACGTGGGCATGGTGGTGGCGGGCGTGTTCAGCGGCCAGCCTGTCTACCTGCGTGACGTGGCGGAGATAGTTGACGGCGCGGAAGAACCGGCGCAGTACGTCCTCTTTGGTCGAGGCGCGGCCGAGGGCGGCGGCGGTGTTGAGCCTGCCGTCACCATCAGCATTGCGAAACGCCCAGGTGCAAATGCCGTCGCGGTCGCCCACCATGTGCTCAAGAAGATCGAAGCATTGCGCGGCGTGGCGATCCCCAACGACGTGGGCATAGCTGTCACGCGAGACTACGGCGAGACGGCGGCGGAGAAGTCGAACGAGCTGCTCTTCCACATGGCCATCGCGGTCGTCGGCGTGTCGCTGCTGATCTTGTTCATGCTGGGCTGGCGCGAGTCCGTGGTGGTGGCTCTGGCGATTCCCTCGACACTGGCGCTGACACTGCTGGTGTTCTACCTGTACGGCTACACGCTGAACCGGATCACGCTGTTTGCGCTCATCTTCTCCATCGGCATCCTCGTGGATGACGCGATTGTGGTGATCGAGAACATTGTGCGGCACATGCGGCTCCCCTCCAACGCAGGACGGCCGCTCGCGGCTGTTGCGGTCGAGGCCGTTAGCGAGGTGGGCAATCCGACGATCCTGGCCACCGTTGCCGTCATTGCCGCAGTGCTGCCAATGGCGACCGTGGGCGGGTTGATGGGGCCGTACATGCGGCCGATTCCGGTTGGCTCAAGCGCTGCAATGCTCTTCTCGCTGCTCGTTGCGTTCATCGTCACCCCATGGGCATCGGTGAGGATGCTGCGGGGGCGGGGGGGGAAGTGCGTCGGTGCGCCGGTGCGTCAGTGCGTCAGTGAAGATGCGGGAACGCACCCCTCGGTCCCCTCTCAAGAGGGGATGGGGGAAGATGCGCTGACACGGCTTTACCGGTCGGTAATGGTGCCGTTGATTGGCCATCGCGGCTGGCGCACTGCCTTTCTCGCGGGCGTGACGGCGCTGCTGCTGGTTGCGCTCGGCCTTGTGGGCATTGGCTGGGTGAAGGTGAAGATGCTGCCATTCGACAACAAGAGCGAGTTCCAGGTCATCCTCAACATGCCCGAGGGCAGCCCGCTCGAACGCACCACGGCTGCATGCCGCGAGATGGCCGGCATCATTGCCCAGGCACCGGAAGTGCGCGACTACCAGATATATGCCGGCGTTGCTTCGCCGTTCAACTTCAACGGTCTTGTCCGTCACTACTTCCTGCGGAACGGCAACAATGTCGCGGACATCCAGGTGAACCTGGCAGGCAAAGGCCGGCGCCCGGCGAAAAGCCACGAGATTGCGAAACGCCTGCGACCCGCAGTCGCTGCGGTCGCCCTGCGTTATGGCGCGCGTGTTGCAGTTGCCGAAGTGCCGCCCGGGCCACCGGTGCTACAGACGCTCGTGGCCGAGATATACGGGCCAACCGAGGCACGCCGCCTGGAACTCGCCCGCGCAGTGCGCGACATCTTCAACAAGACGCCCGGCGTCGTTGACGTGGACTGGTATGTCGAGGCGGACCAGGCAAAGTCTCGAGTTGTCATTGACAAGGAGAAGGCAGCGTTGCATGGCATCAGCGCCGAGACGATCAGCCATACACTCCGCATCGCGACCGAGGGCGAGTCCGTTGACCTCGTGCATATGCCGCGCGAGAAGGAGGATGTGGACATCCTGCTCGAACTGCCCCGCGCACTCCGGACGGTTCCGGACGACCTCCTTGCGGTGCGCGTCCGTTCCGGCGATGCAAACGCATTGCCCGAACCGGGCATGGACGAGAGCATTCCCCTGGTGCCCCTGCGCGAACTCGTCACGGTCGAGCAAACGACCATTGACAAGAGCATCTATCACAAGAACCTCATGCCCGTCACCTACGTGACCGCGGACGTCGCGGGCACCATCGAAAGCCCCGTGTATGCCATCCTGAAGATGAACAAGGCGTTGCAACGCCTCGACATGCGCGCGATGGGCAACGCCGCGCCGCGCATCCAACTCTACAATGCCGCACTGCCTGCGAACGACCTGCAGCTCGCCATGAAATGGGATGGCGAATGGCAGATCACCATCGAGGTCTTCCGCGATCTCGGCCTGGCCTTCATCGCCGTGCTCATCCTCATCTATCTCCTGATGGTGGGGTGGTTCAAATCCTTCGTGACGCCAGTGGTCATCATGATGGCGATTCCATTCTCGCTGGTCGGCATCCTGCCGGCCCACGGCATGCTCGGCGCGTTCTTCACGGCAACCTCGATGATCGGCTTCATGGCCGGCGCAGGCATCGTGGTGCGCAACTCGATCATCCTTGTTGACTTCATCGAACAGCGGTTGCGCGAAGGAATGCCCCTGGCCGAGGCAGTCGTTGACGCGGGTGCCGTGCGCTTCCGTCCCATGCTGCTGACGGCAATGGCCGTCGTGGCAGGCGCGACGGTGATTCTGTTTGACCCGATCTTCCAAGGGCTTGCAATCTCCCTCATGGCGGGCGAGACCGCATCGCTGCTGCTGAGCAGAATGGCAGTTCCGGTCCTGTACTACATTGTTGCGGTGCGGAAGACAGCCCCGCCAGTCGCGACACGCGCGCAGCCTGTTCTCCTGGCTTTCTAGTGTTATTAGTGTGAAATGTGCAACACCATTTGTGGAAACAACGCAGATTCAGCGGGCACACTGAATTTCCGAAGGACCAATGACGACCGGGCGGATGCACTCATGGCCGCGACCCCGCAAGGACGCGGGGTCGCGGCCATCAGTGCCGGGCCTTGACGCTGCGGCGCTCGAAGAGCATGTAGAGCACGGGCACCAGGACGAGTGTCACCAGTGTCGAGACAGTCAATCCGCCGACAATCGTGGCGCCCATGGGGCGCCATTGCTCGGCGCCCTCGGCATGGCTGAAGGTCATGGGGAGCGCGCCACAGACAGCGGTGATGGTGGTCATCAGGACAGGCTTGAGCCGGACGACTCCGGCAAGGGCGATGGCCTCGCGCAGTTCCTTTCCCTCGTGCCGGAGCTGGATGGTGTAGTCAATGAGGACAATGGCGTTGTTCACCACCACGCCCACGAGGAGGATGATGCCGATGAACGACATGATGTTGAGGCAATTGCCCGTGAGGAGCAGGAACCAGATGGAGCCCGTGAAGGCGAACGGGACGGAGAACATGATGACAAACGGATCCTTGTACGACTCGAACTGGCCAGCCATGACCATGAAGACGAGGACGATGCCGAGGATGAGGAGCCAGAAGAGGGTGGAGAACGCCTTGCCCTGCTCCTCGGCCTCGCCGCCATAGGCGACGGTGACGCCGATGGGGAGGTCGAGGGACAGGATGCGGGAGCGGATGTCGTTGACGATGTCGCCGCTCGATCGTTTGAAGACATCGCCCTCGATGCGGACGATGCGGGCCCGGTTCTTCCGATGGATCTCGAGCGGGCCGCTGCTCTCCTCGATCGAGGCGACATTGGAGAGTTTGACCACGGGGGCGCCCGGGATGGTCGAGGGGACGGTGACGTTCGCCACATCGTCGGCCGAGGTGCGCTCGGACGAGGGCAGGCGGACAAAGACATCGAAATCGTCGCCGGCATCACGGAACTCGGTCGCCTTGTTCCCATAGAACATCGAGCGGACATTCCGGGCGACGGAATTCATCGTGACGCCCAGGGCCGCGGCGCGGGTGCGGTCCACGTTCACCCACAATTCGCGGCGTTCCTCGGGCCTGATGATCGAGATGTCCACCAGGCCGTTGACATTGGTGATGGCGGCCTTGATCATGTCGGCGGCAAGGTTGAGCGTGGCGAACTCGGTGCCCTGGATCTCGATCGAGATGGGCTTGCCACCGCTGGCGGAAAGGAAGATGCGCTGGATGAAGTCAACGGTGGTGATCGAGAATCGTTTGATGCCCGGCAGCCGCTCGCAGAAGGCGCGGAGGGATTGGGCCACCTCCTTGTTCGATCGCGAGCGGCGATCGACGCTGACGAGCTTTGCGCCGCCGCGGAGGGTATTGGGGCCCTCGCGCTCGCCCGCGGCGGAGGCGAACGCCTCGCGGCTTTGGCCCGCGACAAGATAGGTGCCCAGCGCCTCGGTTATGTTCGTGGCGAAGAAGCCGTTGAGGGCGTCGGCGGCCCGCATGGTCTCCTCAAGCCGGGTGCTTTCGTCGTACTCGATGGTCATGTCGATGTCGCCCGTGTCGGCGCTGGGCATGAATTCCGAGCCAATCAGGGGAACGATCGCGAGCGAACTGCCAAAGAAGGCGACGGCGATAAGGATGGTGGCCAAGGGATGGCGCATGGCGCGGCCGAGGAGGCGGCCGTACGCCTGCTCGACCGAGGAATAGGCTGCATTGATGGGATCCATCACCCGCTTCCACCAGCCCGCGATGTGCGTCTCCTCGTATACCAGCCATTTCGAGGCGAGCATGGGCGTGAGGGTGATCGAGACGAACCAGGAAACAGCGAGGGTGGCGGTGACAATGACCGCGAGCTGCTTGAAGATGATGCCGGTGATACCGGTGGTGAAGAGGAGGGGAAGGAAGACAACAATGGTCGTCAGGGTCGATCCAAAGATGGCCATGCCGACCTCGTGGGTGCCCGAGACGGCGGCGGCGAACGGGTCATGAGCCCGCGCAAGATGCCTGCTGATGGCCTCGAGCACGACAATCGCGGCGTCAACGACCATGCCGACGGCGATGGTTAGGCTGAGCAGGGAGATCATGTTGACGGTGTAGCCCAGGGCAAACATCAGGGTGAAGACCGAGATAAACGAAATCGGAATGGTCAGGGCGATGATAATGCTGCTGCGGAGGCGGAGAAGGAAGACCCAGGTCACCAGGACCACCAAGATGCCGCCCAGGAGCATCGAGCGGCGGAGGTTGTTGAGCGAGTTGACAATCGGCTCGCCGGTGTCGATCAGGACGTTGATGGCGACATCGGCCGGCATCCGGCGCTGGTAGGAGGCGAGCTCGGCGCGGAGGCGGTTGCAGACGTCAACGGTGTTCTTGCCGGACTGTTTCCTGATGATGAGGACGATGGCTTTTCGGCCATTGGACCAGATCTGCTCGGTGGTTTCCTGGAAGTCGTCCTCGACCCGCGCGATCGAGCCGAGGGTGATGACGGAGCCCTTGAAGGTGCCGACCGCGACGCTGCGGACATCCTCGACGGAGGTGAACTTGCCGGGAACGCGGAGCTTGATCTCGGAGAAGCCGCGCTTGAGCTCGCCGGCAGGCATCGTGACGTTCTCGTCGGCCAGCGCCCGTTCGATCTGTTCCATCGAGAGGTTGAATTTCTCGAGCTGGGCCCGCTCGATGTACACGCTGATCTGGCGGACGAGGCCGCCGCGCTGCATGACTTCGCCCACGCCCAGGACGCGCCGGAGCGGATCCACAATCTGCTTGTCCACGATCCGGTACAGGTCCCGGTAGCTCGCCTCGGCGGTGACCGTGACGATCATGATCGGGAAGTCGGACGAATTGAACTTGAAGATGATCGGCTCCTCGACGTCGTCAGGCAGCTCGCGGCGGACAAGGCCGATCTGGTCGCGGATGTCGTTTGCCGCCTCGTCGAGGTTGGCGCCCCAGTCGAACTTGAGGGTGATCAGCGAGATATTGTCCTTGGAGACGGAGGAGAGGGTGTCGAGATTGTTGATGGAGGAGAACTTGTCCTCGAGCCGCTTGGTCAGCTCGCTCTCGATGTCTATGGCGCCCGCGCCGGGATAGAGGGAGACGACGCTGATCGCTGGCGGCTCGATCTCGGGCAGCATGTCCACGCGCATCAGGAGGAGGGCGACAATGCCAAGCGCGCAGACGCCGCCAATGACCATGGTGAGCGTGACGGGCTTGCGAACGGCCCATTCCGTGAGCTTCATGGGAGCATGTCCGTGCGGAGAGGCTCGACGGCCATGCCGGTCTGGAGGCGCTGCTGGCCCTTGACAACGACGTCCTGGCCCGGTGGAAGCGGGCCGCGGACGGCCACGAACCCGCCCAGCTTCCGCGTGACGGTGACGTCCACGCGGACCGCGATGCCGGTCTGGACGGTGTACAGATGCGTGATGCCCGAGCCGGGCAGTCGCATGACGGCGACGTCGGGCACGAGCAGAGCCCCGCTCCGCCCGATGACGATCTCGGCTTTTGCGAACATGCCCGGCCGTGCTTCGCCGGACTCGTTGGGGCACTCGAGCTCGACCGTCTGCGTCCGCCAGCGCTCGTCAACGACGGGATACACGCGCAGCACCGTCCCGGTCAGCATCACGCCGTGGTTGGCGTGGACCAGGACGCGGGCGGGGCAGCCCGCCTTGACATCGGTTGCCTGGCCCTCAGGCATCTGGACTTTCACGGACAAAGGGTTGACCTGCGTCAGCCGGAGCAGGGGAGTGCCGGGCGCAACGTAGGATCCCGGATCGAGATGCCGCGCGGCAATGATGCCGGCAAACGACGCGCGGATCGTGCACCGGTCAACCCGCACGGCCAGCTCGCGTTCCTTGGCGCGGGCCTGGTTAAGCAGCGCTGCGGCGAGGGCAGCCCGGCTTTGCGCCACCTTCATTGCCGTCTCGCTCTCGTCATACTGCTGCTGGCCAATCACGCGTTCCTGCTTCAGGTTCTTCACGCGATCGAAGGTCCGGAGCGCGTTGGTGAGGGATGCGCCCGCTTCGCCCAGGCTGCTTTCCACCGAGTCAACCGTGCGGGAGGCGGCATCGAGCGCCGCCTGAGCCTCGCGGACATCGAGCTCGGCAAGCACCTGGCCCGCCGTCACCACCGTTCCTTCGTCCACCAGCACCGCCATCAGCTTCTCGGCAATCTGGGCGCTCACGTCGACTTCCTGGAACGCCACCGCGTTGCCCGTTGCCTCAACATACAGCTCGATATTGCTTGCCATGGCCGCCATGACGCTCACCGCCACCCGGTGCGGCGCGGCGGCGGGGGCTTCGCGGCTTGCGCAACGCCGCGCAACGAACACAAGCACGCCCGCGATGACGATTGCCGTCAGGAGTGCCACTGCTTTTCTCATGAGTTCCCCTTCTCGAAGAACGCGGCAATCATGTCCGTTGCGACGCGGACCGCCCGGGAGCGGGACACGGTCGAGGGATAGATCAGGCCGATATTGACGCAGAACTCGAGCAGGCCGACAAACACCTGCGCCGTCGCCTCGACGTCGCGTGTGGCGGCCGCGCCGCCGAACTGGCGGGCAATCCGCCTGCTGACATCGAGCCCGCGCGCCCGGAGCGCGGTCGAGACGGAGCGGAGCCTCGGATCCTCCAGCACCCGCTCGAGCAGGACGCGGTGGAGGCCGGCGTGCTTCTCATGGAACGCCACGGTCCCGCGCATCAGTTTTGCCAGGGTTGCCCGGAGCGTGGCCTTGGGCGGCAGTGCGGCGGTTTCGTCCTCGGCCGGCGCGAGCAGTTCCTCCGCATGGGCGCGGAGGACGGTCTGGAGCACATCGTCCTTGTCCTTGAAATAGGAGTAGGCGGTGCCGACGGACACGTCCGCCTCGCGGGCAATCCGGGCCATCGTCGTCCCGGCATAGCCAAGGCGGCTGAAGCAGGAGCGTGCAGCGCTGACAAGCCGCTCGACCTTCCGCCGCGCGCGGTTCTGCTGGGGCGTGCGGACGCGGGCGGTCTTCTGTACGGTCCGGGCCATGGGGCCTCCTGTCTCTGGTGACGGCGGCACGGGAGCTCCCTGGCCCGCGGGCTGCCGGATGCGGCGCGCCCTGTCCGCCTAAACATGAATAGTGTATCATATTCATGTTGATCTGTCAAGTTTCCCGCACGGCTGGGCGGCCTGGCGGAGATGCGCGGGCGGCTGTTCCGTCTGCCGCGCGCAGCAGCACCTCAGGAGCGGCGGACACACGCGGCCAGCGCCTGCTTGCTCGGCAAGGCCGCCCGAACCCGACATCTGCAGTTTTCGCACCGTACACCCGCAGTCTGCTGGATTGACACCGACTCCCGCGATTGCTATAATGAATCATGATGGGGCGAAGACTGAAGAAAAGTCAGCAGGCGCGCCGCTTTCGCGGCTGGCGCGGTTGGCTTCTGCGCGTGTTGCTCCTGGTCTTTTCCCCACTCCTGTTCTTCTGCCTCCTTGAAGCCGGGTTGCGCCTTGGGGGCTACGGGTATCCCACGAAATTCTTCCTTGGGCCGGATGCCCAAGGCGCGTGGACGACCAACCATCGCTTCGGATGGCGGTTCTTCCCGCAGTCTCTTGCCCGGCATCCGCATCCGTGTGTGCTCTCGGCCAAAACCGCCGGTTCGGTCCGCATCTTCGTTCTCGGCAGTTCGGCTGCAATGGGTACGCCTGACTCGGCGTTCAGCTTTTGCCGGGTTCTCGAGGTAATGCTCCGTGAACGGTATCCGGGCATACCGATCGAAGTTGTCAATGGGGCGATGGCGGCGATCAACTCGCACGCGGCCCGCGAAATCGCCCGGGACTGCGCGGCCCGCGAGCCGGACCTGTTTGTCATCTACATGGGGAACAACGAGGTGGTCGGCCCCTACGGGCCGGGAACAGTCTTCCAGCAATGGTCGCCCAGCCTCGGGATGATCCGGGCCAGCCTGTCGGTGAAATCGACCCGGGTCGGGCAGTTGCTCGGCAAGGTCGTCGGATCCTTCCGTCGCGACAAGAACGCTCCCAGCCGTTGGCGCGGCATGGAAATGTTCATGAACAATCCCGTGCCGGCCGACGACCCCCGGCTCCCCGCCATCTATGACACCTTTCGGCGGAACCTGACCGATATCTGTGGCATCGCCCGGCGCGCGCATGCCGCAGTGGTCCTTTCGACCGTAGCCGTGAACCTGGGAGACTGTCCGCCGCTCGCCTCGCTGCACCGGCCTGACCTGACGCCCAGGGACGTGGCGAAATGGCAGGAGATCTACAAGGCCGGGAGCGACCTGGAAGCCAGCAACCGCTGGGATGACGCGCTCGACCTGTACCAGGCTGCCGCGAAGATTGACGACCGGTTCGCCGAACTCCAGTTCCGTATCGGTCGCTGTTTGACGAAGGCCGGCCGCATGGCAGAAGCACGGGGCCGCTTCGAGGTGGCTCGGGATCTCGATGTCCTCAGGTTCCGCGCCGACTCCCGCATCAACCGGATCATCCGCGATGTGGCTGGCGAGCAGAAGACCAACGGCGTCATTTTTGCCGATGCGGAGCAGGCACTGGCTGAACAGGGCCCGGACTCCAAGGCCGTTCTGGGCGGGAACCTCTTCTATGAACATGTCCACTTGACTTTTGAAGGAAACTACATGCTTGCACGGGCTGTTGCAGATCAAATCTGCAACGCCCTGCCGCACCTTGCCGCGCTCCGCACGCAGGGCGCAATGCCCTCGATGCAGCGATGCGCTGAAGTGCTGGCACTGACCCCGTGGGACGACTACCAGTCAGCCGCCGACATGGTGGATATGACGGCCAAGGCGCCCTTCACGAACCAGTTCAACCACAGCCTCCGCCAGGCTGAAGCATGTCGGCAACGCGACGACCTTCTCAGGCGTGCCTCGACGCCAGAAGCCCTGCAAGCGGCATGGAGGACCTACGAAGCGGCGCTTGCCAAAGCTCCTGACGACTGGTGCCTGCATCACCACTTTGCCAGGCTGGCGAAGCAGTTGGGCCGACCCGACGTGGCTGTTGAGCACCTTCGCATTGCGGTCGGGAAGCTGCCCCGGGATGCTGCCCTGCACAACAACCTTGGCAACGCCCTGGCCGACCAAGGCAAGGCTGACGAAGCCATTGTCCAACTCAAGAAGGCCTTGCAGATCGATCCCGACTACGAGACGGCCCACTACAACCTCGCCAACGTGCTGGCTGGCCGCGGTCAGCTCGACGAGGCAATCACCCCTTACCGGAAGGCACTGGGAATCAATCCTGACTATGCGGATGCCCACTACAACCTCGGCAATATCCTGGTCAAGCGCGGAAAGGTTGACGAGGCGATCGCTCACTTCCAGAAGGTGCTGGTGATCAAGCCCGACGATGCGGAAGCCCACAGCAATCTGGGGGTTGTGCTGGCCGGCTGCGGGCGGTTTGACGAAGCCATCGCGCATT
>Ga0315278_10001181_pt1 | contig 22698 bp, 22 predicted proteins | sample YL17G06_0_MG_FD_203880 | JGI IMG/M metagenome (GOLD analysis project Ga0315278, IMG submission 203880) | Sediment microbial communities from Yellowstone Lake, YNP, Wyoming, USA - YL17G06_0 | ecosystem: Environmental > Aquatic > Freshwater > Lake > Sediment | place: USA: Wyoming | collected... | reverse complement strand
CGGGGAACAGGGTCCGCCCGAAGTCCCAGTCGGCCCCCTCGACCATCCAGTGGCGCGGGTTCTGCTCGTACACGCCGAGCAGGACGCCGTTGCCTTCCTTCTGGAGGTAGGTGAAGCCCTCGAGGTCGGTGACGGCCGCCATGTCGCCTTCGATCGCGGCGATCTGCGGGATCTCGGTGGTCACCAGGTAGTGGTGGGGCATCGGCACGAGCGGGTGGTCGACGCCCACCATCTTGCCGACCCGGCGCGCCCACAGACCCGCGGCGTTGACGACGTGCTTGGCCGTGATGTCGCCCTGCTCCGTCTCGACACGCCACTCGCCACTCGGCAGCTGCGTCAGCGAAAGGACGCGGTTGTGCTGGATCACCTCTGCGCCGCGTTTACGGGCCGCGCCCGCGTACGCCTGCGTCGCGCCGTTCGGATCGAGGTTGCCCTCGAGAGGGTCGAAGAGCGCGCCGTAGAGGCCGGCGGGATCGATGATCGGGACCATCTCCGCGGCCTCCTCGGGGGTCAGAAGGTAGGCGTCGGTGTCCTGCGTGCGGAGCCACTGCAGCTCGGACTTCAGCCAGTGCCAGCGCTCGGGCGTGCCCGCGAGCTCCATCCCGCCCGACATGTGGAGCCCGGCGCTCTGGCCCGATTCCTCCTCGACCTGGGGGTAGAGGCCGATCGTGTACTTCTGGAGCGCGGCGATCCGCGTGTCGGCGTTCATCGCGTGGAACCCGCCGGCGGCGTGCCAGGAGGAGCCCGCGTTGAGCTCCTCCCGCTCGATCAGCGCGACGTCGGTCATGCCGCGCAGCGTGAGGTGGTAGAGGACGCTGCAACCGACGATACCGCCACCGATCACGACGACCTGATACTGGTCCTTCACGCGTGCACCGCCTTCGGGCAGGGGGTCCGGGCTCGGAGTGTATCCGCGCCCCGACGGCGCCAGGTGACCATCGGTCGCGCCGCGGCCCGGGCGTTCGAGGCGCCCGGCCGCGGTGCTCGCTCGTGCTCCTCAGGTCTCCGGGGTGGCGGTCTCGGGCTCGGGGTCGGCCGAGGCAGACTCCGCGATCCGCCACACGACGAGCGCGTACAGTCCACCGACGATCAGGATCAGGAGCAGCGAGCCCCAGCCGCCTCCAAGCAGGAGCAGCGCGAGGACGGCCACGGCGGCGCCCGCCATGAGGAGTGCGTCACGGTGCAGGGTCACCCAGGTCGCCGCCGCCGTGCGGTCGGCGCCCTTGGCCGCGCTCACGAGCGCCGCGAACAGATCGCGCACCCAGGTCCGCATGCGGACCGCCCAGGGGTACGGGCCCGTCAGCAGCGCGAGGACGATCACGAGCAAGGCGATCGCCAGCATCCACCCCGTGTAGCGCTTGAGGCCGCCGATCACGGCGTCAACCACGACGCGCGCCGCCGCCTGGTTCTCCGGCTTCGCCGAGTCTACGATCTCGTTCCCGCCGGCCATCGCCGCCCTGCGCTCGATCACCAGGACGACCGCCCACGCGGTCATGATCTGGATCAGCGTGCGTCGCCGCCGGGTCGAGAGCCACAGGGCTCCGATCGTGGCGAGCAGGAAGAGGACCACGACCGCGAGCAGCCCCCGCTGGGCGAGGCTCACGCCGTCCTGGATCGGCGTCAGCACCTTCTGGTCGAGCACCGTGACCTGCCCGAACCCTTCGGGGAGGGTGATGCCCGTCGCCGACTCGATCTTGGCGATCGCGTCCTGCGGGATCTCCGTCAGGTCGATCGGCGGGAGCGTCACCGGCCGTCCGATCAGATCGGTCGCGATCGCGGACACCTGGGTGAACGCCTGGCTGATGATCGGGAGCAGGTTGATCACGACGGCGCCCTGCACCACCGAGATCTCGTCGGGGGTGTCGCCGTTGAGGACGGCCTTGATCGCTTGCTGTGCGAGCCGGTTCGCAGAGATCCACAGGTCGGCGAACGCCTGCGTGGCGACCAGCTCCTGCACCTTGGATTGCACGAAGTCGTGGATCGAGCTCGCGATCGGCCCCGCAAGGAACGCGAGCCTGGGTGCCTTGTCCTGCAGTGCCGTCTGGAGCCGTTCCTCGACCCCGAGCGCCACGAAGACCGATGCCGTGATCTGCCGGGCCAGGTACTCCTGCACCGCGGGGTCGCTGGGGAGCGGCGTGATCGTGGCGACGTATCGGTCGGTGTCGCCGAGCGTGCGCCGGACCCACGTGCCCGGCACCGCCATCGAGAACCCCAGCACCGACACGATCACGAGGATCGCGACGGACGCACGGCGGAACCGGTGGCGGCGCGCGGGACGGTCCTCGAGGTCCGCCACCTGCTTGGCCAAGGCGTCGCGTTCGGCCGTTAGCTTCGCGACATCGGCCGCGTCGTGCCCTTGCTCGGATGCCATCGGGAACTCCCCTCGGTTTGCCTGGTTGCAGGCTAACCGAAGCGAGCTACGCGGAGCGCTCTTCGCGCTTGGCGCGCTTGGAGGGCGCCTCGCGCGGCACGAGCGTGGGGTTCACGCCGGTGAGGACGACGTTCTCGTCGACCAGGCACTTCGTGACGTCCTCGCGCGAGGGCAGCTCGTACATCACGTTGAGCAGGACCTCTTCCATGATCGCGCGCAGGCCACGGGCGCCGGTGCCGCGGAGGATCGCCTGCCCGGCGATCGCGCGCATGGCCCCGTCATCGAACTCGAGCTCCACGCCGTCGAACTCGAAGAACCGCTGGTACTGCTTCACGAGGGCATTCTTGGGCTTGGTGAGGATGTCGACGAGCGAATCCTCATCGAGGTTGTCGACGCTCGTGATCACGGGGAGGCGCCCGACGAACTCGGGGATCAACCCGTACTTCAGCAGGTCCTCGGGGAGGACCTTGCCCAGGACCTCGCCCAGGACCTTGTCATCGGTACGCCGGATCTCGGCGTTGAAGCCGATCCCCTGGTTGCCCGTGCGGCCCTCGATGATCTTGTCGAGCCCGGCGAATGCCCCGCCGCAGATGAACAGGATGTTCGTCGTGTCGATCTGGATGAACTCCTGATGCGGGTGCTTGCGCCCACCCTGAGGCGGCACGCTCGCCTGGGTGCCCTCCAGGATCTTCAGGAGGGCCTGCTGGACGCCCTCGCCACTGACGTCGCGCGTGATCGAGGGGTTCTCGCTCTTGCGGGCGATCTTGTCGATCTCGTCGATGTAGATGATGCCGGTCTCGGCCTTCTTGACGTCGTAATCGGCGGCCTGGATCAGCTTGAGCAGGATGTTCTCGACGTCCTCTCCGACATAGCCGGCCTCGGTGAGCGCGGTGGCGTCGGCGATCGCGAACGGCACGTTCAGCATGCGGGCCAGGGTCTGGGCGAGGTAGGTCTTCCCGCAGCCGGTGGGGCCCAGGATCATGATGTTGGACTTCTGGAGCTCGACCTCGGAATCCTTCGCGCCGACCTGGATCCGCTTGTAGTGGTTGTAGACGGCGACCGAGAGGATCTTCTTCGCACGGTCCTGTCCGACCACGTACTCGTCGAGGAATTGGTAGATCTCCTGCGGCTTCGGCAACTCGTCGAGCTTCAGCTCGGTGGTCTCGGAGAGCTCTTCCTCGATGATCTCGTTGCAGAGGTCGATGCACTCGTCGCAGATGTACACGCCGGGACCGGCGATGAGCTTCTTGACCTGCTTCTGGCTCTTCCCGCAGAACGAGCACTTCAGCAGGTCGGAGTCGCCGAACTTCGCCACCGCACCGCCTCTCTCTCGATGAACCTCAGCGACCGGATCCCCTCTGGAGACCCGGTCGCCTGGATGTTACGCCCCGTTCGAGCCCGCCGCTGCAAGTTCGGACGTGATCCCTCGCTGCGAGATGATCTCGTCGATGATCCCGTATTCCTTCGACTCGTCGGCCGTGAGGATGAAATCTCGGTCGGTGTCCTTGGTGACCTTGTCGACGTCTTGGCCGGTATGCATCGAGATCAGCTGCTCGAGGAGCTTGCGGTAGCGCGTGATCTCCTTGGCCTGGATCTCGATGTCAACCGCCTGGCCCTGGGCGCCGCCGTGCGGCTGGTGCAACAGGACGCGGGCGTGCGGCAGGGCGTAGCGCTTGCCCTTGGCGCCCGCCAGCAACAGGAACGCCGCGAACGAGGCAGCCTGCCCCATCACGATCGTGGAGACATCGGGCTTGATGAACTGCATCGTGTCGTAGATCGCGAAGCCCGACGCCACCTCGCCGCCGGGCGAGTTGATGTACAGGTGGATGTCCTTCTCCGGATCCTCGGACTCGAGGTGCAGGAGCTGGGCCATCACCAGGTTCGCGACCGCGTCGTCGATCGGCGTGCCGAGGAAGACGATTCGCTCCTTCAGCAGGCGCGAGTAGATGTCGAACGAGCGCTCGCCGCGGCTGGTCTGCTCGATCACGACGGGAACCATGTAGCTCTGCGGGTTCATCCGGACTCCTTACGTATTCGCGGGCACGTCGTCGGACGATGCCTCGGCCTCGTCGGCCTCGGCGCCCGCCTCCGGGCTCTCGGTCTCGATATCGGCATGCTCGACGAGGAGGTCGAGCGCCTTGCCCCTGATGATATCGCCGGCCAACGTCACGACCTGACCACTCCGGTCGAGCTGTTTCGCCAGATCCTTGGGTTCGCGGTCATATGCCTGGGCCAGCTGGGCGATCTCGGCCCCGATCTCATCGGCCGTGACCTCGAGGTCTTCTGAGCGCGCGATGCCTTCGAGCACGAGATCGGAGGTGATCGCGCGGATCGCGTGGTCCCGGGAATCCTCGCGCAGGCGCGCCTCGTCCCAGCCCTGCGCCTCGAGCAGCTGATCGATCGTGAGGCCGGCGCGCTCGGCACGTTCCTTCGCGTGCGCCACGCGGTGGTCGGTCTCGTCCTCGACGAGTGACTCCGGCAGGTCGACCTCGATCGAGTCGATCATCGCCTGCAGGGCGCGGTCGCGGACGACGCCCTCGGCCTCGCGCTCCTTCAGCTCGCCGAGCCGGGTGCGCAGGTCGTCGCGGAGCTGCGCGATCGTGTCGAACTCGGAGGCTGTCTTGGCGAAGTCGTCGTCGGGCTCGGGGAGGATCCGCGCCTTCACGTCCTTCACGAGGACGGTCATCTCGGCGGTCTTGCCGGCCAGCTCCTCCCCCGCGCTCGGGGTGATCTCCTCGGAGACCTTGAGGATGTCGCCACCCTTCTTGCCGAGGATCTCGGCGTCGAGCGCGGGGCCGAACTCGCCGGAGCCGACGAAGTACAGGTAGTCGGTGCGGGTGAGCCCGTCGATCTCCTCACCGTCGGCGGTGGCCTTCACGTCGACGGTGGCGAAGTCGCCGTCCTGCACGGGACGCTCGGCGGGCTCCAGCTCCGAGAACCGCTCGCGCAGCCGGTTCACCCAGTCGTCGACCTCCTGGTCGGTGACCTCGATCGAGGGCTTCATGACCTTCACGCCCTTGTAGTCGGCCTCGGTGAGCTCGAGACGCGGACGCACCTCGACCGTCGCGGTGAACACGAGCGGCTTGTCGACGTCGAAGCCGTCGTCGAGGTCGATCTCGGGGTCGCTGATCGGCGCGAGGTCCTCGTCGCTGATGGCCTGGCGATAGTAGGTGGGCACGGCCGACTGGATGAACTCGTCTCGAACGACGTCGGGCCCGATCTGCGCGTCGATGATCTGCTTGGGGATCTTCCCCTTGCGGAAGCCCGGGATCTTGACCTGGTTCCCGATGCTCCGGTAGGCGGCGTCGAGGTCCTTCGCGTATTCGTCCGCGGGGACCTCGATCGTGAGCTTGACGGTGTGCTTCTCGGTGGTTTCGACGGTGGTCTGCATGTTGGGGTTCAGGCTACCGGAGAACCGGGGCCACGACGGGCGGCCGCAGGTAGGCTGCGCTGCATGTACGAGCACGAGCGGTCGTTCGCCGTGGGGCTCGCCGAGCGCGCCGCGGCGATCGGGATGAGCATCTTCCGGCACGACGTGGTGCGGGTGACGCTCAAGGCCGACCTGACCCCGGTCACGCAGGCCGACACCCAGATCGAGGCGATGGTGCGCGAGCAGATCGCGGCGGCGTTCCCCGATGATCGCGTGCTGGGCGAGGAGCAAGGGGGCGACGCGAGCGGCGACGGCCGCGTGTGGATCGTGGACCCGATCGACGCCACAGCGAACTTCGCCCGCGGGATCCCGATCTGGGCAACGCTGATCGCCCTGCAGGTGGACGGCGAGCAGGTCCTTGGGTTGGTGAACGCGCCGGCACTGGGCGAGCGGTACGAGGCGGTGGCCGGCGGCGGCGCGACGTGCAACGGCGATGGGATCCGGGTGAGCTCGGCCTCGACGTTGGCGGAGTCGCAGCTGCTGTTCGCCGGGCTCGGGGAATGGCACGAAGGGGTGCTCGGCGAGCGCGTACGCGGGGCACTGGCCGAGGCGGGTCGTACGCGTGGGTTCGGGGATTTCTGGGGACACATGCTGGTGGCGCGTGGGAGCGCGGAGGCGATGATCGAGCCGGTGCTGTCGCTGTGGGACTACGCGGCGCTGGTGCCGATCGTGCGCGAGGCGGGCGGGCGCATGACCGCGATCGACGGCGGGCCGCTGCGGCACCACGGGAGCGTGCTCACGTCGAACGGCCTCATGCACGACGAGCTGGTGGCGCGGCTCTCGGGTTAGGCCGCAGCGCCGCCGTTCACAACCCGATCCTCTCGCCGGCGGTCGCGGGCGCGTTCGCCATCACGACGTTCGCGGTCGCGACGTCCTGGACGCCGAGGCCAGTGAGGTCGCAGACGGTGAGCTGCGCGTCGCTCGTGCGGCCGGTTGCCTCCCAGGCGCAGATCGCGCCGAGCTCGATCGATCGGTCCGCTTGGCCCGCCGCGTGCTGCAGCTCACCGAGCCTTGCGCACTGATCGCGAGAGTCGACGACTAGGAGGTCGGCGTCCGCGAGGATCGCGGGATCCAGCTCCTGCTTACCGGTCCCGTCGGAGCCGAGGGCGGTGACGTGGGCGCCAGGTGCAAGCCACGCACGCTTGACGAGCGGCTCGCGCGCGGCCGTGCAGGTGATCACGACGTCCGCGCCCTCGACGGCGGTCCGGACGGTGTCGGCCCGCGCGATCGTGGCGTCGTGCCGCGCGCGCAGGTCGTCGACGCACCGATCCGCATGGGCCTCGTCGCGGCCCCACACGCGGACGTCGGTGAACCCGGGGCGCACGACCGCGAGCGCGTCGAGCTGCTGCCGGGCCTGGCCGCCGGTGCCGATCACGGCGACGGTCGCGGGGGCGCTCGGCGCGAGGTGGCGCGCGGCCACGCCGCCGGCGGCGCCCGTCCGCAGGTCGGTGATGAACCCGTTGTCGAGCAGGAACGCGGCCGGCGACCCGTCGCGCGCATCGAAGACGATGACCATGCCGTCGATCGCCGGCGGATCGAGCGCGTAGAACCCGCTCGCCGCCTTCACGGCGTAGAACGGCGCGCCGTGCAGGTGGCCGGCCTTGATGTGGATCTCGCCCTCGGACTCGGGCACGTCGAGATGGATCACCGCGGGGAGCTCGGCGCCGCCCGTCGAGTACGCGGCGAACGCGCGATCGCAGGCGTCGATGCAGGACGCCATGTCGAGTGCCGCCCGCACGTCGGCTTCGCGGAGGATCCGAACGGTCCTGTTCACGATGAGAAGCCTATCTGGGGCTGGGACCTCAGTGCCGAGTCGGCGCCCAGGAGAGGCGGGGGGGCTCCGGGGCAAGACGTGCGCTCCAGTTGTGAAGGGGTTGACGTCCTCGTCCGGCGAACACCGGCTCCCGCCCTTGGAGTCGACGCTCGACGCGCGGATGCGGCAAGCTCGCTACCTGATGATCGACCTCCGCGATGATCCCCAGGTGAAGGCGCTCTTCCGCGAGCCGCCCGAGGCCTTCATCGCCGCGCGCGACGCGCTGGCACGCGCGCGGAAGAACGCCGGCGATCCCGGCGCCGCCGGCGCTATCAAGAAGCTCCGCAAGCCGACCGTCCCGGCCTGGGCTCTGGATCAGCTCGCCGACCGCGAGCCCGAGGGTGTCGACGCGCTGCTCGAGTCCGGTGCCGAGCTCCGGGCGGCTCAGCAGGCTGCTCTCTCGTCCACGAAGCACGCAGGCCGCTTGCGAGAGGCGACCACCGCGAGGCGCGCCGCGATCGCCCGGCTCCTCGGAACGGCAAGCGACGTACTGCGCGACACCGACCACTCCCCTGAGCCGCACCTGGAGGACATCGCGTCCAGCCTCGAGGCCGCGTCGGTGAACGACGAGGCCGCCGCCCTCCTCCGATCCGGCACCTTCGAGCGCCCGACGCGCGATCCCGGCGGCTTCGGCGACGTCTTCGGGCTCCACGCGGTGCTCGATCTCGACCCGGAGCCCTCGGCCGAGGAACCGCCGACACGGCGCGCGCCGACACGCCGGGCCGCGACGCCGCGTCCCGTCCACGCGAGCCTCCAGGCCGAGGCGAACCGCCTCCATCGCGACCGACAGGCGGCCGAACGTACCGCCCGTAAGACCCGCGAGACAGCCGATCGCCTCGCCGCCGAAGCCGGCGCGATGCGCGCCCGGCTCGAGGTCGTTGATGCGAAGGGCCGCGACGCCGAGCGAGCGGCACACGCGGCCGAGCGCGATGCGGCCGCCGCGATCGAGGCGCACGATCGCGCGCTCGCCGCCCTCGAGGCCGCCGATGACTGATGCCAGGCCCACTCCCGGCCCCCTCGCCCTCGTCGGCGGCGCCGAGTTGGGGCCCGGCAACGAACCGCAGGACCGCCTGCTCGCCGCGGCCGCGGGGCAGGGACCCGCCTACGTGCTCGCCACCGCGGCCGCGCGCCACCGCCCCGAGCTCGCCGTCGCGAACGCCGCCGGATGGTTCGCAGGACTCGGGCTGCGCGTCGAGGAGCTCCCGGCCACCGGGCGGCGGCAGACGCGCGCGCGCCCCAATGCCGACCTCGCCCGCGAGGGGCGCTTCTTCTATCTGGTGGGCGGCGACCCGGGGATCGTCCCGACGACGCTCCGAGACACCCCCGTCTGGGCTGCCGTCGTGGACGCCTGGCGTGGCGGAGCCGCCCTCGGTGGCTCGTCGGCCGGCGCGATGGCCCTCGGCGAGTGGACACTCACCCGCGACGCGCGCCCCGGGGATGACCGGCGCCGCTACTCCCCCGGGCTGGGCCTGGTTCCCGGCGTCGCCGTGATCCCGCACTTCGAGACGTTCGGGGCAGGGTGGGTCGAAAGCGCCGTCGACGGCGCCCCGCACGACGGCGCGATCCTGCTAGGCCTCGACGAGCGGACCGCCGCGGTCTGGACCCCCGACGGCGCCTGGCGCGCGATGGGGCCGGGAACGGTGACCGTGCTCCGCGGCGGCTCGAGCGCGACGTTCGCGTCCGGCGACGAGATCGACGGGCTCCCCCGCCCCGCAACGGATTGACCGACGGACCCGTCGCCGGGACGGGCACGCGCCACCCCTCGTGCTACGTTCATGGTCCCCACCCCAGGAGGCTCGGCATGGACATCGACCTGTTCCGGATGGAGCGCTACCAGTCCCGCTACTGGCACGAGGTCGAGTACGACCTGTCGGAGAGCGGCGTGCTCCCGATGTCGATCCGGGAGCTCTTCGGGCCTGCCGCCGACGCGGAGTCCTTCATGGCATCGACGCTCGGCTACCCGCTGTCGGAGGGCTCGCCCGACACACGCGAGGCGATCGCGGACTGGTATCCGGGGGCCGCCCTCGAGAACGTCACGGTCGTGAACGGCGGCTCCGAGGCGAACCTGCTGACCTTGTGGACGCTGTTGAAGCCCAAGGGACGGCTCGCCTTCATGACGCCGAACTACATGCAGGGATGGGGTCTGGGCCGTCACTTCGGCCGTGGCACCGACACGTTCCGGGTGAAGCTTCGCGACGGCCGTTGGGCGCTGGACCTCCACGAGCTCGACCGAGCGGTGACCTCCTCGACGAAGGTGGTCATGGTCTGCAACCCGAACAACCCGACCGGGCACGTGCTCACCGAGCCCGAGATGGACGCGATCGTGGCCGCCGCCGACCGCGTGGGTGCATGGATCGTGGCCGACGAGATCTACCGGGGCGCCGAGCTCGACAACGACGAGACCTCACCCACGTTCTGGGGCCGCTACGACAGGGTCGTCATCACGAGCGGCCTGTCGAAGGCCTTCGCGATGCCGGGCCTGCGGGTGGGATGGATCGTCGCGCCCTCCCACCTGATCCCGAAGATCTGGGAGCACCACGACTACACGACCCTCACGCCCAACTCGATCAGCGACCGCCTGGCCGGCTTCGCGATGCAGCCGTTCGTGCGCGAGAACATCCTGGCCCGCACACGGGCGATCATCCGGGCGAACTACCCCGCGCTCGACGGCTGGCTCCGGTCGCACGACGACGTCTTCTCGTGGGCGCGCCCGACGGCTGGCGCGATCGCGTACGCGAAGTACGACCTGCCCGTGAAGGCGGTCGACCTCGTCGAGCGGATCCGCATGGACCGGTCCGTGCTCCTCGTACCCGGCACCATGTTCGGGATCGGCAAGGGCATCCGGTTCGGGTTCGGCTACGACATAGAGCACACGCTGAAGGGGCTCGCGCGCGTCGACGAAACCCTCGCGGAGCTGGCGGAGCTCCCTGCGGTCGCCACCGACGAGCCCACGCCCGATGTCGTCGAGGGTGCGTAGCCTGCGGGCATGGTGACCCGCTGCGAGTGGGCACCGGTGAGCGACCCTCGGTACCTCGCGTATCACGACGAGGAGTGGGGCGTGCCGGTGCACGACGACGTCCGTCTGTTCGAGATGCTCACGCTCGAGGGGGCGCAGGCCGGCCTCAGCTGGTCGACGATCCTCAACAAGCGCGAGGGCTACCAGCGTGCGTTCGGCGGTTTCGACCCGAAGAAGGTGTCCCGCTACACGCCCGCGAAGATCGAGCGCCTGCTGCAGGACCCCTCGATCGTGCGGAACCGTCTGAAGGTCGAGTCCGCGGTCCAGAACGCCCACGCGGTGCTTGAGACCCAGCGGGAGTTCGGCTCCCTCGACGCCTACCTCTGGGCTTTCGTCGGCGGCGCGCCGATCGTGAACCGCCGGCGGTCTCTCGGCGACATCCCGTCCGAGACCGACGAGTCACGCGCGATGAGCAAGGACCTGAAGCGCCGGGGGTTCCGCTTCGTGGGCCCCACGGTCTGCTACGCGTTCATGCAGGCGACGGGCATGGTCAACGACCACGTAGCGTCCTGCTTCCGGTGGGCGGAGCTCGCGGGCCCGAACCCGCCTGGCTAGCCGAACAGTTCCAGCGCGACTTGGCCGCTGGGTTTAGCGGTGCCGGCGGTACTGCAGCTCGAGGATCCCGTTGCTGGAGGCGGTGCTGGAGACCAGGTCGAGTCGGTAGGACTTGGGGACGCCGTCGAACAGCCGCGTGCCCTCGCCCGCAACGTACGGAAACATGCTCCTGGAGCTCGTCGATCAGGTCGAGTCCCATGAGTGACCGCCAGAGGCTGACGCCGCCCCAGACCACGATGTGGCCGTCGCCGCCTTGCCTGAGCTTGTCGATCTCTTCTGCCGTGTCACCAGCGGCGATGGTGGTGTTAGCCCACTCGGCCGTCTTCAGGGTCCGGGAGAAGACGACCTTGCGCCCGGCATTCAGTATGTCGGCAAAGGATGGTCGGTGGCCGTTTTCGTCATGGACCCGGCGATGGCTTCGTAGGCGGTGCGGCCCATGATGTGCGCGTACGCGCTCTGGAGGAAGTCGAGTTGCGCCGGGTCGTCGGGCTCACGGTTTTCGGGCAGGTCGAAGCAGAACTTCCAATACTCGGTGCCCTCGTCTGCGAGAAGGCCATCGAGCGAGTAGTTGAACACCGTCGCTATCAACTTCCGCATGATCAGAGCTCCATGGTCTCGGGTCGTCTGGGGACCGTACTTCGCCTCCACACCCGGTGCCGCCTCGCGGCGATAGCGACAGCTTAGATCGGCAGAGAGCCTCACGGCAGCCAGCCCATGTATCCGATAGGGGATATAGGAGACTTCGGGGAATAGAACTCCTCGATGCGTCGAGGTCGGCGGTCGTTCTCCTTCCTCGATGGCGACGTACTCGCGCCGTCGACGCCGTCGGTCATGGGATCCTCGCCGGTACGGTGAGGCACGCCCTTGTCGCGAAAGGAGCTACACCATGACCAAGGTGGTCGCGATCATGTCGATGTCTCTCGATGGGTACGTCGCCGACGCGAACGACGGGGTCGCCGAAGTGTTCGACTGGTACTTCTCGGGCGACGTCGAGGTCTCCATGCCCATCCCGAACTCGGACATGACGTTCCGCGTCTCGGCGCCGAGCGCAGACCACGTGAGGGGCTTGATGGCTGAGGTCGGCGCCTTCCTCACCGGTCGGCGCACGTTCGAGGTCGCCGGCGGCTGGGACGGCCAGCACCCGTGGGATGTGCCCGCGTTCGTCGTCACCCACCACGTGCCCGAAGGCTGGCCGCGGCCCGGCTCGACGGTCCGGTTCGTCACCGACGGCATCGAAAGCGCCGTTGCTCGAGCCAGATCGGCTGCCGGCCCGAAGTCGGTGGCGGTGCACGGCGCCCACACGATCCAGCAGTGCCTGAACGCCGGGCTGCTCGACGAGATCCACATCGATCTGGCTGCCGTGTTCCTCGGCGCCGGCGTGCGGCTGTTCGACCACCTCGCGAACACACCGGTCGTCCTCGGGGATCCGACAGTCGTCACCGGTGTAGGTGTCACGCATCTGCGCTATCCCGTCCACACGTCGTAGAACCACGTTGGTGACCCGGGTCGGCTGCTTCCGCTACCGGGACGTGTGACGGGCCTCAGGCCGCCAGCCGTCCGTCGCTGATCTCCACGACGCGGTCGGCGTAGTGCGTCATGCGTGTGTCGTGGGTGACGACCACGGCGGCCGTGCCGCGGCCCTTGATCTCGCTCCGGATCAGGTCCATCACCTGCTCGCCCAGCGTCGAGTCGAGCGCGCTCGTGGGCTCGTCGAATAGCACGAGCTCGGGCTCGTTCATCAGGGCACGCCCGATCGCCACCCGCTGGCGCTCGCCGCCCGAGAGCTGTCCCGGCAGGTTGTTCACGCGATGTGCGAGGCCGAGCTCCTCGAGCAGGGTCATCGCGCGCTTGTCCGAGACCTTCCCCTTGTTGCCGGCCAGATCTGCGACCACGAGCAGGTTCTCCTTCGCCGTGAGGAACGGCACCAGGTTCGCGCCCTGGAACACGAACCCCACGAACTCGCGGCGGAACTTCGTGAGCTGACCGCGGTCGTACCCGCTGATCTCGTGCGGACCGACGCGCACGCTCCCCCGCGTCGGCGCGAGCAGCCCGCCCGCGATCGACAGCAGGGTGGTCTTTCCCGACCCCGACGGGCCGACCAGCGCGACCATCTCGTCGTCGTGCACCTCGAGCGTCGCGTGATCGAGCGCGACCACTTCGGTGTCGCCAGACCCATAGGTCTTGCGCACGTCTTCCAGCTCCAGAGCGGGCATCAGCTTCCTCCTACGGCGGTCGCCGGGTCGATGCGCACGACCCGGCGGAACGAGATCGCGCTGCCGATCAGCGCGGTGACGATGAGCCCGAGCACCGTGGTCACGGCGCGGCGGATCTCGAGATCGAGCGGGATCGCGGCCGGGATGATCGCGGCGAGCCCGAGGGTGGCCAGGCCGCCCACGACGAAGGCGCCGATCGCGATCAGGACGGCCTGCAGACTTAGTCCGGCCGCGAGCGTCCGCGACGACGATCCGATCGCCTTCAGCATGCCGAACAGGGCGGCGCGCTCCAGGGTGAGCAGCGCGAAGAACAGCGCCACGACGAGCCCGGCGACGACGAACGTCACGGTGATGATCGCGGTGAAGATCGACTTCTGGTCCTTCACGCCCGGCAGACCGAGGATCGCGTCCTGCTTCGTGAGGGCCGTGACGCCCGGGATGCCCTGGCCGATCGTGGCGACGAGCGCCGAGGCCTCGACCCCCTGCTCGGGCGTGACGAGCAGGGCCTGCGACGCTCCGGGCGCGAGCGTGGCCGCCGGCACGTTGGCCCGCACGACCTCGTTCCAGGTCTCCGGGTCCATCCACACCGCGCCCTGCAGGTTGAAGGTCGTGCCGTCGACGAACCCCGCCACCTTCACGGGGGTGCGCGCGGGCCCGAAGCCAAGCGTCTGCCCGACCTCGATCCCGTCGCCCTCGAGCGATCGGTCGAGGAAGGCCTCGCCCGTGGCCGGGGGCTCGGGCACCAGCTGGTTCGGCGCCTCGTAGGCGAACATCGCCGTGTCGACCACGTCGACCACGCCCGGGACGTGCGCCGGCAGTTGCACGACGCTCAGGCCACTCACGGACTCGACCCCGGGGACGTCGGCCACCTCTGCGCGCAGGTTCCCGTCGATCCGCGACCGGAAGAACGAGTCGTTCGCGTCGGCGCTGTAGACGAACACCCCGGCCGACTGCGCCTCGAGCGCGCGCGTCGAGCCCAGGTACAGCCCGTCGAGCAGCCCGCCGAGCAGCAGGATCAGCACGACGATCAGGGTGAGGGCGCCACCCGCCGTCAGGAACCTGGACGGTTTGCGGATCAGTTCCCGCCACGCGGTCTTCATGCGAGCCCCCCGCCGGCCTGGCGCTGGGTGGCCGCGAACGGATCGAGCTTCGCGACCCGGCGCATCGAGGCCAGCGACGAGAGCAGGGCGAGCACGAGGATCGACGCGCCCGTGGTGAGGATCAGGCGCGGGCTCGCCGAGACCTCGAGGCCGCCGCTGCCGCCCTGCGTGGCGAACACGAGCAGGACCGACGCGAGCGCGATGCCGGCGACGGTCACGATCGTCACCTGGAGCGCGATGTTCACGAGCAGGTACCCGCTGCTGGCGCCGACCGCCCGCAGCAAGGTGAGCGACTGCGTCTTCTGAACGGTGAGGATCAGGAAGAAGACCCAGGTCACGAGCACCACCACGATGAAGGCCAGGAGCAGGATCACCGCGAACGACTGGCTGATCGACTCGACCCCCGGGAGGTTCGCGATCGCGGTCTCCCGATCGACGGCCTCGACGCCGTCCACCGCATCGTTGATCGCCGTCGCGGCCGCCTCCGGGGAGGTGTCGGCCGCAGGATGCACCGCCACCAATGTCGGAAGCACCGCGGGGGCGTCGGGGTTCACCGCCTTCGACAGCTCCTCCCACGTCGCGTACGAGGTATAGAGCGTGGGCTGCACGTTGAACTGCGCGTTGCTCGCCAAACCGACGATGCGGATCGGGGTGTCGCCGGGCGCGACCCGCACGACGTCGCCGATGCCGTAGCCCTTCGACGCGTCGACGTCGCTCGCGACCGCCTCGCCGTCGGCCTCGGGAAGTCGCCCCTCGACCAGCGTCGTGGGCGCGCCCGGGCCGCCGAGCACATAGCCGAAGATCGTCGTGTCGGTCAGGGTGGCATCGCCGACGTCGACCGAGAACGTCGACTCGCCGAGCGGCTCGGCCTGCGCGACGCCGGGAACGTCACGGACCGTCGCGACCTGCTCCGGCGTGACGACGCTCCCTTCGACCGCGCCGCGCGCGTCGGCGTTGAAGACCAGGACCTCGGCCGACTGCTTCCCGAGGCCGTCCGTGAATGATCCGAGGAGCGCGCCGGCGAGCGTCTGCTGGAACAGGATCAGGAACACGAGCAGCGCCACGGCGCCGATCAGCAGGCCGAAGCGGAGCTTCGCCCGCCTGATCTCCGCCAACGCCAGCCGCACCGTCTCGCTCCCATCCCGGGTGGTCTCTCGGCTCGCGGACGCGAACCGTCACGGTCAGTATCCGATGCCCACACGCATGGCATGACCACGAACCTATGCAGAGATGCCCGAAACGTTGTCGCGGTTCGCGATGCGTGGTCCCATTGAACCCATGCAGGCACAGGCGAACCAGACCCCCCAGACCCAGCTCCCGATCGCCGCGGTCTCGTCGCTCCTCGGCATCCCGGTACCGACGATCCGCTCGTGGGAGCGGCGCTACGGCTTCCCCACCCCGGCGCGCACCCAGGGTCAGCACCGCCGCTACTCGGTGGACGAGATCGACGAGTTGCGCAAGCTCCGCGACGAGATCACGCGGGGGCACAGCGCGCGCGAGGCCGTCGACATCGTGCGGCACGAGGCCGAGGGCGGCCGGCCACGCACGGAGCTGTTCGATCGGTTCCTGAAGGCGGCCATGCAGCTCGATCCGGGCGGGCTGCGCGAGGCACTTACCGACGGCGCCGACACGATCGGCGTGGAGCAGACGATCCGCGACGTCGCGCTGCCGGCGATGCGGGAGATGGGTAGCCGGTGGAAGGCCGGCGTCTGCGACACCGACCACGAGCACCTGGCGACCGAGGCGGTCCGCGTGTGGATCGCCCGCGAGGCGGCGAAAGCGCCCCTCCCGTTCCGGCCGTTCACGGTGGTGCTCGCCTGCGGGCCGAAGGACCTCCACACGATCGGACTCGAGGCGTTCGGGGTCGTGCTCGCCCGTCGCGGATGGTCGATCCGGACGCTGGGGCCACTGACCCCGGTGGACTCGCTCGTCGCGGCCGTGCGCGCGGCCGAGGCCCGTGCCGCGATCGTCACGAGCCAGCGGAGCGTCACCCGGCGCGCGGCCGTCGAGGCGATCGAGGCGGTGGAGGCGCTCCCCGGCGTGAAAGCGTTCTACGCGGGGGCGGGCTTCGGCCCCACCGCGGCGCGCAAGGACGTGCCCGGCACCTACCTCGGCGGCGACGTCGTGGAGGCCGCCGACATCCTCGAGCGCGAGCTCGTCGGTTAGTCCTCGGCGAACAGGTCGGGCGCGTCGCGGCGGCTCGCCATGTACGCCTTGAGCTCCTCGTCGATCGCTGGATCGAGCCCCGGGTCCTCGTACGAGTCGAGCAGCTTCTTCCACGCGCGGTTCGCGGCGACCTCGGTCGTCTCCGCCCCGTTCATCTCCCAGGTCGCGAAGTCCGGCGTCTGGAACAGCGGGCTCATGTAGAGCCACTCCTTGAAGTGCGTTCGAGTGTGCGGCGACGACAGGAACAGCCCGCCCGGCCCGACCGTCTTCAGCGCGTCGAACGCGAGTTCCTCCTCGCTGAACCCGATCCCCGCCATCTGGCCCTGGAACTGGCGGAGCAGCTCCACGTCGAGGGCGAACTTCTCGAAGCTCGCGCAGAGGCCGCCCTCGAGCCAGCCGGCCGCGTGCAGCACCACGTCGGTGCCCGCGAGCATCGTGGCCCAGAGCATCATCTGGGTCTCGGCGGCCGCCTGGGCGTCGACGGCCGGCGACGACGCGAGCCCGCCGCCCCCGCGGAACGGCAGCCCGTAACGTCGCGCCATCTGGGAACCGGCCAGCACCCCGAACACCGACTCGGGCGTCCCGAACGCCGGCGACCCCGTGCGCATGTCGGTGACCGTGAAGAACGAACCGTAGAGGCAGGGCGCGCCTTCGCGCACGACCTGCGCGAGCGCCACGCCCGAGAGCGCCTCCGCGACCTGCTGCGTGAGCCCGCCGCTGACGCTGACCGCGCTCGTCGCCCCCGCCAGCAGGAACGGCGTGACCACGATCGGCTGCTTCGCCTCGGCCCACGCCATCAGCGCGTCCGTCATGCGGAAGTCCCAGATCAGCGGCGAGTTCGGGTTCACGATGCCCAGGAGGGCAGGCTCGGACTCGATCGCCTCGCGGCCCCCGTGCACGATCTCGGCCATCCGGATCCCGTCCCGGGCGCGCGGGCCGCTCGTGCCGTACGTCGTGTACGGCTTGTCCGACCACCGGATCGTCGAGTACTCCTGATCCATGTGGCGGCTTTCCATCGGGAGGTCGGTCGCCTCGCACGCGCCGGTCTGCACGCAGTTCAAGACGTCGGTGGCGTGCGTGAGCTTCACGAGGGTGTCGTGGTCCTGGATCCGGCCGCTGCGGCGCCCCTCGTCGAGGTCGCTCGCGAAGGGCGGGCCGCCCACGTTCATCCACACGGGGGTGCCGCCCTCCCCTACGGTCAACGACCGTTCGGGGTTCCGGCCGCGAAGGCGGAACGACCGCGGGACCTTCGCGACCTGCTCCGTCACGAACCCTCGGTCCCAATAGACGCGGTTCCCGTCGATCTTCAGCCCGGCGTCGTGCAGGAGCTTGAGGGCGTCGTCGTGCAGGACGTCGGTGCCGATCTCCTCGAGGATCCGCATCGCCTGCTCGTGGACGATCTCCTCCTGCTCTTCCGAGAGGATGCGCAGGGCGTTCTCACGTTCGAACATCGTCGGTCTCCTCCATCAGCGGGGTCAACAGCTCGTCGAGCGGCTCGATCCCGAGGTCGTGGATCTCGAGCGGCAGTTCCATGTAGTCGGCGATCTCACGGGCCTTCGCCTCGCGGTCGGCGTCGGGATGCTGGCGCACGAACAGCACGCGGCTCAGGTTCCCGAAGTAGGTCTCGCGCAGCCACGGGAACCGGTCGAGGCCCAGGCCCTTGATCACCGCGCGGTCCCAGTTCGTGACGAGCCAGTCGGTGAGGAAGTAGATGCCGATGTCGTCTTCCATCCGCTCGTAGAGCTCGCCCGCGTACCACTGGAAGCAATGGAACCCGGCCGGGCGCACCGCGGGGTACCGCGCCAGGACAGCGTCGAGCCGGCCGCCGGTGCCGCAGTCGCCGTACACCACGATCACGCGCTCGTACTTCGGCAGCAGCGCCTTGAGCTTCTCCTCGACCGCTGGCGCGATGTCGAGAGGCGTCATGTGCAGGTCCGATGAGATGCCGTGGACGTCGGCCTCCCACCCGTGCCGCTCGATCAGCGCGGCGGTGTCTTGTGCCACGGCGCCGCAGGCCAGGAAGGCGACCTTCGCGCCGGTGGAGGTCACGTGGTCACGCCCCGCCGCTCCCCGCGACGCGCGCGGCGTGCGCGGCCTCCGCGTCGGTGAGCTCTTCGGGCGTCGGGAACCCGAGGTTGCCGATGAAGCGATCGTTGAAGTCCTCTTCGCCCGAGAGCTCGATGTACTCGACGATGCCCGGGATCTCGAACGCGACCTCGCGCTCGCGGAAGGACATCAGGGCCATCTTCGCGCCCTCGCTCGCGGTGTTGCCGACCGCCTTGATCTTCTCGACGGGCACGGGCGGCACGAGGCCGACCACGCGCGCGCTCTGCGGGTTGATGTAGGAGCCGAACGACCCCGCGAGCATGACTTCGTCGAGGTCGGCCGACGTCAGGTTCAGGGCGCGCATCGCGGTCTCGATGCCGGTGGAGATCGCGCCCTTCGCGAACTGCAGCGCGCGCACGTCGGTCTGCGTCAGGATCACGTCGCCCGTCAGCTCGAAGGCCTTCACCTCGTCGCGGACGATCAGCCGCCCGGCGAGTGGGTGGCCCGCGGCCTCGGCATCCTCGCGCGAGGTCATCTTGCCGCCGTCGTCGAGCAGCCCGGCGAGCCGGAGCTGCGCCACGATGTCGATCAAGCCCGACCCGCAGATCCCGCGCGGCTCGGCCTCGTCGCCGCCGATCACCTGGAGCTCGACCTCGCCGTCGGTCAGCACGACGCCCTCGATCGCACCGTCGGTGGCGCGCATCCCGCACAGGATCTCGCCGCCCTCGAACGCCGGCCCGGCGGGGGCCGCGGTGGCGACCGAGCGCTCGGCCGAGCCGCATGCGATCTCGCCGTTCGTGCCGACGTCGACCAAGAGCCGCACCTCGGGATCGCGCACGAGTCCCGTCGCCACGATGTCGGCGACGATGTCGGCCCCAACGTACGCGCCGATCGACGGGAACAGCGCCACCCACCCGAGCGGGTGCATGTCGAACCCGATCTGGTCGGCGCGCAGGTCCTGCGCCTCGGTGAAGCTGGCGACGTAGGGCGCGAGCGCGATCGACTCCGGGTTCACGCCACAGAGCAGGTGCAGCATCGTCGCGTTGCCGGCCACGACGGCCTCATAGATCTCCTCGGTCGCGACGCCGGACTCTTCCTTCACGCGGCCGAGCAACTCGTTCACGGTGGAGATCGCGGCCGCCTGGAGCTTCGCGATGTCGTCATCGTCCTGCATCGCGCGCGCCATGCGGGCGATCACGTCGGCGCCGAAGGGCGTCTGGTGGTTGATCGTCGACGCCACCGCCACGGCCGCGCCGCTGCGGAGGTCGACGAGCGTGCAGACGCACGTGGTGGTGCCGATGTCGAACGACGCCCCGAACATCCGGTCGGTGGTGTCGCCGGGCTCGACATCCACGAGGTACTCGCCCACCAGGGTCGCTGTGACGTTCGTGGTGGTCCGCATCGCGCGCGCGACCCTGGGCAACACCTCCCAATCGTGGTTGCGCGTGTACCCCTCCGCCTCGATCGCGTCGAGGACGCGCGCGAGGTGCGAGCGGTGGTCCTCGAGCGAGGGCGCCGGCAGTTCGAAGTAGCGCTTCACGACGTTCGGCTCGAGCAGCACGAAGCGGCCGACGCCCATCGTGGCGGCCTTCGGCATCTTCATCAGACGCGGGACCTCGACCGTCATCGGGCCGTTGATCGGACACTGGCACGACAGGCGCCAGCCCTCGTCGAGCTTGTCGGCCAGGTGGCGGTAGTCGGCGAGCGAGAGCTCGGCCTCGCCATCGAGGATCTTCACCCCGCACTTGCCGCACGTGCCGCGCCCGCCGCAGGTGGATTCGATCGGCAGGCCCGCCCAGTGGGCGGCGTTGAACAGGGTGGTCCCTACGGGGACGCGGACCTTCTTCTCGCTGGGGAGGTAGGTGATCTCGACCTTGCCGCCCGACATCAGACCCCTTCCGCGGCGGCGGCGAGCTGGGCTCGGTGCAGCGCGATCCACGCCGCGCCGTACTCGTCGCGCCCCAGGAGCAGGTCGGCGGCGAGGATCGCCTTGCGGCCCTGCTCGTGCAGCGGGTTCGTGATCGCGGTGTTCATGCCGCCCAGGATCGACATCGACAGGAACGTTGCGTCGATACCGCGCCGGTCGGGCATGCCGAACGAGATGTTCGACGCGCCGCAGCTGACGTTCACCCCCAGCTCCTGACGGATCAGGCGCACGGTCTCGAACATCGAGGTGCCGGCGTCGGGCGCCGCGCCGATCGGCATCGTGAGCGGGTCGATGATGATGTCCTCGCGCGAGATCCCGTGGTCGGCGGCGGCCTCCACGATCTTCCGGGCGGCGGCCAGCCGCAGGACCGGGTCCATCGAGATGCCCTCGGAATCGTTCGCCATGCCGATCACGGCCGCCCCGAACTTCTTCACGAGCGGCAGCAGGCGCTCGAGCGAGTGATCCTCGGCGGTGACCGAGTTGATCAGCACCTTGCCCTGGGCGAGCGGCACGGCGGCCTCGAGGGCTTCGGGCGTGGAGGAGTCGATGCAGAGCGGCACGTCGACGACCTCGTGCACGGCCTTCACCACGGCCGAGAGCATCGCCGGCTCGTCGAACCCGGGGATGCCGGCGTTCAGGTCCAGCACCGCGGCGCCCGCAACGACCTGCGCGAGGGCGTCCCGCTTCACGGTCGTCATATCCATGACTTTCAGCTCTTCGGTGAGTTGCTTCCGGCCGGTCGGGTTGATCCGCTCCCCGATGATCCGGAATGGATGGTCGTCCCCGATGCGGACCTCGCCACCCGGTCCACTGAGCACCGTCGTCGCGATCTCGGTCATACCGTCACCCCCGTGAGCTTCTTCGCGATCTCAACCGCCTCGGGGGCGTTGTTCGCGTATCCGTCGGCGCCGATCTTCTCGGCCCATTCGGGCGTGACCGGAGCCCCGCCCACCATCACCTTCACCCTGTCGCGCAACCCGGCGGCCTCCAACCTCTTGATCACCGTCTCCTGGTACGGGACCGTGGTCGTGAGCAGCGCGCTCATGCCGAGGATCTGCGGCTCGAGCTCCTGGATCGCCTCGATGATGCGGTCGGCGCTCACGTCCTTGCCCATGTCGTGGACGTCGAATCCACTGGTGCGAAGCATGGCACCCACCATGTTCTTTCCCAAATCGTGCAGGTCGCCCTTCACGGTGCACATCAGGATCAGGGCGTTCGCCTGGGCGTTCGGGTCCTTCTGCGCCAGCAGGGCCGGCTCGATGATCGCGTTGCAGGCCTTGAACACCTCGGCGGAGGCCACGACCTCGGGCAGGAAGACCTCGCCGCGCTTCCACATCTCGCCGAGGTCGAACATCGCGACGGCCATGCCGTCCTCGAGGATCCACTTGGGGTCCTCGTTCGCGGCCGTGAGCCGTTCGGCCGCGCCGACACCCAGGTCCATGTCGGCCACGATCAGCGCCTGCTTCAAGATCTCGAGGTCGTCGGACACACGGGGCCTCCTGGGCCGAACGGGTGACTTCAGGTCAGCGATCGTGCCCGTCGGGCACCGACACAGGATAGGAACAGCCGGCAGGAAGCGGAACCGCATCGGGGTCTCCGGCCGTGACCCGTGGTCAGGCTTCGGGCCGCCTGGACCCCTGCGCCGGAGTACCCTCGGACCTATGCCTGACCGCAAGTCATCCCGGAGCGAGCGCACCGCGGCCAAGCGCGAGCAGATCCTGGACACCGCGATGCGCCAGTTCAGCGAGCACGGCTATCTGGGCACGAAGGTCGAATCGATCGCAGACGAGCTCGGGATCGCGAAGGGCTCGATCTTCCAGCACTTCGGGTCGAAGGCCGGCCTGTTCTTCGAGACCTACAAGCGGGCGGTCACCTCGCTCCCCGCCTGGCTCGACGCGCCGCCCAAGGTCCTCGAGAAGGGGTTCTTCGAGATCGTCGACTACTGGCTCCGGCGCACCGAGCACCTCGTGCGCGAGGACTACGTGCCGTACCGGGTCGTGCTGATCGGCGAGTTCGGGACCGACGACCTCGCGCTGAAGCGGGACATCCTGCGGTTCATGG
>Ga0315278_10001179_pt1 | contig 22711 bp, 17 predicted proteins | sample YL17G06_0_MG_FD_203880 | JGI IMG/M metagenome (GOLD analysis project Ga0315278, IMG submission 203880) | Sediment microbial communities from Yellowstone Lake, YNP, Wyoming, USA - YL17G06_0 | ecosystem: Environmental > Aquatic > Freshwater > Lake > Sediment | place: USA: Wyoming | collected... | reverse complement strand
GCGAGCCGAAGGACCTCGACCACGAACCACCCGAACGCGAGCAGGCCGATGAGGCCAGTCTGACCAATCAGATCGATGTAGTTGTTGTGCGAGCTGAACCTGACCCACCAGCCCATAATCGGGAAGAGTACTGTGTAGTGATAGTAGTTGGCCGGCCCAAAACCAAGCCACGGGTTGTGCTGTACGACCTGCCACATCACGCGGAGCGCCTCGATCCTCGTCGTCGAGCTGTAGCTTTCCGCTGCCATCCAGGCGTTCAGCGCGGGACCGCCATAGAGCAGCGCCGGTGTCACGACCAGGAGACAGGACGCGATCGTGCACCGTGGAAATCGGAACAGCAGGACCACGCCGACGGCCACCAGCGGTGGCAGCCAGCCCGACGCCCAGCTGAACGTGACGAGCAGGCCCCGAGCCATGGCACACGCCGCGACGCCGCCAACGGCGACACGCATGGGCGTCGAAAGATCTCGATTGAAGAGGGCCTGGGCGAGGCTGATCGCAACGAGCCACGTCCAGAACGCGCTCCCGATGGAGCTGGCATTGCTTATCGTGATCGGACCCAGGTTGAAGTCGAAGGTCGACACCAGCGAGGTCACCACCGCCAGCGCCCCACTTCCCACGAACACCCAGGTGAGTCGCTGCAACTGACGTGAGGTTGCGATCTGATGGCCGACGACCAGGAACAGCCCGCCGGAAAGCAGGAACACGCCCAGGCCGCCGACTTGCGCGGTCATCGGAGCGTGAGCGGTCGGAAACCAGGGGTACTGACCAACGACGAACGAGGTGATGGCAACGGCGACGAATACGAGCGTCGCGATGACGACACGGGATCCGTCCAGCGCGATGCGGCGTCGGGAGATGGACAGGTGCAGGAAGAAAGCGCCGCACAGAAACGCGGCGAGCAGCACGCACACGTTGAAGACGGCCGCCCCCCGGGAAAACTCGAGCGGCGCGAGCACGCCCGTAACCAGAAGAAGCGCCAGACCGGCGATCGGCGTCTTCGACTGGACGAACAATGCGACAATCGTGAGTGAGATTGCGGCGGCTGCGCCGGCAAGGCGCAGGTGCAAGCCGACCGGCATGGCGTAACCGGCCACGATGGTGCCGCCGACGAATGCGACAAGTAGCGCCCGTTTTCCGAAGGGAGTCATCAACGTTGCGTCACGCGGTTGTCAGCGCCGAAATACACGGTCTCCGCCGATGGATGAGCGGCTTCGGCCACCTGTCGAAGTACGCGAGCCGGGATGCCGCCGACGACTGTGTGAGCTGGGACATCGCGAGTCACCACCGATCCCGCTGCCACGACCGCACCCTTGCCGACCGTCGTCCCATCGGTCACGATCGCGCCTGACCCGATCCAGACGTCGTCCTCGATGGTGATTCCGCTCGCCGTGATGCCCTGCTCGATGAACGGACGGAACGGGTCATCGAACACATGGTTGACCGCGACGAGCTGGACCATGGGCGACGTATAGACCCGGTCTCCAATCGTCACCCCGCCCTGCCCCCTGATCACGTTGTACTCGCCGATCAGGGAGTTTTCGCCGATCCGGATTCCCGCGTGAGGAAGGTTCCGAAAATTATACACGTGCAGGATGGAGCCGTGCATGACCAGGGAGTTGCGACCGACCGTGATACCGTTCGGGCAGGCGTGCAAGTAGACGCCCTGGTCGATGTAGGCACCGTGTTCCAGAGTGACGTTACTCGCAAACCGAAGCCGGACGCCTCGCTCGAGGGCCGCGATGCCGTTCATCTTCAGGATCAGGCGATAGGCGGCCGCACGGACGACCATCCCCACCGGAGTAGGGATCCACCCGAAGGCGCCGGTGACGATCTGTTCGAGGATGTACCTCGCAGGACTGGAAGCCTGACGCCGCAGGTACAAGCCGACTTGCGAGATGGATTGCTGGAACACTGAATTGGTGAAACAGTCAGTCCCACGCGAAGGCGCGGAACCTACACGAGGGACGAGTGTCGGTTCACACGGTCAGTTCTTGTAGGCGTCACCGTAATACTGATATGGCGAGTCCGGACCGCGCTCGTCCAGCCCGTTGAGAACGGCACCGAGCACCGTCCCACCGGCGGCTTCGAGAAGGAGACAGGCACGCCGGACCATCGATTTCGGCACCCGGCCCGCTCGGACCACCAGAATGACACCTTCCACCATCGTGGCGAGCACCCTCGCGTCGGCAATCGGCATGACTGGCGGCGCATCGAGAATGACGAACTGGAACGACGACATCATCTCGGTGAGAAACGACTTCATCCTGTCGGAGCCAAGCAATGCCGGTGGATTGGGTGCGGACGGCCCGGCAGTCACGACGAACAAGTTGTCGTTCGCGGTCGAATGAATGATGGGAGCCGAGGCCAGGTGACCCGCCAGATACAGAGTGAGGCCACCGTCTGCGGCAATGTCGAAGATGGTGCCGACCCTGCCCCGACGCATGTCGCAGTCTACAAGGAGCGTGCCCGCGCCGGTATCGGCCAGCGTCTGGGCCAATGCGCTCGCAAGCGTCGTCTTTCCTTCTCCGGGCGCAGCCGACGTGACGAGCAGGGTCCGAGGCGGGCGGCCGGAGCGTGAGAGGAGAAGGGACGCGCAAATCGTTCGTACGTCTTCGGTAGCCATCGGATTCATCGGAAGATCGACAGCCGTCGCAGACGGATGGCCCTCGCCTGGATTCTTTCGTCCGGCGAGAGAGCTGCCCGCCTGGCGCGAGGCGCCCGGAAGCTGAAGCCGAACCCGTCCGAGCAGCTTGCGTGCAGGCGAAGGCATCTGGGCCAGGGGCAACGTCCCGAGCACCGGGAGCAGACCCAACTGCTCCACTTCCTCGACCGTCGCGATTGACGTGTCCCAGTAGTTACGGGCAAACGCGATGCAGATCCCGAGCGCCAGTCCCAGCATGGTTGCGAGCGAGAGATTCCACAGAGGCCTCGGACTGTCAACCGAATCGGGTGGAAGCGCCTGTTCGATCACGCGAAAGCCGCCGAACTCCATTCCGGATATCAGGCTGGTCTTCTTCAGCTGCTCGAGCACACCGTCGTACACTTTCCGGTTCTTGTCGGCCTCGCCCTTGATCATCTTGTACTGAATCGTCGCGGTGTCCAGCTTGTTGGCCAACTGCTGCTGCTCCGCGGTTGACCCGGCGATAAGCTTGCGCCTGTTCTCGGCCGTGCGGATTTCAAGGAGCGCCTGTTGCCTCGCCTGCTCGAGTGTCGCGGACTTCTCGCGCACGAGCTGCTCGCGAACCACGGCCATCTCTTTGTCTTTTTGAACCACGGCGCCCCAGTTCGGACCGAAAGTCGCTCGAAGCGCTGTCTTCTCGTGCTCCAGGTTCGCGAGCTGGGAAACAAACCCTGATATCACAGGCGTCATCAGTTTCTCGGGGAACGCTTCGCTCGAGGCTCTCTTCAGCGATTCAAGCCGGGACTGGCCCGCGAATACTTCTGCCTCGGCCTCGGTGAGCTGCGTCGAAAGCGCCGCGAGCTTCACTTCAATCAAGCTCCTGGCGTTGTCGGCAGTTGAAATGCCGTGTGCCTGAGCGTACGAGACCGATTCCCCGTCCGACACTCGAACGTCTTCCTCCAGGCCGCGGAGTTCGGCCTCGAGTTGCTGCTTCGCCTTCTCCCGTGTCTGCTGGCGTAAGTCGAAGTGCAGTTTGAGGTATTCCTCGGCATAGGTGTTCGCCACCTTCGCCGCGATGTCGGGCCGCTGGGCCACGTAGCCAAGCCTGAAGATCTGCGTATTCTCGATGCGCTTGAGCCACAGCCTGTCCTTCAGCTCGGGGACCTCCGACTTCAGGATGGCGCCGTCGGGCCCCGACTCCGACCGCAGCCGGGCGGCGACGCGGCTGATGAGAGCAGAGCCTCGCAGGATCTGCTCCTCGCTCTTCACGAACATCTCGTAGTAGGGCGTCAGGCTGGGCAGATCGATCTCGCGGTACGGCAGAACCTGGACCGGCTCCGGATCAATCTGGACCATCGCGGACGAACGGTACAGGCGTTCCGCGAGGGCGGTCGCAATGGCAACGGGGATGACGACCAGGCAGGCGACGAACAGGATTTGCCACTTGCGCCTCACGAGTCCCCGCACCACGCGCCTGGCCTCCAGCGTCTCGTCGTCCGGCGGCATGGGCGGCCGTGGCCGCCCACCGTTCGGCTGAGAGGCGTAGGTGAACACGGGAGGGGTGCCCAGCGGAACCGGCAGGTCCGTTCTGCCTTCCGAAGCGGCTCGCCGGATTGACTGATCGTCGTGGCTCATGTGCGAACTCCAGAGGACGAGGGGGATCGTGCCGATGCGTGTGCGTGATGGTCGACGTCGGCACCATGACGGGAACGACGGCGCGTCCAGCCGAGGTGCTGCAGCCCGACGTCAAGCGCGGACGCGAACGTACGCGTGTCAGACAAGAGCATCTTCAGGTAGGTCAGCATGGGCCCTGGACGCATCGCCCACTCGCGAAACGCACGCTTCTGCCAGTACTGGAGTCGTTCGGCTGGCAGGTGCGGATAATCGAGAACCGTGGACTCGTCCATGTCCACTTCCTCCCACCGCACCCCGGAACGGAACCAGCCGTTGCGAACGACTTCATGGAAGAAGGGGGTCCCTGGATGAGGCGCCGCGATGTGGAACAGCGCGATGTCGAGGGGCAGTTTCTTCGCGAAGGCAATCGTCTGCTTGATCGTCTCCTCGGTCTCGCCGGGGAGGCCGATGATGAAGTAGCCCCAGTTCCTGATGCCGGCTTCGCGCGCCCACGCGAGCGACCGGGCCGCGCGCTCGGGATCGACTCCCTTGCGCGCGTGGCTGAGAATCTCCTTGCTGCCGGACTCCAGACCCCAGGCGATGTAGTGGCAGCCGGCTTGCGCCATCAACTGCAGCATTTCGCGATCGACGAAATCGACGCGGCTGTTGCACGTGAACGTGATCCTCAGGCCTGAGTCGATGATGCCCCGGCACAACCCGACCACCTGTTCGCGGTTCACGGTGAAGAGATCCGCATACATGTGGATGTGCCGGACGCCGAACCCGTGGAGCACCTGGATTTCCTCGAGCAGCTTTGCCGGCGACCGCAAGCGCATGGTGGGCCCGTAGCTCACGTGCTTGATGCAGTAGGTGCATCCGGCCGGGCACCCCCGGCTCGTGACGATGAAGCAGTACGGGCCGTTGATGAGCGGCATGAGGTACTTCTGCAGCGGGAGGAGATGGTAGAGCGGCACCGGCAGGTCGTCCAGGTCTGCGATCAAGGGGCGCGTCGGATTGACCACCACCTCGCCGTCCTGGCGCCACACCAGGCCCTTGATGAACGACAGGTCCCGCGAGCGGCCCACGGCGGCGCCGCGATCGACCGGTCCGTAAGCGGCATCGTGCTTGCGAAACAGCGTCTGGATGTTCTCGGGGCGAGCGAACTGGCGGCCTTCGAAATGGTCGACGAGATCCCGCAGCGTCAGATCCGGTTCTCCGCGCAAGCCGTAGTCGAGCGACGGGTACGGCCCCAGCGTCTCGCGCGGCATCGGCGTGAGGTGGGTGCCGAACGAGATGGTCACGGCTCCGACGCTCTTCGCGATGAACGTGCCGTACAGGTCGTTCTGGAGCGTCGGACCGGTCAGTTGGGTCACGTAGTACTTCGGGCGTTCCCTGCGGAGGATCCCTTCGAAGGTCTTCCAGTCCATCCGCTCGGCAACCGCGTCGATCACGAGCACGGAGTAGGTCGGACTGAGGAGCGCCGCCATCTGCGCGAGCGACACCTGCGGCCAGATCATGTTCTCGCGCGATCGGCGGCCGACGCGGTGCTGGGAACGGATCCAAATAGCGCCGTCGGGCGTGGGTGGATTGACGAGCATCACATCCACCTGGCTCTGCTCGCCACGCTCCTCCGCGTAGCGCCGCGCCACGGCGTCTGTGTCGGGATGCATCACCGGCAGCACAATCGTGCGCGTCTTGGTTCCGACGTTCACGGGATCGCGCGTCGCCGGCTTCGATGTCTTCATGGGACTTGTGGTCACAGGTGTTTCCGTGTCGCGGTCCGGCAAGGCCGAGGCCTTGCGCTGCGGTCAACGCTGCTTCACCCTACGGCTTGTTGACCTGGTTCACGGTTCGCGCGCTCAGCTCCCGGAGCACCGATGCCATCAACCACCAGAGGGCCAGCTGAATACCGATCAGCATCGCCATCGCGCTGCCAGTCAGGTACATCCAGAGCCGTTCGATCGGCCAACCGCGCCGGGCGAGGACGAAGCTGCCGACAGAGACAAAGAGCCCTGCGAGGCCGGACACGAGCGCCGCGGGCAGGAACAACTGCTCGATTGGGCGTGTGAGCAGCGGCTTCCTGAACAGCCCCTGGCGAATCGGCCGGTTATAGAACAACGAGACAAGATAGTTGAAGGTGGCGCCAAGCGCAAACGTGCTGACGCCCGCAACGCCGGAGACCAGTGCGGCAAACATTGCGAAGGTGCCACGCGGGCCAAGCGTGGTCACGCCCTGTGCGCGCATGAAGACCAGACCGGCCAGAATGGCAGCGGAAATGGCGATGCCGGCCAAGCCAACGGCCCCGAAGATGCGAACGGGGTTGTACGCCAGCGCCGTGGTGACCATCGTGGTGAGGAACCTGATGCCGTCCCTGGTGACACTGAGCTTCGACGCACCCACGCGCTCGCGGTACGGAATCGGCACCTCGGCAACGGTGATCCCTTCATGGACGGCGCGCGTGCTCATGACCGGCGTCAGGTTGAGGCCATCCGGAAGCGGCGAGAGCAGGTCAAGGACCTTCCGCCGGAACACGCGCATGCCACTCGCGGAATCGGTGACCGGTGTCCGACCGATCAGCGTCAACATCCCTGCGAAGAAAGCGTTGCCGATCCTCCTGACCGTTGGCATCTCGGTTTCCGCGCCGGCCATCCGCGACCCGATGACGAGGTCCACATCGTTCTTGAGAACCGCGTCGCACAGGCGCGGGAAGTGCTCGGGCGGGTAGGTCGCGTCGGCGTCGAGGAACCCTATCAGGTCGTAGCGCGCCGCCGCGAAAGCGGTTTTCAGCGCCGCACCGTACCCGCGATTGCGTTCGTGACGAATCAAGCGGACCGGGGCAAAGCCTGAAATGACCTCTGCCGTGCGGTCCAGCGACCCGTCGTCGACGGCTATCACCTCGAAGTTCTCCACGCCCGCGCGGCGCAGGGCGTCACCGAGCACCAGGCAGCGCTGAAGGGTCTCGCCAACCGCACGCTCCTCGTTGTAGACGGGGATGCAGATTGAGAGACCCACCGCCGCCGGTGTCGCTACCGCCGCCGGTGTCGCTGTCGCAACGCCGGGTAGCACGACCGCGTCTTGCGTGATAGTGTGCACGTCCGGCTCCTGCTGAGGTGCATTGACGTTTCGAGCGCATGCTGATGCTCGTCAGCCTGTCTTGGGTAGGCTTCGCCCCCGTCACTTACAGGGCGACGATCGAGGAGTGGCGGCAAAAGCGGTACGGGAGGCGGCTCTCCACCTCTTCACTACCGCTCGCCCCCCACGATGGTGCGCGCGCCGCCCGGCAAGCGCCCAATGGAGCGTTGGCGCCGAACCGTCCCAGCGCTTCCCGCCCTGCTACCCGGTCAACGGTATTCCTTGAAAGCGCCCCAGAATGGGGGCTTTCGCGGACCGGTGCAATCACGTCGAAGCCCTTGCAAGGAAGTCGCCACGAATCGGATCGTTGTTCTTGTGGCTGGGAGCGTCGGCGCTAACTTCAATGAGCGGAGACTCTTACGGAATGGATGGTCGCGGCGAACGATGGCCAAATGTGTGCGGAGGATGAAGAAGTTCTTCTTTTGTCAGACTAAAGTCTGCACGAGGCCGCTCTAGTCGCGACCCTCCTTTGCGGTCCCGACATCCTTCTTCGGAAAAACGGAATCCGGGGGCGTTTGCCAGCCGGTTCGGACGGTCCTGCCCCGCCCGACCAGGCGTCCGACGGTGCATCGGTGCGATGAAGCGAGCTGTGTGGACGCACTGCGGACGACGGACCGTCGGCCTCAACACCGCGAGTTGGTTTCGGCCCCTCGGTCGGTGTATCCTTGCGGTGCACGTTTGGGAAAGGAACGACTATGAGGCGACGAGTGTTGGTACTGTGCGTGATTGCGGTCTCAGCGTCTGTGCCCACTCTCGTGGCCCAGAGCGTCCCAACCGAAGACAGCCTGAAGCTGGCACACCAGACCTTGATGTCTGCCATCACGTCTGGGAACCCGGCGATGCTCGAGCCGATCCTCCATCGGAACGGCGTCGGGTTCTTCAGGGATAGCCAGATGATCGTGCAGCTGGGCGGCGGCTATGGCGCTCAAGAGGCGATCCCGTCGGTACTCGCCGATCTGGGCCGCTTCACGATGTCGGCCTACGACACCGTGTACCGCGTGACCGCAACGACTGGCGTGGTGTGCATGGCGACGACGTTACAGCCCAAGAAAGGAGAAAAGGGCCAGCCTCGGTACATCCGGAGCACCTGGATCTATGCGAATCTCGACGGAGCCTGGCGACTGCTGTCGTGGCACAGTTCCGACATACCCCTCAAGAAGTGAGGCCGTGCTCCCCCTGCTCGCGGGACACCAGGTGCAGCCCAAACGCGCGGCTTTCGTCTTCGGTCATGCCTCCGCCACCGCGGTGCGTTGCGGCTGGTCTACCTCTTCAAAGGAATAGACTGTTCATCATTTTACGAGTGATTGAAGATACGTCTCAATCTCAGTGGTCATGCGCCGAATATCAAACCTGCTGACAGCCGTTTCCCGTCCACCGTTTGCTAATTGTTCACGTAACGCAGGTGACTCGATCAATCTCTGCACCTGTCGAGCCAAACTGACGGCGTCACCTGGAGTAAAGATCAACGCATTTTCGTTCTCTTTCATGATCTCCGCCGCGCCGCCAACAGGGGCGCCAATCACCACGAGACCCGAAGCCATTGCTTCGACAATGACACGACCAAATGGCTCAGTCCATATTGAAGTGAACAGAAAGACGTCTGCCTGCTGATAAAGGGCGGGCAACGCTTCTCTTGGCTGAGCCGAAACAAAGGTCACGAATGCAGCGGCTTCTTCCTGCATCACAAGTTGATGCAAGTGCGCCTCATACTCCGGCTCCCCTTCCCCGACGATGGTCAACTTTATGTCTTTGAAGCCACGCTCACGAACAAGATATCCTACAGCTTGAATAGCTGTATGAACGCCCTTCTCCTGAGACAAACGTCCGATGTATAACAGAGATAATCCAGCACCCTGTTTCTTCCGGCCAACAGTATAGGGACTTGTATCAACTGCGCCATATACGATTTGTGTATGCGGCGGCACAATCCCTTTCTTCTTGAATTCGTTCTGCATGAACACAGACGGAAAGAGCACATGCTCACATTTCACATCCGGTCGCTTTTCACGGGCGAGTATGGCGCGGGCCAAGGGCTTCAGCAACAACTTTGGAAGACCGGTGAACACACTACGCGGAGGCGCATTCCAGTAATTCTCGAACTGGTTCGGCAGAGTGGGCCAGTAATCACCCATATAATAAGCAACCCGACCTGACATCTGCTGTTCGATCAGTGCGGGAATGGAATAGTGCAAATTCCACATGCCCCACACCAGCGCAACGTCCGGTTTGAAGCGCTCAATGAAATCCCGGACGCGCTTCACATTGTCCCGTTCACGTTGTGTGCGCTGGGCAAAAAACCGGAAGGCATTCTTGAGCGAGGCAAGTTCCATTTCCAAATGCAGGGACCGATGCACCCAGGCAGGGTCAGAGGTTTGTAAAGTGGACTTCCCATAATCACTCGTGAGAACTTCAACAGCCTGTCCCTTGCTTCGTAACCCATCCGATACTTCCTGACACCACTGATCATAACCACCGCGGCTGGCGGGCGGGTAAAAATTGGAAAGACACAAGATTCGCATATGGTGTCTAGACGGCGAACCACTGGCGGACATTCTTCAAGAAATCAACAACTGTGGGAGTCATCAGGGACTTGACCCAGCGACTGAACAGATCGCCGTTGAAAAGATATGTGGGGTCGGAAAACACGGCACGTGTGAAGAACCATCTCGATTCCCGGAACGTGCGTGTTCCATACGCCAACATACCAAGCGCAAAATACGCCGTGGCGGAAGCCGCGCGTTCAAGCCGTCTTACATCTTTTCCTGTTCCAGCGTCGGCAAATAACCTTCTCATCATCATAATGAACGGCACGCTGTATCGTGTCACATGCAAAGATGCCAGATCCCCCATCGAGCCTTTGGGCTGGTCACCGCACCCGAGTTGATAGAAAGTATCCAACTCCGTTAATAGACCTGGGGACACATTTGCCATCTCTTGAAAACATTCATAAGCGCGATCCTGATTGCCATGCTGCAAATATTCCACACACGAACCCAAGTACGCCCGTCCATAAGCGCGATGTGCCACGGAAGAACCACTTCCGGCAGGTTCGTCACCAACATGTTTTTTCAAAACTGCCAGACGGCCGGTTAACATCCGCAGCGGATCCGTGGACATGCTGCGAGGCAGGATCCGATGACGGGTGAGGATTTTGGATGAATGCATGATCTTGTATTGTTTTGTCACCCGCAACCACACATCCCAATCTTCACATGCCCGCAATGATTCATCGAAGAGTCCCACATTGTCATACACATATCTGCGCAGAAGGATCGATTCGGGGACAAAGACATTCCCATCCAGCAGAGCATCATAGAGTGTGTCATGCGCCACTGGGCGCGCCTCGATCTGCGGCAGGAGATTATTTGCATGATCGACAAACTGGTAGCCGCAGTAAATACCATCCGCATCGGGATTGTCCTGCAAAGCCGGGACCAGTGTGCCGAAGCAATCCGGTTCATACATGTCGTCCGCATCCAATACACCGATCAGAGAACCCTTCGATGATGTGATCCCCGTATTGCGGGCGGCGGATAAGCCGGCATTCTCTTGATAAATATACTGCACCGGCTCGCCAAACGTGGTCACCACTTCACGGCTATTGTCGGTGGAACCATCATCCACGACGATAATCTCGTAATTGCGGTACTCCTGCGCTAGCACGCTGTTGATCGCATCGCTCACATAGTGCGCATGGTTGTAATTCGGAATAATGACACTCACCAAAGGCTGGTCATGCTCAATGGGCCATTGCATGGACCTTCTCCAAATAGTCTTCGATCTCTTTGACCATGGTATCTATATCGAATCTTGCTGTCGCAGTTCGCACGCCTCCACCAGCCAGCACGTGGCGCATCGTTGGGTTGTCGAGCAAATATCTGATTTGTTTCGCAAGATCAACTGCATCACCAGCTTTGAACAGCAGACCATTTTCACCGTGAGCGATCGTTTCTGCAGTCCCGCCGTTTGCCGAGCCGATCACGACCATCCCGCACGCCAAGCCTTCTTGCATGATACGTGCCAGCGGTTCAGCCCAAATGGAGGGCAACAGCAAAGCATCGAACTTCCCCAAACACTCAGGCAGTTCGGCGCGTGAGATCGGCGGCTGGAACGCGACATAATCAGACAATTGATACCGAGTCACAAGACTCCGCAAACGTTCTTCGTATTGCTCATGCCCCTTCCCCAGAATCGTGAGATGAACCCGCTTCCGTTCCTCCGCCGACAGTTGATTCAGCGCCTCGATCGTTGTATGCACCCCTTTATGTTCTGCCAAGATCCCAACGAACACGAGGGATAACTTCCCGTCCTGGTTCTTGTAAGTCCGCTTTTTAGCCTGGGCAAGGTAGTTCTTCAGGTCAACGCCTTCATAGAGCACAGGCGCATCCTTCAAGGGGACTCCGGCGTCGAGCAATTGATCCCGCTGCGCCGCACTACAACATGGCGCATGTTCAAACTGCAAAGGGACGTGCCTCCATTCATCATTCAAAATCAGACGCGCAGGAATCCGCATGATCTGTTTCGCAATATGTTTAGCCCAGGATGTCGCCGATGCATCCCAGAAAGCCTGATGCATGTTCGCTTCGATCGGCCACGGATTGGCAAGGTAGTAAATGACGCGCGAACCCATCAGCTTTTCCGCCTCATACGCCAGACTATTGGACATATTCCACATTCCCCAGACAAAGAGGATATCCGGTTTGTGTGTGGCGATTAGACGACGAAGATGCTCCAGGTTGCGTTGTTTTCTCCGCGGGTATGACCAAGCATCTTTCATTCTATAAAATTGCAGGTCACCTTCAAGTGATAACAGGCGATGGATGTGTCCTTCTGTACTTTCATGGTCATAACCGTATGTACTGGTCAGCACAGAGACATCATGCCCATGCTTCGCCAGACCTTCCACCGCCTCCATGCACAAGGTTTCATAGCCACCGATCACATGCGGTGGGTAGAAGTTTGAGAGGAATAAGAGTTTCATTTCCAGTCACCACCGATTTTCGCGGAGCCCTAACCGTCATCGTCATATGAGAATCCTGGCCGGACTGGTCACAGGAAGCGGAAGCTGAGTTCGGCGTCGGCGGGTAGAGGGATCCGCTGGGGCAGGGTGTCCCAGGCGACGTTGCGGAGGATGGGGTTGTGCGCGCGTCGGGGATACGTCACCTCGACCCGCGATCCGCGGATGTCGATCCGGCCCTTGCCGTCGACGACGTGGCGACAGAGCTTCGGGGCGTCACTGTCCTCAAAGCCGCGTAGCCGCCGCGCGAGCATGGTGTAGAGCGTATCGGCGATCATCGTCAGGGCCACGTCGAAGTGGACCTTGGTGAGGATCGGCGACGACAGGGTGTTGAGATGGAAGAACTTCACCGCCTCCGCGATGCCGTGTTCGACACGCCAGCGTCGTGCGTAGTGGCCGACGAGCCGTTCGACCGGCGACTCGAAGTCGTTGCTGATGAGCAACGCCGGCTTCTCCTGGCCGTTGCCGCGGACGATGACTTGCCGCACCGCGCCCTCGTAGTGCGGGAGCGCGATCGTGGACTCGTGGACGTCAGGGTTCGGGAACGTCCTCTTCTCGTGCGGGATGTGCATACGCGTCCACCCGTCGAGCTGATCGACGCGCTGGAGCAAGCTGTGGCCTCGGCGCCGGAGGGTGATGAATCGGACGTGCGCCCGATTCAGCGCGGAGAGCGTCGGATAGGTGGTGAACCGAGAGTTGAACACGAGGGTCGGGGCCACGCCCCGACGGACGTGTCGCCAGAACGTGAGAAACTCGGTGACCTGGTCGTCAGCCTCGGATCGCTGGATGTCGGCGGCGGTGTAGAGGAGGAGCTTGGCGTCGGCATCCTGCGCGAAGAGCGTCAAGACCCCCTTCATGACCCTGCCGCGGGCGCCGGCCCAGTGCTGATCGAGCACGGACTCGTCGCCGTCATGCGGGACCGTGTGGACGTCGAGGTTGATCACGCGACCCTCGTAGAGCCCGAGCTTCGCGGCTCGTTTCACGAAGGCGGCCTGCAGCCGCTGGATGTGGACCGCATCTACGCTGCAGGAGTAGGTCGAGTACGCGGTGCACGTCGGCAGGACGTTGAGCCCGGCGAACAGGCCGAGGCCGGGATCGAAGGCGTGGTCCCCCACGTGGGCGTATCGCCCGGCGCCGAGCAGTTTGAGCGCCAACAAGGACAGGAGGTAGTGGCTGGCGGGGATGACCTCGCTTCCCGGGAGGCCCGCGTCCCGCACGACATCCACGATCCCGAGCTGCGAGAGGAACGGCGCGAACAGGAAGACGCCCGCCGCCGCCGATTCGAACGATTGGCCGTCCAGATCGGCCAGCGTGACGGCCCGAGACGATTCGGGCACCGACGCGCCCTTCACGGTCAGGCCGACCTTCAGGCGGAGGCGCCGGGGGAGTTTGGGGAAGCCCTCTTCGGCGAGGACCCGCTCGACGGTGCGCACGCTGATCTCGGCACCCTCGTCGCACAGGAGTCGGGCGATCTCGCCGGCGGACAGGCGCTGGCCACGCCACGCGCAGATCTTCGTGCGGACCGCCGTCGGCACCCGCGAGCGACGCCCGGGCGGCGGGACCTCGGAGAAGTCGATCTTGCCGTGGCGGAAGAGGTGGCGCAAGAGGTGCACGTAGCCGGGGGCATAGCCAAACCGCTCGCCGACGACCCGAGCGGGCAGGCGTTCGACGAAGGAGGCGCGAAGCGCCTCGTAGCGTCGCTGCCACTCGGTCGTGGGGTGGAGGAAGTCGGAGGCGTCGGGCACACGCCCTTATATCACATGGCTGTTAGTCAGTCTAGTTATATATCTTTAACCTGCCATCGGTCCGCGGTAACACCTCGACACGTCCGCCGTGAGAACGGCGTTGAATCCTGTGTTCATTGGCTTTGCTGGCTGTCACTGGCGCGATCTGCGACGCCATCAGCGGAAGGGTGCTGCAACTCTAACTGTGGCGTGGCGCCACTCTGACCGTCATCTGATATAAGATCTGTCGCGCCCGCCGACGCATCAAGCCGCGCCGGCCGCGGATTGAGCCTGCTTCTGGCGGGTTGTCTTGGGATGCATCAGGCTTTGCGAAAATCGGCGGTCACCCGACACGTTTCGTTGTTCCCCAATTCCCTCCCGTGGGTTCCGAGGTCATCGGTTCCCCACGTCCATCGGTACTATGGGTCGGAAGACTCCCCCCGCCCATCCCACGCGCCTCCGGTCTCCCTCGGCGCGCGGTACCGCAGCGAGGACTCGCCGCGGAGACGACGGGGTCTCCCAGGTTCCCGGGGAATCCTTGTGAACGCGTGCCCCGGGCTCGGGACTCCGGCGGCTCGTGGAGGCCCTCGCACGTCACTCGTCGTGGCCAGCGGCCTCTACCGCCTGCTGGCGGGGCGCATGCGCGGTGCCGATCCTCCTGGCCTCCGGCCTGATGGACCACCCGGTCGCCGTCCCCTGGTGGAGCGGCCGCAGACTCCGTCTCACGACGTACAATGGTCCGACCCAAGCCGCGCCCGCTTAGGCACATGGTGGTCCGTGGAAATCCAGGCTCGTGGCGCGCGCGCTGTTGGACAGGGAAACGCAGGTCGGTCTCGCAGAGATTCGGGAATCTCTTCTGGAGCGTAACGCTTGAACGAGTCGCTGGCTGTGGCTGTCCTCGACGCCGGTGGGGCTATGCAATCAAGTGGTACGGCCCGTGCGGTTGCTACAAGCAGGTGGGGTGCGCTATGAGAGTCGGAATACTCAGAACGTCTCTGAAGGAAAACGAGCGACGAGTGCCCATTCATCCTGAGCACTTGTCGCGATTCCCAGAAGAGTTGCGCTCCCGAATGATCTTCGAACGGGGTTACGGGACCGACTTTGGACTCCCGGACGGACACTTCCAGCGCCATGGGGCAGCCTCTGCGCCACGTGGGGACCTCTTCGCGAAGTGCGACCTGCTCGTACTCCCGAAGCCCATGCCTGAAGATCTTCAGCAGATGGTCCCCGGTCAAGTCCTGTTTGGATGGCCACACTGCGTGCAACAGCGTGCCATTACGCAAGCGGCCATTGACCACAAGCTGACCTTGATCGCATGGGAGGCCATGCACCACTGGAGCCCGTCGGGTGAAAGGCAGTTGCACATCTTCTACAAGAACAACGAGATCGCCGGATATGCGGCTGTATTGCATTGTCTGCAGTTGCTGGGCATCGACGGGCATTATGGACCGCGCAGAAAGGTTGTCGTCCTGAGTTACGGCGCCGTCAGTCGCGGCGCCATCTATGCCTTACAGGGCCGGGGGTTTAACAACATCCATGTGTTCACACGTCGGCTCCCGCACTTGGTCGCCGATCAGAACCCAGACGTTTACCATGGGCACTACTATCCAGGCACTGGGGGTTGTCTGATGTTTCGAGGGCCAGATGGGAGCGAGCGCCCCCTCATCGACGAGCTATGCGAAGCCGACTTGATCTGCAACGGCGTGTTGCAGGATACCGACGAGCCGCTCATGTTTGTCTCACAATCGGAGGTTGCCCGGCTGCGTCCGAAATCGCTGATCATCGACATCAGTTGCGATCTCGGCATGGGATTCGCTTTTGCGCGCCCGACAAGCTTCGAGGATCCGATCTATCAGGTGGGTGATGGCATAACCTACTATTCGGTTGATCACACTCCCACGTACCTCTGGAACGCGGCATCCCGCGAGATCTCCAAGGTCCTGCTGGCCTACCTCGGCGTGGTCGCCGCTGGCGAATCAGCCTGGGAGGCTGACCTGACGATCAGCAGAGCGATCGAAATCCGGCGCGGCGTCATCGAAAACCTGAATATCCTTCGTTTTCAGCGGCGCCACCCTGAGTACCCGCATGGTCCTATAGATGCACCATGAAGATGGGGCGGATGCAGTGCCGGCGACGTCCATGAGCGTCATCAGTTCTAAAGCGCAGCCTGAAGCGGAGTCGGACTCTAGGAGCGTGTCCGAGTATTCACCGACACGCTCCTAGAAGATGACGCGTCATTAACAACTAGACCGGTCATGCTTCAACACCTGTGAGTGTTTTCGCTCTGCAAGCACTTCGCTATATACGGAAACAAAGTGACTGCTCACAGCCTGCGGCTGAAACGGGCTCTTCTCATAAGAAGCGCGCGCCGCGTTCCCCAACCGCTTTCGCAATGCAGGGTCATCAAGCAATACCTTGATCCTCTCTGCCACACATTGCGGGTCTGCCGGGGGACACAACAAACCGTTGACGCCATCCTGAATCAATTCAGGGATGCCCCCCACCGCCGTGGTCACAATGGGGCAGCCATACGCCATGGCCTCCACTACGCTCAAAGGCTGACCTTCCAGAATGGATGACATCACACAGATGTCCGTCCCCGCCATGATACGGGACAGTTCTTCACGATTGGTAAAGGCGCCTACGAAGATCTTCTCGCCATCGAGCCCCAGCGTCTTCGCTTTTGCCAGCAATTCATCACGCAGTTCGCCCTCGCCGTAGACCTTGAACTCAACATTCGGATGAGTCTTCTCTACCAATGCTGCAGTGTCCAACAGATAGGTAAGCCCCTTGGTTACATATAAACGTGCGACAGTTGTAATGATAAATGGTCTGTCCGCCTGTCGTTCAGTATCCTTCTTCCACCCTGAGGCGAAGGGATCGGGCAACAGCGGTCCGCGAACGACTATGGGCTGGGTCACCAGGCACACATCCCGCAATCCTTCAGCGCTCTTTTCAGATACGGCAATAACCCGGTCTGCCAGGTTGATGCTATGTTCAAACCCCTTCCACCAAGTAAATTGCGGATCGGGTGTTTGATGCTCTTCATACACAACCGGAATCCGCTTGGTGTGCGCCCACTCAATCGCAAACAACAGCGTTGTGGTGTAGCCCTGAATGTGATAAATATCCGTTCGCCAGCGCGACTGCCACACATTCAGCAGAACACGCCCCAGACCTTTACGATAATCGTGACCAAGCACGCCATCCATGATCTTCCCTTTGAGGAAGTTGGAGGCACTCGTCCACGCATCCATAACGGGGCGGCGTTTGAGTAATGCCATTACAACGCCCACCCCCAAGGTCAAGGGGCTCAGCATCATCATCACCCCGCGCAGGACCTTTTCCTTGGTATCCCAATCGGAGGCAAGTGTTGAAATCCATTTGAGAGGCTGTACCAGCGGAATCGCATTCGCCTTGAGCCTGCGCGCATATTGATTCTCCGGCGCGACCCACGCGCATGACACATAACTGACAGCATGCCCCTGTTGCTTCAGACCGATCGCCAGGTTCACGGCGTATTCTTCCAGTCCCCCAAACTCCTGCATGTCATAACCGATCATGCAAATTCTCATCGCAGACCTGCCAGTGAACGAACAAGAATGGAGACCACCCCACGATTGGTCAGGCAGGACGGGTCACTCATCACTGCTTTGACTATTGTGCCTGGAACCTTCCTGTATTCGCCTGCACGATAATGTTCAAAGGCACGGTTGACCAAATAGGAACCTTCCAATCTATGTCCACTGCGCGTTGACAGCCGATTCAGGTATGAGCTCAGGTCTGCAAGCACTTTAGAGACTGCATCGGAGCCACACTCATGTTCGTAATCCAATAACTGATGAGTGATAAGTTGCATTAAGGATTCATCGATACCAGCGCGCAATTCAACTGCACGTGCAAAATGCGCGCGTCCATCTTCAAGCCTGTCCCACATTACGGCACGGACGCCCTTCCACAGATATCCGCGCGCCACCGCCCAATCATATTGGGAGGCGAGCCAAGCCACCTCCGGCGGCAACTGGGCAAATACCTTCTTCAACAACAACTCATGATCCACGCTTTCATCGGCAATGCTTTCTGAAAGCAAACACCCGACCAATTCACAGGGAGTTCCATCCAGTACAGATGGATCGAGTTGAACGAGTTCACGGGTGTATTGTTGCGCCAGCTCGGTCTCTCCCTGGATCAGCGCCAGTGACACGATCACAATCAAGTGATGCTTGATCGCCATGCCATGACCGGCCAGCACATCCGCAGGACAACGAGGGTCGGCGAATAGCGCTGCCTGCGCACGCTTTACATCATTGATACGACCCGGCAAGTTGTTGCGTCCCCTGCCTGAATGATATCGGCGGTAGTTCAAGGTGCGGTCAATGCCAGCACATTTACATCCCGCCAACGCAAGCCTGCAAGGGAAATCGGTATCCTCGGCGCTGCCCTTCTCAGGATGAAAGAGGCCAACCTTGAATGCCCATTCTCTTCTGACCACAGTATCACTGGGAGAAAATGGGAAGCCCAGGATCAAATCCATCAGTCCGACAGTTCGTGGAGGTCGCCACAGTTCACGGATGGTATGTGACGAATGATTCAGTTCAAAGCGGGCATTATAGGAAACACCGATCTCGGGATGTTCATGTAGGAAATCCACATGCGCTTGAAGCTTATCGGGGGTGAACAGATCATCTGCATCCAGAAGCGCAATGATATCCCCTTGCGAAGCGCGCATCCCTGTGTTGCGAGTTGCCGGGAGACGCAGGTTCTGTTCATGGACGATATATGTGATGCGCGGATCGGTGAATTGCCGCATCACGTCATCCGTATTGTCCGTGGATAGGTCATTGACCACAACGATCTCAAAGTGCTGATAGGTCTGATTGAGAACACTCTGAATGGTCTCAATCAGAAACTCAGCCTGGTTATAGGCGGGGATGACAACACTGACGAGAGGGGGATTCATAACAGGTCTGCTCTAGATGATGTCCGCAAATTGGCCTTCAACCCGCGTGAAGAACCAGTAACCCAATACGCGTTTAGATACGTTCGAAAACCGGACGAGCGGAATCATCGACAGTCTCCCGATTAACCGTGGGCGGACCAAGCAGCCGGTAGGCCAGGGCCTGGACCGATTGCAGTTTCTTGAGTGGCCGGATATCGGCCTTGCTGGCCATGGCAGCCTGATAGACCGCGTCCAGTTGACGGACATCCAGCCACTGAGCCAGCCGATCTCGGGCTTCATTGATTGGCCACAACGACTCCAGACCAGAAGCCTGAAGACAGTCCATGTCCATTCTCAAAGGGATCTCATCAAATCCCCCGAACGGTCCGCTCCGCAATGACGCCGGCAAGAGTCTTGCGATGCGCCGCTTCAGCAGGTAGCGACCCGTTCGGATAAACGGCTCGGGACCATAGGTTCCAGGGATGGTTGCCAGGCGGCCATAATGGCGGCGGTACACGTCCCCAAGCAACTGCCTCTGATCCTTTGCAATCCTAGGCAATGACATACAAAAACGGGCATACGCTCGATTGAGAAATGGAGACGCAGTGCCTCGCCAATAGTCTGATAGCGTCAACTGAAAATAGGTAAAGAAATTCTGTCGACTCCGAAATTCCAAGAATGAGAGTTTCTGGAAACGCGCTCCCAGCAGAGCATCGACCTGTCCCTCTAATTGTGTAGCGAGCTCTTCGAGTGCATCCTGGACGGGAACCTTCAATAACATCTTGACATCTTTCTCGCTCCAGTGCGTATACCACTGATTGTAAAGCTGGGATCTATCAGAAGCAGAGGGAAGAACACCAGTGCTCGTCGTCAACACGTCGCCGAGAAAACCAGATACAACGGGACCAACTGGCTCTGACTCCAATGCATCGAGAAACGCCATTTGGTACATGCCATGAAAGTGCATCCCACTTCCGAACAGATCGGCCCATTGTTGCGTGTACCGGGCCAGGTAATGTTTACCCAGCTCAACGTGCTTCCAAGGCAAACCCAACGCTTTGGCAATTTGGTGGGAATAGACGACGTCGGTTGAAGCAGGCGATCCCCAGGCATACGTATGCAGAGTGGATCCTAGTTCAGCCCCTACCGCCGCGATGAGACGAGAATCCAATCCGCCAGATAATGGCAAAATCCAGGAAGACTGCGTCCTGAGAACGCTGGCAATCGCCTCTCGGGATAACTCGTACATTTCGTCAACAAGGTCATCCCGGCCTGTTTCCCATCGATCCTGGCTTGGCCTCACCGTCCACAGCTGCGTGTAGTGAAATCCCCGAGCAGTCCATTCTGCTGCACAGTCAGGCGGCACAACCTTCATCCCTTTGAACAGTGTCCAGTCGGCCAGGAAGTGACCATTGATCAGCAGGGATAGCAGACCCGGTAAGAAGATCTCATCAGCCGAGAATCCTGCTGCCGCTACAACCGCCGGTTCCAACGTGCTGCAAATGCGCCCTCGATCGATTTGAGTCTGAAAAACAGGGATGCTGCCGATCCAATCATTCCACATCGTCCAGTGCGTACCATCTGCGCTGATCTTGAGCAGGATGACTCGGCCCTCCCAAGGCAGTTCAAAGTCATCAGGACGGGTGGATTGGGCCAATCTCTTCTCGACGTCGGACCAGAGAACCTCGCCGTGAGGGGAACCAATCAGAGCCAATAAGGAACCGTCCGCCAGGTGGTGAACACGGTCTGATACTTCCTTGTGGCCCCACAGCTCAAGCCTCGTCTCCCCGAGAGTAAGAGCCAGGTGCTCAAGATGGTGGAAGTGAGACAGCACACGGCACCGGGCAGCAATGGCGGCTGTCAGCCCGTCCTCGGGCAAATCGGAAGTTGTAGTGAAACCAATGATGGATCCCATAACACGCTGACTCCTCCAAGACGAGAACTGTTCCGGTTACAGATGCGTCACCTTGAATTGACAGTGGGCAGACTGGTCCGGGTGACGCCGAGGTTATTGCGCTTGGATACCTGCGAAAACCGGACAAGCGGGATCATCATTATCACAATGGTGGCCTACCAGGCCGAAAGCGATCTCGTGCACCGCCTGACGCCGCACTATCGCCGGACCGCCGATGACGGCCGCACCCTCGTCCAGTCCGCGCTCATGTCCGCCGCCGATCTCGACGTCACGGAGGACGAACTGCGGGTCACCTTCGCGCCGTTGAGTGCGCCCCGCCGGACGCGGGCCATCGCCGCCCTGTGCCAGGAGCTCAACGCCTGCCAGAGGCCCTTCCCGGGCTCCCGGCTTCGACTGCGATTCGCCGTCGCGACCGCTGACGACGCCCCCACGCAAACAGTTTTGTGAGGCTAATGTCAGGAGGTCTGGACTCCCCCCACACCGGCGGCGATCGTTCACGAGTTTCACTCGGCCGTGCCCCTCCCAGGCGAGGCGGTCGGCTGCCCCGGTAACCCGTGCCGTCCGCGAGAGGGTGACATGGACATGGGCCCTTCGGAAACGCGCGCACGATCCGTCAGCACGGCCCGCCGGCGGGACCGCCCGCGCCCGCTTCGACTAGCGCAACGACGCCATGTCGATCACGAAGCGGTATGTCACGTCGCGCGATCCAGGTTCGCGCCGTTCGAAAGACCATGATTCAAGGGGCGTCGTCGCGCTCTGCGCCGCAAACCCGATCGTCCTGTTCATAGTGCATGCCTCGCGTGGCCGTTGCCGGGCCCGCCGATGTTGTGGTGAATTCTTATTCTGACTGAGATCGCTGACGATGCGCAACTTCGCCCATCGTGACACCGTTGACCTGTTGACCTGCCCGTCGACCGCCACAGCGAGGCTGCCGCGAACGCGCGTACCCTTCTCGTACATGGAAACTGGCGGACGCCACCCGGTGCCGGTGTAGAATCGGGCCGTCCAAGGAGGGCGGTGATGATCGATCGAGCGAGCAGGAGACAATTTCTACAGGTCGCGGGCGCAAGCGCGGTGGCGTGCGCGACAACGACGCGCGCCCGGCTGTCGGCCGCCCCTGCGGCGTCCGTGCCGTATCAGCTCGGCATGGCGTCCTACACGCTTCGTGCATTCCCCGTGGAGCAGGCCATCGAGATGACGAAGCGTCTCGGCCTGACCCGGATCGCGTTCAAGGACTTCCATCTCAAGATGGACGCCACGCCCGCCCAGATCGCCGAGACGGTGGCCAGGGTGAAGGAAGCCGGCCTGGAACTCTACGGCGGCGGCGTCATCTACATGAAGAGCGAGGCCCAGGTCGATCGCGCGTTCGAGTACGCGAAGGGCGCGGGCATGAAGCTCATCATCGGTGTCCCGAACTACGAGCTCCTCGCCTACACGAGCAAGAAGGTGCAGGAATACGACATCCCCGTCGCCATCCATAACCACGGACCCGACAACCCGTTGTTCCCCACGCCTCAGAGTGCCTACGAGAGGATCGCCGGCCTCGACCGGCGGATCGGCCTCTGCATAGATGCCGGTCACACGCAGCGTTCCGGGATCGACCCGTCCGAATCGGCAGAGAGGTACGCCGATCGCCTGCTCGACGTGCACATCAAGGACGTGTCGGCAGCGACGGCGCAGGGCCGAACGGTCGAAATCGGGCGCGGGGTCATCGACATCCCGAAGGTCCTGCGAACACTGAAACGCA
>Ga0315278_10001178_pt1 | contig 22712 bp, 16 predicted proteins | sample YL17G06_0_MG_FD_203880 | JGI IMG/M metagenome (GOLD analysis project Ga0315278, IMG submission 203880) | Sediment microbial communities from Yellowstone Lake, YNP, Wyoming, USA - YL17G06_0 | ecosystem: Environmental > Aquatic > Freshwater > Lake > Sediment | place: USA: Wyoming | collected... | reverse complement strand
GGGAAGAGATTCGCACCCCGGTGGGGCGCACGGACTTCAAATCCGATGAGGGGCGTCAGACGTCCCTGGTGGGTTCGACTCCCACTCTTTTCCGCCAGCCAATTCCTGCCATAATCGGACGTGGGGGGAGATATGACTCATGGCTGACAAGCTCAATACCGGCGACCGCTTTCCCAGGCTGACGCTCGACCTCGTCGACGGCGGCAAGCTCGAGCTGCCCGACGGCCTCGACGCCCGCTACAAGGTGATCCTCTTCTACCGCGGGCACTGGTGACCGTACTGCCGCCGGCAGTTGGCCGGCTTCGAGAAGCTCAGGCCCGAGCTCGACGCGCTCGGCGTGAAGGTCGTCGCCGCCAGCATCGATCCGATCGACAAGGCGAAGGAAGTCGCCGCCGAGCTGTCCTTTCCCGTGGGCTACGGCGTCACGCGTGCAATGGCCGACCAGCTCGGATCGTGGTGGGAGGAGCGGCGCGGCATCATCCAGCCCTCCGAATTCCTCGTTGCGGCGGACGGCAAGGTGCGCTCGGCCACCTACAGCTCCGGCCCGATCGGCCGGGTCGACGCGAGCGACGTAGTGAAGCTCGTCAACTTTTACGACAAGCAGGCAGCCCAGAAGAAATAGCGCGGATGACCGAACCTCTCGTACTGGAAATATTCTCCGACTACGTCTGACCCTGGTGCTATCTCAGTACCGTGCGTATTGAGCGGCTCAAGCGGGAACACGGCGTCCGGATCAAGTGGGTGCATTTCCCGCTTCATCCGGACACGCCGCAGGACGGGCGCAGCCTGGAAGAGCTGTTCGCCGGGCGCGGCTACGACGTGCCGAAGATGCAGGCGCAGATGCGTGCCCGCATGACGGCCGAAGGCCTGCCTTACGGCGATCGCAAGATGACGTTCAACAGCCGGCTCGCGCAGGAGCTCGGCGCATGGGCCGACACCCAGCCGGGTGGCGAAGCGATCCACGACGCGCTCTTCCGAGCGTACTTCGTCGACGGGCGCAACATCGGCGACCTGGCGGTGCTGGTCGAGATCGCGGCATCGGTCGGCCTCCCGGCCGACCAGGCGCGTGAAGTGATCGAGAAACGCATATACCAGGCGGCGGTCGATTCCGACTGGGAGAAATCGCGCCAGTACGGTGTCACCGGCGTACCGACGTTCGTCGCCGGCGGCAGCGGCGTCGCGGGCGCCCAGCCCTACGAGGCACTCGAGCAGCTGGTGAAGCAGGCACGCGGTTAGAGCCGCGCGGTGACTCGGCACCGGAGCTTCGCCGGAACGATCAGCCAGTCAATCGGGCGCGTGACACGCGCCGGGCGGGGCGCGAACCCGCGGGTGACGCGGTTCGTCAAGACTTGAGCGGGTCCGGGAATAACTGCGCTGCAAACCTGTTATATAGCGAGTGCCACAAGGCACCGCCACCCGTGTTGTTGTTGCGGATCGGCAATCAACGAGGAGGAGGACGAATGAGACGGCTATGGCAATTCACGGCACAGTCGATCTGTGCCGGCGCAGGTGCGGCGGCGATTCTGCTGGCCGGTTGTGCGGGAATGTCATCGGAACAGGAGGTGAAGGTCACGCTCTCCGGGAGCCAGGAGGTTCCTCCCCTGTCCGTCACCGGATCGGGTAGCGGCACGATCATGGTGAATGCGGACAAGTCGGTCAGCGGCAGCGTGACGACGACCGGCGTCGCCGGCGTCGCGGCACACATTCACCAGGGCGCGCGGGGCCAGAACGGGCCCGTGATCGTTCCCATGACCAAGACGAGCGACAATGTCTGGTCGGTACCCCCGGGCGCCAAGCTGACCGACGCGCAGTACGAGGCGTTCAGGGCCGGCAATCTCTACGTCAATGTTCACACGCCCGCCAACAAAGGCGGCGAGGTCCGCGGCCAGTTGCAGCCGTAGTCGCAATGGCGGAGGCGGCGCCGGCTCGCCGTCTTTGAACGGTAGCCGGGTGATGCAGTGGCGGGAAATCCGTGCTGCTCACGCGCGCATTTTTTTGCGGACGCCGGCCCAAGAGGGCGAACACGATCGCGACTCCGTCGACGCGGGCAGCGGTCGTCGACGGATAGGGCAACACAGTGCCGCCGCCCGCTGTGCGAGGTGCCCGTGCGGCGGGCTAAGCTGGGTTCCGTGGAGCGATGTGGCGGGCGTTACGGCACCCGTCGCGGGTCAAGCCAGGAGGAGCGAAACCGCCGAATTCACGTTGTAGGAACCGGTGCGGTAATTCCGACCGGCGCTCCGTCGGGCATGCGCAGCCTGAACTGCGCCCGCGATCTCTCGAGTGCGTTCGTGCGGGTCACCGCCACGATTAGCGCGTCTGTGTCCGCGTAGTCGAAGGCGACCGTCCAAGTCTGCATCAGAGGCACGGCGCGAACGAATCCGGTCGGATCGTCCTGCCGCGAGAGCTGGCGCTGGCAGTCCACGTACTCCTCGTGGAACAGCGTCGGGATGATGATGCGCGCCTCGCCCGCCCGCGAGAGTTCCGCGTTCATGACGAGCCGCGACAGGCGCCCGTTGCCATCCGCGAAAGGATGGACTTCGGAGACGAGGAACGCGTAGTAGATCGCGCGGGCGAGCCCTTCCGGGACGCCGCGGGCGATCAGCGAACCCTCGATCAGCGTGCCCCGCACCAGCGCGGGATCGACGAACCACGTGCTGCCAGCGCGGTTCCGCTCGAGCTTGAACTGGCCGGGACTGCTCTCGGGCCGCTGCGCGAGCATCCGCTCGTGGCGTCGAGCGAGCTCCGCGGGGAAATCCGCGCCGAACGGCGGCACCGTATCGCGCCAGGGCGACTCGAGCGCCAGCCGGAAGACGCTGAGCACGTCATGCGAGTCTTTCGGGCGCCTCTCGATAATCCGGCCGCGAAGCGCGATGTCCCGGGCCTCCTCGATTGCGAATTCAGTGCCCTCCACGTAGTTCGAGAAGTAGGACTCGAGAAAGGCGAAGTTCGACCGCGCAGGTTCGGCTGTCACCACGGCCTCGCGACGCGGGATGGTCTCGATCCGCAGACACGACGCAAGGATCTCGAACCGCGCAACCCGAGCGGTATCGACCGGCGTGCCCTTGGCAACGAGGCGCCCCTCCTTCGTCTTCAGCACGCCAGCCTCTTGCGTTGCGAGCAGAGCACCGACTGTCGCGTCGAGCTTCTTGAACTCGGCTTCGAGGCCGAGCGGTCCTGCGAGGTCTCGCGCAGCGTTGCGAACGCGATTGAGTTCCGCTTCGCCCGAAGCGTTGAGGATAGCGACGAGCCGCTCCTCGACCGTCTTCGCACCGGCCGACTTGCCGCGGGCACCGCGTTGAGGCGCCAGATTCTCGAGGAGCTGGCGCGACCGCGAGGCGTAGAAGAGACGCTCGCTGCCGAGCGGCATATCACCGGCGAGCGCGCCTGGCCCCTGCACCAGCACCGCTCGAAGCCCTGGGAGGGTGATGCGACGGTTGAAGTTGGTCGGATGAGAGAGGAAGACGACGCCGTCGTCGGTCGGGCCGCCGGCAAAGGCGCTTCGATAGGAAACGACGGCGTTGGGGACGAGCGCTGCGAGGATCGGCGCCCAATGGCGCCTCACGATCGCGACTTGCCCGTCGCGATCCTTTTCCCGCACGTAGATACCTTCCGCGATCTTCGCCAGTTCGCCGGTACGGGCGCGGCGCTGGATCGCGCGGGCCACGGCTGGGGGGGCGCCGCGGGTGATCAGGATCTCGTCCTGTCGCTGAACGGCTTGAGTTGGCATCTAGGGATGAGCGAATTGTCGTCGGATTGCTATATTTTAGCGCTATTTGTCGTTAAACCGCTAATTATAGGCAGATGGCCTTGTCGCTGCATCCCTCGGAATCCGTCGCTCAAAGCCCCTCATTGTCGTTATGTCGCTATCTTTCAGGCAAAAATGTCGCCTGATCGCTTCGATTCTGACCCAGCGAGCGAGATGTCGACAGGTAAAGTTGGCCGCACCTGTCCACCATTGGCTCACGTCCCCGGTCGGTGGACACCTCATTTCCTTGGACAACTACCTGAAGGTCGCCTTGCACGCTCAGGGCGTGGGCGCAGTGAAGAATGCGACGCGTCGATTCTTCGCGAAATTTTCGATCCGTCGTGGCGATAGGTCGATGGTGTCGCCACCCGGTGCCTCGCCCGCACCGCTCCACGGAGTTGGACCTCCGCGCGCAGATACCGCAGCCACGATGGGAAGCCCCCACATCTCAAAGATGCGCCGGACGCTGTCTCCTTTCGGCCACCCCGGCCGCGCGGATTGACGGCAGAATCGGCATCCGGGTGGCTGTACTCCAGCACGCCCGCTCGCGTCGACCCACAGTCCTGCCGCCCGCTGCGTCCGTGAAGATCCTCGTCCACCGCGATCTCGATCCCGGTCGCGCGCGCGAGCGCTACGACAAGGTCGTGCGGTTGCTCGAACGCGACGACCTGTACTCGGCCGACGTGAAGAAGCTCGCGCAGGGCGGGTACTACCGCGCCAAGCTCGACGACGCGGACCGCCTGCTCCTCAAGATTGCACGGCACGACGGCAAGCGCTACGCGCTGCTGCTCGAGGTGATCGAGAACCACGCCTACGACAAGTCGCGTTTCCTGCGCGGCGCCGCAGTCGACGAGTCGAAGCTCGAGCCGCTCCCGCCGGCCGGACCGGCGGCGAGCGAGCTCCCGGCGCTCATGTACGTCAATCCGGTGAACCCGCACTTCAACCTGCTCGACAAGGTCCTCAGCTTCGACGATGCGCAGGAGGCGCTCTACCGCTTGCCCGCGCCGATCGTCATCGTCGGCTCCGCCGGCAGCGGCAAGACGGCGCTCACGCTGGAGAAGATGAAGCTTCTCGAGGGCGAGCTCGCCTACGTGACACGCTCTTCGTTCCTCGCCCGCCACGCGCGCGACCTCTACTACGCGCATGGCTACGAGGGCGAGCACCAGAACGTCGAGTTTCTCGCGTTTCGCGAGCTGCTCGAGTCGATCCGCGTGCCGGAGGGTCGCGAGTTCGAATACCGGGACTTCCGGGGCTGGCTCGCGCGCCAGCCAAGGGTGCGCCAGGGGCTCGCCCACGCGCTCTACGAGGAGTTCCAGGGCGTCCTCACTGGCCTCACGACCGACCGGCCCTGGCTCACGCGCGAGGACTACCTCGCACTGGGCGTGCGCCGTTCGATCTTCCTTGGCGCGGACCGCGGCTGGGTTTACGAGCTCTTCGAGCGCTTCCTCGCGTGGCTGAAGGAATCCGGCCGCTACGACGCCAACGTCGTCGCCCAGAGCTACCTCGCCGAAGCGCCGGCGCGTTACGACTTCATCGTCGTCGACGAGGTCCAGGATCTCACCAACGTGCAGCTCGCGCTCGCCCTGCGCACGCTGCGCAAGCCGGGGCGGTTCCTGCTGTGCGGCGACTCGAACCAGATCGTGCACCCGAATTTCTTCTCCTGGGCGCAACTGAAAACGCTGTTCTTCGGCGACGGAGTAGCCGCCCCCGGGGAGCTCGTCCACATCCTGCGCGCGAACTACCGCAACGCCGCCCGCGTCGTCGACCTCGCCAACCGGCTGCTGCGGCTCAAGCAGCTGCGCTTCGGTTCGATCGATCGCGAGAGCAACTACCTCGTGGAGACGGTGTCGGGCGAGGCCGGCACCGTCGACTTGCTCCCCGCCGATTCGACGCTTCTCGCCGAGCTCGATCGTAAGACTCGGGCATCGGCGCGCTTCGCGGTGATGGTCCTGCGCGACGACCTCAAGCCCCGGGCACGGGAACATTTCCATACCCCGCTCGTTTTCTCGGTGCAGGAAGCAAAGGGGCTCGAGTACGAGAACATAATCCTGTTCGACTTCGTGTCGAGCGAGCGGCAGAGCTTCGCGGCTATCGCCGCCGGCCTCGGCGAAGCCGAAGTTGCCGCGGGCGAGCTGAAGTACGCCCGCGCCGCCGACAAAGCCGACAAGTCGCTCGACGCCTACAAGTTCTTCATCAACGCGCTCTACGTCGCGGCGACCCGCGCGGTGAAGGGGCTCTACGTCATCGAGTCCGACCCTTCGCACCCGCTCCTGAAGCTGCTCGGCCTCGCCACCGCACGCGAGCGTCTCGACCTTGCCGAGCAGAAGTCCACCCTCGACGAGTGGCAACAGGAGGCCCACCGCCTCGAAGAGCAGGGCAAGTTCGAACAGGCCGAGGAGGTGCGGCGCAGCGTCCTGCGGCAGCTGGCGGTGCCGTGGCCGGTGCTCGATGTAGCCGCGCTGGCGGCGCTCGCCGCCCAAGCGCTCGATCCGGAGAGCATCTCGAACAAGCCGCGCCAGCGACTGTTCGAGTACGCGGTCTTCAGCGACGAGCCCATCTGGGTGAGACGTCTGGCGGAAGTGCGCTTCGAGCCCGCGCTCGGGATGCTCGCCGTGCTCGCCGAGCGCGGGGGCCGTCTTGGCGAGGCGGGGGCGAACCACGTCAAGCGCGACCGCGCGCCATTCCAGAGCGGCCATCCGAAAGAGGTGCTGCGGCTCGTCGATCAGTATGGGCCGGACTTCCGCAACCCCTTCAACCACACGCCGCTCATGCTCGCCGCCGCTGCGGGCAACACGGCGCTCGTCGAGGCGCTCCTTCGACGCGGGGCGGACGCCGCGCTTGCCGACAATCACGGCCGGCTTGCGTTCGATCACGTGCTGGTGCGCGCGTTCACCGACGCGGCCTACGCACGCGGGCCCTTCGAGCGGCTTTACGCGATACTCGCCCCGCAGGCGGTGGACCTGATGGGCGACGGCCGCCTGCTGAAGCTCGATGCGCACGTGATCGAGTACTTCGTTTTCAACGCGCTCGTCGCGCTGCTCCAGCTGCGGCTGAATTACCCTCACGGCTATCGGATCGGTTTCCGGGTCGATGACCTCCTCGCGCCGGCCGAAGCTTTTCCGCAGAGCGTTTTCCCGGAACGCCGCCGGCGCCGCGGCTACCTCAGCGGCGTGCTCGCGCGAAACGAGGTTACCCGTGAGTACGCCTACAACCGCAAGCTGTTCGCGCGCGTCGGACACGGCTACTACGTGCCGAACCCGGCGCTCTCGGTGCGCGTGGGGGACGCGTGGATGCCGCTCTACGACCGCCTGTATCCGCCGGAGGTGGACCGCTATACCAAGCTCCGATCGCGCATCGAGGACATCCTGGCCTACCGGGAACATTACGCCCGCGATCCTGAAGGCGCCGTCCGCGCGCTCTACGCGAAGCACGGAATCGAGCCCGCAGGGTCGGAGCGTGCCGACGAGCAATAGGTCGTACAGCGGCAAGCGAAGTTGGTGAACGCGAAGCGACCACGTCGGCCGTTGCTTTTGCAGCGCACCAGCGCTGGATTTGTTGTTCGCACGCGAGGCGACGAGCGCCTTCCACCCCTTGGTACAAAAACGGCTACGGTCACCGGGGCGCAAGGCATCGCTGCGAGATAGCGCCTCGAGCATCTCGAGAAAGCGGCCGCCCGGATCCTGCCCCTTGGTACAAAACTGGCGACAGTCGCGGAGACCGCGGGCGAGAAAACGGCGTAAAGCCTTGTTCTTGTAAGTGGGCCCGCCTGGATTCGAACCAGGGACCAAGGGATTATGAGTCCCCTGCTCTAACCAGCTGAGCTACAGGCCCTTTGACCACCCCGGCGCCTTTGGCGCCACCCCTCCTCGGGGAGGAAGGGATTATACGGACGGCTTCGCAGCGCCCCGGCCGTGTCCCGCGACTAGGGTCTTGTCGCGCATCGTCACCAGTTCCTCCGCCGCGGTCGGATGGATGCCGACCGTCGCGTCGAACTGCGCCTTGGTGAGGCCCGCCTTCACTGCGATGCCGATGCCCTGGACGATTTCGGGCGCGTCGGCCCCGACGATGTGCACGCCCACCACGCGTTGGCTCGCCCGATCGACGATGAGCTTCATCATCGTCCGTTCGTCGCGCCCTGAGAGGGTGTGCTTGAGCGGGCGGAAGGTGGACTTGTAGATCTCGAGCTCGTGGAAGCGTTCCTTCGCTTCCGCCTCGGTGGCGCCGACGGTGCCGATCGGCGGCTGGCTGAAGACGGCGCAGGGCACATCCATGTGGTCGACCGGCGTCGGCTGGTTGCCGAAAAGCGTGAGCGCGACCGCGTGCCCTTCCTTGATCGCGACCGGCGTGAGCGCGATGCGGTCGGTGACGTCGCCCACGGCGTAGACGCTCGGAACGGTGCTCGCGGAGAACCGGTCGACCACGACCGCGCCATTCTCGCCGAGCTGGACGCCCGCCTGCTGAAGTCCGAGATCGCGCGTGTTGGGCATCCGACCGGTGGCGTACATGACCGCGTCGACCTGCGCCGGCGCCCGGTCGTCGCCGAAGCGCACGGTCAGGGTGCCGTCCGCGCCCCGCTCGATGCCCGAGACGACGCTGCGCAGCAGGATATGCACGCCCTTCTTCGCCATCTCGTCCTGCACGTGCGCGCGGACGTCGTCGTCAAAGCCGCGCAGGATGCGCTCGCCGCGATAGGCGAGCGTCACCTCACTGCCCAGCCCGCGGAAGATGCCGGCGAACTCGACGCCGATGTAGCCGCCGCCGACGACGAGGACGCGCTGCGGCTGCTCGGGCAGCTCGAACGCCTCGTTCGAGGTAATGCAGTGCTCCATGCCCGGGACATTGGGCTTGAACGGCCACCCGCCGGTGGCGACCAGAATGTACCGTGCGCTAATGCGCTTGCCGTCCAGCTCGACCGCGTTGGGGCCGACGACGCGTACCGTCCCGCGCAACAGCTTCGCGTCGGCCTTCTCGAGCAGGCCCTCGTACACGCGCTCGAGCCGCGCGATCTCAACGTTCTTGTTGGCGATGAGCGTGGGCCACGAGAACGACGGCTCGCCGACCGTCCAGCCGTAGCCGCGCGCGTCCTCGAAGTCCTCGCGGAAATGCGACGCGTAGACGAGCAGCTTCTTCGGCACGCAGCCGCGGATGACGCACGTCCCGCCGGCGCGGTGCTGCTCGGCGACGGCGACGCGCGCACCGAGGCTCGCGGCGATGCGGCTCGCGCGCGTGCCGCCGGAGCCGGCGCCGATGACGAAGAGGTCGTAGTCGTAATCGCTCACCGGGCTAGTCTCTCATCCCCGTCCGCAAATGAAAACGCCCCGGCAAAGGGGCGTTTTCGCCGCGCCTCGGGACCTCTCAGTTCTGGTCGAGGAAGCTCTTCAGCCGCTCCGACCGCGACGGGTGGCGCAGCTTCCTGAGCGCCTTCGCCTCGATCTGGCGGATGCGCTCGCGCGTGACGTCGAACTGCTTGCCGACCTCCTCCAGAGTGTGGTCGGTGTTCATCTCGATGCCGAAGCGCATGCGCAGCACCTTCGCCTCGCGCGGCGTGAGCGAGTCGAGAACGTGCTTGGTGACTTCGCGGAGCGAGGCGTACATCGCGGCGTCCGACGGTGCGAGCGTGGAGGTGTCCTCGATGAAGTCGCCGAGATGCGAGTCGTCGTCGTCGCCGATCGGCGTCTCCATCGAGATCGGCTCCTTCGAGATCTTGAGGATCTTGCGGATCTTGTCCTCGGGCATCTCCATCTTGAGCGCGAGCGTCGCCGGGTCGGGCTCCTGCCCGGTCTCCTGCAGGATCTGGCGGCTGATCCGGTTCATCTTGTTGATCGTCTCGATCATGTGCACCGGGATGCGGATGGTGCGCGCCTGGTCGGCGATCGAGCGGGTGATCGCCTGCCGGATCCACCACGTCGCGTAGGTCGAAAACTTGTACCCGCGCCGGTATTCGAACTTGTCCACCGCCTTCATCAGGCCGATGTTGCCTTCCTGAATGAGATCGAGGAACTGCAGGCCGCGGTTGGTGTACTTCTTCGCGATCGAGATCACGAGGCGCAGGTTGGCCTCGGTCATCTCGCGCTTCGCGCGGCGCGCCTTGGCTTCGCCGGTGGACATCTGCTTGTTGATGTCCTTCAGGTCCTTGAGCGGGATGCCGATGCGCTTCTGGATGTCGCCGAGCTTCGAGATCTCTTCGAGGATGTCAGGCTCGTAGCGCGTGAGCTGCGAGCTGTAGCCGTGCTCGGCCGCGATCTCGTTCTTGATCCAGCGCTGGCTGGTCTCGCTGCCCGGGAACACCTTGATGAAGTGCGTCCGCGGCATGCCGCCCTTCTCGACGCAGAAGTTCTGGATCTTGCGTTCGTGGCGGCGCACGGTGTCCACCATGCCGCGCACGCTGTCGCACAGGCGCTCGATGATGCGCGCGTTGAAGCGGATCGCCATCAGCTCGGCCGAGATCTGCTCGCGGACCTTGAGGTACTCCTTCGAGCGGTGGCCGAACTTGACGAGCACGACCTTCAGCTTCTCGTTGAACCGGTGGATCTTGGCGAAGCGGTCGAGCGCGTCCTCCTTGAGCTGCAGCAGGCTCGCGGTGATCGCGGCGTTCTGCGCTTCCTCGTCCTCTTCCTCCTCTTCCTCGACGTCGGCTTCCTCCGCCAGCTCCTGCGGCGGCTGGTCCTTCGCGTTGGGGTCGATGAGGCCGTCCACCACCTCGTCGATGCGCATCTCGTCGCGCTTGACCTTGTCGGAGAGATCGAGGATCTCAACGATCGTCGTCGGCAGCGCCGAGATCGCCATGATCATCTGCTTGAGGCCGTCCTCGATGCGCTTGGCGATCTCGATCTCGCCCTCGCGCGTGAGCAGCTCGACCGAGCCCATCTCGCGCATGTACATGCGCACCGGGTCGGTGGTGCGGCCGAACTCCGGGTCGACCGTGGCGAGCGCCGCCTCGGCCTGCTCCTCGGCGTCCTCGTCCTGCGCGGCAGTGGGCGCCGCGTCGCTCATGAGCAGCGTCTCGGTGTCCGGTACCTCGTCGAACACCTGAATGCCCATGTCGTTGAAGGTCGAGATCATCGACTCGATCTGCTCGGCGTCCACGACGTCGGGCAGATGGTCGTTGATCTCGGCGTAGGTGAGGTAGCTGCGCTCCTTGCCGAGCTTGATCAGGTTCTTGAGGCGCATGCGCCGGGCTTCGGCGTCCTCGGGCCGCTGCGCGGCGCGCTCCATGAGCGCGCGCTCGGCCTCGCGCGCCTTCGCGCGACTGACCTTGAGCTTCGGGATGGCCGCACCCTTGACCGGCGTGAGCAGCTTGCCTTTCAGGGCTTCCTTGACGCGCGCCTGCGCCTGTTGCTTGGCACCGGCCTTCGCCTGTTCCTTGGCGCCCGCCTTCGTCTGTGGCACGACGGCCTTCGCCGGGACCGGCGCCTTCGCCTTCGAAGCGGGCGTCGCCGCCTTGACCGCGACCTTCGCCGTCGGGGCCGCCTTAGGCTTGGCGACCGGCTTCGCCTTCCCCTTGACCGTCGGCTTCGCGCGGGACGCGGGCTTCGCGGCAGGACCGGCCTTCGCACGCGAGACCGGCTTCGAGCGCACTGCCGGCCGGCTCTTCGCGGCGGCGGCCTTGCGCTTCTTCAGTTCATCCTTGGCGCGCGACTTCGCCTTCTTGTGCTGGGCCATTAGGGTTCCCGGTTGGAACGACGACGGTGATGGGCGAAAAAAGGGTGAGATTCTAGCACTTTAGATGGGGGTTCCCCCGCTCCGGGCAAGGTCGGGGGCAGGCGCCAGCCCGTCCCGGAGCCCGGCTTTCTCACGGAGCCGCTCCGGCAAACCCTCCCGCTCGTTCCGCGCGAGCATCTCATTGATTTCCCTGGACTTCACCTCGCGCTCGAGGTTCCGAACTGCGCCCTCGAACTCCGTCCGGAAGTCCTCCGGCTCGAGCTTGAACTCGAGGAGGGTCGCCTCCAGCCGGGCCAGCAAGGGGTAGAACGGTTGCTCCTCGAACGCGGTCGACAGCGGCCGCGGCAGGGCGTCAGCGTGTCCGGCCACCCAATCCGCAACCGTGCGCAGCGCTTCCCCCTCGGCGGTATCGGTCCGCACGAGTGCGACGTTCAGCCGTTGCGCAAGCTCGGGCGCACCGAGTAGGGCCCGCAGGAGCGTCGCCTCGTTTCCCCGCATCGGGGTGCGATCCTGGCGCGCGGGTGCAGGGCGGCCGGCGGCCGCGCGTGCCACGACGCCGTCGCGCACGTCGAGCAGCCGGGCGGCCTCCACCGGCTCCATCTCGGCGGCGACCGCGAGCGCCTTCACGAGCTGCATGCACAGACCCGGCGCGGCGAGGCGCTTGAGGAGCGGTTTCGCTTCCGCGAGGAGCTTCGAGCGCCCTTCCAGCGAGGCGAGATCGACGCGCCCCTTCAGCTCGCGCAGCAGGTACGCCGACAGGGGCTCGGACTCGTCGAGCTTCGCCGCGAACGCGGCGTGCCCGAATTCGCGCACGTAGCTGTCGGGATCGTGCTCGGCCGGCAGGAAGAGGAATCGCACGGTCTTGTGGTCGGCGAGCGTCTCAAGGCTCACCTCGAGGGCGTGCCAGGCCGCGCGCAGGCCCGCCGCGTCGCCGTCGAAGCAGAAGACGATTTCATCGGCCTGGCGCAGGAGCTTCTGCACGTGAGTAGGCGTGGTCGCCGTACCGAGCGCCGCAACCGCGTTTTGCACGCCGTGCTGGGCGAGCATGACCGCGTCCATGTATCCCTCGACGACGACGACCCGGTTCGCCGCGCGGATCGCTTCGCGCGCCTGCGGCAGGCCGTAGAGCTCGCGGCCCTTCTCGAAGACGGGGGTCTCTGGCGAGTTCATGTATTTGGGACCACCGGAGGACCCCTTCCCTTCCCCCGAAGTGGAACTCGCGAGCGACCCCTGCCCTACCCCCGCAGAGGGTCCCTCCTCGCCCGGGATCACCCGCCCGCCGAAGCCGATCACCAGGCCACGCTGGTTGAGGATCGGGAACATCACGCGGTCGCGGAAACGGTCGTAACGCTTGCCTTCGTTCTCGACCACCAGGCCGCACTCCACGAGCGCCTTGTCGTCGTAGCGCTCGAACGCCCCGCCGAGGCCCTGCCAGCCGGCCGGTGCGTAGCCGAGGTGGTAGCGCGCGGCGGTCTCGCCGCTCAGCCCGCGCCCCTTGAGGTAGTCGATCGCCCGCGGGGAAGCTTTCAGCTGCTCGTGATAGAAGCGCGCGGCGCGCTTGAGCAGCTCATAGAGGTCGGGACCTTCGCGCTCGGGCTGCGCCTGGCCGCTGCGTGGCTGGAGCTCCGGCAGCTTCATGCCCGCCGACTCCGCGAGCTCCTTCACGGCTTCGACGTAGCCGAGCCCGGCGTACTCCATGAGGAAGCCGATCGCGTTGCCGTGCACCCCGCACCCGAAGCAGTGATAGAACTGCTTCGCCGGGCTGACGCTGAACGACGGGGTCTTCTCGCCGTGGAACGGGCACAAGCCCACCCAGTTCGCGCCGCTCTTCTTGAGCGCGACCCGGGGCGAAATCACGTCGACGATGTCGACGCGATTGAGGAGGTCCTGCTTGAAGGAGTCCGGGATCACTCGCTATGCCGGTACCGGTTCGCCTGTCCGTCGCTCGAAATGCCTTGCAAGAACCGTTCCGGCTCCCTCTGCCAAAACCCTGCGACGGCCCGGGTTCGATCCCGGGCTCCGTAACGTTATAGGCGATTCCGGTGCCGACGCAAAGCCGGCAGGCGCTTCAGCCGGCCAGCTTCGCTTTGACGCGGGCCGACACCTTGCCCATGTTGGCGCGCCCGGCGAGCTCAGCCTTGACCTGCCCCATCACTTTGCCCATGTCCGCGATGCTCTTGGCACCGACGGCGGCGACGGCCGCGGCGACGAGCGCGTCGATTTCCACATCGGTCGCCTGCTGCGGCAGGTACGCCGACAGCAGGTCGATCTCGAACTGCTCCTGGGCCACGAGGTCCGCGCGTCCGCCCTTCTCGTAATGCACGATCGAGTCGCGGCGCTGCTTGAGCATCTTCTCGATCACGCCGAGCACCTGCGCGTCGTCGAGCTCGATGCGCTCGTCCACCTCGCGCTGCTTGATCGCCGCAGTCAGCAGGCGCAAGGTGCCGAGGCGCTGCGCCTCACGGGCCCTCATCGCAGCCTTGACGTCGTCAAAAATGCGGGACTTAAGGGACATGTCGGGGAACGGTCAGCGCGAAGCAGCGGTCAGAAACGACAAGCGCCGCCAAGCGGTGCCGGGCGGCGCAGGCGGATGGCTGACAACTGCCCTCTCAATACATCTTCGGCGGCAGCTGCTGGTTGCGCAGGCGCTTGTAGTGCCGCTTGATCGCGGCGGCCAGCTTGCGCTTGCGCTCCTGGGTGGGCTTCTCGTAGTACTCGCGGGCGCGCAGCTCGGTGAGCAGGCCCGTTTTTTCCACGGTGCGCTTGAAGCGGCGCAGGGCCACCTCGAACGGCTCGTTTTCCTTGACGCGGACAGTCGGCATCGAGATCGGTTCTCCGGGACGCAGGGGTCCAATTGAAAATTTGACAGCGGGTGCAAAAAAGAGCCCGGAAGTATAGCCGAGTCAGGGAGTTGCGGGCAAGGCGTCCGGCCGGGTGTGGCGCAGGTCCGGACAAGAAAACGGCCCGGGGTTGCCGGGCCGTCAAGGACTCTTCGACCAATTACAGAGAGGAAGCGAGACAATGGTGCGTCCGCAGCGCTGACAAAACGCTGACGGGAGGCTGCAGAATTCGCATCGACGCCGCCGGCGCGGATGAGTTCAGCGCGGTGCAGGCTCAGGCGCGGCCAGCCCGACAACTTTGTCCAGGTCGCCGCTAGTGGCGAGGAACCGCACCTGCGCCTCCAGGAGCGCCGCCACGAGATCGATGCGGGTCTGCAGCAGGTCGTAGCGCGAACGCGTTGAGTCGAGCAACTCGAGGATCGAGCTGCGACCCAGCCGATAGGCATCCTCCGCCATCTGCTTGAGCGCGGGCAGGCGCGCCGCAGCTTCGTCCTCGAACCGCTGCACCGCGGCCTGGCGCGCCAGAATCACTTCGGCGAGGCGCTCGAGCGTGGCGGCCACTTCCGCTTGCGCGAGCTCGCGGCGCAGGGTCGCAGCGTTGGCGTCGGACTCCGCCTTCGCAAGCGGGCCACGCCGGGTGTCGAGGATCGGAATCTCGACGCTCAGGCCGACGAAGTTCGCCGCGCCGTAGGGGTCGCTCGTCCATGAGCGCCCGGCACTCACGGATGGAACCGGCCAGCGTTCACGCCGCGCCACCTCGATGCCACTTTGCGCGGCCGTCTCTTCCCGCAGGGCGGCGACGGTCGCCGGGCTCGTCGCCGCACGGTCCCGCGGCTGAGTGAGTGCCGTGGCGTCGAGCGGCAACGCACTGAGCGTCCCGGCGGCGCGAGGCCGCCAGTCCGGCAAGCCGAGCAGCGCCGCCAGATTGCCGGCACGGCTCGCGACCTCGGCGCGCGCGTCGTCGAGCTTCGCGCGGGCGCCCCCCAGCTCGACGTCCAGTCGCGTGAGGTCGTAGCGGCTCGCCATGCCGCTCGCCTCCCGTCCGGCAACGAGGTTGCGCAGGCGGACGAGCTCCTCGTTCGCGGCGGCAATCAGCGTGGTCTTTTCCTGCGCCGCCAGCAGGCTCGCGTACGCGGCGCCCGCTTCGGCCGCAAGGGAGCTCGCCCCCGAGGCGACGCGTGCGCGGGCCGCCTCGATCTCGCGGTCCGCCCGCTCGACGCGCGCCGACCGCTGGCCGGCGATCAGCAGCGGCAATTCGATGGTCGCCAGATCCTGGCGGCTGCCCTCGAAGAGCGTCGCTTGCCCGCCGCTCGGTCGAAAGCGTCCGACGCTCACCGATGGGTTGGGATACGCGCCCGCGGTGATGCGATTCGCTTCGGCGCCCGCGATGGCCTGGCGCTCGACGGCGAGCCGCGGGCTCGCGTCGCGCACGAGTCGCAGCACGGCCGGCAGGTCCACGACTACCGGCGCGGCGTGCTGCCCGCGGGCCGAAGCCGGGCCGAAGAGAAACGCGACGAGGAGGAGCGCCGGAATTGCGCGAGCCGATGGCGTCATGCGTGCGCCCTCATGTCTGGTCCCCGAGCCGCTCGTCCTCTTCTTCCGGCGTCGCCAGATGCTGCGGGGTGATGTAGCTGTATACCGCCGGCAACACCCACAGCGCGATCAGCAGCGTCGTCAGCATGCCGCCCACCACCACCAGGGCGAACGGCCGCTGGGTTTCGCTGCCCACGCCGGTGGACACCGCCATCGGCAGCAGCCCGACGAACGCGAGCAACGACGCCATGAGCACCGCCCGCAGCCGCTCGGCTGCGCCCTCGACGAGCGCTGGCCGCAGCGCCTCGCCGTTGCGCCGCCGCGCCTCGGCCGCGCTCAATACGAGCAGCCCCATCAGCGAGACCTGGCCGATCAGCGCGATGAAGCCCACCGCCGCGCTGACCGAAAGCGGGATGCCGGCCACCAGAAGGGCAAACGTCCCGCCGGTGAGCGCGAAAGGCACGGTGAGCAGGATGGCGAGGGCGCTGCGGCCCGAGCTCATGGCCGCATACAGCAAACCGAGCACCGTGAGCACCGCCAGCGGGACGACCAGCTTGAGTCGGGCGATCGCCCGTTGCTGGTTCTCGAACTCGCCGCCCCAGCGGAAGTAGTGTCCCTCCGGCGCCGTGACCTTCGATTCGACGGTGTCGATGGCGTCGCGCACGACCGATCCCAGGTCGCGGCCTTCGACGTTGAATTTCAACGCGAGGTAGCGGCTGTTGCCCTCGCGGTTGATCGACGCGACGCCGTTGGTCACCTGGAGGGCGGCGAGGTCGCGCAGCGGCACGCGGGCGCCGGACGGGTTCGCGACGGTGATCGCGCCGATCCGCTCGGCGTCGTCGCGGGCCGTCTGCGGCAGCATCAACCGAATCGGTACCGGACGCTCGCCCTCCCACATCGTCGTGAGCACGCGTCCGGCCAGAGCGGTTTCCAGGGTGCGCTGCGCGTCGTCCATGGAGATCCCGGCGCGCGCGAGCGCGGTCCGGTCGAAACGCACCTGCAGCTGGGGCGTCGACGCGTCACGATAGAGATCGAGGTCCACGATGCCCGGCACACTCTTGAGCGCCTCTTTGGCGTGCTCGAGCGCGCTGCGCATCTTCGCCAGGTCGGGCCCGAAGATCTTCAGCACCACCTTGCCGCGCACCCCGGCGACCGCCTCTTCGATATTGTCCTTCATCGGCTGCGAGAAGTTGTAGCGCACGCCCGGAATCTCGGTCAGCGAAGCGCGCATCTCGTCGATGAGGCGGCGCTTGTCGTAGCCTGAGCGCCACTCGCGCTGCGGCTTGAGGCGGATGAAGGTTTCGCTCATGTTGACCGATTCGTTGTCGGTGCCGTCCTCCGGGCGGCCCTGCTCGCTCATGGTCTTTTTCACCTCGGGGAACGCGAGGATCCGCCGGCGCACCTCGAGCAGGATGTCCTGCCCCTTTGCGAGCGAGATGCTCGGGGGCATCTCGACGAAAAGCTGAATATCGCCCTCGTCCAGCTCGGGCAGGAACTCGGTGCCCAGGCGCGTCACGGTGAGCATGGCGAGCGCGAGCAGGACGAACGCCGCGACGAGGACGGCCGGCCGATGCTCCAAGATCCGCGACAGGGAGCGCCGGTAGCGCCCGCGCAGCCGCTCGATCCACCCGGGCTCCTCGAGCCGCGCGTGCCGCGGACGAAAGAGCACGGCGCACAGCGCCGGGACGAGCGTGAGCGAGAACACCAACGCACCGACCAGCGCGAACGAATACGTCAGCGCCAGCGGCCGGAAGATACGTCCTTCGACCGATTGCAGCGTGAAGACGGGAACCAGCGCCGCGATGATGATCAGCATCGCATAGAGCGTCGGGCGCCCGACGTCCACCGCCGAGAGCACCACGAGCCGCAGCACCCCGCGCCGATCTTTGGGGTGATGGTGACGCAGGGCGTGGATGACGTTCTCCACCAGAACGACGGCCCCGTCGACGAGGATGCCGAAGTCGATCGCCCCCATCGAGATCAGGTTGGCCGGCAGGCCGAGGAAGTGAAGCCCGAGGAACGCCACCAGCAAGGAAAGCGGAATCACGACCGCGACGACCACCGAGCCCACGACGCTGCGCAGGAACAGCCACACCACGCCGACGACGAGCAGGAAGCCGGTCAGGAGGCTTTCGTGAACCGTATCGAGCGTGAGCCCCACAAGGTCGCTGCGGTCGTAGAACACCTCGACCGTCATGCCCTTGGGCAGGATCGTCTCGTTCAGCTCACGCACCTTCTCGTGAATGCCTTCGAGCACCACCGACGGGTTCTGGCCGCGCCGCATCCAGACGAACGTTTCGACGCCCTCCTTCTCGAGACCGACGCCGACCGCGCCGCGCCGCGGCGTGAAGGACTGCACCACGGTCGCGACGTCGCCGACGGTCACTGCAGTGCCGTCCTTGCTCTTGAGCACGATGCGCTTGATGTCCTCGGGCGACTCCAGAAATCCGATCCCGCGGACGGTGATCTCCTGGTCGCCCTGCCGCAGGAAACCGCCTCCCACGTTCACGTTGGATTTCGCGAGCGCCTGCTCGAGGTCGGCGAGCGTGAGGCCGAGCGCGAACAGGCGCGCCGGGTCGGCTTCGACGTGGAACTCCTTGAGATAGCCGCCGAACGGCACGATGTCGGCGACGCCGGGCGCCTGCCGCAGCACGCGCACGACCGTCCATTGCATCTCAGCGCGGAGCTGGTAGAGATCGTGACGGTCGCTCGAGAGGCGGAACTGGAACACTTCGCCGAGCGGCGTCGCCTCGGGCGCGAGCTCGGGAATCACGCCCTCGGGAAGCGACGCCGCGGCGACCCGCTGCAACACGACGGTCCGCGCCTGAAAGCTGTTCGTATCGTCCGAGAACGTCAGGGTAATCAGCGACAGGCCATACAGGCTCTCGCTGCGCATCAGCGTCATGCCCGGTGTGCCGTTCAGCTCGCGTTCGAGCGGGACGGTGATGCGGCGCTCGATCTCTTCGGGCGCGTTGCCGGGCAGTTGGGAGATGACCGTCACCTGAATATTGGTGACGTCGGGATAGGCCTCGATCGGCGTGTCCAGGTATGCCCGGATTCCGAACGCGGCGACGACCAGCGTGGCGAACAACACCGCGGTCCGGCGGTGGACGCAGGCTTCGATCAGCAGGCGCAACATCGCTCTAGAGCAGCTGCTCTGCCTGGGTGTCGAGCAGCAAGCCGCCGCGCACGACGACTCTCTCGCCCACCGCAAGTCCCGCGAGGATCGCCACCTGCCCGTCCCGATTGCGGCCGATCTGCACTTCGCGGGCCTCGAAGCTGCCGTCCGGCCGCTCCACGTAGACGACGCGGCGCTTGCCGTCCTTGATCAGCACGGCGGAGACCGGTACCGAGATCCCCTCCTGAGCACGCGCCCGCAGCGAGATCTGCGCCAGCATTCCGGCCCGCAGGCCATCGACCGGCTTGGCGAGCACCAGATACACCTGCGCACGCCGGGATTCCGGATCTACGCGTGGATTGACGCTTCCGACTCTCGCCGCGACCCGCGTCGCCAGCGCCGGCAGCTCGACCTCGCCTTCCTGACCGATCGCGATCCGACTCAACTCACCTTCCGGCACCTCGGCGACGGCCTGCAAACGGGATGGGTCTCCGAGCTCGAGCAGCGCCTCGCCGCCCGGCGCAACCGTCGCACCGACCGCCACGCGGATCGCCATGACCACGCCGGCCGACGGCGCCCTGACGGTCACATTGCTGCCGCTGCCGGCGCCGATCAGCGCCACCGCCTGGCGGGCCCGCTCGTGCTCGGTGCGCGCTTCCTGCAGCCGCGCTTCGGCCTCCTGGCGCTCCGCCTCGAGGCCCACGCCCTTCTCGACCATCTCGACGTTGCGCCGATAGATGGCCTGCGCCGTTGCGAGCTTCGTACCGGACTGGTCGAATGCTGCCCGCGCAGCGGACGCGTCCGCGCTCCCGATCGTCAGGAGCGGCGCGCCGGCCTTGACCGCCTCGCCGGCCCGGACGAGCAGCTGGTCGACCCGTCCGGCCACGGTGGCACCGACTGCGGACTGCGCCTGCGGGCTGAACGTGACGCGGCCGGGCAGCGTGAGCACGTCGACCGCTCCCGACGCACTGACCGTCTCGATAGTGAGGAACTGCTTTTGCGCGGAGGACACCAGCACCGAGCGCGCCGCCGCGTCGGGTGCCGGCTTCGCGGCCTTGGCCGGTTCGCCGTGATGTTTGTCACAGGCGCCCAGAGCGAGGGCAACCACCGCAGCCATGCCGATGCGCGCGCCGTTCTGCAAGAGCCACTGGCAAAGGTACGGACGGGATGCGACGGGCGAGTTCACGGCCAACTTAAGATGCTACGAATCCAGACCTGACGAATTGCTGAACAAGGCGCGAACCGTCATCCCGCGGCGGCGGCCGGGAACGATACGCCGACGACCGCCCCCCGGGGCGCCGCCGGAGAGCGGACGCTCACCGTCGCGCCATGCCGGTCGGCGATCTCGCGGACGATGGCGAGCCCGAGGCCCGAACCGTCGCCGGGCGTGCCTCTCACGCGGTAGAAGCGCTCGAACACCTGCTCCCGCTCCACTTCCGGAATACCCGGCCCGTTGTCCTCGACCTCGAGGAACGGTGCGCCGTCGCGCACGCCCGTGCGAACCGTCACCTCTCCGCCCAACGGGGTGTAGTTGAGTGAATTGTCGATGAGGTTCGCAGCGAGCTCGCGCAGAAACAGCGCTTCGCCGCGTACCCGCGCCGGCTCGAGCTCGAACCCCAGATCGATGCGCTTCGCGTCGGCGCGCACCACCCACTCCGCGACGCTCTCGTGCAACACCGCCGCGAGATCCAGCTCCGTCGGGGCGAACGGGCGCTCAGCGGCCGGGTCGACCGCGGCGAGCGTCAGCAGCTGGCGCGCGAGGTGCGCGGTGCGGCGCGTGGCGGCCAGCAGCTGATCGAAGGTCGGCGCGAGCTCGGGCGGCATCGGCCCGCGGCACGCTGCCTCCACCTGGGCCTGCAACGCGGCCAGCGGCGTGCGCAGCTGGTGCGCCGCGTCGGCCACAAACCGCTGCTGCGACTCGATCGATTCCGCGAGGCGCGCGAGGAGCGCGTTCAGCTCGTGGACGAGCGGCCGGACTTCGTCCGGCGCATGCTCCTCCGGCACCGGCCGCAGGTCGCGGTGCGAGCGCGACGCGATCTCCATGCGCAGCTTGTCGAGCGGCGCGAGCCCGCGCGCCACCCCGAACCACACCACTGCGAGCGCGGCGACGAAGAAGGCTAATTCGGGCCCCGCGTTCGACAGCAAGACCTGGCGCACCAGACGGTCACGCTTCACGAGCGTCTCGGCGACCTGGATCAGAACCTGACGGTCGGCCACCGACACCGCGATTGCGGCGACGCGCACCGCATCGCTTCCGAGCCGCGCGTCGTAGAACACCGGCGCCGCATCCTCCGGCGACTCCGGCGGCGGCGGCAGGCCGTGCTGACCGGCGATGAGCTGGCCACGCGTACTCACCGCAAAGAACACCCGGTCGGCGGCATCGACGCGCAGCGCCTCGAGCGTTGCGCTCTGCATATCCAGGCCGATCGTGTCGCCGTCGACGGTCAGCCGCTGCGCGATCGCGAGCGCCGGATCGAGCAGTGCGCGATCGTAGGCGTCGGAGGCGATCGCGAGCGCGGTGTGATAGGCGGCGACCGCACTCGCTACCAGGACGGCGGCGAGCGGCACGAGCAGCCAACCGAGCAGCAGCCGGCGGAGGCTGCGCTCAGGGCGCACGCGGCGGATCCAGCACGTAGCCGAAACCGCGCACCGTCCGGATCCGGAGCCCGGCAGGCTCCAGCTTCGCGCGCAGGCGCGAGACGTACACCTCGACGGCGTTGTGGCTGAGCTTTTCGTCCCAGCTCGAAAGCGACTGCACGATGCGCTCCTTGGAGAGCGCGACGCCCGGCTGCGTGACCAGCAGCTCGATGATCGCCCACTCCCGGGCCGTCAGCTCCAACGGCTCCCCGCTCACCCGCGCTTGGCGTCCGATCAGATCGAGCGTTAGCGGTCCGAGCACGAGTTGCGGCGTGATGGGCGTGTGTCCGCGCCGGAGGAGCGCACGCACGCGCGCCTCGAGCTCCTCGGTCGCGAATGGCTTCACCATGTAGTCGTCGGCGCCGAGGTCGAGGCCGCGCACGCGATCGGCGACCGCATCGCGCGCCGTGACGACGATGACCGGAACGTAGCGCTCCGCACGGCGGATCCGCTTGAGCATATCGAAGCCGTCGATGCCAGGCAGGCCCAAATCCAGGATGACCAGATCGAACGACTCGTGCTCGACGGCGAGCAGCGCGCGCTCGGCGCTGTCGACCCAATCGACGGCGTAGCCCGACTGCCGCAGGCTGCGGGCGAGCCCATCGGCGAGCAGCGCGTCGTCTTCCACGATGAGCAGGCGCATGGCCGGTCTATGTTAGTCGCGGCGCGGGAAATCGGCTACGCTCGCCGCTCCATGCTGGTGCTGGGAATCGAAACCTCTTGCGACGAGACAGGCGTCGCGCTCTACGACAGCGCGCGCGGCCTGCTCGCGCACGAGGTCCACACGCAGGCCGCGCTACACGCCGAATACGGCGGCGTCGTGCCGGAGCTCGCCTCGCGCGACCACATCCGCCGCACGCTGCCGCTCGTGCGGCGCGTGCTCGCGCGCGCCGGTGCCCGGCTCGAGGAGGTCGACGCGGTCGCCTACACCGAGGGGCCGGGGCTCGCGGGCGCGCTGCTCGTCGGCGCGAGCATCGCCGCCGGGCTCGCCTATGGGCTCGGCGTGCCGGCGATCGGAGTGCATCACCTCGAGGGACACCTGCTGTCGCCGCTCCTGTCCAAGACCCCGCCGGGGTTCCCGTTCGTCGCGCTGCTCGTCTCGGGCGGTCACACGCAACTGATGGAGGTCGAGGGCGTCGGGCGTTACCGGCTGCTCGGCGAGACGCTGGACGACGCG
>Ga0315278_10001176_pt1 | contig 22727 bp, 17 predicted proteins | sample YL17G06_0_MG_FD_203880 | JGI IMG/M metagenome (GOLD analysis project Ga0315278, IMG submission 203880) | Sediment microbial communities from Yellowstone Lake, YNP, Wyoming, USA - YL17G06_0 | ecosystem: Environmental > Aquatic > Freshwater > Lake > Sediment | place: USA: Wyoming | collected... | reverse complement strand
TTATGTGAACATTTCACCTCGTCGAAACTTTATATTTTTATTGACTTCCTCTATTATTGCAATTACATTATTTGCGCTTTCTGTTTTTTTAAAAGATCTGGAATTATCTCTATGTTTTGCTTCCGGAACAGTTCTGTTAATCACCCTGATTCTATTCTGGAGGCAATTTTTTATTGGCCGGATAGTCCGGCATCCTGATAGCAGGAAAATAAGAAAAGACTTATCTCGTCTTTTCTACTCTTCTTATCCTTCACATGCAGTTACTCCTATCCTGTTTATAGCTGCCGGCATTTTTACAGTTTTCATAACCGGGGCTAACAGATTGTATTTTAATGAAAACCATTTAAAACGATCCGGTGGAACCGGTGGATATCTGATGTGGTGCGAAAACACTATCCCAGTAACAGAAGATCTGAATTCAATATCAGGAAGGAAGACGTTAGGCCTTGACAACGAACAACTTAAGAAGATGAGTTTTGTTCATGTTAAAAGATCTTCTGGTGATGATGCAAGTTGTCTTAACCTTAACCATGTAACAGCTCCTCCCCTTTTAGGAATTGATCCAAATGATTTTATTAAAAGAGGTTCGTTTTCCTTTTCTAAAGTACTATCTGGTAAGAATGTTGAAAATCACTGGCAGTTTTTAAATATGACCTCAGAAACTAATACTATCTATGGAATTGCAGATCAAACCATTCTTCAATGGGGTTTGAAGATTAAACCAGGTGATACCCTAATTCTCAGAGCTGAGAATGGTCAACCTTTGAAGATTATTATTGCTGCAGGACTAAAATCATCTGTTTTTCAGGGATATGTGCTGATAGGAATGGGAAATTTTATTAAGTATTATCCTTCTGTCTCCGGGAGTTCCGTTTTACTTGTTGATGGTGATCCTGATCTGACTGGTTTTTACAAAAGCACTTTAAATGAAAGGCTTGAGAATTATGGTATAAATGTTGAGCGGACAACTGACCGTCTTGCATCATTTAATGAAGTTACAAATACATATCTTTCTGTCTTTGGTGTATTTGGCGCTTTAGGTATGATAACCGGTATTGCAGGTCTTGGATTTGTTCTTTTAAGGAACTATAATCACCGAAAACATGAATTTGCACTATTGATGGCAACCGGCTTTACAGTAAAAAAAATCAGAAGAATGATTCTTTCAGAACAGATATTGATACTTTTTGCGGGAGTTACTTCAGGTGTTATTTCTGCTCTCGTTGCAACACTGCCATCAGTTACAAACAGCGCAGACTTACCATGGCTCTTTCTGATCCTGATGGTATCAGCGATAATAGTCACTGGTTTAGCTGCCTTGGTTTATTCTATCAGAGCCGTTACAAACGATTCGTTGACTGCAAGTCTGAAAAAAGAATAAAGCAAAATATTATTTTTTTCCTGCTGCAACAAGATATTTCTGAGTTCTGAAAATGATCATCCCATCAGTAATTGCAGGTGCTGTCAGACAGGTATCATTCAAAGGGATTTCTGCAAGAAGTTTGAAACTATCTCCATCCTGAATAATATATACCGTACCCTCTTCATCAACAATATAGATTTTGCCGTCCGATGCTACCGGAGATGCAATGAAGCTTTTTGTTTTTCCCAGCTTGGTGTTATAAATCTCCTTACCGGTAAGCGGATCGAGGCAAATTAAAGCTCCATTCCAATTGACATTATATAGATGATTATTGTAAAGAAGCAAAGTATGCATATATGATCCTCCACGTTGCAGACTCCATTTTACATAATCATTTGAGGTTTCATTGTCTTTCAGTGTTATATTGCCAACCGCATTAGTTCTGATGGCAAGTATGGGTGAACTTGGTCCATGGGCACTGTTAAAATATATCATATCGTTTCCAACTATAGGAGTTGGAATCTGTATATCCCCGCCTCCCGACATTTTCCATACCTCTTTTCCTGTTTCGAAATCATATCCGCCACGATGCTTAAAACCGTTTAATGCAACATAGATCTTACCAGCATTTGTATAAATAGCAGGAGTGCACCATCCGGGGTATTCATCTCTTTGGGTTTTCCATAGCTCTTTTCCTGTTTTGACATCATAAGCAGCTACAAAAGAGTTTTCAAGTACATCGCATTGGATAATCAGTACACCATTATAAATGATCGGTGAACTGGCAAATTCCCATTCTGCTGTTTTTACCATAAAGAAAACAGATTTTAGTAATCCAAAGTTCTTTTGCCACTGCAGATTGCCTTTCATATCATAACAAAAGAGCCCCTCCGAACCGAAAAATGCAACAACGTAATTACCATCGGTGGCAACAGATGTGTTGGCATGAGTGGATTTAGGGTGACGTTTCATCTTAGGAATTCCCTTATAAGATGTCCTCTCCCAGATCATTTTGCCTGTGTACTTATCAATGCAATATACCTTCCATTCATGGACCGATGAGTCATTAACAGGTGAAATGTCGCCGTAGATGCCGGGTTTAAATCCCTCATTATCAGATGCACTGATAGCGGTTGTGATAAACAAATTATTGTCCCAGATTACAGGACTGGAAAGACCTAGTCCGGGTAGTTCCTTCTTCCATCTGATGTTAATCATCTTTTTCAGGTCAAATGATTCCGGTAGATTTGCTTTATCCAGAACACCTGAAGCCATATATCCACGGAATCCGGGCCATTGTCTTTCAGGATCGGATTGGCTCCAGGAGATAAGGAGAAACATTTCAGAGACAAAAAATAATAAGACGAGGAGTAGCTTTTTCATTATTTCAAATAGATTTGATTTTTAAAATTTTAAATTATAACTAATTGCGACTATGTGGATATCTGAAATATGAGGTAAAAAATCACGTTCAAAAATGTATTCAGCTTCAACCGCATGCTTCTTAGCGATCTTGTACTCAAAACCTAAAGTAAACCTGTTCTTGTCAATCAAACGTTCAGAATTCTCAAACAGAACAAAGAATGATTCAATACTTAAATACGGGTTAACTGGGAATTCAGGAATTTTATATAAAGCTTTTAGTTTTATCCTGCCATGATAATCGGGTATTTTATCTGCTTCGTTTTCATAAAATGTTTTAGTCTGGACCTGAAACATGAATCGGGCTGAAAAAGAAAAATTTTCTAGGGGAAGAGTTCCCTTGACATCTGCAAACCATTTGTGTCGAATATGATACTCAGAATCATCTTCAAGATTTTCGGTAATTCTGTATGAACCGGCTGTTGAGAGATATTTATTAAATTTATATGAAACTCCCCCCTCTAAAAATGCCTCTTCTATTTTAGAGGCATTATCGAACGTACGAATATTTGCTAATGCATTTAACTCCAGTTTTTTACTTAAAGAATGATCGACATTAAATCCATACCAGATACCAAAGTCATCACTTTGGCTATAAACTAATTGAGAAAATAAAATAATTATAATACAAAAATATAATTGTCTAACTTTCATCACAATCTTGTTTATGTTCCACCAGATTTGTATGGATGTCAATCTTGTCTGATGTCTCAAAAAAGATCTTAAGGCGACAAGTGTCCCTCAAAAAATCAATTTCACCTATTTCAACGCGGCTTATCTTACTGATTCCAGTCCTAAGTTGAAGATCTTCTAATAGTTCGCCATAATGTTCAGGTTTAATCAGGTTAATCTTCTCGTATATTATATTCTTAAATGATTCATGCTTCAGAAGCCATCTTTTTTCTAATCCGTATGTAATAAATATGATAGCAATGTTTGTAAAAAAGATTTCTAGAATACTTATTGTCTTACCGCTGAGTGCATTTATAACCGAGATGCCTATAATTAAGAACAGATATGTCATCTCTTTAATAGGCATAGAGTTGGTCCTGTAGCGGATTATTCCGAATATTGCGAAGAGTCCGAGCGCGAAACCAATCTGTAGCATGACATTCGCAAGAAGGAAACATAATAAAAAAACAATGGTCGAAATAAGAATGTATGTAAACAGGTAATCTTTTCTTTTTGAAGTTGAGAAGTACAACCACCTGACAAGGATCAGAATAACAATCAGGTTCAAAGAAAAACGTCCTATTAACTCCAGCAGTTTTGAAAAATCAACTATTTCAATTCCGGCTATTTTTGTACTATCAATTGCTATAAGATTTAATGTATTCATTTTCAATTTTGTTTAATAATAATAATTTTGGTTTTATCATGTTTTTTCGTAGCATATCATTTAATATTGCATTTCCTATACAATATTTGCTAAATCCGGTCGGATAAATATTCGACTGCTTAAGAAGGTTCTTAATATGTGAATCTGATGAATGTCTTTCTCTTTTCAATTCAACAATAGTAAGATAAGACATTTCAGTATGTGCCCCGACTTTTGGTTCCGTGAATGAGATGTTATAGTCTATTGTAATTCGTTCTTTCGATTCTAATCCTATCAAAGTTGCACGGGTAAACCGATTAATAAGAACAGGTTTCACAATTAAAGAACTTACAGGCATATGTTCCGTTATAAAACTAATTGCTTTGTCATCGAAAGAACCGGATAGATTGTTTAGAATGCGATATTTGATAGTTCTTCTTTTATTGGTCTTCTTTTTTACTTCAAGAAATGAATCACCTGTTGATTCGTATATTCTATACCTGATTTTATGTCTTCCAAGTTCTCCTCTTACATGTTGATTATAAAACAGATAATCAGGTGTATCCATGTATGTTGTATGATACGGGAAAACTCTCAGATTACCGATTTCCAGAACTTTGTATTTTCCTTCCAGATGATCAATCAGATCACTGAGTTTCCTAACCGAAAACAGATATTTTGTGTCGAACCTGCTCATAAGCTTTAAGCACCCGATTTCTTCTAACCCGATTGGGTTAAGAGAGCTTAATGCTTTTATAATTTCGCCACTATGCATATTTCATTAAAATCAATTCATTAAAAATATTAGGTGTCATTGGTTAATATCTCATTGACAACAAAACATTTTTAAGTAGGTACAGAGCAGTTATTAAGGTTAGTCGTTAGTTCTCTCAAAAGTAGCATTTTGCCATTTAAATGTTCCTGTCCCATTTGGATGTCTTGAATAAGATAATTCAAGAGTCTGAGCCGGATAAACAATTTCATCAATTACAGTACCATCAGGGTTCGACAATACTACCACTTCTCCATCTGCTGAAAGTTTGAAATTGGCGTGCAATCCGGTCTGTATAGTGTCATTATCAGCCCAAATGATGAGGTATCCGTTTCCTGCAATAGATGTAGCCGGAGGAATTTGCCATTTTAAAAGATTGCTTTTATTGTCTGTCAGATAATACCCGGAAATATCCATGGTTGCTGCTGACAAATTAAACAACTCGATCCAGTCATCATATTCGCCATTCTGATCTGCAACTACAGATGAGTTTAAGGACATGAGCTCATTAACCACAATATCTCCTACTGTTGGATCTTTGGTCTTTTCACATGAATACTGGATGATAAGAATAATAAGGCAGAGGAATAAAATTTTCTTTTTTATCATCATCTAAAGAATGAGAGTACCCATAAAACTATTTTTTTGGTGCAGTTGTTTGACGCAAATATAATATATGATTTTCTAAATACCTAATTTCCCCTTCCCCTTATTTTCTTTTATATTACTAAATACCAACACATTACTAAATCACATCTTTCACTTCTGGACATACCCCTGCCTACAGGCAGGCAGGTATTGCCTGACATCAACCATTTTGCATTGTTTTTTTCTGTCTTCAGTTCTGCCGGATGGTTACAAATTGTTAAATCACATCCTTAATAGTTACAATTTTTTGAACCAATCGCACCCATGATGTTCATTAGCTTAAAATTATAATTTAATTTTAAGTAACTTTGACGCTATATTTATTCAGCATAATAGATTAAATAATGCGTTATCTGCTGCTAAACCTTGTTTTTCTGTTCCTTTCATTTCAATTATTTTCCCAGGTCCTCATCAATGAATTTTCATCTTCGAATCTCAGCGGAATCACTGATGAGGATGGTGATCGCAACGACTGGATTGAATTGTACAATCATTCTGCTTCGGAGATCAACCTGGATGGGTATCATCTTTCAGACGACGCATCTTATCTTAAAAAATGGACATTTCCGGCCATACCATTAAAATCCTATTCCTATCTGCTTATTTTTGCTTCGGATAAAAACCGGATAACCCTTCCAATAAACTTTCAAACTATAATTCCCAGAAGTGCAGATTGGAAATATCTAGTTCCTACATCTGAGATTGGCAATTCCTGGTTGAATACCGGTTTTGATGCATCCTTCTGGAACACCGGAGCCAGCGGTTTTGGATATGGAGATAATGATGATACAACGATTTTGAATAATATAGTAAGTGTTTTTATCAGGAAAGAGTTTATAATAACCAATCTTCAGAATATTGAAGAGTTTGTTCTGAGTATTGATTACGATGATGGATTTGTAGCATATATTAACGGTCATGAAATCGCTAGAAGTAATCTTGGTGAAGCAGGCTCTGCAGTAGCCTTTAACCAGCTTACCGGAAATTCTGCAAGGGAGGCAACAATGTACCAGGGCGGATTCCCTGAAAATTTTACAATAACTGATCCCGGCACTTTCCTGGTTGAGGGTAATAATGTACTTGCAATACAGGGTCATAATAGTGATCCTGGTTCTTCCGATTTCAGCCTTATTCCTATGTTAAGTCTTGGGCTCAGAGGGGCTGGTTATTTAGACTCATTTCCAGATTATATACAACTTAAGGGCAGAAAATTACATACAAATTTTAAAATCAGTGCTGAAGGGGAAACCCTCATACTTTCCAGGCCTGATTCTTCAATCTTAGATTCTGTCTCTGCAATCCCGCTTCTGGCAGATATTTCCTTTGGCCGGAAGCCCGATGGTAAAGATTCCTGGTTTTATTTTGCTTCTCCTACGCCCGGCACTGCAAATACTTCTAATGGATACAGCACGCTTACCAGTGATTACATAAAATTTTCCATTAAGGGAGGTTATTTTCCCGGGGGATTGGAACTTCTGCTTTCATCAAGTGACCCGTCGGATTCAATATTTTTTACTCTGGATGGCTCTGAGCCATCTTTAAATGACTCGCTCTATACAGGCCCTATTGTTATTTCAAAGAATAGTGTAGTTAGAGCAAGGTCGCTGAATTCTCAAAAACTTCCCGGTATAATTTCTACAAACACGTATATTACCAGGCAACATACCATTCCGGTTGTATGCCTTAGTACGGCGCCTGAAAACCTTTGGGATTCCTTAACTGGCATTTACGTTAAAGGTCCGAATGCATCAGCTGATTTTCCATATTTTGGAGCTAATTTCTGGCAAGACTGGGAAAGAAAAGCTCACATGGAATTGTATGATATTGATGGGAATAAGCAAATTGACCAGGACATAGGTATAAAGATCTTTGGGTCCTGGTCCCGTGGCAATGATCAGAAATCAATCGCTTTATTTGCCCGACGGGAATATGGCAAAGGCTCATTCGATTATCAGTTTTTTAAGGATAAACCCATTAAAAAATTTGAATCTGTTGTTCTCAGAAATGCAGGAAATGACTGGGATCAGGCTATGATGCGGGATGGATTAACCTCCAGCCTCATAGAGGACATGGATATTGACCGAATGGCTTTTCAGCCATCAATTGTTTACCTTAATGGTGAATACTGGGGAATCCTAAACATACGCGAAAAAGTAAATACCAATTTCCTTGCTGAAAACCATTTTGTAAATCCCGATAATGTTAATCTTTTGGAATTTGACGGATCTATCGTTGAAGGATCCAATTCATCTTACCTTCAGATTGTCAGCTTCCTGAATTCGCACACCCTTGAGACCGAACAGAATTACCTTCAGATCAGCAAAAAAATGGATATTAACAATTATATTCAGTATCAGCTTACTGAGATATATATCAACAACAAAGACTGGCCCGGCAACAATATCAAATTCTGGAACACCAATGATCCCGGTAGTCTATGGAGATGGATCATTTTTGACACCGACTTCGGATTTTCAATATGGGAAGATAACGCATACATCTTTAACACCCTTGAGTATGCGCTGGATCCGGCTGGTCCTGATTGGCCCAATCCTCCATGGTCAACATTGCTTTTCAGGAAGATGATGTCGAACCCCGGATTCAGAAATGAATTTGTGAACCAATACGCCGACAGGTTAAATACTAATTTCGCCGATGCAAAGGTTAATGCTACTATTGATTCCCTGAAACAAATATTTCTGCCAGAAATTAGCGATCATTTAATCCGCTGGGGAATGGACTATAATAACTGGCAGAATAATTACACAGTTATTAAGAATTATGCAAAGTTCCGGCCTGCTTATGCCCGGATGCAAATGAAATCAGTACTTGGGCTGGGTGAACAACTGATCATAAAGGTTGAGGTCGATGCACCAGGAACCGGAAGAGTTAAGGTGAATTCTGTTATTCCAGACCTCTATCCCTTTACTGGTGTTTATTTTAAAGGCCTGCCCATTAAACTTACTGCCATTCCGGCTCCGGGATATAAGTTTTTAAGATGGGAGTTGGTTAGCCTGATATCAAATTCAATAACAATAGATTATAACATGGCAGCAGCGGGCACATTCAAAGCTGTTTTTGTACTCGCCGGAAGCGCTGATATTAACATAGTGATCAATGAGATCAATTATAATTCCTCCCCCGAAAAGGATACAAAAGACTGGGTTGAACTTTATAATGTGGGAAATACTTCAGTAAATCTTAAAAACTGGATTATCAGCGATAAAGGTTCTGAGTTTGGTTATACCTTTCCTTCCGACATTATTCTTTCTCCAGGCATGTATTATGTTGTGTGCCGGGAGATGGAGGCATTCAGGCTGGTCTGGCCTGAGATAGTAAATACCACAGGTGATATGAATTTTGGTCTGAGCAGTACAGGTGATGATGTTAATCTTTTCGACTCTGAAGGAAATCTGATTGACTTTGTAAATTATACCCCTAATCTACCCTGGCCAACCGATGCAAATGGAACCGGAGCCTCAATCGAACTGGTGAACCCGCTGACAGACAATAATAAAGGGAGTAATTGGAAGTCCAGTTCCGATGGTGGTACACCTGGCAAATTGAATTTACGGACTCTACCGCCTGAAGGCACAAATGAATTTCCCCCAACCGGATGCAGCCTGAGTTGTTTCCCTAATCCATTTCAAGATTATACCACCTTGAGAATTGAAGCGCCGGTTTTCGGGAAGTATAAAATTGAAGTATATGACCTCGCAGGAAGACTTCTGAATATTCTGGCAGATCAGATTGTTGAATCCGGAGCATACTATATATATTGGGATGGCAGAGATTTCAACAACGGCATGCTGCCTGGAGGAGTCTACATCATCAGGATGTCAGGTGAAAAACAGGATTGTAATATTAAAGTGATTATAATAAAATAATTAATATAAACTTACCATTCACTTTTTTATTCCAATCGAGGTTATTCCATTTTTTTAAAATGCAATTGGCAGGTATCAATCAGGCAAAGATTTCGAAAATCCAGTTATTGGGAAATGTCACAAGTCCTTTTTGCAATTTTATCTCTTACATTCGTTAAGTCCCAGGGTAAGAGAAGGTTTTGAACCTGAAATAACAAGAGCTGCCCCAAGAGCTGATGCATTGGCAATTTCAGAAGTATAGACCAATTTTGACGGATAGGCCTCTGTAATTTGATTCAGAAATAGTTCGTTTTTTGAAAAACCTCCTGTTATGTAAATATTTGCAGTCTCATCATTGGCAGGAAGGACCAGATTAATTGCTTCAACAGTAAGGTCACATAATTCATTCATTAACTGATGGTAAGCTTCTTCAAGGGTACCAAACTCATACAGGTCAATATAATCCTTTAATTCCCGAGAATCTGGTCCGGTTTTAAAGAATATTTTTTTCTCTTTGAATTTAGTCTTTAGGAACGTGGATAATTGCCTGTCAGCTTTGACTTTTTTATAATAGTTTTCTGACTTATTAAAATGGATTGTTAACTGTTTCACAGCTGTTTCGTGAAGATGGCCAAGAAATAATCTGGACGATTTTACTGGTTGTCTTGCAATGCTCAGATAGCAGAGACAATCTTTGTCTAGTTGTTCAGCAGTTAATTTTTCTGTATTGAATGGATTCATGTTAATACACCATGTTCCTGTCGATAATAGCAAGAACTTACCCTTACTACATGAAAAATATGGAGCCAGGGAGGATGAACTATCATGAATCCCAATGCCAATCTGCAATTTTTTCCCATCAATAACAACCTCATTCAGAGTTTCTATTGGGACAGGCTGCGGCAAGTTCAATCCCTGAACTTCAATCCATGGATGGTAACTCATGTTGTCGAAATCCCATAATGCAGTATGGCATCCGATAGAAGTATGTTCTGAAAAGATCTTACCGGTTACTGTATATGAGAGATACTGAGGAAAGTGAAGGATGTATTTTATATTTACAAATACTTCGGGTTTAACTGACTTTAACCAAAGTGGTTGTATTCCGGAATTGAGCATCCCAAGTGCAGGAGAAGCTGTTCTCCTGCAAAACTCATCCCTGCCACCATGTCTTTTATAAAGGTTTTCCGGTATTTTTTCATCTATTGGTTTCAGATAATTATAGACAGGGGTTAGTCTTTTTCCATTCGCATCGAGATAGACAAGGGTAGCGCCATAGGTCGTAAAATTAATCGCCTTCAGATCATATTTGTCTGAATGTACTAGTCTGATTATTGATTCTTTTATCCAACGTTCAATAAGCTCAATATCATCGCATTCGAATCCATCATCATCCTTAATTTCAGGAAATTTCTGTTCCGTCTCCGAAACCACCTTAAGGCCATCATTAAACAAAATCAATTTTTTATTGGTCTTGCCGATATCAAATATGGCGATAACTATCTCTTTCATCAATTATCAGATTCTCAATAAATATTGCAAAGCCTAATTAATCTATGCGGGTCTACTACTAGATTTCTATCTTTTAAGAAGCACTTCTTTTTCGTACTTAGTAATCTCATCAATATAATCCTGTCCTACTGGAACTTTGCTTTTAAGACAATAGTAATCATAAACAGCTCCGAAAGGCTTTGTTTTAAGTAACTCAAGGAATGCAAGTCTTTCAAAGTTTTTACCCTGCTCTTCAAATTTAACAAGTGTATTAAATGGTTCCAGCAACGCATACATAAATGCCATCTGAGCAGAGCGTGTACCAATAACATAGGCTCCAATACGGTTAAGGCTTGCATCGAAGAAATCGAGACCTACATTTACTCTGTTAAGAGCCTTTGTACGTACAATTTCCTGTGTAATGAGCAACAACTCTTCGTTAAAAGTAAGCACATGATCGCTGTCCCAGCGAACACCACGGGTAAGATGTAATAAAATCTCATCAACAAAATGGAGGATAGACGAGATTTTATCACCCACCTGTTCAGTCGGATGGAAATGGCCATTGTCGAGGGTAATCATTGTATTATTTTTTATTGCATACCCCACGTAGAAATCATGAGATCCAACCACCATCGCCTCAGATCCTATGCCGAAAAGCTTGCTTTCAACTGAATCTTTAAGATACTTTTTAGGATATTTTACAGCGAATATTTCATCCAATGATTTTTTCAGCCGTTTACGAAGGGTATTCCTGTCAACAGGGGTATCCTTCATACCGTCAGGTATCCATATATTATGTACTGTTGGTGTACCAAGTTGTTTTCCCATTTCAGCACCGATAGCCCTGCATCGTTTTGTATGCTCAACCCAGAATTTTCTGATTTTTTCATTTTTACTTGAAAGGGTAAAACCATCATCAGCATAGGGGTGTGAAAAACACGTACAGTTAAAGTCAAGTCCAATTCCTCTTTTCTTGGCCCAGTTGATCCATCCTTTGAAATGCTTTACCTCGATCTGATCGCGATCAACCAGTTTGCCTCCAAACTCACCATAAATAGCATGAAGATTTAACCTTTGTTTTCCGGGAAGAAGCGACATCACTTTGTCTAGATCTGCTCTCATTTGTTCGATAGTTTTCGCTTTACCCGGAAAGTTACCAGTGGCCTGAATACCACCACCACCTAATACAGCTCCTGCTTTTTCAAAACCACCTACATCATCGGTCTGCCAGCAATGCAAACTGATAGTTATAGTTTCCATTTCAGCAAGTACTTTGTCAGTATCAACTCCTAATGCAGCGTATTGTTCTTTTGCCAGCTCATATGACTTTTCAATAAGTTTCTTTTTCATGATAATAATAATTTATATATTCAATTCTGACTTTTTATTATTTAGTTTTGTTTTTACAATTTTTTTATACCAGGCCTGCCCTCACGATATATCGCTCAGGCTCTCCGAGTAGGGGATTGGTACTGAGTTACTTTTGCCTTTTTACCCCACGCTTCGCTCTGGGTCTTCGCTTCGCTTCGACTTTTATCTTTTATCTTCATGAACTCACCCTCTGGCCCCCTCTCTGCTCCGCAAAGAGGGGGAAACTCTCGTTCTCACTAATTACTTTTAATTTTTTACTTCTTCAACCCTCTTCAACTTTTGTCTTTTGTCTTATTCCATATAAAAAACCTGTTCCAATGGGATAGTAACAGGGGAGTTATCAGGATTTGATTCCATAATATCAGCCATATATTTCCACCACTTCTTAACAATTTCGTTGTTCCCGAGCTCCTGCGAAGAACTATCCCCGTATTGTTCCTGATAGGCAAACAAAATATTTGTCTCTTCATCCAAAAAAATGGAATAATTACCAATTCCTTCATTTTTCAACAATCTGACCAGTTCAGGCCATATTTCGTCGTGACGTTTTCTGTATTCCTCTTTAAAACCAGGAAACATCTTCATCTTAAAAGCAAATCTTTTTGTCTTCATATTTTTTAACCTAATTTAACAACAAATGTTGAAAGTATAAGAATTAAAATCCCGATGATCAGTACAATAATGGTTTTTTTCTTCACTCCTTTCCATTCCTCAAGGAAGATACCCCAGATATTGCTTATTGCAATGTTCAGCGCCATCAGGATGCTCCAGCCAAAAACGGCCATCCCTTCGGGAAGTTTACTGGAGCCCATTCCGAAGAAATGAAACTGCAGGAACCACAAGAACCCGGCCAGGAATGTAAAAAACAGATTATTTAACAGAACACTGCCTGAAACTGAAAAATAATCTCTGTATGTCTTATTTTTAATATTCAGATAACCACAATAGATCAGATTTGTCATAAACCCACCCAGAAGGATGAATATCAGAGATGTATTTTTTTGGAACAGTGGATTAGTTCCGTGAGCAAGAGCGACATTTTCAATTGGTTTAGCCGATTCAAATCCAAAATTGAAACAGGCGCTCATCACTCCTGCAAAGATTGCAATAAAAATTCCTTTTTTTAGTGCAAACTCTTTTACAGCAGCCTTCTTCTCTTCTTCAGTCATCTCTTTACTTTTAAGAGATCCGGCAAAACCGATTATTGCAATGCCAACAACAGTAATTGATACACCAGCAACGGTTAATATTCCTGCGGTGGAAGAAAAGAGGTTTTCACCGGCTATTACTGGTGGTATCAATGTGCCAAAAGCTGCGCAGAGACCAAGTGCAATACTTTGCCCGAGCGCAACACCAAGATAACGTATACTTAATCCGAATGTCAATCCTCCAAAGCCCCACAAAGCTCCAAAAAACATAGCCATTAATTTGGCTGAAGATGGTGCTTCATTAATAATTGGGAAAAGCTCTCCCTTAGGAACAAAGATAAATGCGAACAAAATTGGAGCAATCAGCCAGGCAGCTACACCCTGGCTTAACCAATACGATTCCCATGCCCATGATTTGACTTTTTTGAATGGTACATAAAAGCTTGCGGCGCCGATACTTCCCAATGCTATTAATAAGATACCTGTAAATGGATTCACTTAAAACTTTTTGAATTAGACTGAACCGCAATTTATAAACTTTCAGGAATGAAATTGATTTTTGAGATGTTTTTTTATTCAGACAATTTTTTATAAACTTGATGATTAATTTCAAATATCCTTAAATTATGAAATCATTCAAACTAACGCTTGTTTTTCTTTGTCTCTTTGGAGGAGCTTATTCTCAGGATTTGTCAGTAAAAGAACTGACCTGTGAACATAAGAAAAATCCTATTGGCATTGATATTACTCACCCAAGGTTCTCCTGGAAAATTATTGGAACGGGAAATAGCATTATGCAAACTGCCTATTTAATCCGGGTTGCAACAGACAGTAAATTCTCATCGGGCAAAATAGTATGGCAATCCGGAAAGAATGAATCAGATGAATCGGTTCTGCTGTTATATAAAGGAACTGATTTAAAATCAGGACAAAGATATTTCTGGCAGGTGAAAATATGGGACAATAAGGGAAGAGAATCAAAATGGAGCGAAGTTGCCTTCTGGGAAATGGGTTTACTCTCGACATCTGATTGGAAAGCAAAATGGATTGAAATGGAGGGAGATACTCAACGATATTCCCCCTCTCCTCATTTCAGAAAAGAATTTCCGCTTGGAAAGAGTATCGCAAGCGCTAGGGTCTATGTTACATCTCATGGTTTTTACGAGTTATATCTGAATGGAAAGAAGGTTGGAGACCAGGTACTTACACCAGGCTGGACCTCTTATGGAAAAAGACTTCAATACCAGGTATATGATGTAACCGGCATGCTAATAAAAGGGAATAATGCAATTGGAGCTGCCCTGGGTGACGGATGGTACAGGGGAACACTTGCATGGGGCAACAACTGGGCAGTATATGGCAAGAGGCTTGGTCTTATCTTACAATTAAAAATCACATTTTCCGATGGATCCGAAACTCTGATTGTAAGTGATGATACATGGAAAGCTACAAATGACGGCGCTATCAGGATGAATGACATTTATAACGGGGAGACATACGATGCGAACAAAAAACTTATCGGATGGGATCTTTCAGGTTACAATGACAAAAACTGGCTGAACGTTAATACAGGTAAATATAATAATAGCAACCTAATAGCTTCTGAGGGGTCAGCAATAAGGAAAATTGAGGAAATCAAACCCGTCAAAATATTCCGGACCCCAAAAGGTAAACTTATTGTGGATATGGGTCAGAACATGGTTGGGTGGTTAAGGTTAAAAATTACTGGTAATAAAGGAACTGTAGTGACTTTACGGCATGCAGAAGTGATGGATAAGTCAGGTGAGTTTTATACAATAAATCTCCGTGCTGCCAAATGTGAGTTGAACTATACACTTACCGGTACAGGCGAAGAGATCTACGAACCAAGGTTCACATTCATGGGATTCAGATTTGTTGAGGTGACGGGATTCCCCGGTGAACTGACAACTGATAATCTGACCGGTATTGTGGTCCATTCAGATATGACTGTTACAGGTAGTTACGAGTGCTCAAATCCTCTCTTAAACCAATTGCAGCATAATATTCAATGGGGACAAAAAGGTAACTTTGTGGATGTCCCCACTGACTGTCCTCAAAGAGATGAGCGTCTTGGCTGGACAGGTGATGCCCAGGCATTTTGCAGAACTGCTGCATTTAATATGGATGTGTCCTCCTTCTTTACTAAGTGGTTAAAAGATGTATCAGCAGATCAGAAACCAGGGGGAGAGGTTCCTGACGTAATACCATATGTCTTAGATAAACAGGGGGCTTTGACAACGCAACCTTCAGCAGGCTGGGGTGATGTTTCAGTCATTGCACCATGGACTATGTACCTGGTTTATGGTGACAAACGATTTCTTGAAAATCAATATCCAGGCATGAAAGCATGGGTTGAGTATATAAGGAAAAAAGCAGGTGACAGTTTTATCTGGAAAGGTGGGAGTAAATATGGCGACTGGTTGTTTTATCATCCCCCTGTTAACAACCACACTGAGCCGGATGGCTACACAGAACACGATTTTATAGCTACAGCATTTTATGCTTATTCAACAAGCATTCTTGCCGCAGCGGCAAAAGAACTTGGGAAAACAGAGGATGAAAGAATCTATTCTGATATTTTTAAAAAGATTAAAGAAGTATTTATTAATGAATATGTTACAAATGCAGGAAGAGTAGGTACTAATTCACAGACATCATATGTCCTTGCATTAATGTTTAATCTGTTGCCTGAGAATCTTCGCGAAAAATCAGTTCGTTTTCTGGTCGACGACATTAAGAGCAGAGAAGATCATCTTTCTACCGGTTTCCTTGGGACAGTTTACCTGTGCCATGTTTTATCGGATAACGGTTACACCGACGTTGCTTATGATCTGCTTCTTCAGGAATCCTATCCTTCCTGGCTTTATCCGGTTAAAATGGGCGCCACAACAATATGGGAACGCTGGGATGGTCAGAAAACCGACAGCACTTTCCAGGATCCGGGTATGAATTCATTCAACCATTATGCCTATGGTGCAATAGGCGATTGGATGTACAGGGTATCGGCAGGTATTGAAACCAGGGAACCAGGTTATAAACATCTTTTCATTCAACCGCATCCAACGAAAAAATTGACATATTCGAGAGCTTCATTTGAGAGCTCATATGGTACGGTTGCTTCCGGATGGGAAAGAAATGGAACCAAGATTGTTGTAAGTGTAAAAATACCGGCAAATACTATTGCTACAATTAGGCTTCCTGTCAATTCTGTCTCAAAGGCCACGGAGAACGGGAAAAGCATTTCAGAAAACAAGTATTTTTCTGACATCAGATTGGCTGGTAATAAAGTATTGCTTGAGGCAGGCTCGGGTGATTATGTTTTTGAATATGACGAAGAGTAACACTTAAATTATTTTCATCTTTCTGATTCTTTTTGGAGTCTGGAAGAATGTTTACAAGTTTTATTTATTTTAATATAGAATAAAGTATATTTTTGCTGGCCCGAAAAATCATTCAGGCCAGCTTTTATATTAAAGGTATTTTCATAATGAGTTTTTTTAATAATCATCTGGGTGAATTTGCTGCATTACTGACTGCCTTTTTCTGGACAGTCACAGCATTGTCATTTGAATCTGCCAGTCACAAAATAGGATCTATATCTGTTAATATTCTAAGGCTTATTATAGGATTTGCTTTCCTCAGTATATTTAACTTTATCCGTAGAGGTTTTATACTTCCCGTTGATGCCAGTTATGAGAACTGGATATGGCTTTCATTGTCAGGGTTGGTAGGATTTGTATTTGGTGACCTGTTTCTTATAAAATCATATACTATAATAGGTTCAAGATTCTCAATGCTGATAATGACTCTTGTCCCTCCTATTACTGCATTTTTTAGTTTTATCATTCTTAGTGAGCGTCTTACCCTTTTCCATTATCTTGGTATGACATTGACCTTTTCCGGAATAGCATTGGCAATTTTCAGCCGGAATGGGAAAGGTGATAAACTATCGTTAAAGTTAGCCCCCAAAGGAATATTATATGCTTTCGGAGGTGCTATAGGACAAGCTTTAGGACTCGTATTAAGTAAGTTTGGACTCAAAGATTATGATCCCTTCTCTGCTACTCAGATCAGGATAATTGCGGGAATATTTGGTTATACAATGCTCGTAACTGTTCTGTTTCGATGGGGAAATGTTTTAATAGCAACACGTAATAAAGAAGGAATGTTATTAACCAGCCTGGGTGCGTTTTTTGGTCCATTTTTAGGCGTATCTTTTTCATTAATTGCAGTTAAATATACCGAAGCCGGTATTGCATCAACAATTATGGCTCTTGTTCCTGTATTCATTATACTTCCTGCTGTTCTACTGTTTAAACAAAAAGTTACTTTTGCAGAACTTTTAGGATCAATTATCAGTGTTTGCGGGGTTGCCCTTTTTTTTCTTTAATACAAGTGAAAAACATTTATGAATCCTGAAGAGTTAAAAGATCGGAATTTTGAAAGTGAATTCATTTTTTCGACATCCAGAAGTGGTGGTCCCGGAGGTCAGAATGTAAATAAAGTGAGTACCAAAGTTGAGTTGCGATTCAGTTTACTTTTAACCTTACTCTTTTCCGAAACAGAAAAAGAGATAATCTTTAAAAAGCTCAAGAACAAGATCAATAAAGAAAGGGAATTGATACTCGTTTCCCAGTCTGAGCGTACCCAGTTTTTGAATAAAAAGGTTGTAACAGAGAAGTTTTATGATCAGGTTTCCAAAGCGCTTACTATCCCTGTAAAACGAAGATCCACAAGACCAACGCTGGCATCAAAGATGAAAAGGCTTGAGGGAAAACGGACCCGGGGGTTTGTTAAAAAAATGCGGAAAGATTATGGTGGAGATACAGATGAGCCTTAAGAAACACCTAATAACCCAATATGTCATTGTATAACACATGCACCCATAATATTAAGAAGTCTTTCCTCCTGCTTTTCAGGAAAGTAGTTGCAACTGCAAGTATAAGTGCAAAATATCTCAAATTTAACAATAACAGTTTATTGCAACAGATAATAGATCCTGGCATAATTTTTGTAAAACCTCCTGACCATAAATTTTAGAAAGAAAAAGTTAGCTGTAATTATAAATGTGAAAACAATAACAGTTGATTCGGGAAAAAAAGGTCAAAAAAATACCAATTCAATGCTTAGTTCACCTTAACCTAATATATCTTATAACATGCAGATAAACAATTTAATAGACTATACAAAAATCAACAGTAGAATATCGATTGTTAATAAAATGCTAATTCTGTTCATATTTATGGTATTCGTATGATATATTGTATTTATAGATTATATATTTTCGTCCCTAAATATTTTTTGATAAACAGTTATTAATTTTAAAAAACAAACTAAAAAAGAAAAGGTGAAAATTCTCATCATCTGCTATGAACACTAACAATAGTGAGGCTACGACCCTCCATGGAGAGAGTCGCCTCGTGGGTTGTTCTTCTGATGAAGAACCTGGCGCGAAAACCATGTTTTTTTCGCAAAACGAAATCCCAATTAAGTTAGTTACCAACCGAAGTTCGGAGTTCATGCACCGGTACTTCCCCCTAACAACTATCGATTCCTGGAATGATTGGAAATGGCAGCTTCGGAATGCTTTTACCAGCATCGAAGATCTAAAGAAAATCATGAAATTATCCGAGAAGGAGATTATGGCTATTAATAATCTTAAAGGCCGTCTTCCTCTGAGGATTACACCGTATTTTGCCTCATTGATCTATAACAGCAAATACTCCGATCCATTGAGACGAAATGTAATTCCAGTGGTCGAAGAGTTACTGCAGCATAATACTGAGCAGTCAGATCCTTTGCACGAGAAATCATTTTCTCCTGTAAGAGGGATTGTACACAGATACCCTGACAGGGTCCTGTTTACAGTTACACAGATTTGTTCAAATTATTGCAGGTATTGTACCCGTTCACATTCTGTAGGAAGACTTGACAAGCTTGGAAGGCAGGATTTTGAAAAGGCATTTAATTATATAGCCAGCCATAAGGAGGTTAGAGATGTACTTATCAGTGGAGGTGATCCACTTACATTAAGCGATGATACACTCGATTACATCCTTTCAAATATCCGGCGAATTGAACATGTTGAGATTATCAGAATCGGAACAAGAATTCCTGTGGTTTTGCCCCAACGAATTACAGATGGTTTGATTACTATACTTAAAAGGTATCACCCGCTTTTCATCAGCCTTCACTTCTCTCACCCTGCTGAAATTACGGATGAATGTGCAAAAGCCTGCAATAAACTTGCCGATGGCGGGTTCCCTCTTGGAAGTCAGACTGTTCTTCTGAAAGGTATTAATGATAATGTTCCTACAATGAAGGAACTTATGCATAAGTTACTGAAGATAAGGGTAAGACCATATTATCTTTATCAATGCGACCTTATACCTGGTTCAGGACATTTCAGGACTACTGTTAAAAAAGGTCTGGAAATAATTAAGGGACTGAGAGGCTTTACCAGTGGTTATGCTGTACCAACGTTTGTTGTTGATGCTCCAGGCGGTGGAGGAAAAATTCCGTTGCTTCCAAATTATGTTGTAGAACATAATAGTGAACGGATAGTAATGCGTAACTACAAGGGTGTATTGTGCGAATATCCTGAAAAATAGGGCTTATAGATGAAAATTGGCATAACGTTTGATCTGCGGTCATGGTATATTGATCGTGGTTATTCCATGGATGAAACTGCCGAATTTGATAAGCAGGAGACAGTCGACGCGCTTGAAAATTCCTTAAAATTGATGGGTTATGAAACAGAACCTATCGGGAACACTTTTCAACTTATTGAGGCTCTTGCTGCGGGCAGGCGATGGGATGTAGTGTTCAATATTGCTGAGGGATTGTATGGAGATGGAAGGGAATCGGTTGTTCCTGCTATTCTTGATCAATACAAAATACCTTATGTGTTCAGCGGTCCGGTAATAATGGGAGTATCGCTCAACAAACATCTTGCAAAACTTGTAGTAGCCGCTGCAGGGGTTCCTGTCAGCCCTGGTTGCCTGATGACTGAATTGAAAGATTTAGATAGGTGCGATCTTAAATATCCTCTCTTTGTTAAGCCTGTATCGGAAGGTACCGGAAAAGGTATTACGGAAAAAAGCCTTGTGAATTCTTCAAAAGAACTTTGGACCATGGTTGAATGGATTCTAACAGAATTTCGACAACCGGCACTTGTTGAAGAGTATTTACCTGGCAGGGAATTTACTATCGGCATAGTTGGATATGGAGAGGAAGCGATTGCAATTGGTGGAATGGAGGTTATATGTGCAAACAATCTCCCCTATTCCGTTGAAGTTAAGGAGAATTATCAGAATTATTGTAAATATAGACTTCTTGATGCTGATATTATTGACGAATGCAAATCAGTTGCACTTCGAGCATGGAAGGCATTGGATGCAGTAGATGCCGGAAGGGTTGATTTGAAAGCCGACCGTAATGGAAAAATATGTTTCATTGAAGCAAATCCACTTGCCGGACTTAACCCCATTCATTCAGATCTTCCAATCTTATCGCGGATGTATGGTATTGAATACCAAACCTTAATGGAGATGATAATGAAAGCTGCCATTAAGAGAATAAAAGGGGTCAACTGAATATGAAGAAATGCTGCATTATTTATAATGAGCCTCTGGAAGGAGCCCTTGCCGATGAACTTGATGTTCTCGACCAGGTAGCTTATATTGAGAAGCACCTGAGAGAGCTTGGATTAGTGGTTTACAGAAAGGGTATTACAGCCAGGTTTATGGACGAGATGGCAACTCTGGCGGGTGAAAAACCTGATTTTGTTTTTAATCTTGTAGAATCAATAAATAATAAAGGAGAACTCTGTTATTTTATTCCGGCTCTCCTGAATATGTATTCGATTCCCTATTCCGGCAATCCACTGGAAGCAATATTTATTACAAGTAATAAGACCCTTGCCAGCAAAGCAATGTTAGAAGCCGGCATCAATAACCCGGCTTCATACTTACCTTCACAGTTTAAATTGTTAAAACCCGGAAGAAAATATATTGTTAAACCGATATGGGAGGATGGCTCACTGGGAATTACGGTGGATTCGGTGTTTGAGTGCAAACCAGGTTTTGAAGAGAATTTAAAAGGACTTAATGATGCACACTGGTTTATAGAAGATTTCGTTGATGGCAGAGAGTTTAATATCAGCGTATTGGCTGGGAAAGATGGTCCGGAAGTATTACCTCCGGCTGAAATAGTCTTTGTGAATTTTGATGAAAACAAGCCAAAGATAGTTGATTTCAAAGCTAAATGGGAAATGGATAGCTTTGAATATATTAATACAGTAAGAGAGTTCCCCGGAAACAGCTTGAACGAACACTTAGAAAAAAACCTTAAAGAAGCAGCCCGCGCCTGCTGGCATTTATTCGGATTGAAAGGTTACGCCAGAGTTGATGTAAGAACTGACACTAATGATAATGTATACGTACTTGAGGTAAATGCCAATCCATGTATCTCGCCCGATGGCGGGTTTGTTGCAGCAACAAAAGAAGCAGGTTATCCTTTTATCAATGTCATACAGAGAATTATTAATGATTTAAACTAATAAGTATTTGACTGTCATGGCGGTTGCCTGGAATACTTGAGTTCTATTTAATCAGGTTAGCATTATAATATTCAGGTTTGCCAGTAACCTCCTCTCCCAGCCAATCTGGTTTCTCAAATTGCTCACCTTCCGAAGAAAGTTCTATTTCTGCAATTATCAAACCTTCATTTTTGTCGTGAAAAACATCAACTTCAAAAGTATGCTTACCTGATGGGATTAAATATCTGGTTTTAACTATTTTACCAGGCAAACAAACATGCATTATCTCATTTGCATCTGACAAAGAAATCGGGAACTCCCATTCACTTCGGGAAATTGATTTTCTGCTTATGCGGCTTTTTATAGTCAGGAACGCTTTATCGTCAGCGATACGCAATCTGATGGTTTTATCGGGATCTATAGAAAGGTACGATTGAGTGATACCTATCTCTTTGACAGCCAGGTGTCTGAATTCCTCTTTTACAAGAAATTTACGTTCTGTTTCAGTTGCCATTTTTTTTGTAAAGTTAATATTTATACTTAGCCGGTAAAAGTGAAAATTTTACTGCCACCTACCTCCTCTTCAGGAAAGTTATTTTATTTATGTGCTACCCGGTGCAAACGACAGTCCATTTTGTTGTTTTACGCACTTTTAATAAATAGGTTCTGAAACCCTCAGTTAATGGGGTTTGATTTTTGAATTTGGGTGTTGCAAAAGTATTTTTCAGAACACTTACTCAACCATTTCCAGTAGATTTCTAAAAA
>Ga0315278_10001175_pt1 | contig 22743 bp, 17 predicted proteins | sample YL17G06_0_MG_FD_203880 | JGI IMG/M metagenome (GOLD analysis project Ga0315278, IMG submission 203880) | Sediment microbial communities from Yellowstone Lake, YNP, Wyoming, USA - YL17G06_0 | ecosystem: Environmental > Aquatic > Freshwater > Lake > Sediment | place: USA: Wyoming | collected... | reverse complement strand
GTCCCTGGTGTCTTGAAATACAGATCGGTGGGGCCCTCGGCAAAGGATTGGCTAAACAGGCCCCAGCCAATCCCCGAGACCGCGAGAACAACCAACAGCAGAACAGAATACCCGATGACTCCGTACGCTCTCTTCTTCATGACCATACTTCTTAGTGGACTATCCCCGTCGTTCGTGTTTTGTCAGACGAAAAGAGCATATGGCGTATAGCCAATAGCGTATGGTCCGGAGTAGAGAGTAGGCATCTTTGCCACCAACTATACGCCATTAGCCATACGCTCTTATCCTCAACGAGATACGCCTCACGCGCCACCCGTTGACTTGCCAAGAATTCCCATGACGAAGGGACATCGAAGCAAGGCACTCGACATCGTGTGTCCCTGTTGTTCTTCTACTTGCCGGCGAAACCCGAGATAGTAACAATACAGCGCCATCATGCCTGTCACGAGTCCGCCGCCGGCCATGGCATAGGAAGTGGGAATTCCTGGCTGTTTCAAGAGGAAAATCACACATCCCGCCGCCACCAGATAGTACGTCGCGGCAAAGGAGAGTCCAGGCCACCACCAATATTTGAGCAATTCGCCCGCCTTCGTCTGTAACAACCCTTGGATCCATGACGCCTGTGGACGAAGCCCGCCAAAGTAGGCACAAAGCGCGACCCCGCCCCCCAGTACCGCCACAGCGGACAACTGGACCAGGGCCGCGCCCTGATTCGCCCCGACAAAATGCCCTAGCGACGCGCCCAGTGCGCCGACGACGAGTCCCACTGCGACCCAGGGAGCAAGATCCATCGCATGATTGCCCACCATCGTGCGGAGGGCCGCCCCATCGGGAAACGTCGGAAATGGACGGCCCATGAGGGCCACTTTCCGCACATGACCGATCTCGAAGGCGTCGCGCGCGACAGACGTACAGGCAATGATGATGGCCATCATGGCCGGCCCATCCGGATGTTTGAGATAGTCATACCCAACGAGCCAGAGCAGCGCCAGGACCAGCAGAGATAACTGGACCCCGTACACCAACCCAATCCAGCCGCCGAGCCAGAGCAGTAAACGGCTCCCATCTTCTCGAAGGATCCTCCCCCACGCAGTGGCCCGACCGACGCGATAGGCTAACAACGCCGTCACCAACGAGACAAGACCGCTGACCGCCAACAACACGATCGGTTCCGAAAGCGGCAACAGAAGCTTGGCCAACCGATAGACAGCGAACGCCACCAACCCGGGCACAAACATGACGATCCGCTTTTTCTTGCGCACAGAGTCTTCTGTGACGGCCAGACTGAGGCTGGGTAACACTCGTAACGCCATTCGATGCAACATGATCCGCTCGTTAAACGTGAAACGTGAAACGTGAAACGACTGAGGATCTACTCGTTTTACTTTTCACGTCTTACCTTTTACGCCTTCTGTGCGCCCATCCCGAAATAGCGCGCCTTCACTTCTTCCATCAGCGCGACGGTGATGCGCGTCTCGCCGCGATCGCCCGCGGTCCGCTCTAATTCAATGCGAGCCATGGCACGTACAGGCGCCGGCACTCTCTCCAAGCGGCGTTCTGCTTCGGATGTCCACTCGATGCGTTCGCCGGTTCTTAGGCGAAGCAACGTGTCGTAGGTGACAACTCGTTCTCCTCTCACCCGCATGTCTTGCTCGACCTCACCGCGCACGAGCGGGGCAAGGTACGGAGGCATGCGATCCAGCCGATGGATCGCATCATCGGTCCACATCACCCGATCGACGAGCCCACCGGGTTGACCAGCAGGAACATCGACCCCTACTGTTAGCCCGCAGCCGCGACATTCCGTCCGAATGAACCACTGGGGCGTCCCATCACCGTACGAACGTTCTTCAATCCCTTCGGTATGCATCCAGCGACCACAGCCACAGACAAGCATTTGTAAACCTAATGTTTAATTTTGAATGTTCAATGTTGAATTATCGATTCTACGTTTTAATTTCGCCACCTCAGCTGCTGCCATTCAACATTCAACACTAAACATTCAACATTACAGAATCATCCGATCTTCCCTGGATACAAGAGGTACAGCATCGTGTAGGTGGTGGTTCCGGTCACAAACAGAATGCAGTAGATGGTCATCGTAAAGCGTCCAAGTGCTCGGTGACGGTGCCCGCCGTCCGGCCAAATACGCTGGATCGTCATTTCCACGGCGAATACAATTGCAATAAGGGCGAGAAATCCGGCCCACACAACAAGCCGTCCCATACGAAAACGATCTGCCGCCACCAGATACAGCAAGTACACCGCCACCGGCACGCAGAGGGCGCCAAAGATCATGCCGATCTTCCCCCAGGTCGTCTGAAGGACGCGCTCGCTCAGGATCCGTCGCCCTTGCTCGATCAATTGGGCACGGAACCCCAGCACAATCATGTAGACCGCCATGACCAACCCAATGACCACAAGAATGATATGAATAATGAGGATAGGGATGAACACATTACGGTAGAGTGCTTCAGATCCACCGAACCCCTCTTTCCCTTCAAAAGCCAACACGCCTAATTGACGAAATAAATAGTAGCTCATGAAGAACGCCAACATGGCGATCATCCCGCTAAGCATCATCCAATGATGGGCATCCGCCCGACGTCTCCGCGCCTGAATCCAGCCGATCACGAAGAGCCCCGTAAAGACCGTCGCCATGAGCTGACTCATGTCCGCCCCGACCGTGGCGTGGGTTCCAAAAAAACCCGGCTCTTTCAGCCACTCAAGCATGCTGTTCCTTGTCGTTCATGGTTTGTCTGGTTCATCTGGTTTGTTTTGTTTATCTGGTTGATTTGATTCATCTGGTTAGTTTCGTTCAACCAAAAACCAGACAAACCAGACAGACCAGACAGACCAGAGAAACCAGCCGGTTCTCACGCTTCACGCGCTTTCACGCCCTGCACGACCGCTGAAGGCTCCAGTTCTGTGACGGTTGGAAAGCCGGCTTCCTCCATCCACTGAACCGCATCTGCCGCCTTGTAGCAGTCGCCTCGTTCTGTGTTCACGAGAATGTGGACCGCGAACGCAGTGGTCCAGGCCGGACCGGTTCCTGCCTCATTTAAGAATCGATCCTTGATGACCAACCGGCCGCCTGGTGCCAAATGGGCCCAGACCCTCTTCACCAATGCCGCGTTCGTCGGAAAATCTTGATAGTGCAGGATGTCAGACATCAAGACGACATCGTAAGGTCCGCCCAGTCCATCTTTGTTAAAATCGCCAGGAAGTAATGCAATCCTCGATTCCAACCCAGCTTCTTTCACCGTTCGTTCGGTGAGTCGGAGCGTCGCAGGCAAATCGAATACCGTGGCAGTCAGCTCTGGATAGGCCTGACAAAACGCAATCGCGTTTGTCCCGGCTCCACCTCCCAAATCCAGGAAGCGCACCGGCCCACTCAGCTCCAGCCGCTTGGCAAGGTCTGGCCCGCTCTGCTGTCCGATCCGATGGAGTACCGCCAGCACGTTGCTGCCTAAATCAGGGTCGGTCTCAAAGACGTGCCGGTCGACCGACCGCTGTCCCGTGCGAATCGTCTGCTCCAGTTTGCCCCAGTTGTCCCATTCTGCATCGTGAAGCAGAAGGAGATGACCGATATACTGGGCAGAGTTGCGGACCAGATGAGTAGCCGCGGCCGTCGAATTCCCATAGGAATCCCCGTCCTTCTCCAACAGTCGCATCGCGACCAGGGCATTCAACAGCAGTCCCAGCGTCTGCTCATGAGCGCCGAGACGACCGGCCACGTCGTGGAGGGTTTTCCGCTTCCCATCCAAGGCAGAAAACACATCCAGCTTGACGGCCGTGAGCAGGATTTTGGTCTCCCAGTAGTACCCAAGCTGGAAGATTTCTGCGAGCGAGAGTTCTCGTGACACACCACTCCCCTCAAGTGAAGCTCCCCGCGCTCCCGCGCGGGGCATCTCTAATAAGAATGCGGAACTCTCCGTAGCCCTCCTTCGCTAAAGCTTCGGAGGGCTCTCCTCGCCATTCATCCCCGCTCTTCCGAGCGGGGCATTTTGGCGAAGGAGAGCAAATAGCTTTGAAACTCAGCATCTTACCTAGATCGGAAACTGAAAGGCAAGGCGGCAAAAGCCGTGTGAGCGGTGGGGAAAAACACAAGGGGCAGCGGATTACTCCGCTGCCCCTTGATTGCGGGTTGCCCCGCTCATACAAAGACTGGCTTACTTGATTTCAGCCTTGAGGTTGGCAGTCCCGCCATCAGCCACTTCAACCTCAAACTCCACTTTCTTACCCTTGGCGGCGAAAGGATGCCAAGCCACCACCTTGTGCTTGCCGGCCGGTACATCCTTGATCTCGAAGGAGCCATCGTCCTTCACGACCGCAAAGTGCGGGCTCGACACCGGGAGAAAGAAGCCCTGCATGAACTCATGCTGGTCACACTGTAACCGATAGAAACCATCCTTCTCTGCTCCACCCCTGAACACCACCGGCTTGTCGAGCTTATCACCCTTCTTGGCCAAACCGATGTTGAAACCGGTCGCGGAGCTCGTCCCCTTCACCACAAAGCTATGCGGATTGTGCAGTACGCCTAACGTCGACTTAGGATCGTCTGGATCGGCGTCATGGTTCTCAACCTTGAAGGACTTGTTATTCACCACCACACCAGCGAACGGCAGGAACTCGCAGAATTCCGCAACCACCTCAGTGCCCTGATACCCATCGACGAAGGCTTTATCTTCGACATCAATGACGGCGACCACCGCGTTCTTGAGGCCACCATCCTTGCCGACTTCAATCTGCTTCAGGAATCGCTTGTCCCCATCCATCAATTCCTTGTGTGGGTTCTTGGGACAGAACTTTGGATTGGGGAACTTCGAGAATAAAAATTCCTTCTGCTCGGCCTTGCCCGCATAGGTCACCTTGCCGGCAATCGTTCCGCCTGCAAACGAGGTGAAAGGCGCCGCGACAAACGCGACGGCTGCCACGCCCAATACCGTTGATAACACACCCTGTCTCATGTGACTGCCTCCTTGTTATGAACAAATAACCGCTCAGTTTATTCTCTCGTTCCCTTATCTCCTACTGTCAGCCATGAGGGGAAACGGGAACGTATTCCGCCCTGGTGACTCGATCGCAATTGAGATCCGCGTTGGCAAGGCTGGTTTCAGACCGAGCATAATACAAAAGTCTACCCCACCCGGTCAATCTGAAACAAGAGGGCGAAAAAGCCCGTTCGGCGCCTCCTCCCTCGGTGGCACCAACCTTCATGATTCATGACGGTTCGTGGCGAAAGCGCGGAGCCCGCGACAAGCGCGAGGAGCAAGACTCGCGTGACGTGTGAGCATTGTCCCTGCCAGTCGCACTTTTCCCGCCAGTCTCGCTTGAGTCAGGCATCGGCCATTGCGTCAGAAGCGCGCATGAATAATGCGGTCTGACCATTCCTCCACCAAGAGACTTTTCGATCCTCCCTCTCCTTGTTGATCGGCGAATCGTCCTACGGAAGAGAATGTCTTATTCGCCACCCTTTCGGAAACAATTTCGCCTCATTATACTATGCTGACATGTAGGCTTCGCTCGAAAGGATTATCCATGCGCATCCGTTGTCTCTTTTCTTTACATTCCTCATGCCTATTGGCGTTCGCGGTATGGGCCGGCGCGACGATGCTCGTTGCTCCACTCAATGCAGAACCGACGACACTCAGCCAGGAAACGTTTCTGCGCGCGAAGCAAGCCACGGTCGGCATCCTGGAGGACACCCAAGATCAGCGCACGCCGGAGAAACCCGGGAAAATCGTCGTCCGAGGAACCGGGTTTCACCTGCGAGATGGCTACGTGATTACCGCCAGACACGCCGCGGAGAAACACGACCCCACGACTGGCACCATCATCCAGAAGCACGTTCGCATTCTCACCTCTGATCTCAATGAGTTCCCTGCTGACCTCGTCGGTGACAGCGCGTTCATGGATGTCGTAATCTACCGTGTCGCCGAACAGCATCGATCCAAACTGCAGGCAGGGACGGTGTTCGCCGCGGGAGATGTCGCCCCTGGGATGGAGGTCTTCACCGTTGGCTATCCGCTCGGCTGGGGCCCCACCATGGCCTTCGGCCGGCTCGGGAATACGAACACCTTCCTCCAAACCATCGAGACGCGCCTGATCCAGGCAGACCTCTCAGCCTGTAACGGCAACTCAGGAGGCGGATTATTTAATGCCCAAGGGGAAATCGTCGGGATCATGCACGCCATAATCCAAACAGAAAAAGACGAGACGCAGGACCATTGCAGCCGCATGACCTTCGCCATTCCGGGGATTCTTGCCGAACGAATTGTGAACGCGGCCCTCGCAGGCAAGCCGCTCACGTTCTCCAAATTGGGGATTCACATGACCTCGGTGAAGGACGGAACCAAGTGGCGCATGGCTGTGAAGGATGTGGCTGACCCGGCGAAAGAAGCAGGCATTCAAAAGCACGACATCTTGCTGGCGATCGAGGACACGGAGATTCTCGATGCGGCCCAGCTGAAGAACTACTTGATCGAGCGGACAACCCCTGGGCAGAAAGTCGCGGTGAAAGTCCGCCGCGTCGATGCAGATCTGACGTTTACTGTGACACTTGAGGGAGGATAATGAGAAGGGGTGAGGAAGTATTGCTAACTACATTGAAAACCCCGAGGAACCTGTCCGACCTGCCCAATCGGGCCGACGCTGTGCCTCCTCGCTGGCTCTTATGGTACGATGCTCACGCTTCCAATCTTGAAGAAGGAGTCCCCATCGATGTCCATCTGGCCATTGCTTGTTTCGATGGTGTTCTGTGTCCTGTTCAACGTACCCCCGCTCTTCGCAGCTGACCAACCGCCTCAGTCTCTGCTCGCGCCACCCACGACTAAAGATGGTACGCCGATGGTCGAGGTCCCGGTCGGCTCGTTCCCGATGGGTGTTCCACAAGGCGATCGGGATGGAGGACGCGATGAATATCCACGCCATGATGTGTTTGTGGACACCTTCTTTATTGATAAATTTGAGGTGACAAACGGCCGCTATCTGGAGTTCGTCAAAGCCACAGACCATCGTGTCCCACAAAACTCCAAGAACCCGACGCGAAACCTCTGGCAAGGAGACGCCATCCCTGACTCACTGACCGACCGGCCCGTAATCAATGTGGATTGGTTTGACGCCGAGGCCTACTGCAAATGGGCGGACAAACGACTCCCAACCGAAGCCGAATGGGAAAAGGCAGCAAAAGGCACCGCCGATCGACGATTCCCCTGGGGCAATGTCGAGCCCACAGTGAAACATCTCAACTTTAATCAACGGTGGATCGGCGAGAAGACCCTCATGCCCGTCGGGAGCTATGAAGCGGGCAAAAGCCCGTTCGGCGCCTACGACATGGCCGGCAACGTTTGGGAATGGGTCAACGACTGGTACGACGCCCGCTACTACGAGAAGAGCCCGGCGAAGGATCCCAAAGGTCCGGACACAGGCACGAAAAAAGTCATTCGGGGAGCAGGCTGGCAGAACGAAACCCCCACGGTCCGCATCTTTACCCGCGTGGACAGCGATCCAACGATTAGGAACGAATCGACGGGCTTTAGGTGCGCGATGGACGCGCCGGCCAAGTAGGATTTGGCGATCTGGATTCTGAGGGCCTAGAGATTCTGCCTCACTCCCTTGGAACTGACATTCCCCAACGAAGTTTCTACCGCTTCTTACTCAGCACTTGGCCTTCACTCCCGTTTGTTATTGCAAGCTGGTCTGCTGCGGCTTTGCATCCTGTGATTCCCCGGAGTCCTTGACGTCCTTCGCGCAGCGGAAGCCCATCCAGTTCATCTTGGTGTTGGGATCAGTCCCATTGCGTTGCGCGCCACGTACGCTCGGCGTGCTGTCGACCCAGCCGCCGCCACGAAAGCTTCGCTGCGTTCCTTTCTCCGGTCCTTTGGGATTCTTGTCCGGCGCAGTCGCATAGTACTTGGGGTCATACCAGTCGGCCACCCACTCTGACACGTTACCCGCCATCTGGAACAAGCCATACGGACTCACCGCATTGTCGTATTTATCTACGGAAATGATCGGTGGATAGAGCAAGAGCCGTTCGGGACGATCTCGCACTGGGCCAGACAAACCGGTCCGGCCGAAGTTCGCACGCGACAGGCCGGCAGGCTGATTGCCCCAGGGGTAAATCCGCCCATCCTCCCCGCGTGCCGCCTTCTCCCACTCGGCTTCGGTTGGGAGTCGTTTGCCCGCCCACGTGCAGTAGGCATCGGCATCAGCCCACGACACGTGCATCACAGGATGATTAATCATGGTCTCCTGGAAGTTGCCGCCGTCATACTGCCAGTCGATCAGCGGCGGCTGATCCTTGGCGAGGATGAACTTCAGAAATTGCACGGTGGTCACTTCGAACTTGTCGATCTCGTAAGCGTCCAGATAGACCTTCCGCTGGGGAAACTCCGCCGGATAGGCGTTGCGGTCTATCTTCCTGTCGCTCCCCATGATGAATGAGCCGGCCGGGATGAGAACCATCTCGTCGTGAGCCGGCAGCTTCGCCCGCTCGGCGGCAAGTTTCTTTCCTTCGGGGGTCCATTCCCGGACGACATCGGCCACATCCAACGCGTAAACCGATCCGCCCATTGCAATCAATCCTGTCATCACAGCGCCCGCGATGATTCCGAGTACTCGCACGTCATGTCCTCCTTGTTGTGTTACATGCCCGGCCCGGTCTGCCCGGGTGCCTCTTGTTTGTCGAAGTCTTCAAGCGGCAGAAAGTTGACCGGCAGGTTGAAGAGGTAGTCCGAGACCGACCGCAACTTCACATGCTGGTACTCCACGATCCAGCTCCCGTCTTTCCTCGCCAGCTTCATCGGAAAATGAATATCCGTGGCGACCCACTGATAGTACACCTCGACCTGCTCCCCTTCCTTCGTCGTGACTTCGTACAGGACCGTCGGGTGCCCCTCGCGCACTTCCGTGCCGATCTTCTGCCGCGACACTTCTCCTTCCAGCTTTTCAGTCACCATGAGGTCCTGCTCTGGACCATAGGGCATTGTTTTGAAGTGTTTCATCCGCGAGAGCAGCAACCAGACGACCTGCTTGTCCTTGCGCACGATACTCACGTTGACCGGCCCCATCGACTGGTGTTCGATGCGCCACATCGTATCGCGGTAGTAGATATTCGCTTTGTGCGTTCGGCCATCGATCTTCGTCACTTGATCGGCAGTAAACTCCAACGCCCAGGCCGGCAGGCCGACGAGCAGCAGGCTACACGCAATCCAGAAGACGAGACAGGTCTGACGCATCGCGGGCGATCCTACCATAGGTCCATGCTCGCTTTCTTCTGGTCGGTTACGACCAAATCTGGAGATAGAAATTCCGCCATGTTCGTTGGGTAAGTCGTGAGAGGGTGTGGTAGTCCTGTATGCCCCTCACCTGTTGTCGAATGCCCGGGCAAAGACAGGGTCTATTTCTTCTGTTGAAGAAGGTGAAGCAGCGCCCCTGCCGCGGTAGCCCGCACAGCATCATTCGTGTCGTGAAGGGCTTCCTTCATGAGGGGAACTAGCTCACGGTCCCCCACATGCCCGAGGGATCGAAGCGCCACAATCCTCGGACCTGGGAGGGGATCAGCGGTCAAGCTGGTTAACAGGGAGATCGCACCGGGAGCGTTGGCCTTGGTCGCCTTCCCAAGGGCATAGGCCACAGAAGCACGCATGGCCATATCGTTCTGTTGGGCCAGCGATTGTGCTGTGGCGGCCACCGTCGAGTAGGGCTGGCCAAGCTGGAGTAACGCGGCAATCGCTGAGGCACGCACGGTAAAGTTGCCGTCACTGAGCGCCCGATTGAGTGCCGGCACCGATTCCGCTCCTCCCAGCTCTGCCAAGCCCCCCGCCGCAGATTCGCGGACGGCAGGCACAGGATCATTCAGTAGCTGCTCAATCTGTCCCCGCGCCTCTTTGTGCCCAAGATGCCCCAACCCCCTGGCTGCAGCCCCGCGAACAGAGGGCTGCTTGTAAGTCAAGGCCTCCATCATAATGGGCGCGCCACGCTGGTCTTTCAATTCGGCTATCGTACGAATCGCATCGGCTCTATCCTCTGGATTCAGTGACTCTGTGGCCTGCTGCAATTGGGTCCAGGCCTCCTTCTTGCCGAGCCTAATCAAGGCGCCATACGCCGCGATACGAACTGTGGTGAGCTCGTCCTTGGTCGCCGATTCGACTAACGAAATGACTCCTGGATCTCCCGTTCTACCGAGCACTTTCACCACGCGCGCCTTCACCAATCCTGCTTGATCCTCGATCGCCGCGCGCAATTTGGTCGATTTCCTCCCCGCATCGGATCGGCCGAGCCCCTCGACGGCGAGAGCACGGACTGGTCCAGACCCATCGCTCAAGCCATCCTCAAAATAGGGAACGACATCGTCCGAATCCACCTCTTTGAGCGCCGTGTAGGCAGCCCCACGCATTTGTTCACGCATGTCCTTCACCATGACAACGATGAACCCCAGCGCCACCTCTCGGAGGAGTGGTACCTCATCTTGCTTGAGCGCGAGTTCCAGCTTGTCGTACTCGCCAAGTGCGTCCTTGGGGTTACCAAGTTTGAGAAAAGAACGGATCTTAAGCCGGCGAACGTCTGGAGCGACACTCTGTTCCTTCTCCAGTTTGGCCAACTGCTCAATCACCTGTTCATATTGTTGCTTGTCGAACGCCTCTTGCGCTTCTTTCGGGATAGATGAGCTCCCGGCAGCCAGCAGCAACTGATCCGCTCCACTCAACAGATAGAACCAGGCAATCGCAACTGCGGCCAGCAGAGTCCAACGACACAAAAGTCTACGCATGAACAGTTTACTCATGGTCTCCCTACCCTCGTCCTTGCGGCACAAGCACCGTCATGCGCTTTTTGTATCCTGGTGGTTCTTCAAAATAATAGGCCGGCTGAGGCGACAGTCTGAACCGTTCATACTCAAACGACCACTCCCGATCCCGGCTGACGAGCTTCAAGACCACTCCTGTATCCAGGTCCACCCATTCGAAGAACCGCTCGACTCGACCATGATGGTCTGTCTGAACTTCGAAGAGTTGGGTTGTACGACCAGCCGTCGTCGCGTCGCCGACCAGGAGTCGGTCCCGCTCCCCCGGCAAGACTGGGCGAATCGGGAGCAGATCATCTGGGTCCAGCCCTGTCACCAAAAGTTCCTTCTGTTGCGCCAGCAGATACCAGGTCTCCGACTTATCCAACCGGATGATTTCGATTGCCGCATACCCGCGTTCGGTTCGAATGGCATACTTGTACTCCAGCCGCAAACGATCCCCCTTCGCAAACACTTGCGCATGGTATTGCCGCCCCTTGACGGTCTTGACCAGCGAACCAGAGAACTCTACCGAGGGAATGGCTGCGTCATCAGCCGCCGCATGGCATGGCATCCCTTCCTGCCCCACCCACAGGACAAGCCCGAGGCAGAGCCCCCATCTGCAGGCCTTCTCAGCCGTGCTAAAAGACATAGATGTTTAGCAGGATGCTGAAAACAATTTCGGCATAGCAGAACTTCGATAACTGTACGTCTGGGACAAGAGCAGAACACTCACACAGGATGCTCAAAAAGGCCGTCCAGCAAGGCCACAGCGAGCGAAGAGGCGAAGGCGTACGCTTCGGTACGTTGAGCCTCTGAGCAACGCGAGAACGCCGCTGGCGGACTTTCTCAGCATACTGTCAGTGCTGATGCTCTACGAGCGGCTGGATGTCGACCGTGTACCCCAGCGCATCTGGACCGAAGCGGGGATTGTCCATGACTTTGAAGGCGGAACGGTTCCCCTTCGGAGCGAGGAGGGAGAGATGTTCGACTAGCTTGCCGTCGGACTGGATCATGACCATCTTGGTAACGCCAGGGCCGGTCTGAGGATGCCACACCACCAACTGATAGGTGCCGGGCGGGATGTTCTCGATGGTGAACGCCCCTTTCGCATCGGTCAGAGCGTAGTAGGGATTGTTCACTGCCATCGCCCAACTTTCCATGTAGGCGTGGAAACCGCATTGCATATAGAACGTCCGACGTCCTCTGTTCAAATAGAGCGGCCCGACCAGCGACTTACCCGGTGCATGGTTGTGCATCGCATGGATGTCGCCCCGGTGGTGCTGATGATTCATGACCAAGGGTGTATTGAACAACACGCGCGCGCCGGCTTCCAACGAGGTCTCGTAGCCTTGGATATCATGCATGACCGGATCCATGTTGATGACTTCCACCGCATGGCCGTTCCGAACGATGGTCATGAAAGGGGCAAACTGGCAATCCCGTGCTTCGATCAGGGGGACGGACAGCTCGAATGGTTTACCCGCGTCAACGCCTTCCAACAAGACGAGAGCATCCTTCAACCCACCCTGTTGATTCACCACGAAATCGTGAAGGAGTCGCCAGCCTCGTCCATTGGAAATACGGCCACAGTAGGCTGGATCGGGAAACGTGATGAGGTTGAAGCCTTTGGGTTCCGGCACGGCACCATTGAGTGTAATCGTACCTTCAACCGTCCCGCCGTGCCGCACCTCGACCACATCGTAGGCAACTGTGGGAACAGCCCAGGCCAGCACAAATGCCACGGCAACCGCCACTCCAATCCTGCTTCGTCCTATCATTCTCACCCCTTACCCTTTACGCCTGCCCTAAGCCTGTCGAAGGTCTTCACGTTTGACTCCTCACCGCTTCTGCAGTTCCAGAGTCGGCTTGATATCGATGAATTTACCCAGTGAGCCTAAACCATAGTGCGGGTTCTCCTCGATCTCATGGGCGGAACGCCGTCCCTTGGGGGACTCGAACACAAAATCGGCTTTGACCATCTGTTTAGCCGGAACCGTCACTTTCTGTTCTGTCATCGTACCCACACCAGGATGCCACGCCACCAAGGTGTAGTCCCCGGGAGGCACGTCACGAAGCGAGAAGGTTCCATCGGCCTGCGTGATGGCAAAATATGGATTGTCGACGGCCATTCCCCAGCTTTCCATATAGGCATGGAATCCGCATTGCATGACAAAAATCCGGCGGTCTTTCGTCATACGAATAACTTCCTTCATCGGCTGACCAGCCAGATGTTCGTGGCTGTCGGCCCCGACATTGCGCTTGTGATGCGGGTTCATGGGCAACGGGGTGTTAAACAACACCCGGGGACCGAGATGGGAGGTTTCGTAGGCCTGAATATCATGAAACACGGGATCCAGGTTCACGACATTCACCTCCGATCGATCCTTGACCACGCTGACAAACGGAAGAAATCGGCAGTCCTTCGCTTCAATCGTCGGCGGCTCGAACGTGAAGGGCTTCCCCTTGGTCGCATCCACCAACAGGACGACTGCGTCTTTGAGCCCTCCGTCGGCCGCAACAGAAAACTCTTGAAGAATGCGCCAGCCCGTCCCCGTCGAAATCCTCCCGCAATAGACGGGATCGGGAAACGTGATCAAGTTAAACCCCTTGGGAATCGGCGTCCCTTCCGTAATGGTCACCTTGCCGGTGATTGTGCCTCCGTCCGTGACCTGAATTTCTTCATAAGCCCAGGCGACAGAAAGACCCAGCATCAGCCATCCGCACAAAACGAACGACAGCCCCCTCATGAGTCCTCCACGATTCCTGAGTGTAAGCGAACCGGACACTCGCCCATCGTATCAAAAGACCGTACCAAAGAAAAAGGGGGAAGCCGTTGGCCTCCCCCTTCTCCTGATTCATCTACCTCCTGCCAACAGCAGGAGGCGCGGGCTTACTTCGCTGCGACCGGAATGACCTGCACCGGTTGTTCAACCGACGCACTCTTCATTCCAGCACCCGCTCCGTGCAACGGCAGCAGGCGAGTATCGCCGGACGGCAACACACGCACATAGCCCCACTCCCCGGACTGGGAGTAAGGCAACCGCTGGTTGCTATACACATAGTCGCCCGGCAAACGGTATGGACCGCCGGCCGATGGCAAGAACGCATCGAGGGTCTCCGACCCGGCGAACTCGACCACGCTGATCAGATCTGCGCCGCGCATGAAAGGCTCAATTGGCCACTCATGCTTCTCGACGCTGAACATCCCGTTCTGCTCGTTGCTCGCCCCGATCACATGGATACGCACCGGATCGCCCGCATGCGCTTCAATGAGCGGAGTGGCTGGATCTTCAGGCTTATCCGCTTTGCAAGGCTGGAACATCTTCCCCAGCGAGCAACCCTGCTCCTCACGATACTTGTATGGTTCCGACCTATAGTTGACACCGGTCAGACCCGCCACGTTTTGCACATACGGCATAAAACTCGTGCCGATGATGTTGTCTTCGTCCTGAAAGAACAACGCCACGTCACGATAGTTCGGCCGCAGTTCGTTCCCCGGCACCGACCGATCGATGATCACGTCAGCAGCCCAAGCGTTCTTGTTCGTGAGATCGGCCCCGGTCTTCGAATCCCGATACTTGGATCCCTTCGGACCCACCACAACCGCTCCGAATAACCCGTTGCGCGGATTAGTCATCACGTTGCCCCAATCCCACACCAACGACGTGGTTTCACCGTTGAACGGATCCGCGTAGTAGGTATAGGTCCGCTCGGCGCCAGGAGCAATCGTCTGATCGCCTGGGTTGTTACCGACGTTGGCGCCCATCGAATCCTTCGGATCGAAGGCCAATCCAATCGCGGAGAAGGAGGCCTTGCTCTCCTTCATCTTGTTCTTCAGACTCACCTTGACGCAATCGCCGACATTCACACGAAGCGTGAGCGGCATGGGGTGCGCACCACTCGCCACCTTCGCGGTATCTTCCTCCAAGGCATAGATCTTAGCCTCGGGGTTGCTGATTTGGATCTTCCGCTCAAAGTCCACCTCGATGGACTCCGGCGCCTTGGCGTTGAACTTCATGGCCGGATAATCCAGGGCCACGACGTTGAAACTCTTCACCGGCGCGTCAGCCGGACAGACCGGCAACGCCTTGGGAATCTCGCCCTTGATCGAGAAGCCGGCCGGGAGCTTCTTCAGATCGGCCTGCTCCTTGTCATAGACGCGGATGAGGCCCCAAGCCCCTTCAGAGAACTTCGACGAACGACCGTTGAAGTGGATGTAGTCACCCGCTTGCAACCGCGGTCCACCGGCCTGCGGTACCACAAGGTCGTAGCGCTCCGCAATCCCGACGTGCATTGAATTCTTCCGATTCGCATCGCTGGCATACCGTTCACTCAGGAAAGTATGGCCGGAGAGGGTCCAGGTCATCGTCTCGTTCATGAGGGTGTGGAGGAGACGGAACACCATCGTGTCTCCCACATAGGCCCTCAGGAGCGGCGTGTACGGATCGCCATGGATCTGGCTGTTGAACGCCTGCGACACATCGGGATTGGTGGCCAACCGCTGGGCGATCGGACCGGCCCTGAAGTTCAGGCCGCTCCCAGTGGTATGGGTTCCGCCGTTCAGGAACGGCATCGGCGTCATATACAGCTTATCCGGCATCATGAACGACACGGTCTTCCCCGCTTCGAGGGCCACTTCGACCGGCTGCCCTGGCGGATTGCCCGCAGTCACGATGTTGACGGTGTGCGGCACGGTATCGTGCACTTGCACCATCAATTCACGGAAGCTGTTGTTCACCCCATAACCGACCGGCTCGACCGTGCGAATGTCCGCGATCGGACCGCTCCGGATCGCCTTCCCCGTCTTCGCATCATGATAGGTCGATCCAACCGGTTCAGCGATGAACGTCCCGAAGCCGCCATGCGGCCATGTGGTCGCACCGAATGCGTGGTCGTGCCAAAACACGGTTCCCACATCCGCATCGACCCAGAACCGCTGCCGGACGAATTCCACCGTCACGATATCGTTCGCCGGGTGATCATTCTTCAATCCCTTTGTCAAGGCAATCGTACTGCCCTTGATATCTTTGATCCGAGCGATTTCATTACCCTTGACGTTGTCAGCACCGACCAAGATCAGCGTGCCGACGTGGTACTGGCCTGCATTCTTCACGGACAACGAGGTCGCACCCATTTTCGCCGGCGCAATCAGCACCGTGTTCATCGGGAGCGGCAACCCCTTCTTGTTCTTCTTCTCGATCATCGTGAACGGCCGGACCGACTGTTCGTAGGAGAAGCCGGTGATCACGCCGTCCGACGCCTGGTTGTCAAACTGCAAGAAATGCCAGTGCGTGTTGATCTTCGACGACTGGAAGTTCGTGAAGTCGTCGTCCACCCATTCGCTGGTCAACATCCAGTCGACGCAATCATAGATGTTGCCGCGCACGACCAACGGGTACTTCAGGTCGTCGTTAGCCCTGATCGCCTCTTCTTCTTCATGGAGCACGTAGATCAAGCCGTTCGGATCGATCACCGGTGGCTCCTTGCCCTGCGCCTTCGCAATCTTGATCGGCAATTTAATGAAGTGGACATTGTAGGCCTTCCGTCCTGCATTCTCAGGACAGAGGCTCCACACGCCGTTCTCACCCGGCTTCGCCTGGTCGTTGCTCTCATCCCCATTCGCATCCCGGCGGATCATCTCCAACCAGGGCGCGCCCACATGGTTCGGGGAGAACATTGCCCGCTTGCCGAAGTGCGGCGTCAGGTGAGGCCAGGCCACCTTGCCGGTCAGCGGCTCAAACATGATCGGATGCCGCTTGCCAGGATGGGTGGACTTGTACTTGGGATTGTCCGTCGTGCTCTCCTTCTCGCTCATCGCACGATTGCCTTCCCAGGCCCAGTCCAACACCGTCGCGTCATAGGACACAAGCTGACCCCTCTCATCATCTTTGTGGCCGGGCTTGCCCATCGTAGGCATCTGCATCGTGACCCAATCCTTGACCGTGATGGTGGCAGGGTTAGTGGTCCAGTTGCTCTTGCCCTTGTCGGTAATCGTGAATTGCTTACCAAACCAATCGACCGTCTGACCAATCAACTTGTCCGACGAGACCGGAGTCTTGATCCGGCCCTTGCGATCCGGTAACTCACGGAGATCCGGCATTATGTCGTTCCGCAAGTCTCCCTGCTGGATTGTGTTATACACGCGCCAATAGCCCCACATACCCGCGACATAGTGGTGCGCCACGTGGCAGTGGAAGAGGAAGTCACCTGCCAACTGCTGGCAGAGGCCTGAGCCACACTCCGTTTCAAGGTCGAGCGCTTCGGAAGGACCGATGACTTCGACGTCAACCCGGTCTGTCTTCGCACGAATCACGGGATATTTCACCGGCCCGTTCACCGCGGTCGCCCAGAGGTTCATGTCGTCGATCGCCCGCGGGCTGCGCGGCCAACGAATGGTCCCACCATGCGGATGGTGCGAGTGGAAGACTTCCGATCCACCGTGCACCAAACGGAACTTGGCTGGATCGCCCATATAGGAACGGGGAATCGTCGGGGAGGGATCGCCGAACGTATAGGAGCTATATCCCATCGACTCGTCTTCGAACCCAAAGTATTCGTGCTGTACGTGCATATTGTTGATGCCGAACGGCTCGCTGCGATAGTTGATCGCGCGGCCACCGGGACGATAGGCGTCGGTCAAGGGATCGCGCTGCGGCAGGAAGTCGCCCTTCTTATTGAGCGGGCGGAAGGCTTCGTCGCCGACTTCGTGATAGATCAGCACAAACTCGCGGAAGTCCGGACCGGTGCCGTTCTTAATGATTGTCTGCCAACCACTGGAGGCCGGCGTTGGATCGCCCTCGCCGAGCGGCTCCAGGTAGCTCGATCCGCGCGGCTCGACGACAAACGCGCCGAACAAGCCCATCACCGTCAACTCACGATCTTGTGCATAAGTATGGAATTGGCGGACACCTTCCTGGGTGTTCGGATGGATGTACCACTCAAACTCGCCGACCTGCTTTTCTTCGACGACCGAATCCGGGTTTGTAGTGGTTGCCGCCGCGCCGGTGGCGCTCACCACCATGCTCGACCCATGGATGTGCAGACTGACCGGTCCGCCGCCCTCTTCCAGCTTGTTCGAGAGCTTGATCTTGACGCAGTCACCCTGGTTGGCGCGGAAGACGAGGGGCTGAATCCACTGGGCCTGCACGCCGGGAATCACGGCGCCTGGATCAAACCCTTCCTTGTCGCGGGCTTCCTTGTTCTTGGTTTCTTCTTCGCGCACCTTATCCAGATTCTCATCCAGCACGTACATGTAACCGGGATAGAAGTCGAGCCACGTATTAAGCGTGATCTCGACATTGATCGTGGACACGTTGTACTGCTTCACCGGGGCCGTAGCCGGACACTTCCCGCCGCCTGTCATGGCTACCGGTTCGACGCGCGGATCGGACACGAGGAGCATGTCCTGCCCGCCAGCTCCATACTGGTGCATCATGGAGGAGGTGTTGTACATCCCGGTGTTGACACCCTGCACCTGGGGATCCTGGGCCATATGCTCCATGATCCTCTGGTGCTGCAGTTCAACCATTGCAGAACGCTCGGCCTTGCCGCCCATCGCATCCTCGACGATCGTCTGACCTTTGAGTTTCTCCGCCCAACCAGGCAGCTGATGGTTCATCGCGACGTGCTGCGACGAAATCTGCTCAGCCTGTGAGGAATTCTCAGCGGATGCGAGCGGAGCCCCGAGCAAGGCCACGGCCGCCATCGCGCCGAGCATGCGGGTTGGCATCCAACCCCGTAGTTTGTGAATAAACATGGACCGGCCTCCTTGAAATGGTATGTAAAACAGCTAACAGCCCGTGCGAAAATTACAGATCGAAAAAATGATTCACGTTCACACCCACCTCCCACGAAACGATGGGGCGGTCATCTTCAATAAGATTTTGAACGATACTGAATTCACATAGAGTAGTCAACCCCTCCATGATCCATTGCGATTATTGACACGGCCCGCGTTTCCTCTCATGCGGAGTCCCATACCGCATAGACAAATGAGCCTTTCGGCCTCTGACCTCTGAGGCTTCTTCTATGCGCACACCTTCATTTATGTGCGATAATGAGTGCTATGCTTCTGAAGCGTTGGCTGGTTGGCGATCCACTCAAAAGCGCTCAAGCAGCACACGAGCGGCTGTCGAAAACCCTCGCTCTCGCGATCTTTTCCTCGAACGCGATTTCTTCCGTGGCCTATGCCACGGAAGAAATCTTGCTGGTGCTGGTCCTTGCGGGAACCGCCGCCATTGCCTGGTCCATTCCCATCAGCTTTGCGATTCTGTTTCTCGTCGTCGTCCTGACCATTTCCTATCGCCAAATCATCTACGAATACCCGGAGGGTGGCGGGGCCTACATTGTATCCCGCAACAACTTGGGGGAACTGCCGGCGCTGATCGCCGCGGCGGCGTTGATGATCGACTATGTTCTCACAGTGGCCGTCAGTGTGGCGGCAGGCATCGCGGCCCTGACTTCAGCCATACCAAGTTTGTTCGCCCATCGCGAAGCCCTCGGGCTAGTCGCGAGCGTCTTCATTATCGTCATGAATCTTCGGGGCGTGCGGGAGTCGGGGAAATTCTTCGCCGTCCCCACCTACTTTGCCATCGGCGCCCTCGGAGTGATGGTGGTGATCGGAAGTATCCAGGCCCTTTTCGGACAAAGTGTCTCGTTGTCGCCAGACCACCGGACGGCGGTCGAAGAACTGACTCTCTTCTTGATCCTTCGCTCATTTGCCGCGGGCTGTTCGGCCGTGACCGGAATGGAAGTGATCTCGAACGGCGTGAAAGCCTTTCGCCGGCCTGAGTCCCAGAATGCCTCGACCACCATGATTCATATGTCACTGATTCTGGCGGCGTTATTTATGGGTATCAGCTTCCTGGCCTACCACTATGGAATTCTGCCCAAAACGGATGAGACGGTCGTTTCTCAATTAGCACGCCTCACCTTTGGCACCGGGGCTCTGTACTACGGGCTCCAGATTGGGACGATGCTGCTGTTAGTCCTTGCCGCCAACAGCGCCTTTGCCGGCTTCCCCCATCTCGCTTCGATCCTGGCGCGCGACGGCTTTATGCCTCGTCAGATGGCGACATTCGGCGACCGCTTGGTGTTCTCAAACGGGATCATCATTTTAGGGATCTTCGCCTGTTTCCTCCTGATCCTCTTTCACGGCGACACGCACGCCTTGATACCATTATACGCAGTCGGCGTGTTCATCTCCTTCACGTTCGCCCAAGCCGGCATGGTGCGCCGATGGCTGACCAAGAAGGGGCCTCATTGGCGAAAGCAACTGATTGTGAACGGCGTAGGCGCCGTCACGACCGGCATTGCCACGATCATCATTGCCAGCACCAAGTTTACACACGGCGCCTGGATTGTCTTCCTCCTCATTATCATATTGGTCTTGATGTTCCGCTCGATCCGCTCTCACTACAAAGCCGTCTCTGAACAGATCGCACTCACGCGTGACCACCGTCCTCCACTTCCACGCCGCAATATCGTCATTGTTCCCATCAATGGCGTCAATCAAGCGGTCATTAGAGCAGTCGATTACGCACGCAGTCGTGCCGGCGAGATTCGGGCAGTGATGGTGGATGTGGATCCAGAATCCACGGCACGCATACAAATCCAGTGGGCCCAATGGGGTTGTGGCGTCAATTTGATCGCTCTCCCCTCTCCCTACCGCTCTGTCATGGGATCCTTGCTCGACTACATCGAAGAAATTCTGGAAAAGGAACCCGACAGCTGGGTGACCGTCGTGATCCCTGAGATTCTTCCCGCCCATTGGTGGCAGAGCATCCTGCACAACCAACGCGCGCTGCTCCTCAAGACGGCGCTGCTGTTCAAAGAACGCGTCATTCTGACTGACGTCCCGTTCCATCTAAAACGGTGAGGCGTGAAACGTGAGGCGTAAGGCGTGGGCTCATAGCTGTTGCCTTTTTACTTTTGCCTTTTGCCTTGCGCTTCCGGCGCAGCCGGCGCTCGCCTTCAAGATCACAGAGCCGGTGGAGGGGGGCAAACTCACGGCGGGAAAAACCGTCACCGCCCGTGTGGACCTCGGCAAGGATTCCGGCATCGTCCAGGTCCGCTACTATTGGTATGGCGAACAGGACGACCGGCTGGTAGAACAAGAAGATGCCACAGCCACGGGATCGATCGTTGCGCAGGTGGCGCTGATCGGATTGTCCGACCATAACCCGGCCTTCGGCGGCCCATTGCTGGTCCCGAAAGACGGCATCGGGCCAATGCGTTTGCTGGCAGTTGCAGAAATCTCGCGTGGACGGCTGGGCACCCGCTCTGTTTTCGATGAAATTCTGGTACAGGTCGAACCCAACGCCTCCCTCACCACCATCGAGTTCGAAACCGATAAACCCCTGCAACTCGGGCGAGCCGGGCAGTCCTCTGCATTCGGCCACGTCGATTCAATGGGTAAGATCTTCGAGTTACCCGTGGTGGGTGAGTTCGCCGACGGCGTCACACGCCGGATCAGTTCACCGGCTAGCGGCACCGGTTACAAATCCTCCAATGACAAAGTGATTAAGGTCTTGAATGATGGCCTCCTTCAGATCGTCGGCAACGGCAAGACAGTCCTCACGGTCACGAACCGCGGCAAGCAAGCCTCACTCGATGTCGGGGTGACAGTGAACGACGAGCCCAACGAGCCGCCGGTGGCCGATGCAGGAGCGAACAAGACCGTGAAGGCCGGCACGAAGGTGAAGCTGAGCGGGTTAAAAAGCCGCGATGCCGAAGGCGAAGCACTGTACTATGCGTGGAGTCAGGTACGAGGCAGCAAGATCGCGCTGCTGGACGTGGATAACGCCGAAGCATCGTTCCTCGCGCCGACCGTGTCAGAGAAACGGACCTACCGGTTCAAGCTGCGGGTGACGGACAAGAAGGGGGCGGATAGTGTGCCAGCGTTTGTGGACGTCACCGTCGAGCCCTAGCAGGCTGCTGAAAAAGGCCCCCAGCATCGTTCTCAGTCCTGTGTCTCCTTGCGACATACCCTCCGGGTACGCCTCAGTCGCCCCACTCCTTGCGGCCTTGCTGGATGGCCTTTTTGAGCAGCCTCACACTGATCCCTCTTTTCGTTGCAGAGAGAGAGCAGCGCAGACTCTGGAGCTCGTCAACAAGTGGAACGTCCAATTTCAAGATCCTGCTGACTCAGATTGCTCGCGTGGCGCGAAAAAATCTTCTCGATGAATTTTATGAGGCCGAACGTGGCCGCTCAGCCGCGGCGCGAAGCGCCGTCGGCTGCAGCGGCGTGTTGGACGGCCTTTCTTTCTTAGCGGGCCACGTAGAGGCTTAACTCCGAGGGATGCTGCCCTTGTTTGCCGTCAGCCACTGCCCGAAGGTCTGAAGCGTGGGGTTGAGAGCCCTAGAAACTCCGAGATCCCGCGCGCCGCAGAATTCCATCTCGAACTCCGCCTTGTACTGGAACATGTTGCCTAGGTCCTCGGCGCCGAGGAACCCGAAGCCGCGATAAGCTTCCGCAGTGACAGCATTATAGACCACGTCCTGCCCAAGGGCCTTCCCGAGCTCGGCGGCCATCTGGGTGCCAGTCAGGTGCTCGCCGGCGACGCCGACGGACTTCCCGATGTATTCGGCACCGCGCTTGAAGACTCCGTAGGCGCACTTTCCGATATCGGCGACGGCGATACCCGGTAGCTTCTTGTCCGCCATGGGAAGCGTGAAGACGAGTTTGCCATCAGGGTCCTTCTTGGGGCCCATCCCGAAGTAGATCAGGTTTTCCCAGTAGAAGGAAGTGTGGAAGAAGGTCGTCGGCACTCCGAGGTCTTTGAAGAACTTATTGGCCTCACCCTTGGCGTCCATGTGGGGAACCTTATACTTTTCCTGGAGCGTTGGCATGCGGGGGTCGCTCAGGGGAATGCGGATGCGGGTGTCTTCGAGCGTCGACCAGAGGACGTGCTCGAGTCGGGCGTCCTTGGCTGCCTGGGCCATCGCCTGAGCCT
>Ga0315278_10001171_pt1 | contig 22756 bp, 21 predicted proteins | sample YL17G06_0_MG_FD_203880 | JGI IMG/M metagenome (GOLD analysis project Ga0315278, IMG submission 203880) | Sediment microbial communities from Yellowstone Lake, YNP, Wyoming, USA - YL17G06_0 | ecosystem: Environmental > Aquatic > Freshwater > Lake > Sediment | place: USA: Wyoming | collected... | reverse complement strand
CGAGTCGATGACGACGAAGTCGGCCTGGCCATCCTGCAGGTTGGAGAGCGGAATGTAGGAGCCGGCGTCCCACTTCTCGCGGTTCTGGTCGTGGAACACGGCGTGGCGGTGCGCAAAGGTGCCGCGGCCCGAGTCCTGCCCGGAGAGCCGCACGCCGTACCCGCTCACCAGCAGCGAGGCGTAGGCCAGGTTCTCCGCCATGCCCCAGTCGAGCATCTGCTTGCCGCGCGCCATCTCGCGGCGCGCCTGCACCACCCGCTCGACCGACGGATGCAGCTTGAAGCCCGCGGGGATGGTCGTGAGCCGCGTGCCGAGCTGCTCGAGCTCCTTAAGCGGCACCGAGGTGTCGGCCGCATCGGTCCACTTCGCGTCGAGGAACGGCCCCCAGTCGACCGCGTACTTGCGCAGGAAGTTGGACAGCACCGGGCTGGAGGTCTGGCGTCCTTCGTCGAGCGCCTGGCGGTAATCCCGAATCAGCCGCTCCGGCTCCGCGGCGGCAACCACCCCCTGCGCCACGAGCTTGTCGGCGTAGAGCTTGCGAGCGCCCGGGTGCTGAGCGATCTTCTTGTACATCAACGGCTGGGTGACGAACGGCTCGTCCTGCTCGTTGTGACCCAGGCGGCGGAAGCACACCAGGTCGATCACGACGTCTTTCTTGAATTCCTTGCGGAAATCCATCGCGAGCTGGGTGACGAACAGCGCCGCCTCGGGATCGTCGCCGTTCACGTGGAAGATCGGCACTTCGATCATTTTGGCCACGTCGGTGCAATAGATGCTCGAGCGCGCGTCGCGCGGATCGGAGGTGGTGAAGCCGATCTGGTTGTTCACGATGAGATGCACCGTGCCGCCGGTGGAGTAGCCGCGCGTCTGCGACAGGTTGAGCGTCTCCATGACCACGCCCTGCCCCGCGAACGCGGCGTCGCCGTGCAGCAGCACCGAGATCACCTTCTCGCCCCCACGATCCTTGCGCCGGTGCTGGCGCGCGCGCACCGAACCTTCGACGACCGGGTTGACGATCTCGAGGTGCGACGGGTTGAATGCGAGCGTGAGGTGCACCGGGCCGCCGGGGGTCGAAACGTCGGACGAGAACCCGAGGTGGTACTTCACGTCGCCGAGCGAGGTGCTCGGGGTCTCGGCCTTGCCTTCGAATTCCGCGAACAGGTCCTTCGGCGACTTGCCGAGAGTGTTGACGAGAACGTTCAGGCGCCCGCGGTGCGCCATGCCGATCACCAGCTCCTCGACGCCGTGCGCACCCGCGCGCTGCACGAGCTCGTCCATCATCGCGATGATCGTCTCGCTCCCCTCGAGCGAGAAGCGCTTCTGCCCGACGTAGCGGGTGTGCAGGTACTTCTCAAGCGTCTCCGCGGCCGTCACCCGCTCGAGCAGGCGCCGGCGCGTCTCCGGCGCGAGCTGCGGCCGGCCGCGCACCGACTCGAGGCGCTGCTGGATCCAGCGCTTCTGCGCCGGGTCGGAGATGTACATGTACTCCACGCCGATCGTGCCGCAGTAGGTCTCACGCAGGTGCTGCAGGATTTCGCGGAGCGTCGCGCGCTCGGGGCCGACGAGCGTGCCGGTATTGAAGACCGTCTCGAGGTCGGCCTCGCTGAGATCGTAGTAGCCCGGCTCCAGCTCCGCGATCGGCGGCCGCGGCTGGCGCTTGAGCGGATCGAGCTCCGCCCACCGGTTGCCGAGGAACCGGTAGGCGTTGATGAGCATCTGCACGTAGACCTGCTTGCGCTCGATGCCGAGCTCCGCCGGCTCCGCCGCCGCGCGGAGCGTGCCCTGCTTGGCGCGCTGCGCGAACGACTCGACGATCGGCGCGTGCGCGACGTCGCGGCCCGCGCCGCCGGGCAGCACCTGCATCCGGTCGAAGTACTCCCGCCACTCCTCCGGCACCGACTGCGGGTTGTTGAGATAGGCCTCGTATAGCGCCTCGACGAACGGCGCGTTGCCACCGAAGAGATACGAGTTCGCGAGCAGTTCTTTCGTCATGGCCGCTGCGCTTTCCGATCGTTCACCGCTGGTCGTTCACCACTGGTCGTTCACCGCTGGTCGTTCACCGCTGGTCGTTCACCGCTGGTCGTTCACCGCTGGTCGTTCACCGCTGCTCGATCGCCACCACGTCGCGCCGCGCGGCGCCGGTGTAGAGCTGGCGCGGCCGGCCGATCTTCAGGTCGGGATCGGAGATCATCTCGCTCCACTGCGCGATCCAGCCCACGGTGCGCGCAAGCGAGAAGATGCACGTGAACATCGAGGTCGGGATACCGAGCGCGCGCTGCACGATGCCCGAGTAGAAGTCGACGTTCGGATAGAGCTTGCGGCTCACGAAGTACTCGTCCTCGAGCGCGATCTTCTCGAGCGCCATCGCCAGCTTGAAGAGCGGATCGTCCTGCAGGCCGAGCTCCGCCAGGACCTCGTAGGTGGTCTCGCGCATCAGCTTGGCGCGCGGGTCGTAGTTCTTGTAGACGCGGTGCCCGAAGCCCATGAGCTTGGCGCCGGAGTTCTTGTCCTTCACCCTGGCGATGAATTCGCCGATGCGCGCGACGCCGCCCTGCCTTTGCAGGTCCTCGAGCATGTTGAGCGCCGCCTCGTTCGCGCCGCCGTGCGCCGGACCCCACAGGCAGGCGATCCCGGAGGAGATGCACGCGAACGGGTTGGCGCCCGACGAGCCGGCGAGGCGCACCGTCGAGGTCGAGGCGTTCTGCTCGTGGTCGGCGTGCAGGATCAGGATGCGGTCGAGCGCGCGCACCAGCACCGGGTTGACCTGGTACTCCTCGGCGGGCACGCCGAACATCATGCGCATGAAGTTCGACGAATAGGACAGCTCGTTCTTCGGGTACACGAATGGCTGACCCACTGAGTACTTGTACGCCATTGCGACCAGCGTCGGCATCTTCGCGATCAGGCGATAGGCCGCGACCTCGCGCTGGTGCGGGTCGTTGATGTCGAGCGAGTCGTGGTAGAAGGCCGACAGCGCTCCGACCACGCCTACGAGCGCCGCCATTGGATGCGCGTCACGCCGGAAGCCGCTGAAGAAGCGCGCGATCTGGTCGTGCACCATGGTGTGGTGTGTCACCGTGTGCACGAACTTGTCCTTCTGCTGGCGGTTCGGCAGCTCGCCGAACACTATGAGGTACGCGACCTCGAGGAAGTCGCAGCTCACCGCCAGCTGCTCGATGGGATAACCGCGGTAGAGCAGGATGCCCTGATCGCCGTCGATGTAGGTGATGCTCGACTGCGTGCTCGCCGTCGACAGGAATCCGGGGTCGTAGGTGAACATCCCGGTCTTGCCGTACAGCGTGCGGATGTCGACGACCTCCGGGCCGATCGTGCCGCCGAGCACCGGAAACTCGACGATCTTGCCGTCCCCGTAGTTCAGTATCGCCTTGCCGCTCTGCCGCATGGGTCTCTCCTCTAGTCGTCTTTCGCCCGCGCGGCGGGCATCCCGCCGCGCGCCGTTGCGCTCACGCGTCCCTGATCATCGCCACTACCGGCGCGAGGCGCGCATCGTCGCACTCGGCGCGCCCGCTCAGCAGATCCCACAGATCGTTGTCGCCGTATTCCAGCAGCACGTTCAGCGCCGCAAGCCGCGCCGCGTCGAGGCCCGTGGCGTGCCGCTCGAGAAACCGCGCGAGCATCAGGTCGTTCTCGAGCAGCCCGCGCCGGCAGCGCCAGCGCAGCCGCCGCAGGTCCGCAGCGTCGATCTCCATCGGGGGCGACCCCGCGGACGCTAGACGGTGCGCTTCACCATCAGCTCCTTGATCTTGCCGATGGCGCGGGTGGGATTCAACCCCTTCGGGCACACGTCCACGCAATTCATGATCGAGTGGCAGCGGAACAGGCGGTACGGGTCCTCGAGATTGTCGAGCCGCTCGCTGGTCGCCTGGTCGCGGCTGTCGGCGATGAAGCGGTAGGCCTGCAGCAGCCCGGCCGGACCGACGAACTTATCCGGGTTCCACCAGAACGAGGGGCAGGCGGTCGTGCAGCACGCGCACAGGATGCACTCGTACAGGCCGTCGAGCGCCTCGCGGTCCTCCGGCGATTGCAGCCGCTCCTTCTCCGGCGGCGGCTCGTCGTTCACGAGGTACGGCCGGATGGAGTGGTACTGCTTGAAGAACTGCGTCATGTCCACGATCAGATCGCGGATGACCGGCAACCCGGGCAGCGGCCGCAGCTCGACCGTGCCCTTCAGGTCGGCGAGCTTGGTGATGCAGGCGAGGCCGTTCCTGCCGTTGATGGTCATCGCGTCCGACCCGCACACCCCCTCGCGGCAGGAACGCCGGAAGGCGAAGCTGTCGTCCATCGCCTTCACCTTGATCAGCGCGTCGAGCAGCATGCGGTCGGAGGCCTCGAGCGCGACGTCGTAGTCCTTGAAGTACGGCTTCGCGTCCCGGTCGGGGTCGTAGCGGAGGATCCGGATGTGCATGGCGTGAGTCGTCGGCCGCTGGTCTGTGGGTCTGTGGGTCAATCGATCAATAGGTCAGTAGGTCAGTAGGTCAATACGCGCGCGCCTTCGGCGGGATCGTCTCCGCCGTGAGCGGCTTGAGGTTCACCGGCTTGTATGCGAGCCGGTCACCGTCCTTGTACCAGAGGGTGTGTTTGAGCCAGTGCTGGTCGTCGCGGCCGTTGGGGAAGCCGGGCCGGTCGTGGCAGTCGGCGCGGTCGTGCGCGCCGCGCGACTCCTTGCGCGCATCGGCCGAGACCATGGTCGCGCGCGCGACCTCGATCAGGTTGTCGAGCTCCAGCGCCTCCACCCGCGCGGTGTTGAACACCCGGCTCTTGTCCGCGATGCCGGTGCGCGCCCCGCGCTCCGACACGGCGCGGATCTTCCTGACGCCCTCGGCGAGCAGATCCGGGAAGCGGAACACGCCGCAGTGCGCCTGCATCGTCCGGCGCATCTCGTTGCCGACTTCGTAGACGCTCTCGCCATTCTTCTGGCCGTCCAGCCGCGCGAGGCGGGCCAGGGTCCGGTCGGCGGCATCCGCCGGCAGGGCCGGGTAGCTGGAACCGGCCTGCAGGAACCGGATCACCGAGTCCCCCGCCGCCTTGCCGAACACCACCAGATCGGTGAGCGAGTTGGTCCCCAGGCGGTTGGCGCCGTGCACGGAGGCGCACGCACACTCGCCCGCGGCGTAGAAGCCCGGCACGACGGTGTTCGGGCCGTCCCGGCCCGGCACGATGACTTCGCCGTGGTAGTTGGTCGGGATGCCGCCCATCTGGTAGTGCACGGTGGGCACCACCGGGATCGGGTCGCGCACCGGGTCGACGTTGGCGAACTTCTTCGCGATCTCGCGGATACCGGGCAGGCGTTTCTCGATCACCTCGGGCCCGAGGTGATCGAGCTTAAGCAGCAGGTAGTCGGCGTCGGGACCGGCGCCGCGTCCTTCTTTGATCTCGGTCGCCATTGCGCGCGACACGACGTCGCGGCTGGCGAGGTCCTTCGCGGTCGGAGCGTAGCGCTCCATGAAGCGCTCGCCGCCCTTGTTGAGCAGGTAGCCGCCCTCCCCGCGCACGCCTTCGGTGATGAGGACGCCCGCGCCGTAGACCCCGGTCGGATGGAACTGGTAGAACTCCATGTCCTCGAGCGGGATGCCGGCGCGCGCCGCCATGCCAAGACCGTCGCCGGTATTGATGAACGCGTTGGTGCTGGCGGCGAATATCCGTCCCGCCCCGCCGGTCGCGAACAGCGTCGCGCGCGCCTGCAGGATCGAGATCTCGCCCGTCTCCATCTCGAGCGCGGTGACGCCGAGGACGTGTCCGGACGCGTCGCGGACGAGGTCGAGCGCCATCCACTCGACGAAGAACTGCGTGTTCGCCCGCACGTTGCGCTGGTATAGGGTGTGCAGCATGGCGTGGCCGGTGCGGTCGGCCGCGCAGCAGGACCGCTGCACCGCCGGGCCGGCGCCCATGTTCTGCATGTGCCCGCCGAACGGGCGCTGGTAGATGGTGCCGTTGTCGTTGCGATCGAACGGCAGGCCGAAATGCTCGAGCTCGATCACGACCTTGGGCGCCTCACGGCACAGGAACTCGATCGCGTCCTGGTCGCCGAGCCAGTCCGACCCCTTGATGGTGTCGTACATGTGCCACTGCCAGGAGTCCGGCCCCATGTTGCCGAGCGCGGCGCCGATGCCGCCTTGCGCCGCGACCGTGTGCGAGCGGGTCGGGAACACCTTGCTCAGCACCGCGACCTTCAGCCCCGCCTCGGCGAGCTGGAGCGAGGCGCGCAGCCCCGCGCCGCCTGCGCCTACGACGACCGCATCGAACTGCCTGACCACTAGTGCCACGCTTCAGGTCCTCCAGAGGATCTGAACCGCCCAGCCAGCGCATCCGACGAGCACGAGGATGACGAAGACCTCGAGCGCAAGGCGCAGCCCCGTCGGCTTGATGTAGTCCATCAGGATGTCGCGCATGCCGACCCAGGCGTGCAGGAACAGGCTCACGAAGAACAGCAGCGTGGCGAACCGCATCCAGCCCTGGGCGAAAAACCCTTTCCACGCCGCGTGATCGGCCGGTCGAGCCGCCGCGAGCGCGGCCACGAACAGCACCGTGTAGAGCGCCATGACCACGGCGGAAATGCGCTGCACCAGCCAGCCGTGCAGACCGTAATGCGCGCCGACGACGACGCGTTTCACCATAGGAGCCACCCTCCCAGCACCGCCGTAAGCGCCAGACTCACGGCGACCACGACGACACTGCTCGTGCGCGCGGCAGGCAGGTCGACCCCTTTATCGATGTCGAGGAAGAGGTAGCGGATTCCCGCGCACAAATGATGCAAATACGCCCAAAGCAGGCCAAGCAGCACCAGCTTCGCGAGGGGATGCGAGAGGGTCGCCTTGATTTCCGCGTACCGCTCGGCGGACGCGAGACTCGCATCGAGGAGGTAGAGAAGCCAGGCCGTGAAGAGGAACAGCAGCGCGCCGCTGATGCGGTGCAAGATGGAGATGACACCTGGCAGCGGCAGGTTGAGGAGATTGAGGTCGTACCAGATCGGCCGTTTCTTTTTCAGAGCAGCATCAGGCATCTAGCACGTTCCTATCGGTCATCGCCCCGAACGCCAAGCTATCTTTAACGCCCGCCGATTATAGCAGCCGACCCCTCCGTTTGTGGCCCGCACAAGAGGCCAGCGCGGCGGCGCGCGCGGCGAAACGGCCGGATCGCGGCGTCGATGCGCCGACCGGAAATCGCGTGGGCATGCGCGTTGACACTACTGCGCACGCCGCCTAAACTCGACGGGCTCGTTGCGCCGCAGCATGGCGGCTGCGATTCCCCTTTTCAGTCCTGCGCGGAGTCCTACGATGGCGAAAGCCCCTGTTCGCGTGGCCGTGACCGGCGCCGCCGGCCAGATCGGCTACAGCCTGCTCTTCCGGATCGCCAGCGGCCAGATGCTCGGCGCCAACCAGCCGGTCGTCCTGCAGCTCCTCGAGATTCCCGACGAGAAGGCGCAGAAGGCGCTCAAGGGCGTGATGATGGAGCTCGACGACTGCGCGTTCCCGCTGCTCGCCGGAATGAGCGCGCACGCGGATCCCAACACCGCCTTCAAGGACGCCGGGATCGCGTTGCTCGTTGGCGCGCGTCCGCGCGGGCCGGGGATGGAGCGCAAGGATCTCCTCTCGGCCAATGCGCAGATCTTCACCGCGCAGGGCAAGGCCCTCGATGCAGTGGCGAGCCGCGACGTCAAGGTCCTCGTGGTCGGGAACCCCGCGAACACCAACGCCCACATCGCGATGAAGAGCGCGCCGAGCCTGCCGCGCGAGAGCTTCACCGCGATGCTGCGCCTCGACCACAACCGCGCGCTTTCCCAGCTCGCCGCCAAGGCCGGGAAGCCGGTCGACGCGATCGAGAAGATGATCGTGTGGGGCAATCACTCGCCCACGATGTATCCGGACTACCGCTTCGCGACGATCGCCGGGCAGCCGGCCCCGAAGGTGGTGCCCGATCAGGCCTGGTACCGCGATACCTTCATCCCGACGGTCGGCAAGCGCGGCGCGGCGATCATCGAGGCGCGCGGGCTGTCCTCGGCCGCGTCCGCGGCGAACGCGGCGATCGACCACGTGCGCGACTGGCTGCTCGGCACCGGCGGCAAGTGGGTCACGATGGGCATCGCCTCGAACGGCGACTACGGCATTCCCGCGGACATCATGTACGGCATGCCCGTCACCTGCGCCGGCGGCAGGTACGCCCTCGTGACGGGCCTCGAAATCGACGAGTTCAGCCGCCAGAAGATGGACCACACGCTCAAGGAGCTCCTCGAGGAGCGCGACGGCGTGAAGTATCTGCTGCCGGGGTGAAGCCGGTTCACCCGAACGACGCGCTGTTCCGGGGCGAGAAGCCCTTCCCCGTCATCCCTGCCTGCGAGCACTTCGCGGGCAGCGAGAAGCTGATCCGCAAGGCGCTCGAGCTGCAGGACGCGCTCGGGCCGGTTTTCGACGTCACCTGCGACTGCGAGGACGGCGCGCCGGCCGGCCGCGAGCGAGCGCACGCCGAGATGATCGTCGCCGTACTCGGCTCGGACGCCAACCGCCATTGCATGGCGGGCGCGCGGATCCACGACTACACCCACCCGCAATGGAGGGAGGACGTCGAAATCCTGGTGCGCGGCGCAGGCAGCGTCCTCGCCTACCTCACGCTCCCAAAGGCGACCTCGGCCGCGCAGGTCGCCGAGATGATCCTCCACATCGAGCAGACGGCCGCCCGCGCCGGCGTGCACCGCCAGATCCCGATTCACGCATTGATCGAGACGCACGGCGCGCTGCGCGACGTCCACGCGATCGCCGCGCTGCCAGGCATGCAGGCGCTCGACTTCGGCCTGATGGACTTCGTGTCCGCGCACCACGGCGCGATTCCCGCCGCCGCGATGCGCAGCCCCGGCCAGTTCGAGCACGCCCTGCTCGTCCGCGCCAAGGCCGAGGTCGTCGCCGCCGCGCTTGCAGCCGGCATCGTCCCCGCGCACAACGTGACGCTCGACCTCGCGAGCGGGGCCCAGGCGCACGCGGACGCGCGGCGCGCGCGCGACGAGTTCGGCTTCCTGCGCATGTGGTCGATCCACCCGGTGCAAATCCGCGCGATCGTCGACGCCATGGCGCCCGACCACTCCGAGGTCGACGCCGCCGCCGCGATCCTCGCCGCGGCCCAGGCGGCCGACTGGGGCCCGATCCAATACGACGGGAAGCTGCACGACCGGGCCACCTATCGGTACTACTGGGAGGTGCTGCAGAAGGCAAAGTTCACGGGCGTGCCCCTGCCGGAGGGGGCCGCGCGGGCATTCTTCTGACCCGGGTCGGGGCGAGTTGCGCTACTATGCTTGCGTCATAACTCGAACACTCGAGGGGGTCCCATGAAACGCCTCGCCACGCTCGCCTGCGCCGCGCTTGCCGCGCTGCCCGCCGCCAGCCTCGCACAGGACACCACGCTCCTCGTCGGCACCTGGGAATGCCGCGTGCCCGGCGCCGCTCCGACCACGACCCCGCCGATCGTGTGGTTCGGCGGCGCTTATTCCGAGGGCAAGATCGTTCCCGCGACCGTCGATCTCGACGGCTTCTCGCGACAGGTCCACGGCCTGTCGAACGTCACTGCGACCGCGGACGGCTGGATCCAGATCCAGCCGCTGGAGGGCCAGCCGTTCACGGTGAAGCCGCTCGGGCAGGCCGGAGATCGGGTGCCGGCGATGTCGCTCAGGCGCGGCGCCGCGTCCTATCACTGCCTGCGTCTCCCGCTCTCCGTCTAACTCCGCGGCGCGCGGTCGCGCACCCCGTCCTGACGCACTCCGCGAGCGGCGCGTAAAATATGCGCCGCTCGGCGCTGCTCGTCCGCGGGACCGGCAGCGCGCTCTTCGGATCCGATCCTGATGCGCCCGACCCGGCGACTCGTCGTACTCGCCCTCGCCCTCTTTCCGGCTCTGGCCGGCGCCCAGGGCGCCGGCCCGGCGCGCGATCCGATGCAGCATTTCTTCACGCCGACGCTCGGCGACCTCCAGGCCGAGCTCGGCGACGCGAAGCGCGCCGGCAAGCAGGCCGCGTTCGTCATGTACGTGCGCGACGATTGCCCCTACTGCGAGCGCATGAAGGAGAACATCCTCTCGCGGCCGGACGTCCAGGCGTGGTACCGCCAGCGGTTCGCAGTGCTCGCGGTCGACATCAAGGGCGCCGTCGCGATCACCGACTTAAGCGGCAAGACGACCACGGAAAGGAACTTCGCGCTCGCGCAGGGCGTGAAGTTCACGCCGGTGATCCTGTTCTACGGCCTGGACGGAAAGCCGCTCACGCGCGTGGACGGCGAGATCCGCACCACTGAAGAGTTCATGCTGCTCGGCGAGTTCGTCGCCAGCGGCGCCTACGCCCGGATGAAGTTCGCCGACTATAAGCAGGCCGCGCAGCAGCGCCACTAGCGCCAGTAGCGCGGCCGGCGCAACCGCTACGCACCCAAGACCGCAAGGAAGGAAGATGCCGCACAACACGTTCAACGCGCTCCAGGACTTCAAGCTCGCCGGCGGCAAGACCGGCAAGCTGTACTCGCTCGCCGCGCTCGAAAGAGCGCGCCTGGGCCGCATCTCGCGCCTGCCCGTCTCGATCCGTATCGTGCTCGAGTCGGTCCTGCGCAACTGCGACGGGAAGAAGGTGACCGAGGAGCACGTCCGCCAGCTCGCCGGCTGGAAGCCCAACGCGCCGCGCGTCGACGAGATCCCGTTCGTGCTCGCGCGCATCGTGCTGCAGGACTTCACCGGCGTGCCGCTGCTCGCCGACCTCGCGGCGATGCGCGGCGTAGCGCACCGGATGGGCAAGAACCCCAAGGTGATCGAGCCGCTCGTGCCGGTGGACCTCGTCGTCGACCACTCGGTCCAGATCGACCACTACGGCACGAAGAGCGCGCTCGAGCAGAACATGGCCCTCGAGTTCCAGCGCAACCAGGAGCGCTACCAGTTCATGAAGTGGGGCATGCAGGCGTTCGACACGTTCAAGGTCGTGCCGCCGGGCATCGGCATCGTGCACCAGGTCAACCTCGAGTACCTCGCGCGCGGCGTCCACAAGTCGGGCGAAGGCGTCTACTACCCCGACACGCTCGTCGGCACCGACTCGCACACGACCATGATCAACGGCATCGGCGTGGTCGGCTGGGGCGTCGGCGGCATCGAGGCCGAGGCCGGCATGCTCGGCCAGCCGGTCTACTTCCTCACGCCCGACGTGGTCGGCGTGCACCTGAAGGGGCGGCTGCACCCGGCGTGCACCGCAACCGACCTGGTGCTGACCGTCACCGAGATGCTGCGCAAGGCGAAGGTGGTCGGGAAGTTCGTCGAGTTCTTCGGCGCCGGCACCGCGAGCCTCGCCCTGCCCGACCGCGCGACCGTCGCCAACATGGCGCCCGAGTACGGCGCGACGATGGGCTTCTTCCCGGTGGACGAGAAGACCCTCGAGTACTTTCGCGGCACGGGGCGCACCGCCGAGGAGATCGACGCGTTCGCGGCCTACTTCAAGGCGCAAGGCCTGTTCGGCATCCCGCAGGCGGGCGACCTCGACTACAGCCAGGTGCTCGAGCTCGATCTTTCGAAGGTCATGCCATCGCTGGCCGGGCCGAAGCGGCCGCAGGACCGCATCGACCTCGACCGCGTCAAGAGCACCGTCACCGCGCTCTTCTCCAAGCCGATGGCCGAGAACGGCTTTGCCAAGAAGCCCGAGGACCTCCACCGCCGCTTCAAGACCGCGAACGGCATCGACATCGGGTCGGGCGACGTGCTGATCGCGGCAATCACCTCGTGCACGAACACCTCGAACCCGGGCGTGCTGCTCGCCGCCGGGCTGCTCGCGAAGAAGGCGGTGGAGCTCGGGCTGAAGGTCAAGCCGCACATCAAGACCTCGCTCGCGCCCGGCTCGCGCGTGGTGACCGAGTACCTAACCAAGGCCGGGTTGCTGCCCTACCTCGAGCGGCTGGGCTTTTCGGTCGCCGCTTACGGGTGCACCACCTGCATCGGCAACGCCGGTCCGCTCGCCGAGCCGATCGAAGAGGCGGTCGTCAAGAACGACCTCGTCGCCGCCGCGGTGCTCTCGGGCAACCGGAACTTCGAAGCGCGCATCCATCCCAACATCCGCGCGAACTTCCTCGCGTCGCCGCCGCTCGTCGTCGCGTACGCGATCGCCGGCACCGTGCTCAAGGACTTCCGCACCGAGCCGCTCGGCACGAGCACGGACGGCCAGCCGGTGTTCATCGGCCACATCTGGCCGTCGCACGACGAGGTCGTCGCGCTGATGAAGCTGGCGATGGACGCGCCGACGTTCCGCCGGCTTTACGCCAACCTCGCCGACACCAATCCCATGTGGAAGAAGGTCGCGTCGGCGTCGGGCCAGGTCTACGACTGGCCGAAGTCGACCTACATCGCCGAGCCGCCGTTCTTCGCGGGGTTCGGCATGCAGCCCGGCAAGCCGGCGGGCATCAGCGGCGCGCGCGTCCTCGGCATCTTCGGCGACTCGGTCACCACCGACCACATCAGCCCGGCGGGCTCGATCAAGCCGACCTCGCCAGCCGGCGTGTACCTGCTCGAGCACGACGTACCGGTCGTCGACTTCAACTCGTATGGCGCGCGGCGCGGCAACCACGAGGTGATGATGCGCGGCACGTTCGCGAACGTGCGCATCAAGAACCTGATGGTCCCCGTGCGTGCCGACGGATCACGCGTCGAAGGCGGCGTGACCTTTTACAAGGGCCAGCAGCTGCCGATCTACGACGCCGCGATGAGCTACATCGCCGACGGCACGCCGACGGTGGTGTTCGGCGGCGAGGAATACGGCACCGGCAGCTCGCGCGACTGGGCCGCGAAGGGGACGCAGCTCCTGGGCGTCAAAGCGGTCGTCGCCCGCAGCTTCGAGCGCATCCACCGCTCGAACCTCGTCGGCATGGGCGTGCTGCCGCTGCAGTTCATCGGCACCGACTCGGCCGAGTCGCTCGGCCTCAAAGGCGACGAGGAGATCGACGTGCTCGGCCTCGACGACCTCCGGCCGCAGCAGGAGCTCACGCTGGTGCTGAAGCGTGGCGACGGCACGCGGCGCGAGATCAAGGTCAAGTCGCGCATCGATACCGCGATCGAGGTCGACTACTACAAGCACGGCGGAATCATGCCCTACGTGCTCAGGGAACTCCTCGCCAAGGCGGCGTAGCGAAAGGCGCTTTCTTGCCTCAGTGGTGATGCCCGCCCGGCCCGTGGGCGTGGCCGTGGGCGACCTCGTCGGGCGTAGCGGGACGCACGTCGAGGACGCTGCAGCGGAATTCGATCTCCTCGCCGGCGAGCGGATGATTGCCGTCGAGCGTGATCTCCGTGTCGGTGATCTTCACGACGTGGAACGCCATCGGGTGGCCACCCTCGCCTCCCGGCGTCTCGCCGCGCATCTGCATCCCGATCTTGGGCTTCCCGCCGAACTTCGCGCGCGGCTCGACGCGCACCAGCGCCGGATCGCGCTCGCCGAACGCGTCGGCCGGGGTCAAGCGCACGCGCACTTTCTCGCCGACGTCTTTCCCGGCAAGCGCCACCTCGACGCGCGGGAAGATGCCCTGGTAGCCGCCGTGCAGGTAGTAGTAGGGCCCTTTGCCGCGTTCGACGAGCGCGCCTTTTCCGTCGAACACCTCGTACTTCAGCGCCACGACGCTGTTCTTGATGACCTTCAAGGCGCGGCCTCCCCCGGGCAAAGCCGCGATGATACGCGGGCGGAGAGTTCCTTTAGAATCGCGCGCGTCTCCGCCTGCCGCGTCCATCGTGAACGCGTCTGCAGCCCCAGCCTGACGCGGTAGACTCGCGGCTGACCGGATCCTCCGCCACTGCACCCGATGATCAAGATCGCCAGGGCCGCCGCACTCGCGGCACTCTTCCTCACCGCCTGCAGTCAGGCGGAAAAGAAGCCCGCTGCGCCTCTGCCCGATCCCGAGCCGCGCAACGGCGTGGTCGCCCTGATCAGCGAGACGAAGGTGCGCGAAATCAGCAATCGCGACAGCTTCATGGGCGCCGTGGACTCGATCTTGAGCGGCAACACCGACAAGGCGGTCGCGTCGAACTCCTGGGAAGTGACGGTCTTCTACGACGATGGCACGACCGGCGTAGTGACCGTCGAGAAGCGCCCGCAGGTGCAGCCGGGGCAGAAGGTCCGCGTCTCCGGGAACAAGATCGAGCTGCGGCGCTAGCTCGCCTGCTCAAGCCGCTTTCGGCGCCGGGGCCGCGTCCTCCTGCGAGCCGAACTCGGGAATGTCGGGCTTCGAGCCCCACATGCAGAACGACGACGGAGTGAACGGGAACTGGCGCGGCCGGTAGGCCGCCTCCTCGTCCGGCTTGATCAGCCGCACGCCGGTCGAGTACTCGTAGACCATCCCGTCAGGGCCCTCGAAATAGAGAAACACCGCGCCGGAAGTCGGGTGCCGGCCGGGGCCGAACACGATCCGCACGCCCTGCTCGCGCATGAAGTAGTAGGCCCGCATCACGTCGTCCACGCCGTGCACCTGGTGATTGACGTGCTGCAGGCCGGGGTAGGCCGACGGGAACAGCGCAATCGTGTGGTGCACCTCGTGGATGCGCAGCAGCGCGGCCGCCCCGATACGATCGGACACGCGCGCGCTCAGCACCGTCGTCCAGAACGCCTCGTCGCGCGCCGCGTCGGTGGTGCGCAGGCCGATGTGCGAGAAGCTCCACACCCCGCAGTCGCGCGCCGCGAAGTAACGCCGCCCGCTGTGATGCGGCCGCACCACCAGATCGTGGGTGTTGCCGCTCGGGTCGACGAAGCTGAGGAAGTCCTCGACGTGGCGCATCTCCGCCGCGCGCCGCGTACCGGGCCGCACCACGACTCCGTGCGCCTCGAGCACCGCGCCGGCCGCGTCGAGCGTGGCCGCGTCAGCGACCTCCCAGCCGGTCGCGTGCGTCGCGGGATCGCCCTTGAAGTAGGCGAGCGTGTGGTCGCGGTCGTCGCCGCGCAGGTACACCGCGCCGTCCTCGCGGCGCACGAACTCGAGCCCGAGGATCTTCTGGGCGTACTCGGCCGCAGACTCCGGGTCGCGCGTGCCGAGGCGAACGTAGCGGAGGTCTTTGAGCTGGATCACGGCGCGACTCCTCGGCGGGCGAGGCGTCCATCTTGCATCAGTCGCCGGGCGGGCTCAACCGCGCGGTTGCGAGCCGGTTCCAGCGTCGAGTATCCTGAGCACCATGGTCGCTCCCGCCCTGCCTCCTCGCTACACGCTGCCCTTCAACTTCCAGCGCTGGATCGAGGAGCATGCCCATCTCCTCAAGCCCCCGGTCGGCAACCAGCAGGTCTGGAAGGACACCGACTTCATCGTCACGGTGGTCGGCGGACCGAACGAGCGCACCGATTTCCACGACGACCCGTTCGAGGAGTTCTTCTGGCAGTTCGGCGGGAACGCGCACCTGCTGATCTGGGATCGCGGCGCGTACTCCCGCATCGACCTAAAGGCGGGCGACATCTTCCTGCTGCCGCCCGCCATGCGCCATTCGCCGCAGCGCCCTGAGCCCGGGAGCCTGTGCCTGGTCATCGAGCGCACCCGGCCGCCGGGCGCGATCGACGGCTTCGAGTGGTATTGCGCGAAGTGCGGGACGCTCGTGCACCGCATCGACGTGCAGCTGGCGAGCATCGTCGAGGACCTGCCGAAGGCCTACGACCAGTTCTACGCTTCGAGCGAGGCGGCGCGGCGCTGCGGCAAGTGCGGCACGATCCATCCGGGCCGCGACGCCAAGGCCTGGCACGCGATGCGCAGCGGGGCATGACCACGATCGACATGCACACCCACTTCTTCCCGCGCATCACGCGGGAGGAAGCCGCGCAGCTCGACGGCGCCAAGGCGCCGTGGCTGCGCACGAACGCCGACGGCACCGGCCACATCATGCAAGGCGATCAGCCCTTCCGCCCGGTGTACGCCGCGCTGTGGGACCCGGCGCGCCGCATCGAGGAGATGGATCGCGACGGCGTCGACCTGCAGCTCTTCTGCGCCACCCCGGTAATGTTCGGCTACGCGTATCCGGTCGAGCGCGCGGCGCCGTGGGCGCAGCGCATGAACGACCGCGCGCTCGAGTTCGCGGCGCACGCGCCGCGGCGCCTCAAGGCGCTGGCCCAGGTCCCGCTGCAGGACATCGACGCCGCATGCCGCGAAGCGAGCCGCGCGCAGGCCGCAGGGCATGTCGGCGTGCAGATCGGCAACCACGTGGGCGCGAAGAATCTCGACGACGAGGGCCTGATCGCCTTTCTCGCGCACTGCGGGCGGGAGGGCATCCCGGTCCTGGTGCACCCCTGGGACATGATGGGCGGCGAGCGCATGAAGCAATGGATGCTGCCCTGGCTCGTCGCGATGCCGGCCGAGACGCAGCTCGGCATCCTGTCGCTCATCCTGTCCGGCGGCTTCGAGCGCCTGCCGAAGTCGCTGAAGCTCTGCTTCGCCCACGGCGGCGGGAGCTTCGCGTTCCTGCTCGGCCGCGTGGAAAATGCCTGGCACCACCGCGACATCGTGCGCCAGGACTGCCCGCAGCCGCCGTCGGCGTACGTGGACCGCTTCTCGGTCGACGCGGCGGTCTTCGACGCGCGCGCGCTGCGGCTGCTGGTCGAGGTGATGGGCGAGGACCGGGTGATGCTCGGGTCCGACTACCCGTTCCCGCTCGGGGAGCAGCGCATCGGCGCGCTCGTGAGCGGGGCCGCGGCCCTGAGCGAGGCGGCGAAGCGCAAAATCCGCGGGGCGAACGCGGCCGCGTTCTTCGGCCTCGGCCAACCCGCCCGCGCCGCAGCGTGACCCGGCTCGCCGGGGTCGCATAGACACCCCCCGAGCCGCTTGGTAGACTGGCCGCCACAAATTGGCCGACCGCTCCCGAAGCAGGCGCGGTGGCGATCCAGGACCCCGAGGAGGTGACCGTGCGTAGTGCCATCCGTGCGTTGTGCGCCGGCGTCGTTGCTGCCGGCCTGGCCTGCAGCCCCGCCGTCGCGCAGCAGAAGCTCAAGATCGGCTTCATCACCACGCTGTCTGGCCCGCAGGGCGTGATCGGCGAGGACATGAAGAACTCCGTCGAGCTCGCGCTCGACAACCTGGGCCGCAAGGTCGGCGGCCTCGACACCGAGGTCATCTACGGCGACGACCAGGTGAAGCCGGACGTCGGCAAGCAGCTCGCCGACGAGATGCTGAAGAAGCACCAGGTCGACTTCGTCGCCGGCGTGATCTGGTCGAACGTCCTGCTTGCGGTGGCGCCGACGGTCACCGACGCCGGCAAGCTCATGATCAGCACCAACGCCGGCCCGCACCAGCTCGCCGGCAAGGAGTGCAACGAGCGCTTCTTCTCGACCTCGTGGCAGAACGACCAGACGCCCGAGGCGATGGGCAAGTACATGAGCGACCAGGGCATCACCGACGTGTACGTCATGGCGCCCAATTACGCGGCCGGCAAGGACATGGTCACCGGCTTCAAGCGCTACTTCAAGGGCAAGATCGTCGACGAGGTCTACACCAAGCTCGGCCAGGCCGACTACCAGGCGGAGATCAGCCAGCTGCGCGCGAAGAACCCGAAGGCGCTGTTCGTCTTCTATCCGGGCGGCATGGGCATCCAGTTCATGCGCCAGTATGCGCAGGCGGGCTTGCGGCAGCAGATCCCGCTCTACTCCGTGTACACCGCCGACGAGCTGTCGTTGCCCGCCGTCAAGGAGGCTGCGCTCGGCCAGTGGGAGACGCGCTTCTGGAGCCCCGACCTGCAAGTGCCGGCGAACGAGAAGTTCGTCGCCTACTACCGCAAGAAATACGGCAAGACCCCGTCCTTCTACGGCGCCCAGAGCTACGACGGCATCATGCTGATCGACTCGGCGGTGCGCGCGGTCAAGGGCAACCTCAAGGACCAGAAGGGCATGATCGCCGCCATGCGCAAGGCGAACTTCGAATCGATCCGCGGCAAGTTCACCTACAACGTCAACCACTTCCCGATCGAGAACTTCTACCTCCTGAAGGTCGTCCCGGGCCCGGGCGACGTGCCGCAGATGAAGATCGAGAAGACGGTGTTCGAGAACCACAAGGACTCCTACTACAAGGAATGCGGGATGAAGTGGTAACGCGCCGCATCGCGTAAGCGCGGGGGCGCGGCGGGGCCGCGCCCCTTTTTTATTAACCGATGAACCTCGTTCTCCTTCTCGAGCAGACGCTGAACGGGCTGCAGCTCGGCGTGATGCTCTTCCTGATGGCCGCCGGGCTGACGCTCGTGTTCGGCATCATGAACCTCGTCAACCTCGCCCACGGGTCGCTGTACATGGTGGGCGCGTACCTCTCGGTGGCGCTCTTCAACCTGACCGGCTCCTACCCGCTGGCGGTGCTGCTCGCGCTCGCCGGCACCCTGGCGGTGGGGATGATCGTGGAGATCGTCGCGCTGCGCACGCTCTACGAACGCGACCACCTCGATCAGGTGCTCGCCACCTTCGGCCTGATCCTGTTCTTCAACGAGCTCGTCGCCATTCTGTGGGGCCGCGCCGCGCTCTACACGACCATGCCGGCGTGGCTCTCCGGCCAGCTCGAGCTCTTCGCGGGCGTGCGCTACCCGACCTACCGGGCCGCGATCATCGTCGTCGGCATCGCGGTTGCGGTGCTGCTCTGGTACGTGGTGACGCGCACGCGCCTCGGCATGCTGATCCGGGCCGGCGCCTCGAACCGCACGATGGTCGCGGCCCTCGGCGTCAACATCCGCCTGCTCTATACGGTCGTGTTCGGCTTCGGTGCCGCACTGGCCGGGCTGGCCGGCCTGATGGCGGGGCCGATCTACACCGTGCAGCCCGGCATGGGCGAAGACGTCCTGATCGAGGTGTTCGTCGTCATCGTCATCGGCGGGATCGGATCGATCCGCGGCGCGCTCGCGGGCGCACTGATCGTGGGCATGGTCGACACCCTGGGCCGCGCATTCCTGAAGCCGGTCCTCGCGACGGTGCTGTCGCCCACTGCCGCGGAGTCGGCTGGACCGGCGCTCGCGTCGATGCTGATCTACCTGCTGATGGCCGCGGTGCTCGCGGTGCGGCCGGCGGGGCTCTTCCCCGCGCGCGGATAAACGGCGATGCACGCCCACGCACGCACGCTCACGATCGCCGTGGTGCTCGCCGCGCTCGCCGCGGTGCCGCCGCTCGCGGCCCTGCTCGGCCAGCCGTTCTACCTCGACCTCTTCCGCCGCATCATGATCTTCGCGATCGCGGCGCTCAGTCTCAACCTGATTCTCGGCTACGGCGGCCTGGTCTCATTCGGGCACGCCGCCTACCTCGGCATCGGCGCCTACGCCGTGGGCATCCTTGCCCACCACGGCATCCACAACGGGTTCCTGCAGTTCGGCGCCGCGATCGTCGCCTCCGCGGCGGTCGCGCTCGTCATCGGCGCGGTCTCGATCCGCACCAGCGGCGTGTATTTCATCATGATCACGCTCGCCTTCACGCAGATGCTGTTCTACCTCGGCATCTCGGTCGGGGAGTATGGCGGCGACGACGGCATGCGCCTGGCCGGGCGCACCCGGTTCGCCGGCCTCCTCGACCTGCGCGACGCGACACCGTTCTACTACTTCGTCCTCGCGATCCTCGCGGCGTTCCTCTACCTGGTGCACCGCCTGGTGAACTCGCGCTTCGGCATGGTGCTGCGCGCGACGAAGTCGAACGAAGCACGCACGCGGGCGATCGGTTTCTCGCCGTATCTGTACAAGCTGGCTGCGTTCGTCATCGCGGGCGCGATGTGCGGCGTCGCCGGCGCGCTGTTCGTCAACCAGACCGCGTACCTCACGCCCGCGTTCATGAACTGGACGCGCTCGGGCGAGATCATGTTCATGGTGATTCTGGGCGGCATGTCGACCCTCATCGGGCCGGTGCTGGGCGCGGCCGCGCTCCTGCTGCTCGAAGATCTGCTCCAGTCCTGGACGCAGCACTGGCAGCTCATCCTCGGCCCGATCCTCGTGCTGGTGGTGCTGTTCGCCAAGCGCGGTCTCGCCGGGCTGCTGCCGGGAGCGGCGCGCAATGAGTGAGCCGGCGGCCCTCCTCCAGATCGAGGACCTGTACAAGGCGTTCGGCGCGCTGAAAGCGACCGACCACGTCTCGCTCGAGGTGCGCGCGGGCGAGACGCACGCGATCATCGGCCCGAACGGCGCCGGCAAGACCACGCTCATCGGCCAGCTCGCCGGCAACCTGCGGCCCGACACCGGGCGCATCCGGTTCGCCGGCGAGGACATCACCGCGCTCCCGGCGCCGGCCCGCTCGCGTCGGGGCCTGGCGCGATCGTTCCAGATCACGAGCGTCTACCGGGACTTCACCGCGCTCGACAACGTGGCGCTCGCGGTGCAGGCCCACTCCGGCTCGAGTTTCCGGTTCTGGCACCCCGCACGCGCGGATCAGTCGCTGCGCACGCCGGCGCGGGCGATCCTGGACGAGGTCGGTCTCGGCGCGCGCGCCGACGTGCTCGCCGCCAACCTCGCGCACGGCGAGCAGCGCCAGCTCGAGGTCGCGATGGTGCTCGCGACCAAGCCCCGGCTGATGCTGCTCGACGAGCCGGTCGCCGGAATGGGGGTCGAGGAATCGCAGCGCATGGTCCAGTTCCTGGCCCGGTTCAAGGGGCGGCAGACCATCATCCTGGTCGAGCACGACATGGACGCGGTGTTCAGCCTCGCCGACCGGATCTCGGTGCTCGTCTACGGCCGGATCATCGCGACCGGCACGCCGGCGGAGATCCGCGCGAACCCCGAGGTGCGCAGCGCGTATCTCGGCGAGGAGGCGGAGGCCTGATGCTCGCCGTCGATGCGCTCGAGGCCGCCTACGGCGTGAGCCAGGTGCTGTTCGGCGTCGCGCTCCGCGTCGACGCCGGAGAGGTCGTCACCCTGCTCGGCCGCAACGGCATGGGCAAGACCACGACGGTGCGCACGATCATGGGGATCATGCGGCCCAAGGCGGGCACGGTCACGTTCGGCGGGCAGGCGCTCCACGGCCTGCCTTCCTACCGCGTGGCGCGCGCCGGGCTCGGCCTCGTCCCCGAAGGGCGCCAGATCTTCCCGAACCTTACGGTGCGCGAGAACCTGGTCGCCACCGCGGCCAACCGCGCGGGGCGTCCGAATCCCTGGACGCTCGAGAAGGTGTTCGCGCTCTTCCCGCGGCTCGAAGAGCGCCGCGGCAACATGGGCAACCAGCTCTCCGGCGGCGAGCAGCAGATGCTCGCGATCGCGCGCGCGCTCATGACCAACCCAAAGCTGCTGATTCTCGACGAGGCGACCGAAGGGCTCGCGCCGCTGATCCGGGCCGACATCTACCGTTCGATCGAGCAGATGAAAGCCGCGGGGCTTTCGATCCTCGTCATCGACAAGGACGTCAAGGCGCTCACGCGCGTCGCCGACCGGCACTACGTGCTCGAGAAGGGGCGCGTCGTGTGGAGCGGCAGCTCGGCGGACCTCGCGGCGAGCGAGGACGTGCAGCACCGGTATCTCGGGGTCTGATCCCCTCTCCCCCGATTCTGGGGGAGAGGGTCAGGGTGAGGGGGGCAGCGCGCCGATCGGGTGCTGGCGAGGCGCGCGGTCCTAAAACAAATCGAAGTATTCGCGCTGCTCCCACTCCGACACTTCGAGGTTGAAGCGCGCGATCTCGGCTTCCTTCAGCCGGCAGAAGTAGTCCACGAACGCCCCGCCCAGCCCCGCGCGCAACGCGGTGTCCTCGTGCAGCGCGGCGAGCGCTTCGCCGAGCGTGCGCGGGAGGAGCGCGCCCTTCGACTCGTACGGCGTGTCGTCGGGCGGGCCGGGATCGAGGCGCCGCTCGAGCCCGTCGAGGCCCGAGTGGATCTGCGCGGCGAAGTAGAGATACGGATTCGCGGCCGGCTCGCCCACGCGGTTCTCGATACGCGTGCCCGGGTCTCCCGCGCCGCCGATCACGCGAAGCATCGCGCCGCGGTTCTCGCGCCCCCAGATCACGCGGTCCGGCGCGAGCGAGTACGGCCGATAGCGCTTGTAGCCGTTGATCGTCGGCGTCGAGAGCGCCGCTGCGCCGCGCGCGTGCGCGAGCAGGCCCGCGAGGAACTGCCGCCCCACCACCGAGAGCGCGTCGCCCGGCTCGGTCGGTACGAACGCGTTCGCGCCGTCCGCAGCGCGGTTCAGCGATTGATGCAGGTGCCACCCGCTCGACATCACGTTGGGCAGGCGCGGCCGGCACATGAACGTTGCATGGTAGCCGTGGCGCCGGCAAATCTGCTTCGCCGCCGAACGGAAGAGGATCATCGCGTCGGCGGAGGCGATCCCGGGCAGCGCTCCGAGCGTGAACTCGATCTGGCTCGGCCCGAACTCCACCTCGATCGAGCGCAGCGGCAACCCGAGCGCGGCGAGATCGCGCCGCAGGATCTCGGCCACCGGGTCGAGCTGGTCGTAGCGCTGCTCGGTGAGGTACTGGTAGCCGTGGGTGAGGAGCTCGACCTCGGGCGGCGTGCCCGGCTGCCCCGCGTCCTCCGGCCGCAGCTTCGCGTCGAGCAGCCTGAACACGTGAAACTCGATCTCAAGCCCGGCGAAGTACTCGAAACCCTTCGCGGCCAGGCGCTCGAGCGCGCCGCGGCACAGCGCGCGCGTGCCGAACGGCACCGGCTTCCCGTTCGGGAAGTACGGCTCGCATAGGAGCCACCCGGTCCCGGATGACCACGGCAGCATGCGGAAGCTCGCCGGGTCGGCGACGATCAGCGCATCGGCGCCGGCGTGCATCTCCGGCATGCCGAACCCGCCGCCGGGCGTGAATACCGGAAAGACGGTCCGGTGCGAGGTGTCCTTCGCAAACAG
>Ga0315278_10001170_pt1 | contig 22763 bp, 22 predicted proteins | sample YL17G06_0_MG_FD_203880 | JGI IMG/M metagenome (GOLD analysis project Ga0315278, IMG submission 203880) | Sediment microbial communities from Yellowstone Lake, YNP, Wyoming, USA - YL17G06_0 | ecosystem: Environmental > Aquatic > Freshwater > Lake > Sediment | place: USA: Wyoming | collected... | reverse complement strand
CAGCCTCGGCGCCTCGTTAGCGGGTTGCCCGCAGGCGCGCTGCAGCCGATATTGCCGCGCCGCAACGCCGACCAAGATTGAGATGACCGCTTATCCCCGCCTCTTCGAGCCCTTGAAGCTCGGACCCATGACGCTCGCGAACCGCATCGTGATGGGATCGATGCACACGCGGCTCGAGTCGGCCGACCGCCCCGCCGAACGGCTCGCGGCGTTCTACGGGGCGCGCGCACGCGGCGGCGCCGGGATGATCATCACCGGCGGCGTATCCCCGGACAGCCCGGGCCGCATGGAAGAGGACTCGAGCGTCCTCGATCGCGCGGACCAGATCCCCTTCCATCGCACCATCGTCGACGCGGTGCACGCCGCCGGCGCGCCGATCTGCCTGCAGATCCTGCATGCCGGCCGCTACGCGAAGTGCAGCGACCTGGTGGGCGCCTCCGACATCGCCGCCCCGATCAACCGGCGCAAGCCCCACGTGCTGGCCGACGCGGAAGTCGAGCGCACGATCGATGCGTTCGTCTCCTGCGCGGCGCTCGCACAGCAGGCGGGCTACGACGGGGTGGAGATCATGGGCTCCGAGGGCTACCTGATCACGCAGTTCACGTGCCCGCGCACCAACAACCGCACCGACCGCTGGGGCGGCGCGGAGGAGACCCTGGTAGACCTGCTGGTCCGGGACCTGAAGAGTGATCGCTTGAGGCTGCAAGAACTTGTTCCCAAGCTCCTGAAGGACCTCGTGGCTCGGGGCCAGCTCATGGCCGTGGAAAACGAGTACCGCCTCCAAACCCGCGAGGGCGCGCGCTGGACAATCACGCGCGCCCCCATCGCGGTGCCATACGCGACGGTGAATCCGGCGGCTGCGGCGAAGTCGATCCCGCGCGGCAGCGGCACGAGCCGCGCTGCCGGCACCACGCATTCCTCGGCGAACGCCCCGAACGCGACGTTTGCGACCACCGCGTCGCCTGGTTTGGCGTGCGTGACGCCGCTACCCGCCTCCTTCACGATGCCGGCGAGCTCGACGCCGGGCGTGAAGGGCAGCGGCGGCTTGAACTGGTACTTGCCCTGGATCATCAGGACGTCGGGGAAATTGACGCCGGCCGCCTTGACGTCGACGACGACCTCGCCCGCGCCGGCGCGCGGCGACGGGAGATCGGCGACGACCAGCGTCTCAGGACCGCCCCAGGTCTTGCACAGAACTGCTTTCATCGTTGTCGTGATTCGCTCCTGATGGATGCGCGCAGAATACGCGCCGACTCGCCGTTGTCCAATCCCATGATTTTCTCGGTACCTCTCTGTCAATGCGCGCAAGTATAGTTCTTGTAGCAGTCACCATTCGTCGCACCGGCGGACACTCGCTTGGGTCTGGTTTTCCGCGCCCAGTTCGACGCGCCGACCGCGCAACACGGTTGGCCGTTCGTCCCGCCGGCAAAGACCTTGAATGGTTGACGCGCTCGGTAGGACTTGAACGCACGACCTTTGGGTCGTAGTACCTTTCGGCATGGACGCTTGGATCCAGCGCCGCAAGGCCGCGTACGGGCTCACCGATGAGCCGTGCGCTACGGCGCGGCGCGGACGCGCGGCGAAGCGATGACGGGGCAGCCGCTAGCCGGAGTCCGCGTGCTCGACTTCAGCACGCTGCTGCCCGGCCCGCTCGCAACGCTCATGCTCGCCGAGGCGGGTGCGGAGGTGATCAAGATCGAGCGCCCGGGGCGCGGCGATGAGATGCGCTCGTACGCGCCGAAGTTCGGCGCGGACAGCGTGAACTTCGCGCTCCTCAATCGCGGCAAGCGGTCGATCGCGATCGACCTGAAAGATCCGCTTGCGGCCGCGCGCCTGCTTCCGTTCGTCGTGGCAGCCGACGTGCTGGTCGAGCAGTTCCGGCCCGGCGTGATGGATCGTCTCGGTCTCGGCTACGAGCGGCTGAAGGCGCTCAACCCGCGGCTCGTTTACTGCGCGATCACCGGATATGGCCAGTCGGGTCCGCGCGCCCAGGAGGCCGCGCACGACCTCAACTACGTCGCCGAGACGGGATTGCTCGGCCTCGCGGCGGGCGCGGACGGTGCGCCAGCCCTACCGATGGCGCTCGTCGCCGACATCGCCGGAGGAGCCTATCCGGCCGTGCTCAACATCCTGCTCGCACTCAAAGCACGGGACCTCACCGGCCAGGGTTGCAAGCTCGACATCGCGATGACCGACAACCTCTTTACCTTCATGTACTGGGCGATCGGGAACGGGCTGGCGGCGGGCGAGTGGCCGAAGCCCGGCGGCGAGCTCGTCACCGGCGGCTCGCCGCGCTACCAGATCTATCGCACCGCCGACGACCAGTTCGTCGCAGCCGCGCCGCTCGAACAGAAGTTCTGGAACCATTTCTGCGCGGCGATCGGACTCGAGGCGACGCTACGTGACGACACCCGCGACCCTACGGTGGTGGCGCGCGCCGTCGCCGAGCGCATCCGCGCGCAGCCGGCGTCGCACTGGCGGAACGCGTTCGCCGGCAAGGACGTCTGCGCGTGCATCGTGAATACGGTGCAGGAGGCGCTCGCGGACTCGCACTTCATCGAGCGCGGGCTGTTCGCGCGTCGGCTCGTGGCCGACGGCCGACAGATCCCTGCGCTGCCGGTACCGGTCGTCGCGGAGTTCCGCGGTACAACGGTCGATGCGGGCTACCCCTCGCTCGGCGAAGACAATGCGCTACTCGGCCCGCAAAGTGCGACGTAAGCGCCGTCGCACTACTTCATGTGCTTGCGGAACTCGGGCTTGCGCTTCTCTTTGAGCGCCTGGACGCCCTCCTTCGACTCGTCCGTCTGGTAGTACATGCTGAGCGCCTGCATGCCCATATCGGCGATGCCGATGATGCCAGCCGTGTCGGCGTTGAACGAGCGCTTCGCGATCGCGATGGCGGTCGGGCTCTTCTCCACGATCTCCGCGCACCAGCGCGCCACCTCGGCGTCGAGTTCTCCGTCCGGGACGACCGCGTTCACCATTCCCATGGCGAGCGCGTCGCGCGCGCTGTAGCGCCGGCACAAATACCACACCTCGCGGGCGCGCTTCTCGCCGATCACCCGCGCCATGTAAGCCGTGCCGAACCCGGGATCGACCGAGCCCATCTTCGGCCCGACCTGTCCGAACACCGCCGACTCGGCGGCGATGGTGAGGTCGCAGATCAGCGCGAGCACGTTGCCCCCGCCGATCGCATAGCCCCGCACCTTGGCGATCACCGGCTTCGGCACATCGCGGATCACGCGCTGCAGGTCCTCGATCGGCAGGCCGATCATCCCGCGCCCGTCGTAGCTGCCCTCGTGCGCCCCCTGGTCGCCACCGGTGCAGAACGCCTTCTCGCCCGCTCCGGTCAGCACGATGACGCCGATGTCGCGATTCCACCCGGCGCGGTGAAAGGCGCTGATCAGCTCTTCGCAGGTCTTGCCGCGGAACGCGTTGAACTTTTGCGGCCGGTTGATCGTGATCGTCGCAACGCCGTTATCGGCCTGGTAGATGATGTCCTCGTACATGATCGATCCTCGTCGTTGGCGCGAGGCTCGAGCCGAGCCTCGCGTGCGTCTGCACGTTCGGCACGTCCGCGCGCACCGTGGTGACGTAACAGTCCCGCTCACCGAAGAGCTCGGTGGCGGCACGCAAGATCTGCGCGCGCCGCTTGTCGACACGCTCCCGGTCGGAGACGGTGCTTACGACCTGGAGCGGCATCGCAACGATCAAAACTTAGGCATCTTGCATTCGCCGCTCGGCGGCGGGCTCGCCTGATCGGCCGCGAACGTAGTGGTGATGATCGGCCGGAGCTTGCCGCCCTGCTCCCCGATGTAGCCGAAGTAGTTTGGCGACACCATCTGATGATCCTCGGCGCGAATGATCTGCTTGCCGAAGAGGGTGTCGAACGTCCCGCCGTGCATCACGCGCGCGAGATCGATCGGCTTGGTGCTCTTCGCGCGCGCAATCGACTGGAAGATCACCTGCATGCCGATGTAGGTCTCGCCCTCGAAGTTCGTGGGATCGTCGCCGTTGTAGGCCTTCTTCCACGCCTCGACGAAGCGCTTATTCTCGGGCGTGTCGAGGCTGGAACTGTAGTTGATGATGCCCCAGATCCCCTTGGAGGTGTCCCCCAGCGCCTTCACCGTGCTGTCGGTGACGAAGCTCACCCCGGCCACGAAAGTGCTGTCCAGCAGTCCGAACTGCTTCGCCTGCGTGGCGAAGTTGATCGCGTCCCGGCCGGCGAGCGCGATCCAGACGCCTTGCGCGCCCGAGTTCTTCACCTGCTGGATGTAGGGCGCGAAGTCGTTCGTGCCAAAGGGCGAGTAGAACTCGCCGACGATCTCCTTGTTGTGCGCCTTCGCGGCGGCCGCGAAGCTTTGCCCGGAGTTGCGCCCCCACGCGATGTCCGCGGCGACAATCGCCCACTTGGTCTCCTTGCGGGTGCCGAGCCACGGCCGCACGACCGCCGCGTCCTGGGCGTCCTGGTGGTTCACCCGGAACACACGCGGTACGCACGAGTCGCCGGTGAGCTTGTCGGCCTTGTTGATCGTCACGACGTAGAGCGCGTCCCAGCGCTCGAGCATCGGCGCCATTGCCAGGCCCTCGCCGGACGCGATGGTCCCGGTGAGGATCCGGTAGCCCTCGAGCGCGAGCTTCTCGGCCTGCTTGCGCGCGACCTCGGGCTTCGCCTCGGTGTCGAGCACCTTGTACTCGACCTTGCGCCCGCCGATCCCGCCTTTGGCGTTCACTTCCTGCACGGCGAACTCCACCGCGCGCTTCGCCTGGTTGCCCAGGTCGGCGTAGGTGCCCGACATCGCCGTGGGTACACCGATCTTGATCGTGTCCTGCGCCAGTGCGGGCGCCTGTGCGGCGAGCACTGCCGTGATCCCTACCCCCAACCCGATCAACCGCTTTCTCAACGCTCTTGCCTGCATGACTTCCTCCATTTGAAATGACCCGATCGATCAAACCGCCACATGTTCCTTCAATTTCTCCATCGAGAGATCGGCCAGGCGGCCCTGGTCCACGACCTGCCCTTTCGAAAGCGCGTAGTAGCGCTCCGCGACCCGCCGCACCAGCCCGAAGTTCTGCTCGATGAGGAGCAGCCCGGTCCCGCCGTCCGCGAGCCTGCGGAGCACGACGGCGAGCTCGTCCACGATCACCGGCGCGAGCCCTTCGCTCGGCTCATCGAGCACGAGGAGCGCGGGGTTCGCCATCAGCGCGCGGCCGATGGCGAGCATCTGCTGCTGGCCGCCCGAGAGTGCCGTGCCGGGAGTGTCGGCGCGCTCCTTCAGCACCGGAAACAGCTCGAACACCCGCTCCAGATTCCACGCGCCGGGGCGCCGCACGGCGGCGCCGAGGAGCAGGTTCTCGCGCACGGTGAGGTTCGGGATGATGTGCCGACCCTGCAGCACGACCGCCACCCCGGCGCGGGCCGCCGTGAAGTGCTGGATCGTCCGCGGCACCGCGCCGCGGAAGCGGATCTCGCCCGTGCGCAGCCGCGCAACGCCGAGGAACGTGTTCACGACCGTGCTCTTGCCCACACCGTTGCGGCCGAGGATCGCCACCCGCTCGTTCTCGCTCACCGCGAGGTCGATGCCGTGCAGCACCCGCGATTCGCCGTAACCGGCCTCCACCCCGCAAAAGCTCAGGAGCTCGCTCACTCGACCGTGCTCCCGAGATAGGCGGTCACGACTTCCGGGATCTTGCGAATCTCGTCCGGCGCACCCTCGGCGAGCACGCGCCCGAGATGCAGCACCGTGATCCGGTCGCAGATCGAGAACACGACCTCCATGTCGTGCTCGACGAGAAGCACGGTCACCTTCCAGCGGCTCGCGAGGTCGCGCAGGAGCTCCGCCAGCGCCACCGACTCTCTCATCGAGAGACCGGCAGCGGGCTCGTCGAGCAGCAGCACGGTGGGCCGCCCGATCAGCGCGAGCGCGAGATCCAGCCGGCGGCGGTCGCCGTACGAGACGTCCGCGGCCCGCATGTGAGCAATGCCGGCGAGGCCCATCTCGTGCAGGACCTCGTCCACGTTCGGCGACTCGGCGCGCCACGACGCGATCTCGAGCTGCTCGCGCACCGCGAGCTCGGGGAAGATGTTGGTCTTCTGGAACGAGCGGGCGAGCCCGCCGCGGCGGCGCTCCTGCACCGTGAATGCGCTGATGTCCTCGCCCCGCAGCCGCACCGTGCCGTGCCAGTCGTCCGCCCGGCCCGAGAGCACGTCGATCAGCGTGGACTTGCCTGCGCCGTTGGGCCCGATCAGACCCCGGATCTCCCCGTCCGGGACCGCGATTCTCACCGAGTCGAGCGCCGTGAACCCGCCGAAGCGGCGGGTAAGCCCCACGCCCTCGATCGCGAAGCTCTCAGCCATCGCGGCGCACGCCGGCCGGGCGGATCCGATCGAGGAGCTTCGTCAGCGCGCCACTGATGCCCATCGGCAACGCGACCGTGACCGCGATCAGCATGAGGCCGATCATCGCCGGCCAGTGCTCGGTGAGATCGCCCGCCACATCCTTGAAGAAGAAGTACACCACGGCGCCCAGCGCGGGCCCCCAAAGCAGCCGGGTGCCACCGACGATCGCCATGATGAGGGCCGAGCCCGAGAGGCTCCAGTGCAGCGACTCCGGGGAGACGAAGCCGTTGTAGAGCGCGAACAGCGTCCCCGCGATCGCCCCGATCAGGGCCGAGATTGCGAAGGTCAGCGCGCGCGGCACCACCGTCTGGTAGCCGAGGAAACGGGCGCGCTCCTCGTTCTCGCGGATCGCCGTCGTCACGCGCCCGAAGCGGCTGCGCACGAGCAAGTGCAGGCCAAAGAGCACGCCCACCAGCGCGACCCAGCAGATCACGAACATGGTCTGCGGGCGCTGGAAGACCTCGGTCGCCACGCCGAAGACGGTCCTCGGCAGGGTGATCGCCAGCCCGTCGTCGCCGCCCGTAGCGAGCCGTGCGCGCACGGCGAACTCGTGGAAGGCCTGTCCGATCGCCAACGTGAGCATCGAAAACGCCACGCCGGGAATGCGGACGATGACGAGTCCGAGCAGGAAGGCAAGCAGCGTCGGCATCGCGATCGCCAGGACGATCGAGAGCTCCAGCGGCCAGAGCCCGTGCTTCGCCGGCAGCGCGATGAAGTAGCCGGCGAGGCCGAAGAACGCCGCGTGGCCGAAGCTCACGAGGCCTGTCTGCCGGATCACGAGTCCGACGGCGGTCGCCAGGATCCCCCCGATCACGGCCTGCGTGAGAAGCGTGATGGCGAGGGTGGAGGTCACCGCCAACGGCAGCATCGAGCCTGCGACGATCGCGATCCCGATCGCGAGCCAGACCTGGCGCGAGACCCGCGCGAGGATTGGCGTGGCGGGGAGCGCGATTCGCTCGCTCGGTTGACTCATTGGATTGCCTTGGCGCTGCGCGCCAAGGATTCGCCCTTGGGGCGGCCCGGCGGACTCATACGTGCTGGCCCGCGAAGCCCGCGGGCCTCCAGATCAGGATCCCCACCATCAGCAGGAACGGGATCATCGTCGCCGCCGACGGCACGTACACCACGCCGAAGTTGTGCAGCTGCCCGATGATGAGCGCGGCGAAGAACGCACCGGAGAAGCTGCCGAGCCCCCCCACGACGACAACGATGAAGGAGTCGATCAGGATGAAGCTGCCCATGCTCGGCGAGAGCGCGAGCAGCGGCGCGGACACCGTTCCGGAGAGGCCCGCGAGCGCCGCGCCAGCGGCGACCACGATGATGCTCACGCGGTCGGTGTTCACGCCGAGGATCGCCGTCGTCGTGCGATCGACGCTGGAGGCGCGGACGAAGAGCCCGATCCGGCTCATTCGCAGCCACAGGGAAAGCCCGATCGCCACCGCCGCGGCGAGCACGATCACGAAGAGCCGGTAGGTCGGGAAGCTCTCGCCAAGGATCTGCACCGTGCCGGCGAGCGCTTCGGGCGGCTTGAGCGAGAGGAAGTCCTTGCCCCAGATCGTGCGCACCGCGTCCTCGAGAACGAGCAGGATGCCGAAGGTCACGAGCACCGTGACGATCGGGTCCTCGCGCTGCAGCGGCCGGAACACGATCGCATCCAGGAACACTCCGAGCGCCGCGAGCACGGCGACCGACACGGCGAGCCCGACCCAGAAGTTGCCGAAGTAGGTCGCAATCGCGTAGCCGACGTAGGCGCCCACCATGAACAGGCTGCCGTGCGCGAAGTTCACGACGCGGCGCAGCCCGAAGATGAGGACGAGCCCGACGGCGAGAATATAGAGCAGCCCGCCGTAAACCAGCCCGTTAAGGATCTGCAAGAGCATCGGTCACTGGCGCTCGTGCGCGCACCGTGATCCCGGCACGCGGCGGCGAGACAGCCGCCCTCCTCCTTGAGGTCTGTTCGCGCGGGACTGCAGCGGCGCGTGCGATCCGGTGCCTGGCCCCGCGCTGAATGATCATTTGTTCATCCAGTAGCGTCAAGGCGCCGCCTCACGACGCGAGCGCGTGCCGACGTGGTGATTGGCACGCGCGCCTCGCATCCCGCGCCGCAGCATAGTTCCGCGCGACGCGGGAATCCTTGATCTCCCCGCGGTTGACCGCATCGAAACCGGTGCTAGACTGATTTTTTCTTCCAGCGCGCGGCGCTCGCTGCGAGGACGGCCATGTTCTATCACATCGTGATGATGCGACTGCAGGATCCGGATCGCGCCTTCCACGACCGCGTGGACGGTTATGTCGAGCGCGTGCGGCGCGAGCTGCCCTACGTGCGCGCCTACGATTACTGCCGCAACGAGGCGTCGCGCGCGCAGGGGTTCGACTGGGCGATCATCGCCGCCTTCGACTCGAGCGCCGAGCACGACCGCTACCAGGTGTCCAGCGTTCACCAGGAGATGAAGGCGTTCATGACACCGCGCATCGCGGACATCGTCGTCTGCGATTCGGACAGCGCCGGCGCGCCCGCGTGAGCGGGTCCGCCGCTCGCGCGGGCGGCTTCGCCTGGCAGCCCACCCAGGCATTCAAAGCGGCCGCCAACTGGCAGGCGTTCCTCCGCGCCGAGCAGCTGCCGGACTATCCGGCGCTCGCGCGCAAGGCCGCGGCGGAGCCGGAATGGTTCTGGGACGCGCTGATCCGCTTTCTCGGCATCCGGTTCATCCAGCCGTACTCGCGGGTGCTTGATCTCTCTGCGGGACTCGCCTGGCCGAAGTGGTGCGTCGATGGCACCACCAACGCGACGCTCTCGTGTCTCGACCGGCACGTCACGACGGCGCGACGCGACCATCCGGCGATCGTCTGGGAGTCCGAGGATGGAGAGGTCCGCACCTGGAGCTACGCGGCGCTCCATGCCGAGACCTGCAGGCTCGCCGATGGGCTCGCGCAGCTCGGGCTGCGCCCGGGCGACGCGGTGGGTCTGTACATGCCGATGATGCCGGAGACCGCAGCCGCGTTCCTCGCCCTCGCGCGCCTCGGGTGCATCGCGCTCCCGCTTTTCTCCGGCTTCGGCGCCGCCGCGATCGCCACGCGCCTGAACGACGGGAACGCCGTCGCCGCGATCACGGTCGATGCGTGCCTGCGGCGCGGGCGCGCGGTGCCCATGAAAGCGACGCTCGACGAAGCCGCGCGCGAGGTGCCGACGCTGCGGCATGTCGTCGTCGCGCGGCGCCTGGCGGGCGACGCGCCGATGCAAGCCGGGCGCGACGTGTGGTGGCACGAGCTCGTCGCCGGCTGCGCGACGACGTTCCCTGCGGCAGAGCTCGACGCCGAGGCGCCGCTCCTGATCGTCTACACGTCGGGCACGACCGGAAAACCCAAGGGCACGGTCCACACCCACTGCGGCTTCACGGTGAAGACCGGCGAGGATTACCTGCTCTGCTTCGACCTCAAGGCGACCGACCGGATGCTCTGGATGACCGACATGGGCTGGCTCGTCGGCCCGATCCAGATCCTCGCGACCGCGCTCGCCGGCGCGACGCTCGTCATGGCCGAGGGCACGCCCGATTACCCGGAGCCGGGCCGGCTCTGGCGGCTGATCGAGACCCACCAGGTGAGCTTCCTGGGTCTGAGCCCCACCATCGCGCGGATCCTGCTCCGCTACGGGGACGACGTGGTCGCCGGGCACGATCTCGCGTCGCTGCGCCTCGCGGCCTCGACCGGCGAGCCGTGGGATCCGCAGTCCTGGAACTGGGTGTTCGAGAAAGTGCTCGGGCGGCGCGGCCCGCTCATGAACTACTCGGGCGGCACCGAAATGGGTGGGCTGGTCGCAACCAACATCCTCTACCCGATCAAGCCAGCGAGCTTCTTCGGCCCCATCCCCGGAACTGGGGCGGATATCGTCGACGCGAGCGGCCGCAGCGTCGCCACCGGCGAGGTGGGCGAGCTCGTCATGCGGGAGGCCTGTATCGGGACCACGCGTGGACTATGGCGGGACCCGGAGCGCTATCTCGATAACTACTGGACCCGGATCCCCGGGATGTGGGTGCACGGCGACTGGGCTTCGCGCGACGCCGACGGCTGCTGGCACATCCACGGACGCTCGGACGACACCATCAAGATCGCCGGCAAGCGCACCGGCCCGGCCGAGATCGAGGCGCTGCTCCTCGCGACGAGGCGGGTGAGCGATGCGGCCGCCGTGGCCGTGCCCGATCCGATCAAGGGCTCGGCCGTGGTGTGCGCGGTCGTCGCCGCACCGGGCGAGAACGCGGACGCCGCACTCGCCGATGCCCTCTCGGCGGCGGTAGTGGCGGGTCTCGGCTCGCCTTACCGGCCCAGCCGCGTCGTGTTCGTCTCGGACCTGCCAAAGACACGCAACATGAAGACGATGCGCCGCGTGGTGCGCGCGGCGCTCACCGGCGAGCCTGCCGGCGACCTCACCACCCTCGTGAACCCCGAGATCGTGGACGAGTTGCGGCGCGCCGTCGCCGCCGGGTGAGCGTACCGATGCGACTCGTGGGGCAGACCGCACTCGTCACCGGCGCCGGCGGGCCGATGGGGTGCGCCATCGCACAGCGCTTCGCGCAGGAAGGCGCCTCGCTCATCCTTGCGGAGATCTCGGGCAACCGCCTCGGCGAAGCGCAGGCGGCCGTGGCGGCGTCGCTCGCGCCCGGCGCCGGTACCGTGGCGCACCGCGCCGACGTGACGCAGGGCGACGAGGCTCGCGCCGTGGTCGAGGCCGGGCTCGCCCGCTTCGGGCGCATCGACATTCTGGTGAACGTCGTGGGCGGGATCCGCAGCCCGACGCTGTTCGCGCCGTTCCTCGAGATCGACGAGGCGCGCTGGGACGACACGTTCCGCCTCAACCTCAAGGCGGCCTTCCATCTCGTGAAGCTCACCGCGCCCGGGATGCTCGAGCGCCGCCACGGGAAGATCGTGAACCTCGCGTCGATGAATTTCGCCGGCGAGTCGGGCTCCTCCGACTACGGCGCGGCCAAGGCGGCCGTGGCTTCGCTCACGCGCACGCTCGCCATCGAGCTTGCGCCCCACGTGAACGTGAACTGCATCGCGCCCGGGACGACCCGGACCACCGTCGTGAGCCGCATGCCGCCCGAGGAGCTCGAGCGTTACGCGGCAAAGCCGCTGCTCAAGCGGCTCGGCGAGCCGCTGGACATCGCGAACGCAGCGCTCTTCCTCGCGAGCGACGAAGCCTCCTACATCACCGGCGAGATCCTCGCCGTCACGGGCGGGGTGTGGCCCGCGCTGTGACCCCCGTTCAGCTGGCGGTGTAGCCGCCGTCGATGAACAGCGTCTGCCCCGTGATGAAGCGTGCGGCCGGGGAGGCAAGGAAGACGAGCGCCCCGGCGATGTCCTCCGGCTCGCCGAGTCGTCCAAGCGGCGTGCGATCGAGGACCGCCTGATAGAACTGCGGCTGCGTGCGCACGAGCTCCCGGTTGAGATCGGTGACGATCACGGTGGGTGCGATCGCGTTCACCCGGATCCCGTGCGGCCCGAGCTCGAGCGCGAGTGCGCGCGTGAGATTCATGACGGCCGCCTTGGCCGCAGAATAGGCGGTGCGCTTCGCCATGCCGCGCGCCGATAAGATCGAGCCCACGCTGATGATGCAGCCTTCGCGCTGGCGCATCATCACCGGCGCCACGGCGCGCGCGCAGTAGAAGGTGCCCGTCGCGCTGGTGTCCATGATGCGATGCCAGTCGTCGTCGGTGAGCTCAAGCGCGGTCTTCGGCGAGGTGACCCCCGCGTTGTTGAGCAGGATGTCGACGCGCCCGAACGCGCCGACCGCCTGCTCGACCATGCGATTCACCTCGGCGCTGCGGGTGACGTCGGCAACGATCGCGGCCGCGCGCCGGCCCGCGCCGCGCACCGCCTCCTCGGCCGCCCGAAGTTTCTCCGCCGTGCGCCCAACGAGCACGACGTCCGCGCCGGCCGCGGCGAAAGCGCGCCCCGCGAGGCTCCCGAGCCCGCCTCCGCCGCCGGTTACGATCGCGACTTTTCCGTCCAGGCGCAGCGAAGGAAACGCGTCCATCACCGCCCCCTCAGCCCGCCATCTGCCCGCCGTCGAGCGGCAGGGCGATGCCGGTGATCATGCGCGCCTCGTCGGAGGCGAGGAAGACGGCGGCATTGCCCGTGTCCACCGGCTCGGGCATGCGCCCGAGCGGGATGGTCGCGCGAAAGCGTTTGCGCGCCTCCTCCATGTCGTCGGCCATGCCCAGCAGGAACTTCGCCAACATCGGCGTCTCGGTGACCGTCGGACAGATCGCGTTCACGCGGATGTTCGCGGGCGCGAGCTCGAGCGCCAGCCCCTTCACCAGCCCGACGATGCCGTGCTTGGACGCCGTGTAGACGGTGTAGTTCGGGCGCGCCTTGATCCCCTGCAGCGAGGACGTGAAGAGGATCACCGCGCCGGCCGGGCGGCGCTTGCCGGCCTCGCGCAGCGCGGGGAGCGCCTCCTGCGTCATCTTGAACACGCCGATGAGGTTCACCCCGATCACGCGCTCGAGCGTGGCGTCGTCCGCGGTTTCCACCGGCCCCGCGAACGGGCCGCCCGCGTTGTTGTGCAGGATGTCGAGTGCGCCGAAGCGCGCGAGTGTCGCCGCGACGGCGGCGCGACACTGGCTGCGATCGGTGTGATCGCAGCGCACGAAGTGCCCCGCGCTCCCGAGCTCGCGCGCCAGCGCGGTGCCCTTCGCCTCGTCGATATCGGCGATCGTGACGCGGGCCCCCTCCTCGACGAAGCGCCGCACGGTCGCCGCGCCGAGACCCGACGCGCCGCCGGTCACGATCGCCACGCGATCCTTCAGCCGTGACATGGCCATCGTCCGCTCATGTCGACGCCGCAGAATCCGGCACCGCGCACGCCTTGACGGCAATGAGCGCGGTGATGCGGCCGTAAAGGTGCTGATACTGGCTTCGCATCAGCGGATCGGGGCTCGCGAGGAGCCGCTCGGCTTCGCGCTGCAGCGTTTCCAGGATCCTCATCTCGTCGTCGCCTGCGCTCATCGTCTCGCTCCGGCTATTTCTTCGCGGCGTACCCGCTCTTCCGCTCGTCGGTCCACCGCCGCGCCTTGTAGAGAAACTGCGGTAGCTCGGCGATCGGCACTTCGCGCAGCTGCATCGCCACGTTCGTCTGATTCTTGATCCCCTCGCGGAGCGCCGCGAGCAGGCGCTCCTTCGCGGCGGCCGCGATGCCGAGCGCTTCCGCCTTGAGCGCGAGCCGGATCTCGACCTCCGTGCGTCCCGCATCGTCCACAAACACCCGGCCCGTGTATTCGGCGATTTCCGGATGCGCGAAGATCACCTGGTCCACCGCGAGCGGCCACACGTTGTTGCCGCGGATCTTCAGCATGTCGTCGTAGCGGCCCACACCGCCCGCTTCGATGCAGTGCCAGGGCCGCCCGCAATCGCAGGCGTCATGCGGGAACCAGCGGGCCTTGTCCCGGGTGGAGAAGCGGAGCACCGGCGAGCCCTGGATGTCGAGGGTGGTCAGGACGATCTCGCCCTCCTCGCCCGGGCCGACCGGCACGCCGGTCTCCGGATCCACGACCTCGGTGTAGTTCAGCCACTCGAAGATGTGCATGAGGCCGCGGCGCCCGTCGGCGCGCACCGCACCCTGCTCGCACGTCGAGCAGACAAAGCCGGCGCCCTGCGTGCTGCCGTAGCCTTCGTGCACGCGGCATTGCCACGCCTCTTCGATCGCGCGCGCCCACTCCGCGGGATACCCCTCCGCGACGAGGAAGATGCCCTGCATCATCGGCAGCCGGTCCGCCGGCCGGATGCCGCGCCGGCGGAACGCCTCGGTGAGGGTGTGCATGTAGTTGGTCGAAGCGTAAATGAAGTGGAGCTCGCCCAATCGCTCGAGGAGGTCCACCTTCGCATCGGTGCCGAGCGCGCCGCCGACGTGAACTGCGGTCGCCCCCGCGATCCGGAAACCCTCGGGCGGCCCCCAGCCGCCGGTGGTGAGACCGCCGGCGGGCACGCAGTTCAGCGCCATCTGACCCGGACGCAATCCCGCCATGTACCACGGCAGATAATGGAGAAAACCCTGCATCGCGACGTCGTGCTGCGTGCGTCCATAGATTTCCTGTCCCTTGCCGGAGGTGCCGCCGGTCATGTTGACGAGCACCACTTCTTCGCGCGGCACGCCGAGGCGGCTGCCGAAGGGCGGCGCGGCCTGCTGGTCCGCGAGAAAGTCCTCCTTGGTCGAGAGCGGGATGCGCCGCAAGTCCGCGAGGCTCCGGAGGTCCGCCGGCCCGAGCTTTGCCGACTCCAGTTTGCGCCGGTAGAAGGGGTTGGCGCGCCAGGCGCGCTCGAGTTGGCGGCGCAACTTCGCGAGCAGCAGCCGATCGAGCTCGGCCCGCGTCATCCGCTCGAACGGTGCGAGCGCGGCTGATCGCGCGAAAAACGCTTCCGTCTCCTTCATCGTGTCGGGGTCCCCGCGGGCTTGAACCGCGGCAGCGTAATGCCCGGCGCGACGTCGTCGAACAGGACCTCGACGCGCATGTCGCCCCGCACGTCGGAAGGCGCGCAGCCGACGATGTTGCTCGCCATGCGCACCCCCTCGTCGAGCTCGACGAGGGCCACCACGTAAGGGACATCGCCGGCATAGACATCCTTCGGCACCGGGTGCGTCACCACGATCCAGCTGAATACCCTGGCCCGGCCCGCCGACTGGGTCCATTCCGAGCGGTGCGAGCGGCAGTGCGGACAGAACGGGCCGGGCGGATAGCGGAAGGCGCCGCACGCCGCGCACTTCTGGAGCATCAGTCGGTGCTCGCGACAGGCCGCCCAGAAGGGCGCGGAATCCGGGTCGGCCACGGGGATCGGCTTGAGATAGTCCCCCATGGGTCTAGCGCCGCAGGACCATCGCGCTGCCGCAGGTCATGGCGCCCGCGCTCGTGAACGCGATCTCCGCCCCGGGGACCTGGCGCGCGCCCGCGTTTCCGCGCAGCTGGCGCACGGCCTCGAGCACATGATTCAGGCCGTGGATATAGGCCTCCGAGAGCAGCCCGCCGTGCGTGTTGACCGGCAGCTCGCCGTCGCGCGCGATGCGCCCGCCCTGCACGAACGACCCGCCCTCGCCTTCCTGGCAGAAGCCGAAGCCCTCGAGCTGCATGATCACGCTGTAGGTGAAGCAGTCGTAGATTTCAGCCACATCGACATCGCCCGGGCCCACGCCGGCACTCTTCCAGAGGTCGCCGGAGATGTACTTGCTGTAGTTGTGCGCGTGATCCGGCCAGCGCAGCGCGTCGAAGAGGTCGTCGCCCTGGTTGGGCCCGCCGCCGTACGCGCCGCCCATGATGTGCACGGCGCGATGCGGCAGGTCGCGCGCGCGCTCGGCGCTCGTTACTAGGACCGCACAGGCCCCGTCGGACTCGAGGCAGATGTCGAGCATCCGGAACGGCTCGACGATCATGCGCGAGCGCATGTAGTCCTCCAGCGTAATCGGCTCGCGCTGCATCGCGCGCTCGTTGAGCGCCGCGTTCTGGCGGCAGGTGATGGCCACCGTCGCGAGCTGCTCGCTCGTGGTGCCGTACTTGAGCATGTGCCGTCGGCACCACATGGCCATCGCCTGTGGATAGGTGATCCAGCCGAAGGGCGCGGTGTATTGCGTGACCCCGCGCGCGGAGAGTTCCCGCCCGCCACCGAGGCGGAAGCCCGACCGGCCGTTCATCGCGCGGTAGCACAGCACGTCCTTCGCGAGACCTGCCTCGATTGCGGCGGCGGCGGCGAGCACGATCAGGTTCGCCGCATTGCCCCCGCCAGCGTAATCGACCGCGTACTGCGCCGCCGGAATGCCGAGGCCCGTGGCGACCGCGGTCGCAGGGACCGAGTCGTTGAAGTTGAAGCTGACGATCCCGTCGATGTCCTCGAGCGCAACGCCGGCGTCGTTCGCCGCCTTGAGACACGCTTCCGACGCGAGATCGAGCACGGTCCGCCCCGAGGCCTTCGTGTAGGCGGTTTCGCCGATGCCGGCGATGCAGTACTTGTCACGCAGGGTCCACATTGCGCGCTCCGCTCTAACGGCCTCCGCCGCCCTTACGGTAGGCGGGCTTGCGCTTCTCTGCAAAAGCAAGAAGCCCCTCGGTGGCGTCCGGATCGGTCGTGGCGTAGCGGTGCACGTAGTCCAGCTCGAGCGCGAGGCCCGCTTCGAGCGAGCCGCGCATGCCGGCGTTCACGAGGTGCTTCATGCCCTTCACTCCCGAGTGGCTCTTCTCGAGGAGGCTCGCCGCCACCTCACGCGCACGCTCGAGGAGCCTCGCGTCGGCCACCACCTCGCCGACGAGCCCGATGCACTCGCACTCGCGCGCGGGCAGGAGCTCCCCGGAGAGCATCAGGCGCTTGGCGCGCGGGACGCCGATTGCACGCGGGAGACGCTGCGAGCCGCCCGCCCCCGGAAGCTGCCCGAAATTGAGGTGGCCATCGCCGATCTTCGCCCCCTCGGCCGCCAGCACGAGGTCGCACGCGAGCATGAGCTCGAGTCCGCCCGCGACGCAGAAGCCGTTGACGGCCGCGATGTAGATCTTCTCGGACGCCTCGATTGCCGCAAGCAGGGCGTGGAAGTCCTGCAGGAACGTCCGGAACTCGCCGGGGGAGCGGTAGAACCGAATGTAGCCCGCGAGATCGCCGCCCGCTGAAAAAGACCGGCCTGCACCGGTGATCACCACCACCGCCACCTCGGCATCGCGCTCGAGGTCCGCCGCGGCCGCGCGCAACTCGCGCACGGTGCCCCAATCGAGCGGATTCATCTTGTCCGCTCGGTTGAGCGTGACGAAGGCCAGGCCGCCCTCGCGCTCCACTAGGATGTTCTTTTCTTGCGTCACCACGAGTATCGTGTCCCTTTCTGCGCAGTCATTCCGCCTCGGCGCCGAGTTTCGCTGCGGCCTCGCGCAGCTTGAACTTCTGGATCTTGCCCGAGGGCGTGCGCGGCATGGCCTCGACGAGCTCGAGCCGCTCGGGCCAGTAGCTCTTGGCGACCCCTTCCTTCGCGAAGAACGCGGTCATTTCCTCGAAGGTCGGCCGCTCGCCCGGCCGCGGGACCACGAACGCGCAGGCGCGCTCGCCGAGCCGCGGGTCGGGCATCGCGACCACCGCCACGTCCTGCACCTTCGGGTGGCGGTAAAGCAGGTTCTCGATCTCGATCACCGGAATATTCTCGCCGCCGCGAATGATGACGTCCTTGGTGCGGCCCGTAATGCGGACATAGCCCCCCTTGTCGATGCGCGCAAGGTCGCCGGTCTCGAACCACCCCGCGGCATCCCAGGCGTTGAGCTCCGGCTTCTTGAGGTAGCCAACGAAGGTGAAGGTGCCGCGCGCCTGCAGCCGTCCCACCGTGCCCGCGGGCGCAACCTGGTCGTTCGCGTCCACCACGCGCACCTCCATGCCGCCGATCGCTGGTCCATCGGTGCCGAAGACCTTCTCGGGGGGATCGCCTGGGCGGGCGATGGTGACCGCACCGTTCTCGGTCATGCCCCAGCAGGAGAGCACCTCGAAGCCGAGCCGCTCGGTCGCTCTCTGCACGATCACGCCCGGAATCGGCGCGCCCGCGCAGACGAACGTGCGAAGAGTCTTCACGCTTTCGCGGGTGACCGCTTCGTTGTTCGTGAGGTCGGAGAGGAACGGCGTCGAAGCCATGGTGAACGTCGCGCCCTCGGCCTGGATGAGGCGCGCCGCGTCGGGCGCCGACCAGACGTCGAGCAGTACCAGCTTCGTCCTGAGGAGGACCGGCATCATCATGCCGTAGACGAACCCGGTCTGGTGCGCGAGCGGCGAAGCCATGAAGACCACGTCGCTCGGCCCCAGCCGCACCCAGTCGATGTACTGCAGCGCCATCGCGAGCAGCGTGTTCGAGACGTGCATTACGGCCTTGGGCTCGCCGCTCGTGCCCGAGGTGTAGAGGAGCTCGGTGAGATCGTTCGGGCTCGGGCGCCGCGCCCGGAAAAGTGCCGCCGCGTCGGTCTCCTTCTCCCAGGCACGCTCGAGGAAATGGCGTTCGAACGACTGCTCGCCCGCGCCGTTCACCACGAAGGTGTGGCGCACGCTCGCGAGCTCCGGCCGGATCTCCGCGAGCATCGCCGCGTAGTCGAAATCGCGGAAACGCGCGGGCACGATCACCACGCGCGACTCTGCGAAGTTCAGCATGAAGCGCAGCTCCCGCTGCCGGAAGATCGGCATCAGCGGATTCGCGACGGCGCCGATGCGCACGCAGGCGAGATAGAGCGCCGGGTACTGCCACCAGTTCGGCAGCTGGAACGACACCACCTCGCCGGGCTGCACGCCGAGCGCCGCGAGCCCAAGCGCAATGCGCTCCACGCGGTGTGCGAGCGCCGCGTAGGTAAGCGTCGTCCGCTCGCCCGTGGCGCTGTTCGTTCCGGTGATGGCCACCTGGTCCGGCGCGGCGCTGACCGCCTCGTCCAGGTAGTCGGTCAGCAGTCGATTCGGCCACCGGCCGCTCGCCTCCTCGGCGCGCCGGCGCGCCTCGGAAAGGTAGATCTGAAACGCCATGCTCCCTCCTCCTTCGCTCGGGCCGCGGGCGCGTCTCTCGAACGCGCCCCGCCGGCGTGCGGTAGCCGCGCGCGTCAGCCGGCCATGGTGAGACCGCCGCTCACGCTGAGCACTTGGCCAGTAATGTAATCCGAGTGGCCGCTCGCGAAGAAGAGGATGGCGTCGGCCACCTCCTCGGGCTTGCCGATGCGGCGGAACGGGATCGCCTTGACGAAGGCATCGCGCAGCTTCTCCGGCACGGCGTTGTAGAGCGGCGTGTCAGTCGGGCCCGGGCACACGCAGTTGACATTCACGCCGAAGCGAGCCGTCTCGCGCGCCAGACTTTTCGTGAATGCGATCAGTCCACCCTTGGCCGCCGAATACACGGTCTCGCCCAGGCTGCCGACGCGCCCCGCGTCGCTCGCCACGTTGACGATCTTGCCGGCGCGCGCGTCGTACATCGGCTGGAGCAGTTGGCGCGTGAGCCGGATCGGTCCCATGAGGTTCAGTGCGATGACCCGATCCCAGAAGTCCGGCGGATTCTCGATGAAGGGCTGCGGGCGACCCCATCCCGCGGCATTGACCAGCACGTCGACGCACCCGCCGGCGCGCTCGAGCGCCGCTTTTGCGCAGGCGTCGATCGAGGCGCTGTCGGTCACGTCGACCTTCAGGTACTCCACCCTCAGGCGCGCGCCCTCCGCCTCGGCCACGGCGGCAGCACCTCCCGCCTCGTTCACGTCCGCACAGAAGACGCGTGCCCCGGCCCGGGCCAGCGCGAACGCGGTGGCTTTCCCGATACCCGATGCACCGCCGGTGACTAGAGCAACCTTGTCGTCGAGCCGCATGGTCCTGTCCTTCCTTCCTATGGGTGATCAGCGTCCGCCGGCGCGGGTCGTCAGCCCGGCGCCGTCAGTGAGAGGCCGCCCGCGATCCCGACCCGGGTCGCCAGCACCAGCTTGCCCTGCACGCCGCGGCTCGCCATCCGGCGCAGCGCCGCGGGGGCCTGTTCGAGCGGATACACCACCGCGACGGCCGGCTTCAGTTTGCCTTCCCGCCACAGTCCGTAGAGCGCTTCCTGCACCCGGCGAACCCAGGCCGGGTCGCGCTCGCGGTAGTCGCTCCAGTGCAGACCCGAGGCCGAGATGTTCTTGATCAAGAGGTAGTTGGCGCGGATCGTCGGGAACGCGCCCCCGACGAACCCGACCACCACGATGCGGCCCGACCAGGCCAGCGCGCGCAGGCAGGCTTCGAAGACCTCGCCCCCGATGTTCTCGACCACAACGTCGACGCCGTGCCCGCCCGTCAGCGTGCGCACTTCCTCCCGCAGCCCGCTGCGCGAGGGATCGATCACCGCGTCCGCGCCCTGCGCACGTACGAAGTCCGCCTTCGACGGCGTCCCGACCCCGGCCAGCACACGGCCACCGAGCGCCTTCGCGAGCTGCACCGCGGCGCTCCCGACGCCGCCGGAGGCGCCCGTCACCAGCACCCACTCGCCCGCGCGCAATCGACCGTGCTCGACGAGCGCGAAATGCGCCGTCAGATAAGTGAGGCCGAGGGCCGCACCCGTCGCGAAGTCCATCCCCTCGGGCAGCGGGTACACGGTGGCGGCGCGCACCACCAATTGCTCCACGTAGCCGCCGCTCTCGATCTGTGCGGCGACGCGCTGGCCGGGCGCGATCGACGTCACGCCCTCGCCCACGGCCCGCACGATGCCCGCGACCTCCTTGCCGGGGCTGAAGGGCAGCGGCGCGAGGATCTGGTACCCGCCCCGCGTGACCAGCAGGTCGGGAAAGTTGACCCCGCACGCGTGGACCTCGATCAGGACCTCCCCGGCCCCGGGCGACGGGACCGCGACCTCCATGATCGCGAGGTCCTCCGGCTCGCCGAATCGCAGCACCTGGACCGCGCGCATGGGTGCCTCAGCTCGAGACCACGGGCCGGGCCAGCGTCATTCGCGCGCGATCGCGCGGCTGATCACGAGATGCTGGATGTCGTTCGTGCCCTCGTAGATCTTGGCGCCGCGAACTGCGCGATAGATGCGCTCCACGCCATAGTCCGCGATATAGCCGTAGCCGCCGAGCGTCTGGATCGCGTCCGAGCACACCCGCTCGGCCATCTCCGAGGCGAAGAGCTTCGCCATCGATGCCTCCTTGAGGCACGGCAGCCCGGCGCTGCGAAGCGCCGCTGCGTGCAGCACGAGCTGCCGGGCCGCCTCGATGGAGGTCGCCATGTCCGCGAGTCGGAACGCCACCGCCTGGTGCTCGATGATCGGTTTCCCGAAGGTGATCCGTTCCTTCGCGTACGCCAGCGCGAGTTCCATCGCCGCACGCGCCATGCCGATGCACTGGGACGCGATGCCGATGCGCCCGCCTTCCAGGTTCGCGAGCGCGATCCGATAGCCGCCGCCCTCGGTGCCGAGCAGCGCGTCGGCCGACAGGCGCGCGTCCTCGAACACGATCTCGCAAGTGTCCGAGGCGTTCTGGCCCATCTTCTTCTCGACGCGCGCAACCTTGTAGCCTGGGTTGGAGGTTTCGACGATGAACGCGCTGATCCCGCGCTTGCCCGCGGCCGGATCCGACGCCGCGAAGACGAGCGCCACTTCGGCCGTGCTCCCGCTGGTGATGAACTGCTTGGTGCCGCTGAGCACCCAGCCCTCCGCCGTCCGCGTCGCGCGCGCGCGCAAGGCCGACGCGTCGGAGCCCCCTTGCGGTTCGGTGAGGCAGAAGGCGCTGAGCATCTCGCCGCGCGCCATCGGCCTCAGGTACTTCTCCTTCTGCCCCACGGTGCCGTACTCGAGGATGGGCATGCACCCGACGGAGTTGTGCCCGCTCATCACCGTGGAGATGGCGCCGTCCCCCGCCGCCACTTCCTCGAGCGCGAGCGCGTAGGACACGTAGTCGAGCCCGGCGCCGTCCCACTCTGGCGGAACTGTCACGCCCATGAAACCGAGCTGGCCCAGCGCCTTCACGGCCGCACGCGGGAACGTGGCGGTGCGATCCCACTCGGCCGAATGCGGCGCGAGCTCCCGGCGCGCGAACTCGCGCGCCGTGTCACGCGCCATGCGCTGTTCTTCGCTCAGGAGCACGGAGTGTTATGCACGGGCAGAACGGACGCTCGGTTGAAGGGCCCGGACGATTCTCGGGTCGACCCATCCAGCTGTCAAGGTCGCGTGAGCACAGTATCCCGGAAAGCCGCAGCGGATGACGCGGCGAAGCGCTCGGCCAAGATCGGCATGGATGGGTTCGCGTAGAATGCGCGCCGACTCGCCGTAGTTCAATGGATAGAACGAGCGCCTCCTAAGCGCTAGATTCAGGTTCGATTCCTGACGGCGGGACCACTACGCAACCGCATCCGCCTGCTGCATCGGCTGCGTGGACGCGAACGCGTCGAGCTGCATGCACGCGTCGAAGATGCGCATGATCGTCGGGTACGGCGCGAGCTCGCAGTTGTAGCGCTGCGCGTTGAACACCTGCGGGACGAGGCAGCAGTTGGCCATCGAGACCGCGTCGCCGTGGCAGTACGCGCCATGACGTCGCTCGTGCGCGAGGTAGCCCTCGAGCATCGCGAAGCCGTCTGGAGAGGATAGGAAATTTGGTTCATCCGGGTTTGGCGTGGGTCACCGGATAGAGCCGTAGTCCCCCGCAGTGGAAGAAGATGGCGGTCTTGAAGTTCTCGAAGCTGCGGAATCTGTAGGCTGCCTTCTTGATCGTCTGGATCTTGGAGTTGAGTCCTTCAGCCACGGCATTCGTGATCCGGTGGGTGAAGTAGGTCAGTACGTTGTGCAGTTTCTGTTTAATGTTCTTCGCGGTCTTGATCACCGGTTTGAGGCGCGAATGCGTCGCCCAGCGATACCAGAGCTTCCAGTGGGCAAAGGCTT
>Ga0315278_10001167_pt1 | contig 22781 bp, 17 predicted proteins | sample YL17G06_0_MG_FD_203880 | JGI IMG/M metagenome (GOLD analysis project Ga0315278, IMG submission 203880) | Sediment microbial communities from Yellowstone Lake, YNP, Wyoming, USA - YL17G06_0 | ecosystem: Environmental > Aquatic > Freshwater > Lake > Sediment | place: USA: Wyoming | collected... | reverse complement strand
GCGCACGCGCGACGACAGCGGGCTCGAACGCCTCCTACAGGCGGGCGCGACCGAGGTCGTGCCCGACACGTTCGAGACAAGCCTGATGCTTGCTTCGCACGCGATGCTGATGCTGGGTGTCCCGGTTCGGCGCGTGGTCGCGCAGATCCGCGGCGTGCGCGACCAGCGCTACCGGCTGTTGCGCGGCTTCTACCACGGTGCGAGCGACGACGCCGCCGATCTCGACGACGCCAATCAGCCTCGGCTGCACACGGTCAGCGTCGATGCGGGCGCGCACGCGGTCGGCCGTACGCTCGCCGAGTTGGCGCTCGCAGAGCTCGGCGCGGAAGTGACCGCGATCCGCCGGCGCGGCATCCGCGCGGACGACCCCGGGCCGGAGACCCGTTTCGAGGCGGGCGATGTCGTAGTGCTGCTCGGGCGCCCCGACGCGCTCGAGGCGGCCGAGGCCCGGTTGCTGCAGGGGTAGGGGTAGGACCGGACGAGGTGCCGCTCAGTCGAGCCGGCGGCAGAGGATATACATGTCGGCGTCGCCGGTCGCGTAACTCGCGATCATCGTGTCGGCGGTTGCGATCGGCTCGTTGTCGGTGGTCTGCTTCGCGGCGCGCACCAAGCCGCGGCGCGGGTTCCCGTCGTCGAGCTGGCTTTCGACGCCGATGGCGACCTCTCCCGGCAGGTTCGCGGTACAGACGGAGAGCCGAGGGAACCCCAGCGCGCCCCACTCGACACCGACGACGCCCGAGTAGGCGTTCAGCGGCTGAGCCACCGGAGTGAACGCCGGCGGTGGCGCAGTCACGAGCTCCGACAGCCGCAGCTGCCACCAGAAGTTCAGCGATTCGCCGTCGGCTGCGTCCACCGCAAGCGTGGCGATCGGGTTGCCGCCGGGGGGCGGGGCCTGGTACGAACCGCTGATGCGGCCGTCGCCCGTGCCGTCCTTCGATCGCCCCACCCAGCGGGTGCTGGCGCGCGCATCGTCGCCCGGCAGCGTGGCGTAGCGATCCTGGTAGGTGAGAACCGCCACCTTCAACTGCTCGAATTCGTTCGCGACGAACTTGATGCGCGATTGGACCAGGATGCCGTTGCCGAGCAGCAGGGTGCCAAGCAGCAGCCCGATCAGCACGAGCACGACCGCGAGCTCCACGAGCGTGAAGCCGCTTTCTTGGAGAAGGTGCCGGCGGACCTCTCGTGGTCCGCGGGCACCGCCGGATATGCCAGCCATCATGGTTCGATCAACGACCTGCGAAACGACTTGCGCCGATGCCACACGATGCCCCGTCGCCGCTGCGGAGGCGAGGAAATACTCCCGCAAGTTCCGGGCGCTCCAGCACGCAATTCGTGAAACTTTGTCATGCGCGTCGAGCGGGCCAAGCGGGCCGCTGACGCGCCTGAATGCCGCTCGTAGCCTCAGCACGGACGGCAGACCGGCGCGGACCCTCGCCGGTCTGTAATGGGGACGGTGGAAAAGCAGAAGCCCGCCGCGAGGGCGGGCTTCCAAGGGAGCTTCCGACGTTCGCGTCTACGTCGTTCTCAGACGCCGCGGCACAGGAGGTATTGATTGGAGCCGGTCTCCACGTAGTTCGCTCCCGACAGGACCCCCAGCGGGGTGGTCGATCCGCCAAAGATCGCGCGGAGCGATCCGGTATTCGCGTTCTGGTCGTCCATCTGCGTGTCGACGGCGATCGCCACCTTGTCGGGGATGCCCGACGAGCAGATGATCAGGCCGCTCAGGCTGAGCGTATTCGCGCCCAGGCCGGTCGCAGCGCCGATCAAGCTTCCGAACGCGTTCGTCGGTTGGTTGGACGCTTGCGAAGCGGGGGCGGTCGGGCCCGCGATAAACCCCGCGGATCGCAGGTTCCACCAGAAGAGCCGCGTCTCGGGCTCCACGCCGGCTGTCGCATCGTTCCAGACGCCGTCGAGGATGCCGTTTCCGGGGGACGAGGGGACTCCGGCAGCACCGAGGGTCCAACGAGCATTCGCGCCGGCGTCGTCGCCCGGGATCGCGCGGTAGCGGTCCTGGTATGAGAAGTACGCGGCGGTGATGCCGTTGAAGTCGTTGATGACGTTCTTGATCCGGGCCTGGGTGATCATCTCCTGACCCTTGAGGATGCCGCCCAGCAGAAGACCGATGATCACCAGCACGATCGCGATCTCGACCAGGGTGAAGCCCGACTGCCTGTGCTTGCTTTGCATTGTTCGCTCCTTGCGGTGACGCCCCGGCAAAACCCGAGGCCGCGCAGCCCGAACAGGAGCAACTTCGATGCCAGCCCTGTCCCCTTGAATGTGAAAGAAATCACGCCCTTTCTGGCGGGCGGAATGTCGGGAAGCTGGCGGAATTGACGTGGGTCCGACAGGACTAGGGTTTCCGCGGGCGTTCGGCCTCGATGCGTTCTTCCAGGAGTTTCAAGCGCCGCTGGAGCAACTGGAGATCGCGCTCGTCCCGGACCTGTCCGCTGGCGATCAGGCCGCCGATCAGGATCTTGGCGGCCTCGAGCTCGTTCATGTCCTCGAGGATGAACGGCTCCATCTGCTTCACCCAGAGCGGCGCGTCGGGGGTGGTGGTGTACTTCTGCAGGGCGACCGCGTACTGACGGGCCAGGGCAGGATCCTTGAGCTCGTGCTTCGCAATGACGGTCGCATGCGCGAGCCACGGCCAGCGCCGGTTCGGGTCCTCGAGGTACGCCCGGTAGACGAAGTCCAGCATCTGCCGCTTCTTCGCCGGATCGGGAACCTCGGCGTAGAGCCGGCTTGCGGACATCAGGGGGTACTGCCCGGTGGAATCGAGCGCGACGATCCGCGCGAGCCAGGTCTCGAGCCGGTCGTAGTCCAGATCCCGGTAGGGCACCCGTGTGCCGGCCTGATAGTCGAATGCTTGCAGGTACAACATGAGGAGTTTTGCCAGGGGAACCGGCTCGCCAAACGACGCGAGGCGCAACATCTGGACGCTGGGCGGCAACCCCAGATCCCCGGCCGCCGCGTGAGGCGTCGGCCGGGACGCCCCGACCCAGAGCTGGAGACCGAGTGCCCCGCCGAGCAGGGCAAGCACCCAGCGTGGAACCTGGCTGACCGGGCGCTCATGCATCGCTAGAAGTTCTGCCGATGGAGGTCGAACTGGGCCGCAGCCATGAGGAGGAGGGTGTACAGGGCCGCCTGTCCCACGACGCTGGCGAGGGTCCATGCGGCCGGCGCCGCGGCGATGAGCCAGTCCGAGCGGGTCATCAGGTCGAAACGGGGCAGGATCAGGGCGATCGCCTGGATGATCCCGTCGGCCGCACGGTCGGTCCACCGGGCGGAGGACTCCGACCCGGCCGCCATGACCTGGATCGCCGCGATCGAGCGGCCCAGCACATAGAACCCGAGGACAGTGGCGAGGGCCGGCACGATGTGCGTAATGGTGATCACGCAGAAGAGGCTCATGGCGGCGAGGATGATCAGCTCGCACGCGAGTGACAAAGTCCACGCCGCAAGCCGATCCAGCGGGGCAAAGGGCAGGAGCGGAAGGCTGACGATCAGGGCCAGACCCACTGCGGCTGTCGAGAAGCCGACGAACTTGCCGGCAAGATAGACGCCACGGGGCCAGGGCTGGGCGAGCATGAGCTCGAAGACCTTGTCGTTGAACTCGCGCACCATGCTCATCGCGACGAACGCTGTGGTCAGGAACGCGGCGGATGCGCGCAGGATTGCCGCCAGCACAGTGCCCTGGATCTGCGGCGCCTCGATGATCGCGACTTGCTGGATGAACCCGGCGAGGCCGAGGCAGAGGAGAACGAGCACGCCTACGAGCCAGAGCATGCGGCTGCGGGCCGCTTCAAGGAGCGTTGCGCGGGCGATCGGTCCGATGACGCGTATCATGCTCGACCAGTTTGCGGCAATGTCGACGGCATGGAAGCTGCCGAGGCGAGAAGACTAGGGTAAGACTAAGGTAAGACTAAGGTTCGAGGGAGCCGAATGCAAGGCGACGCGATCGCCCCGATGAGTGAAGACGATTTTCAGGCGTCCGCGCAGGTGTCCGGCCGCAAGGCGCGGTTGCTGGTGCTGGCGATGCTGATCTGCCTTCACATCGCGGTGATCCGCGGCGTCGAGGACATCTGGGCCCGTGGGCTCATGATGGCCCACCTCGGCCTCTTCATGATCTGGCAGCCGTTCATGCAGGGCGGCCAGAAGCTCAAGGCGAGCGAGCTCTTACTCATCGTGCTGATCGCGGTCGGGATCCTCGCGTTCCTGAACTGGTGGATGCTCGGGATGTGGGTGGCGCTGCTTTCCGGGATCGTCGGCGGCAAGGTGTTCCTGTTCCAGGCACGCTGGCTGCGGCTCTTCTATCTCACGGTCTTCACCTACCTCGTGATGCTGCTGCTGCTCTGGGTCGTGCCGAACGGCTTCCCGAACACGGTCCTCGAGCGCGAAATCGCGCTGCTCGTGCAGTACGGCCTGCCCGCCCTCTTTGTGGTCATGGCGCTCATGCCGGTGGAGTCGGACACCGCCGAGCCGCAGGTGATCGATTTCTTCTACGCGAGCATGATCTTCCTGCTGCTCGTCGCCCTGGTTCTCGGCAGTTTCGCGTTCATGACCGTCGGGAAGAAGACCTACGTGTTCGCGCTCACCTTCAGCCTCATGGCGATCGCGACTTTCCTCCTGTTCCTCAGCCTCGTGTGGAACCCGCGCGCGGGGTTCTCCGGGCTGCAGATGGTCTTCTCGCGTTATCTGCTCTCGATCGGGCTGCCGTTCGAGCAGTGGCTCCACTTCCTCGCGGACCTGTCGCGCGCGGAGACGCGGCCGGAGCGGTTCCTCAAGGAGGCGTGCGCCGGGCTCGGGAAGCTGCCCTGGGTGACGGGCGGCAGCTGGAGCGCCGGTGGCGAGTCCGGCGAGTTCGGCGCACCGTCCAGGCACACCGTCGACTACGCGGGGCGCGAGATCAACATCCGCTTGTACAGCCGCCAGCGGCCGAGTCCGTCGCTGGCCTGGCACATCAATCTCCTCGGCCAGCTCGTCGGGGAGTTCTACGTCGCCAAGCGGCGCGAGCTGAAGCTGAAGCAACAGACCTATGTGCAGGCGCTTCACGAGACCGGAGCGCGCATGACCCACGACGTGAAGAACCTGCTCCAGTCGCTCAACGTGTTGTGCTCGGCCGCCGAGCGCGATCCGGGCGGCGATCCGGCCGCTCTCCAGGCGATGATGCGGCGCCACCTCCCCACCGTGCTGCAACGGCTGCAGCAGACGCTCGACAAGCTGCAACGGCCGCAGACTGACACCGGGCGCTTTGTGCAGGCCGACGCATGGTGGGAGTCGATGCAGAAGACCTGTCAGCTGCGCGCCGTGGAGTTCGGCGCGGCGCGCTTTGCCGGGGGCGTCCTGCTCCCGAAGGACCTGTTTGACACGACCGCCGAGAATTTGCTGCAGAACGCTCTGGAGAAGCGCAAGCTTGACCCCGAGGTACGGGTCGGCATCGCGCTGGAACTGGGCGAGGACGTCGTCCTCAGGGTGACGGACACCGGGCGCCCGGTGGCGAAGAACGTGCAGGAGGGCCTGCTCAAGGGGCCGGTGCCCTCCGATACAGGCTACGGGATCGGCCTCTACCAGGTCGCGCGCCAGGCCGACATGCTCGGATTCACGCTCCGGCTCGCGAGGAACGAGCCCGGCGAGGTCGTGTTCGAGCTGCGCGGGGCACTGCGCAGACCCGAGCTGCGCGCGGCGCCGTTGCAGGCGGCCGACGCTCTGACGGCCGCTACGCCGCGCGAGCGCGCAGCGCCCTGAGCCCCCTCGGGGCTACGCCGCGGCTTCGTGGACGGCGGTGGCCTTGCGCCCGCGGAGCGTGTAGACGGTCGTGTCGCCCTTGCCCTTGAGGTAGAGCGTCTTGGGCGGGTCGAACTCGAACCGGTTGCGCAGCCGGCGATAGGTCGTGACGTCGACCTGGACCATGCCCGGAACGCTCTCGGCGGTGATGCGGCTCGCGAGGTTGACCGTGTCGCCCCACAGGTCGTAGATGAATTTCTTCTTGCCGACGACCCCAGCGACCACCGGCCCGGTGCCGATTCCCATCCGGATTTCCAGGCGATGGTCGTTCACCGACAGGTCGCTCGCGAGCAGATCGCGCATATCGAGCGCCATCTGGGCGATCGCCTCGGAGTAGTTCACGGAGGACTCGTCGTTCAGCCCTCCCGCGACCATGTACGCGTCGCCGATCGTCTTGATCTTCTCCAGGCCGTGCCGCTCGGCGAGCGAATCGAACGACGAGAATACCTTGTTGAGCATGGCGAAGATCTGATTCGGCGACATGCCCTCGGCGAGCGTGGTGAAGTTGACGATGTCCGCGAACATCACGGTCACGTCCGCGAAGCCGTCGGCAATCGTGCCGTCCTCCATCTTCAGCCGCGCTGCGACCGCGCCGGGGAGGATGTTGAGCAGCAGTCGCTCGGAGCGTTCCTGCTCGGATTGGAGCAGCCGGTGCGCCTCCTCCAGGCGGGCCTTCGACCTGTCCCGCTGCACCGCGGCATAGCGCAGCAGGAAGTAGACGACACTCGAGATCGCGATGAAGTTGAGCGCGAAGAAGACGACGATCGTCTTCGGCGGGACTGGCGGAGGCTTTGCGCCTTCGGCGAAGAGGTAATAGTCGGCGCCTGCTGCGGCCACGATCAGGACGATGTAGGCGACGAACCAGGGGATCGAGTCGCGCGGGCTGTACACTAGGACCGCCACGACCGGCGCGAGCAGTCCCCACAGGACGAAGCCGCTCGCGGTGATGAAGTCGCCGAGCTGCCACTGCAGCACGAACGGGAAGAAGAGATACAGGCTGAGCTGCAGCACGCGGAAGAGATCGAAGTTCCGGGTGACCAGATAGACGAGCAGGGTCCCGAGCGACACCAGCTGGTAGCCGAACGGCACCGATGCGGGCAGGTTGAGCCCCATCAGCCCGTACAGGGCGAGCCACAGGACCGGGGTCGCGACGGTCAGCCCCATCGCGAACATCAGCAGCGACTTCTTGAGCCTGACGTCGTCGGCGTCGTCCGGCTCGATGCCCGCCGTCCGCAGGCGCCTTCCAAGTTCGGCGAAATAGCTCATCGAAGGCTGTGTTGTGGGCGCGGTGTCGCGGCAAGGAACGCGGCAAGGAACGCGGCAAGGAAAAGAGCAATCTCCGTTCCAGCGCGACCGAGGGGCATTCTACGATGAGTCGCCGGCGCCCGGCGGCTTACGCGACCGGGCATGCGTCACACCGCGCGGTGCCGCCGAGGAAGTGCGCCGCCGGAGCAGGAAAAACGCCTCAGATCGCGCCCGCGGAGATCAGGCGGTGGTAGAGGATGTTCGGGGAGATCCAGCTGACCAGATCGTCGAATTCGCCTCCCACGGCCCCGGTCGGGCGCGGTTCATGCGCAACGAACTTGTTGTCGGCGACGGTGACGTTCTCCTGCTCGTCCACGCCCGGCGCGCCGAGGCTCGCAAAGTTGCGGCCGGTGGAGAACACGACCACCGGCGCAGGGAAGACCAGGGTGCCGGCGCAGTTCGCGACGTCGCAGACGCGGAGCTCCGGCAGCGGGGAAGCGAGGCTAGGGATACTGACCTGCGCGAGCGCGTTCGTGGTCGTGAAGAGGTAACACCGCCGCGGATTGAGGATCGGGTTCGGCGGGCAGTTCGCCGCGTCGAACCCGGGTGGTGAATCGACGACGTACTGGGACACGGCATAGCGGATTCGGTTGCCCCACGCGTCCAGCAGATAGCCTTGCGGGTCGGTCGGCCCGATGCCGAGCGTGGCCGCAGGGAGGAATCCGTTATAGGGGTTGGCGCACGTACCGCCGCCCGCGGGGGATTCGACGCCCGCACCCGCGCCCGGGACCGCGGGCACCGCCGGGCATGGAAAACGGCCGTTGCGGAGGAAGAAGCCGATCAACGCCTCGCGCGCTTGATTAAGCTGCTGCTGCGTCTGCTCGACCTCACGCGCGCTGGTCATTGCGCCCATGGTCAGCACCACGCCACCCAGGATGAGCGCCAGGATCACTACGACTATCGCTAGCTCGGTGAGCGTGAATCCGCTCGCCGCCCGCGCGCGAAATCCTCGGCGTTGGTTCACGGCGCGACCACCACGACCTTGTCGTTGAAGGTCGCCGACCGACGCTGTCGGACAAACGTGCCGACTGCGGCTGGCGCCACAGCAGCTTCGTCGTTGTCGCCCTCGAAGTAGTTGGCGAGCGTCGCATTCGGACGGGTCACGCCGTTGAGCGCCTGGCCGGCAAGGACGAGAACAGCCTGCTTGTCATTGTTGGTGCCGACAAGATTGGTCACCGTGAAACAGTCCAGTCCCGCCGTGCACGTCCCTGCACCGCCTGGAAGGCGCTGGGGCACCACGGCGTAGTACGTGTTCCGATACCAGTCGTTGTTGAAGAACCAGGACGTGTCGACACCGGTCATCTGTTGGTAACCCGCAGGCAGGTAGTACACGGGGATCGTGATCGTCACCGTGTAGGGTCCGCCGGGCGCTTGCGGCGGCAGGTTGCCGCTGTACGTAAGCGCGACGTTTCCGGTGCCGGGATCTACTGCGGTGGCGCCGTTGCCCCACGCCGTGCCGGAGTAGGCGGGGGAAGTGCCGTGCTTGACGTCGGCAACCACCAAGGCGAGCGCCGCTTTCTGCAGTACCGGCATCGAGATGGTGACGCTTGGCCGTGGGTCTCCAGCAGGGGGCTCCGTGTACGTGATCGTGCACTTGACGGCCCCGAACCGCGCCGTGTCTGGCTCCCCGGCAGGAGCGGCTGCGCATGGGGAAGGGGTGACGAGTGGGAAGCTCGGTGGAGCAGTCGTCTCGGTCACGGCCGCGGGCGCGACGGCCCAGCTGAAGCAGGTCGCCGTGTCCTGACTGACCGGCAAGAGACCGCCCGCCTGCCCCGGCATGCCGCAGAAGCTCGCCATGGCCGGCGCGCCACCCGGCAAGCCCGGATCCGGGTTCGCGAACGGGACTGCAAACGGGAAGGACGCGGGAGCGCCCAGCGCAACCCAGCGGTCGCGATAGAAGCGGAGCATCGGCGCCACTTCCGTCTCGAGTCGTTTCGCGACCATGTTCTCGACCACCGGGAAGAGATCGATTGCGCGGACCACGAGCAGCTTGTCGTTAAAGGGACCGCCGGCGCAATCGGCCGCCACGCAAGTCGTCAGCGCCGCGAAGATGTCGTTCGCCGCGTCGCCGTTCTCGCCTTCGAGGTAGTTCGCGGCGATGTTCGTCCCTCCAGCACTGCGATTCTGGCCGCCGAGCGCGGTGCCGGGCGCGAAAATGATCGCGATCACTTCATTCTGGGGCGCCAGACCGGTGACCGTAAGCGCGCCGCGGAGATCACTGTTCACTCGATACCCGTTCGGGCAGACCGCAAGCTCGGTACCGATCGGCCGCTCGAGGAAGCAGCGCGATACGGCATACCAGAGTCGCTCTCCGGTGGCGTCACGGAGGTCGGGAAGTTGCAGCGTTTTCCACGGCAGACGCCCGATTCGGGTCGACGCGGTCCCGCAGGCCGCGCCCTCGGAGTCTCCGTCGTTGTCCAGGTCGGGGCAGGGTAGATGACCCGGGCCCGTCGGCCGCAGCGCCGCCCACGCAACCAGCGCCTCGCGCGCCTGCCGGAGCACAGCCTGATCGTGGTCGTCATGCTTCGTTTGCGCGGTCGCCTGGCTCAATCCCTTGGTAAGCCCGAACAGCGAGCCCAGCACGAGAATGACAAGCGCGATCAACACACCGTAGCCGCATTGCCGCGTTCGCAATGCGTATCCGGCCGTGCGCCGCACGCGAAGTGCCGCGGTTGGGGTTGTTCGCATCGGATTCTCTCGGAGGCTAGCGCGCCGCGGGGTTGACCTTGATCTCGCCACCCTGGAGCGTGTCGCGGACCTCGCCCTTGCTCCGCTCGAGCGTCTGGCCGACCTTCACTCCGACCGCGGTATCGCCGCTCTCGACGCCCACCCGATCCGGGGTGCGGCCCCGATACGTGTCGTACAGAGGTACGCCGTTGATCCAGGTCGTGGTCTTGCCGCTGGAGCGAGTGACATGTCCGTTCACGGTCACCAGGTTCTCGACGACGACCTCGCTCTCGGTCACGTTCAGGGTCCGAAGCCGATCCAGGTCCTGCCGCTGCTGCGGGGTGAAGAAGATCCGCCCGAGGTTTTGCGCGGAGGCGTTCGGGATGACCCCAAGCGGTATGGCCTCGAGCGGTATCGCTCCGAGCAGCGCACTGGCGAGCGTGAGGCTCAACGCAGCCCGCCGCGCTCGCCGCAGGGTGATGAGGTCAGGCAGCATGGTCCTCGGCTCCATCACGTTGCTTTCGCCTTGCGATCACGGATCGTCACGAGGTCAATCGTGCAGTCCGCGCGCAGGCGCGGGCCCACGCCCCGGTCCGTCGGCGCACGGTCGAGCCGCGACACGGTGCACGACCTCACGACCACGTGCGAACTCAGCGCGCCGCGCAGATCCTCGATGAAACGGAACAGGTCCTCCTCGTGCAGCAGCGCGAGGTCGATTTTCATCTGGCTCACGAGGAGATCGACGTCCCCCGCAGGCGCGAGTCCCGGGTAGTCGGCCGGCCGCTGCGGATCGATCGAGTACTTCAGGTCGAAGAGCTTGCGCGCGCTCTTGATCTGCGCGATCCGCTCGACCCAGTCGGCCCGCCGTTCGTCGCCGATCAGTCCGCGGCTGCGCAGCTTCTGGTAGTCCACGAGCTTCTCGCGGATCTCGCGCTCCTCGTCGGTCGCGCGCGCGAGCCTGTTCTGCGCGGCCTCACGGTCGGCCGCGGCCTTCGTCTGCTCGGCGCGACCCTGCTGGACCATCTGCTGCGAAAGGACGATCGCGATCCCGCCGACCGCGACGAGGAGGGCCGCGGCGACCGCAGGGGCGACCAGGCGCTTTCCGGCGTTGGGCGGCAGCTTCATGAGCCGGTCTTTTTCGCCACGGTCAGCGTGAATCGCGGCGCGGCGGCGCCGGTCTCGGTCCCGATATCGCCGCTGAGGCGCTCCTTCGACCCGAGCTCGAACGGCATCTTCGTTTGTATGACCTCCACACCGGGTCGCTTGCCGAGGCGTTCGATGAACTCGTTGACGAGCGCAGTGATCGCCTTGTAGTCAGACGCCTTGATGGCGGTCACTTTGCCTTCGATCTGGATCACCTCGAAGAGCGGCCCCGCCGCCGCCTTACCCGGCGCCGCAGGGGACGGCGCTACCGGACTCAAGCCCTGAGGACGATCCGCCTTGGCGGCACGCGGGTTGGCGGTGAGCTCCCACTGGAGCTTGTCGACCTCGATTCGCGGGGAGGCATCCAGCGCGGCCGAGACGTCGCCGACCAGCCTCTCGGGCCGCGCGGTCTGCTTCGTGAGAGCGGCGTAATTCTGCATCGTCACGCGCAGGTTGTCCGGCGTGGTCGGGAGCTGCGGGAAGCCAGCCTCGACTTTGGCGTAGCTCTCGGTCGCCAGACGCGCACGCTGCCGATCGAGCCCGATCTGGTCCTGCAGGCCGAAGTACTGCGTCAGCAGCACGCCGGCCCAGAGCAGCCCCGCCGCGCCAACCGCGGCACCGGCGGCGACGAGACCCTTGCGGGCCTGGCCTAGGCGGAAGAACTGCCGGAGGTTTTCCCCTGCGTATTGCTGGGTGGGGGGGCGCTGGGCAAGGAGGTGCAGCATTAGCACTTCCGCGCCGGCGTCGGTCGGATACGCCTTCAGGCCGATCGTGGCCGCCGCTTCGCCGAGCTCGATGACGTTCACCCGGACCTGGGGCATGTGCGGCACGGCGGCCTGGACCCGGGCCTTCTGCCCCGCAGGCGCGATCAGCAGCGCATCGATCGAGCCCCCTTCACGCGCCACGACGCGGGTAGCCGTCAGATACTGGTGCACCCGTATGGTCTCGCGATCGAACGCCTCGGCGACCCGGTTTGGATCTGCGGCGTCATTCGCGTCGAGCGGCCCTAGCCGACTGAAACGGATCTTCCCGTGCTCGACGTAGCTTTGACGGAGCCCGGCCGACTGTAGCGTGACCAGAAGCAGTGGTGCATTCTTCGCCCCGAGCTTCGCTGCGATCTGCGGCGCCAGCAACGCGGCCGAGAAGACGCCCGCGACCGGGGTCTCGGCCTCTCGCAGCGCTTCGAGCCACGGCTGGAACTGCGCGTTGTTGGTGAAGGCGCTGAACAGTACCCGCTCGTCGCGCCTCTGCGTGCGCTCGAAGCCGAGCGACATCGCGAGCGAGAGGCTGGTGTCGCGGTAGCGCTGGGCGAGCTTCCGGCCCAGCAGTGCAGCGCGATCCCGGCCGCGCACGAAGGGGATGCTTTCGTGGTGGAAATCCTCTTCGACGATGTCGACGAGCACGAAGAACAAGCTGCGCGGCAGGCCGCGCAGATGACCGGCGAAGGCTTCCGCACCTTCCTCGTTGTTGGCGAACGACGACTCGAGCGCCAGCTTGTGGTGCGCCGAGCGGTACACGACCACCCGGTTCGCATTGAAATAAAGGAGGTGCTTTTCGGACATGGGTCGCTCAGAACTTGACCTTGGTGATCGTGTCGTAGATCGGTCCCAGCACGGAGAGCATGACCCAGCCCAGGAGCAAGCCCATTACCACCGTCATCGCCGGCTCGATCAGGACCTGGATCCGCCCGATCTCCTCCTTCACCTCGCGGTTGTAGAAGTAGCTCACGTTGAGGAGTGCAGTGTCCAGCGCACCGGTGCTCTCCCCGACGCGCAGCATACGCACGACGAGCGGCGGGAAGAGGGCCACCTCCTGGAACGCAGCAGTGACCGTCTTGCCCTCCGCGATCTGCTGGCCGGCCGTCTCGAGACCTTCCCGGATGACCGCATTGCCAGCCGTCTCCTCGGCATTGCGGATGGCTTCGAGGATCGTGATGCCCGAGGAGTACATGAGGGCGAAGATGCTCGCGAACCGGGACAGGATGATCTTGCGCAGGATCGGCCCCAGCAGCGGCAGCCGCAGCTTGATCCCGTCGATACGATAGCGCACCGCAGGATTGGTTCGGGCGGCGTACCGGAGGACGAAGTACGCGATCACCGGCAGGCCGAGGATCGCCCACCAGAAATAGACGAACAGGTCGGAGACGAAGATGAGGAGGCGAGTGTGCATCGGCAGCGTTCCCCCCATGTTCTTTATCAGCGAGACCATCTGGGGCACGAGATAGATCATCAGGAAAATCGTGACGGCGATCACGACTGTCCCGACGAAGGCCGGATACATCACCAGCTTTTTCGCCTGCGCAGCGAGCTCGTCTTCCCACTTCAGGTTCTCGGTGATGCTCTTGAGCACCTCCGGCAACCGGCCCGTGTCCTCACCCGCCTTGATGAGGCTCCGGAACACGGGGCTGAACACCTCCGGGTACGACGTCAGAGCACCCGAGAGGTTTTGTCCGCCCTGGATGCTTTCGATCAAGCCGGAGATGACTTCGCGGAAGCGCGGGTTTTCGACGCTGTCGCGCAGGTCCGTGAGTCCTTCGATGAGAGGCACCCCGGCGTTGGTGAGTTGCTCGAGATGGAAGCAGAAGTTGATCAGGTCCGGGCGCTTGATGGCACGCCCGAGTCCCCCGGCGCGCTTGGTCGGCCCGCCCACTATCAGGTCGAGCCCCATTCGCTTCAGCCGCAGCTCGAGGTCGACGATGTTCAATGCGTCGATCTGGCCCAGGGCGGCCTTGCCGTTCGCGTCGATCGCCTTGTAGTTGAAGGTTGCCATCCGGCCTTCTGGTAAGGGCCAATGCGGAAGGATAACGCTTTGGCGTGGCACGGAAAACTCACCGTTCTAGGCGCGCCGTGACGGGGGTCACGCGCGCCGGGATTCGGCGGTCAAATTCGCGCGGTCAAATTCGCGCGGTTACATTCGATCAGTCAGGTCGACGACGCGCATCAGCTCGTCGACCGAGGTGGAGCCGTCCAGGACGCGCCGCGCCCCGTCGTCGGCGAGGGGCCGGAAGCCCCTGGCCAGGGCGGCCTTGAGCATCTCGCGTGCCGTGGCGCGGTGCGCCATGAGCTCGTCGATCTCGCCGTCGACCTTGAGGAGTTCCATGATTGCGAGCCGGCCGCGATAGCCCTGGTAGTCGCAGTGGTCGCAGCCGACCGCGCGGTAGAGCGTGGGCGCCTTGGCGTCGGACTTGGTGCCGAGCATGCGGGCCTCCGCAGCGTTCGCCGTGTAGGGTTGGCGGCAGTGCTTGCAGAGCTTGCGGACGAGCCGCTGGGCCACGATGCCGATGATGTTGCCCGCCATGATGTCGGGCGAGAGCCCGATGTCCACGAGCCGCGGGATCGCGCCGATCGACGAATTCGAGTGCAGCGTCGAGTAGACCTGGTGGCCGGTCATCGCCGCCCGGAACGCCATCGCCGCGGTATCTTCGTCGCGGACCTCGCCGACCAGGATGACGTCCGGGTCCTGGCGCATCAGGGAGCGGATGCCGTTCGCGAAATCGAGCTTGGCGGCCTCGTTGACCGAGGTCTGGCGGATCAGGGTCATCGGATACTCGACCGGATCCTCCAGCGTCATGATGTTGATGCCGTCGTGGTTGATGTGGTTGAGGATCGAGTAGAGCGTCGTCGTCTTACCGCTCCCCGTCGGCCCCGTGACCAGGATGATCCCCTCGGGTCGCGCGATCATCTTCTTCAGCATCGCCAACTGCTCGGGCTGCAGCCCGAGCTGGTCGAGCGGCACGATGCCCTTCTGGCGATCGAGAATCCGCAGGACGATGTTTTCGCCGTGGGTCGTGACTTGCGAGGCGACGCGGAAGTCGACCTGCCGGCCGGTGAGCGAAAGCGAGATACGACCGTCCTGCGGGGCGCGCGTCTCGGCGATGTTCATCTTCGCCATGACCTTGATGCGCACCGCCATCGCTGGCCAGTAGGTCTTGTGCAGGCTGCGGATCTGGCGTAGCACCCCGTCGATCCGGTAGCGGATGCGCAGGAAGTTCTGCTCCGGCTCGAAGTGGATGTCGGAGGCGGCGCGCTCCACCGCATCCGCGAGCAGCGCCGCGATCAGCCGTACGACCGGCTGCGAGTATTCGTCGCCCGAAGCCTGCAGGCTCTGATAATCGATCTCGCCGGTCTCGATCTCGTGGAGGATCCCGTCGATCGAGAGCTCGTGACCATAGAACTGCTCGATCGCCCGCGCGATCTCGCTCTCGCCCGCGAGGCGCAACTCGATCTCGTACTCGCCGCGCAGCTGTGCCCGAACCTGGTCGAGCGCGACGATGTTGTTGGTGTCCGAGATCGCGAGGATGAGGCGCTTGCGCTCCTTGTCGAGCGCGACCGGGAACAGGTTGTGGCGCTTGGCGAACTCGCGGGGGACCATCCGGATGGAGGTCGGGTCGACGACGATCTGGCCGAGATCGACCGGCTGCAGCCCGAGCTTCTCGGACAGCGCGTCGCGCAGTGTCGCCTCGGAGACGAAGCCGAGCTGCACCAACAGCTTTCCGACCGGCTGCCGGCTCTTCAGCTGTTCGAGCAGCGCAATTCGCAGCTGATCCTCGGTCAGAATCCCCTGGGAAATCAGGATCTGCCCGATATGCCGCTTCGCCTGCGGAGATGCGGGGGAGTTCATTGCGGATTCAACGCTGCGGGTCAGCTCAACGAGGTGGAGGCCCGTAGATCGGCGCTACGAGATAAGGCGCGCTTAGAGACGCGCCGCACCCCCTCCTTGCCCGCCTGCACCTGCCGCATGTTTCCCCTTCGGATTAACGAGGGGCTCGGCCTCTCGTGGCGGTCCGCGCGACCGGGGCCGGAGCGCCCCGGTCAGCGCTGGAGGTCGCGGACGCGCGCTTGTACTTGAGCGATATTGAACCCGACCGGGCGACTTCCGGCAAGCGCGAGCGCGCGCTGATAGTACTCGAGCGCGAGCCGAGGCTGCCGCAGATTATCGAGGCTCACCGCCACGTTGTAGGCGTAGTCCGCGTTTTCCGGATCCCCGCTGAACGCGACGAAGAACGCCTGCTGCGCCTCTGCCCAGCGCCGCTGTGACGCGTATTGATTGCCGAGCGTGAAGCTCAAGGCAGTGGAATCGGGTTGCTGCGAGATCAGCGTCTTCAGACGGCTTTCCGACTGCTGCGCGTCGCCGCTGCCGCGCAATCCGATCAGCGCCGCCTGCGCGTATGCATCACGCGGGTCGAGCTCGAGCACCTTCAGGTAGCGCGCTTCCGCTCTCTCGAAGTGCTGGTTGCGGGTGTCGATCGCCGCCAGGCCGAGCAGCGCGTCACGATCGAGCGGGTTCGCTCGCAGCGCGCGGCTGTATTCCTCATTGGCCCGCGCGAGGTCGCCGGCCTGGAGGGCTTCCCAGCCGCGCTCTACGCTCGGGTCGACACGTGGGCCGCTCGCGGTGACCCGCACCGGCGCGCGCGCGGTCGCCGGGCTCTGCGCGCTAGGTTCCGTCGCGCCGGCGGCCGCGGTAGAAGTCGGGGGGCGGGACGCCTGCGTTCTCGCCCCCTGTTGTTGCCGGGGTGAGCCGGCCCCAGCGCTTGGTTGAGGCGGCGCGGGGACTGCCGCCGGCTGCGCCGGCGTCTGGACTGACTGCAAGGGCGGCTCGACCGCCTGGCTCCCGGCGGCGGGTGCGGAGGTGGCTGGCCCGGGGGCTGACGTAATTGATGCCCCCGGCTGGCCCGGAACGGCGGCCACCGTCGTCGTCGGCGCTTTCGCAGCCGCGGGCGGGGAGTAGAACGAGGGCCGCGGGGCGAAAACTTGATAAGCGAAGTACCCGGCGATGCCCAACACGGCGACGCCGAGCACACCGACCATTAGAAAGAAGGGGCGGCGCGGCTCGTAGTCTCCGGCCTTCGACTCGAAGAGTTGCCGCGCCGAGGCGCGTTCTGCATCGTCGGTCGCTTGGGCGGTGACCCGCGCAGCGGCTCCAGTCGGACGTACCGGCACGGCCGGCGCGAGGTCCGGCGTCGACGACGGGGCCGGGGCGCCCGATCGGCCACGCGGGGCCAGATCGTCCGTGAAGATCTCCAGGGACTGCGTAATGTCGGGGAGCCGATCGCGGGTCATGAGCGGCTGGCCGGCGCTCGCGCCGGCTTGGGGCTGGGACTCGAGGCTCAAGCCACCGGCGGGATCGCCGGACGCGGGTGCGGCTTCGCCCGCCTGCTGCGGGCCGCCTGCGCCCTGCTGCTTGGCCAGTTCGGCCTTCTTGAGCGCCTCGAGGAGCAGACTCACTTCGCGCAGCCTTGGATGTCCGGGAATTCGCACAGGCGCGGCCTGCCGGGATTGGGCTGACTCATGAAGTCGTCACCCGGCAGGAACACGCGATAGCCGCGGTAGTCGCCGTCGACACTCGGGTCACGGATCACCAGCGGGCGCATGAAGATCACGAGCTCCGTCTTGCTGTTCTGGATGTTCTTGTTCCCGAACAGGTCGCCGAAGAACGGCAACCGGTTCACCCCCGGAATCGTGTCGGAGTTGTCCAGCAGCTGGTCCTGGATCAGCCCGCCCATGACCGCGATCTGACCGCTCGAGATCTTTATCACCGACTCCATTTCGCGCGTCAGGATCTGCGGGATCCGGCTCACGATCGGCGGATTGGACTGTGCGAGCGCGGGGTTGGGGTCGTTCACGTAACTCACGACACGCGAGATGGTGGGCTTCACGCTCAGCAACACGCTGTCGGTCTCGCTGATCTGAGGCGTCAGACTCAGGATGATGCCGACCGGCACGACGTTCGGAGTCGTCGTGAAGGTCGTGAGCGCGGTCGTCTGGGCCTGCGTCGTCTGGGCTGCGATCGTGAAGTACACGATGTTCTCGACCACCTTGAGCACGGCGGTCTGGTTGCTGATGGCGCTGATGCGCGGGCTCGAGAGCACGCGCACGTTGCCAAATGTCTCGAGGAGCTGCAGCGAGAACTTCAAGCTGTTGGAGTTGTACTGGCCGACGAACGTATTGCCGGTCGGCAATGCGGTGAGCACGCCGGCTGCCGGGATCGGCGCTATCGCCTGCGCGGCGCCGCGGAACAGGCCGCCCCCGAAGAGCTGCCACCCGCCGGTGAAGATGGCCCAGTCGATCCCCTGCTGATAGGTGTTGTTCAGGTTCACTTCGACGATGGTCGCCTCGATGAGCACCTGGCGCTTGGCACTCACCAGCACTTGGTCCAGGAACTCCTGGATCTTCTCGTGCTGGCGCGCGGTCGCCCTGATCGTGAGCACGCTCGCTTCGGCATTCGGAATGACCGAGGCGGCTTCCCGGAAGGTCGTGTTGGGTCCCGCGGCAGGGGCGCCGGGCGCTCCCCCGCCCCCGGCCGATTGCGCGCCGCCCGGCTGGACCTGGGCCGCCGCCGCGGCCGGTGCCCCCTGCGCAGTCCCAGTGGGCAGGACCTTGTCGGTCTCCCGCAAGATGTCTTTGATGTTGTCGACCAAGGTGTCCCAGAACTTGTTGGTGGACGTATTACGAACCGAGACGCGTGACGTGTTCTGCCCGCCGGACGCACCTCCACCACCGGCCCCACCTGCAGTGCCACCTCCCCCCCCGGTCGTTTGACCGATGATCTCGGAGGAGACGCGTACCTGTCCGGTGGTCTCGCGGGCGATGTGCAAGTAGTCGATCCTGTACACCCGCAGATAGGGCGAATCGGGCATCACCGCCAGATTCGGCCCATCCAGCTCGTAGCGTATGTCGACCTGCTTCGAGATGCGGCTGAGCAGCTGCGGAAGCGTCTGATCGATCGCGTTCAGCGTGACCGTGCCGGTGATCCCGGGGTGGATGTCGACATTGACCTTCGCGTCGCGGGCGAGCGCGAACAGCAGCTCGCGCACATTCACGTTGTTGACGACGACGCTGTAGGTCTCCCGCTTCGCAGTGGGCTTCGGCCGCGGTGGTACCGGCAAAGCCTGAACCGGCGGTGGAATGGCGCCCGTCGGGGCGGGGGGCTGCTCGCCCAAGTGCCCGCTCACGGTAGGCTTCATCGGCTGAAAGCAGCCGCCAAGCACAGTGCCCAGCCCGAGCACGATCAACGCCCTTAGCGTGCCTCCCCGCATCGTCTTGGCCTATTGGCTCCCTAAACCCCAAGAAACAGTATAACAAACCGCCCTAAGAAATTGTTTTGACGACGTAATGCGGGTGTGCCCTAGTACCGCTCCCCGGTGAGATGCTATTCCTGGTTCTGTCGGCGCATCAGAGTGACGCTGCGATGATACGGTCCGCGCGCCTTGAAACTCGACGGCAGGCTGCCCATCGCAGTAATCGTCTCTTCAAGCGACGGATAGAGGCTGTAGGTCGCGCTATAGTGCTGTTGCCCGTTCAGCTTGACGCTGTACACGCGTATCTCATCGATATCAACGAGCTCGCCAGCCTGCCGCAGGAACCGTTCCATGACGGCAATCTCGCCCGCGCTCACCGTAAGTAACTGAATTGTATAGTGCCCAGTGGGTGCGGTGCGAAGCCATTGCTGCGTTGCAGCAAACCGCTCCTGGGTGAGTTTTCCGCTCGCGGGGGGGGGTGGAGCGACCCGCGCTGCCATCGGCTCGGCGGGACCCGCGGTTCCGACGCCGGCCAGTGCTGTTGCGGGTGCCGCCGAGCTTGGCTTAACGGCAGAGCTCGACGCTTTCGCTGGCGGGGCGGCCGGAGCCGCGGCCAGGGATGTGGCGATGGGAGCACCACTCGCCTGTCCGGGCGCTGCCGACGACGATGCGGGCGCGGGTGTGGTTTCCTGGACAGCCTTCCCTGGTGCAGCGGCGGTGTACTGCGGTTCGGTGCCCTTGGCATTCTCAATCGACGTCGCCTCGGCTCGCGTGGAGACCGCGGCGGCGGGGGGCTCCACGCTCCCGCGTGTGGACGAGTTGCTCAGGCGGTCCATGTAGTGGATGGCCGCCCCGAAAAGCAGACCCCCCGCCAGCCCGGCACCGAGGAGCCACCACTTGGCCGGCAGGCGCCGGGCCCTCGCAAACTCCGAGTCGCGCACGGCGGCCCGCGCGTGCTTCGCTGTCACCTGGTGCTCGCCATCGGCGAATGCGGCGAGGAGCGACTTGTCGGCGAGGATATTGATCCGCCGCGTCAAGCCCACGGAGGCACGGGCGATCCGCTTCATCGCCTGCGGCATGAAGAGGCTCGGACCGCGGTAGCCGGCGGCGCGCATCCGGAAGTCCACGTAGCTGTCGATGTCGGATCGGATCAGCGGCTCGAGCCTGAAGCTGTGCGTGATCCGCTCCTTGAGCTGGCGCATGTTCGGCAGCCCGAGGTGCTCGTCGAGCTCCGGCTGCCCGAACAGCACGATTTGCAGCAGCTTGTGCCGGTTCGACTCCAGGTTGGACAGCAGACGAATCTCCTCGAGCGTCTCGAGCGGCATCGCATGTGCCTCGTCGATCAGCACGACGACGCGCCGCCCTGCGGCGTAGAGCTTGATCAGTTTCTCCTGCAGCGATCGGAGGAGGATCGTCACACGCTCGTCCCGCGAGTCGATCTGAAGATCGGCGGCGATCACGTGCAGGATCTCGTCCCGGGAGAGCGACGGGTTGGCAAGGTAGATCGTCTCGACGTGCTTGGGCAGGCGTTCGACGAGGACGCGGCACAGCATCGTCTTGCCGCTGCCGACCTCGCCGGTGACCTTGACGATCCCTTCGTCGTGGGTGATCGCGTAGAGCAGCGCCTCGAGGGTCGCGCCGCGGTTCGCACCCGAGAAGAAGAACTCGGTGTGGGGGGTGATCCGGAAGGGGGGCTCGTTGAGCCCGAAGTGGCTGAGGTACATCGCCCCGACCTGTCTATTTATGTGTGTCCCCGGCCGGCGCCCGGGCGCGCCGGATCGCGTTTGCGCTGCGGCCAGCGCACCGAGCTTACTGCTTCTGCAGCGACTCCATCCGGCTGTACAGCGTCGTGCGGTTGATGCCGAGCAGCTTGGCCGCCTGGCTCACGTTCCCGCGGGTCAGCTTCATCGCCGCCTCGATGTAGCCTTGCTCCCATGCCTTGAGCATATTATCAAGGTTGAAGCTGCGTTCGCGCTGCAGATGCGCCTGCGCCTGCTCGATGAGGGTGTCCGGGTCGCTCGGAGGACCGAACTCGGGCGCGGAAAGCGCGCTCACGTCGAGCTCTGGCTCGAGGTCCTCGTCCGACAGCTTCTGCCCCGGGTACTTGGTCGTGAGCCGGATGACGATATTGCGCAGCTCTCGTACGTTACCCGGGAAGTGATAGTCGCGCCAGAGGGTGGCGGCCGACTCAGCGAGCGAGAATGGCGGAAGCTTGGCCTGGTCGGCGTAGAACTTCGCGAAGTGGTCGAGCAGCAGCACCCGATCTTCGTCCATCTCGCGCAGTGACGGCACGCTGATCGTGAACACGCTGAGCCGGTGATACAGGTCGGCGCGGAAGTTCCCCTTGCGGATCTCCTGGCGCAGGTCGCGGTTGGTGGCGGCGATCACGCGTGCGCGACTGAACCTGCGCTGGGTTTCGCCCACCCGCTGGTACTCGCCGTTCTCGAGCACGCGCAGCAGCTTCGCCTGCAGCTCGAGCGGCAGCTCGCCGATCTCGTCCAGGAACAGAGTTCCGTCCGCCGCATCTTCGAAGTAGCCCGACTTGTTCGACCCCGCGCCGGTGAAGGCTCCCTTCACGTACCCGAACAGGGTGGGTTCCACCAGCGTCGGCGCGATCGCCGCGCAGTTGAGCGCGAGCGAGGGCTTGTCGTTGCGGCTCGAGAGGTCGTGGAGCGCGGTCGCGACCATCTCCTTGCCGCTGCCCGACTCGCCTTCGATCAGCACCGGGAACGGGGAGTCCGCGCACTGCGAGATCTGGCTGCGGAGCTTCTGCATCGCCGCGCTGCGCCCGATCAGCATTCCCGCCTGGACCGCCTGCGGGGCCGAAATCTCCGCGGCGCGGAACTGCAGCGCGTGCAGCAGGACGCGCTTCAGGTTCTCCGGATCGCAGGGCTTGGCGACAAACTCCGCCGCGCCGAGCGCCCGGGCGTGTCGGGCGTTTGCGGCGTCGTTCTGGCCGGAGAGCACGAGGATCTTCATCGCCGCCGAATGGGCCAACAGGTCACCGATGAGCGCGAACCCCTCGTCGGGTCGATGCGGGACAGGGGGAAGCCCGAGGTCGACCAGCGCCACGTGGGGCGGCTGGTCGAGCTGCCGCAGGAGGCTGACCGCGTGGTTGCGCGAATCGCTGACCAGCACCTCGAAGTCCTTGCCGAGGGCATAGGCGAGCGTGTCGGTGATGAGCGGATCGTCATCGACGATCAGCAGCCGGGGTTTGGCGATCGGTTCAGACATGGCCGTGCTTCCCTCCGGGGTCCCGGGCAGGGTGGTCCCCGCCTCACCCCGAACGGCGGCGGGCGCCACGCAGCCGCCGCGCAGCCGCCTTGCGTGCGCCCGCGGAGCGGTGCCCGCTCAGCGGGCCGCGATGCAACGCAGGAACGCCCGCTCCATCGAGGTCTCGCCGTAATGGTCGCACAGGGCCCGGGGCGGCCCTGAGAAATACGGCACACCTTGGTGCAGGACGACCATGCGATCGCAGATCTCTTCCACATCGGCGAGCGCGTGCGAGGTGAAGAACAGGGTGGCGCCCTCGGCCTTGAGCCGGGCGAGCAGGGCCTTGACGCACGCGCGGGCCTTCGGGTCCAGGCCGCTCGTCGGCTCGTCGAGGACGTAGAGGTCGCGCTTGCCCAGGAAGCAGGCCGCCAGCCCGAGCTTCTGCGTCATGCCTTTGGAGTAGGTGCGCACCGGTTTCGCGAGTGCTCCCGGGTCGAGGTCCAGGGCCTCGAGCATCGTCTGCACTTCGTCTGCGACGTACGGCCGTTCCTGCAAGGCGAGCATGAAACGCAGGAAGTCGCGGCCGGTGAGGTAGTAGGGCGGGACGAACCGCTCGGGCAGGAACGCGACGCGCGCGCGCGCGCGCGGCTCG
>Ga0315278_10001166_pt1 | contig 22785 bp, 14 predicted proteins | sample YL17G06_0_MG_FD_203880 | JGI IMG/M metagenome (GOLD analysis project Ga0315278, IMG submission 203880) | Sediment microbial communities from Yellowstone Lake, YNP, Wyoming, USA - YL17G06_0 | ecosystem: Environmental > Aquatic > Freshwater > Lake > Sediment | place: USA: Wyoming | collected... | reverse complement strand
TGCGCCGCGCTGCGCCCGCTGCGCCCGCTGCGCCCGCTGCGCCCGCTGCGCCCGCTGCGCCCGCTGCGCCCGCTGCGCCCGCTGCGCCCGCTGCGCCCGACGCGCCCGCTGCGCCCGACGCGCCCGCTGCGCCCGACGCGCCCGCTGCGCCCGACGCGCCCGCTGCGCCCGACGCGCCCGACGCGCCGGGCGCGACCGACGCGACCGACGGAAGCACAACTACCGCCAGCGCGGCCGCGGCCGTGCCCCTGAGCCATGCGGGCACCTCCGCCGCCCCGACCGCGGCCAGCGTCACGTCGAACCGCGCGCGCGGCAGCGCCGCCAGCGCCGCCGCGGCAGCAACGGCTGCCGGATCCTCGGCAGCGCCGACCAGGACGACGGCGCGCAGGCGGCCACCCGCCGTGCGCCGTGGCCAGGTCAGCGGCGCCGGCGCCGCAAACGCGCTCGCGCAGAGCTTCGCATAACGCCGGCGGAGTTCCGTTGCGAACGGCGCATTCGCCCTCGTCGCGGCCAGCGCGACGCGGCGCAACGCATCGTGCTCGCCCGGCGGATGCTCGCGCGCCGCGGCCAGCGCGAACAGCGCGGTCGCGACGGCGGCGCCCGGCGCCCGCGCCGATTGCTCGACAACCAGCGCGAGCAGCAGCGCCGGTGCCGTGGCGAGGCGCGCCGGCGCGCGCGCGAGCGACGCGAGCAGCGCGTCGCGCCCGGGCGGCCCGGGAGTCGCGTCGAGCGCGCGCGCGAGCGGACCGGCCACCGCCGCAACGCTCAGCAGATGCGGCTCGCGCTCGAGCGCTGCCGCGACGGCCGCAGCCGTTGTCGGGTCGGCGGGCGGCGGGGCACCCTGCAGCCACCCGGCGGCGGCATGCAGCACCTGCGCCCGGGCGCTGCCCGGGTCGTGCCGCAGCGCGCGGGCCGCCGCAGCGCGCGCCGCGGCGGGCTCGTCCATGGCGAGCGCGGCCTCGGCCAGCGCGACCTGCACTTCCACGGCATCCGGAGCGATCGCCGCCGCCTCGCGCCAGACGGCGAAGGCATCGCGGACGAGGCCCAGGTCGCGCAGCGCCTCGCCGAGATGAAGGCGCGGCGCGGGCTCCTTCGGCGCCGCCTTCACGGCACGCTGGAAGCAGAGCATGGCGTCCACGGTGCGCCCTGCCCGCTGGTGGTCGCGCCCGCGCTCCAGCCAATCGACGGGTTCCGGCGCGGCCATCAGAACAGGCGGGCCTTCAGCGCTTCGAGGATGGGTGCAGGCGTCAGCCGGCGAAGCGTGCGACCGAGCGGTGTCGCACCCCATCGCAGCGCGAGCCGCGCGATGCGCGACGAGAATTCGCCGCGCGGCGCCGCAGCGGCAAGGTCGCCGCCGGCCGCGGTCAGGGCGGTGGCGACAGGCAGGGTGGCAACCGGCGGCAGGGCGGCGTCCAGCCGCAGGGCGGCGTCCAGTGGCAGGGCGGCGGCCGGCGGACCAGCGGCTGCCTCCGGCGCGGGCGGCGGATGCCAGGGCGCGTACCCGAGGGCAGCGAGAACGCGCGCGGCGGGCAGCGGCGCGACGTCCGGCGCATCCGCCGTCGCGGCGGCCGCGGCGAAAGTGGCGTCATAGCAGGCGAGGGAACGCTCGGCCATCGCGTCCGGCGTCTGCTGCGGCATGGCCAGCGCGCGCTCGCCCGCGGCCGCCAGCAGCGACGCCTGCCCGGGCGCGAGAATCAGCGCGATGCGCTCCAGCATGCGCGCCTCGTCGGCCCACTCGTCATCGGTCAGCAGCCAGCCCGCGCCGGTCCCCGCGACGCGCTCGGCCAGCGCGCCGATCGGCGGCACGATCACCGGCCGCCCCGCGGCCCACGACTCGGACAGCGTGAAGCTGAACGTCTCCGGTCCGGCGGAGGGAAAGGCGACCAGTCGCGCGCGATAGTGGTCGAGCAGATCGTGCAGGTCGCTCGCAGCGTACCGCCCGTGGATCGTGAAGACCGCGTCCTCGCTTTGCCACGGTGTCTGCAGCCGGTCGAGATAGCCGATGAGCACGAACCGCAGGGAGAGCCCCCGCAGCCGCGCAAGCTCGACCATCCTGTCGAGCCGCCGCGCGCCCTTGTCGGGGCCGATCGCGCCGAGCACGGCGACCGTAGGCGCCCCGTCGTCGGGCAGGACGAGCGCAAAGCGGGCGTCGCCGCACTCGGCGGTCTCGCCGGCGCCGCGCGGTGCGCGCGCGGCAAAGACGCCCGGCGCCGCGAGCGCAATCACGTCGACCGCATGCTCCGGGAAGTACCGGGCCAACGTGCGCGCGACCCACTGCGACGGCGCGATCAGGAACGCCGCGCGCGCGAGCACGTCGCGATGCCTCGCGCGCCACGCCACGATGTCCACGCCGGCGAACGGCGGCTGCGCGGCGAGGCAGCGGCCGCACGTCGCGGCGTCGGTCTGCGCGCCGCAGTACATCCCGTCCACGCCCAGGAAGGTGATGGTCGGGCAGGCGAAATTGAGGTCGTGCAGCGTATAGCCGTAGGGAATCGAGAGCGTCGCGAGCGCCGTCAGTATGCCGTCGCGGCAGCCGGAAACGTTGTGCAGATGGATCAACCCGATGCCGAACGTCGCGCACAGGCCGCCGACGAATTCGCGCCACGGCTCGTCGGGCAGGCGCCGGAAGCGGTAGGCGCGCATCGCGCCGTCCTCGCACTGCTCCTCGACCTGCCAGACATCGTCGATCGCGGTCGCCAGATAGTGACGGAACCGCCGCGGCGACGCGTCGATCAGCGCCCGCGCGTGGTGCTCGGTGCCGCCGCCATGGCCGTGAATGAGGTGCAGCACGCCGCGCGCAGGCCCCGCCGTCACCCGCTGCTGCGTCAGCGCCGCCGCGCGGACGGGCGCCAGCGGATCGGCGGCGATGTAGCGGTGGACGAGATCGAGATACTCCGGATGCCGTTCAAGCAGCAGCTGCATGTTGCGCGCGCCCAGCTCCGCCTTGCGCCCGCCGAACGAGCGCTCGCCCGTGTGCAGCACGAACGCGTCGTCGCAGAGCACGTTGCGAAATCCTGCCTTCGCCGCGCGCAGGCAGAAATCGTTCTCTTCGCCGTAGCCGTGACCGAACGCCGGATCGAAGACGCCGATCCTGTCGATCAGCGCGCGGCGGACATAGAGGCAGAAGCCGACGCCGGTCGGCAGGTCGGGGTAGGAAGGCGCCGCCGACCGCGCGAGCGCGCCGCGCACGGACTCCGGATCGGCGCCCTCCGGCCACGGGTTGTTCTCGCAGAAGCGCGGAAACGAACAGATCTCGGCATTGTTCGAAAAGGGCGTCGCGGTGCCGATGCGCGGATCCGAGCCGACGCAGCCGGCCAGCGCGTCGAGCCATCCACGGGTCACGATCGTGTCGGAATTGAGCAGCACGACGTCCGCGCGCGAGCGCTGCAAGGCGCGATTGGCCGTGGCGGTGAACCCGAGGTTGGCCTGGTTGCGCAGCAGCGTCACGTGCGGAAGCCCCTGGCGCGCCAGGTCCCGGAAGAAGTCGCCGATGGCGGGGTCGGGCGACGCGTCGTCGATCAGCACCAGCGCGCAGTCGCGCGGGGTGTGCGCGAGCACGCTCTGCACGCACCGGGCGAGATCGGCGGCCGCGTTGTGGACCGGAATGACGATGTCGACCGCGGTCGCAGCCGCCCGGCCCGGCGCCCGCGACGCAGGCCCGGGCGATGCTCCGGTGATGCGGTGGCTAGCCATGGGTCGAGCGGCTGTCCCGTCAATTCCCGCGCCATCGCTGCCAGCGGAGCTTCAAGCGCAGCCACGGCAGCCGCAGCCACCCATGGACGCTCTGCTGGTACGCGATCATCCGTTCCTGCGCCTGCAGCGCGGCCTCGAGGCGGCGCTGCTCGCCCTGCATCGCCGTCGCGGCATGGCGTGCCCGCGCGAGGTCGGCGTCCCGGCGCGCCAGTGTCGCGCGCGATTCGTCCCGCGTGTGTCGCGCCTCGCCCGTCGCCTCGTCCCGCGCTGCGTGCGCGGCCGCGAGCGCCTGCTCGGCCGACTCGCGGGCGGCGTTGACCGCGGCCAGTTCCGCGTCGCGCTCCTGCACGATCCGCTCGCGCGCCGCGACGAGTTCCTCGAGATGCGCGACGTGCGCGGCCTGGCGGCCGAGCGCGGCGTCGCGCTCCTTGAGCAGCGCATCCTGCCGCAGCACCTCGGCCGCATTGGCCCGCGCCCGGATGAACTCGCTGTCCCCGCTGTCGGTGAACAGCGAAACGCCCGGCCCCGCGGAAGCCAGCGAATCGGGGGCACCCGCGGCGACAACGACAAAGTAGATGCCCTCGGCAACCGTGATCGGCGCGACGGTGCCGGCATCTCCAACCCAGGCTTCGCAGGCGCCGGCGCTGCCGGCCGGATCCTCGCTCCAGAGCGCCGACGCGTACAACGGCTGCTGATGGAACCAGCGGCGGTGGGGAAAATCGCGATCGAGCAGGCGCGCGAGATCGTCGCGATAGAGCTCGTGCCGGTGGAACGGGTTGCGGAAGTTGCGCTCGTCGCTGTAGCGCCGCTTGTTCGGCGACGACAGCAGGAGCACGCCGCCGGGGGCCAGCACGCGCGCGAACTGCGCGAGCATCCGCGGCTGGTCGCCGCCGGCGAGGTGCTCGATGGTCTCGAAGGAAACGACGAGGTCGAACGAGGCCGCGGCGAAAGGGAGCGCGATGACCGAGCCTTCTTGATAACGAAGGCGGGCGCGCTCGCCATGCCGCGCGCGGGCGTGCGCCACGACCGCGGGATCGACGTCGACGCCGACCGCATCGGCAGCGGCCGCGGCGAGCAGCGCAGTGCCGTAGCCTTCGCCGCAGGCCGCATCCAGAACGCGCCTGCCGGCGGCGAAGCGCCGCGCAAACGCATAGCGGTGCCAGTGCTCGTAGGCGATCTCGCCGGGCATCCCGGGAACATAGCGCTCCCCGTCGAAGTCGAGGTCGGCAGGCATTGAATGGGGGCGCGTCTCGCGGGGCCGCCGGACCGGTGCGCGCCCGTCGAGGCGACAGGCGCGCGGGGCGTCGCATCCGCCGGCCGGACAAGCGGGGATTTTACCCGATCGTCCGGCCCGCCCGCGCAGGCACAACGGCGGCCCGCTGCGAGCGGCCGCAACCGCGGTCGGAGCAGGTCTCCGGCCGGCGTATGATGAGTCCCCGGCATGGCACCCCACGTACCACCTTCGACGATCACGCACGGGAATCCGCTGTCTCGACGCGTGCTGCCGGTGCTGGCGGGAAGCCTCGCGCTGGCGTTCAGCATCGGGCTCTACTTTCCGGGTTACCTCTCCTTCGACTCGGCGTATCAGTACTGGCAGGTGCGCACCGGTCATTTCTCCAACCTGTCACCGGTGGTGATGACCGCGCTGTGGCAGGCGGTCAATGCGCTCTGGCCGTCGCCCGCGGCCATGCTGACGCTGCATTTCGCCGCCTACTGGACGGGCCTCGTGCTGCTCGCGCTGCAGCTCTGGGAGAGCAATCTTGCGCGCCTTGCATTCATCGCCGGCGTCGGCTTTCTGCCGCCCGCGTTCGTCATCATGGGGCACCTGTGGACCGACGCCAGCCTCATCGCCGCGATGACCCTCGCCTTCGGGCTGACGGTCACGGGCCTCGTCGGGCAACGACCGTTCGCACTGGCGCTCGCCGCGCCCTTCATCCTCTACGCCGGGGCCGTGCGTCACAACTCGCTCCTCGCGGTGGTTCCGCTGGCCCTTCTGTGGGCACGCGGGGTGTACGACGCGTTGCCCGCCCGCGGCAACGCGCCTCCGGCGATCCGCCGCAAGGCCGGCATCGCCGCCATCGCGGTGCTGGCCGTCGCCGCGTCGTTCGGCTTCGGCCGGACCCTCGATCTCGCGCTCGCGCGGGAGCGCGTGTCGACCTGGACGCTGGTCGCGGGCTGGGACCTGGCCGCGATTTCGCTGCGCACCGGGACGATGGTCATTCCCGCTTTCGCGCGCACCCCGGGACTCACGCTCGACCAGCTGCGGCAGCAGTACACGCCGCGCACCAACGTGCCCGTATTCGTCGGCGACGAGCATGTGCGCTACGGCATGGACGACGAGGTCTACAGCGAGGACGAATTGCGGCGCCTGCGCGCCGCCTGGCTCGCCGCCGTTGCCGCGCATCCGTGGAGCTACGCCGCGCATCGCGCCGCCGTGACGACACGGCTTTTCGGCCGCTACGGCGGCGATCTGGAAGGCCTGTTCTTCTCGCCGACCGTCGTGCCCTACCAGGACAACCCGCCGCCGGAACCCGCATTGTGGACTCTCCGGGACTCGTTCGCCGGCTTGGTCCGCGCCACGCGCGGCTGGCTGATCTTCATGCCGGCGCTCTACCTCGCCATCGCCGCCGGCGTGGCGCTCTGGGCCTGGCGCCGCCGCGCGTCGCCGGCGGGAAGCATCGCGCTGGCGACCGCGACGAGCGGCCTGCTGCTCGTCCTGCCGCTGACGATCGCCGCCCCGAGCGCGGAGTTGCGCTACAGCGGCTGGCTGTTCGTGTCGAGCATCATCGGCCTCGCCGCGTGCGGTGCCCGGATTGGCACGGCGGAGCGCCGGCGGTGAGCACGGTGCCCGTCGTGGCGCGAGGCGTGGCGCGAGGCGTGCGAGGCGCGTCTAGCCGCGCGTCCCCCGGCCGAACGCCGCGATCTTCTGCGCCATGCCGAAGCCGAAGATCAGCCCCAGCGCAGCGACCAGCAGCCACGCCGCCACCTGCTTGACGTAGATCAGCGCGGACACCGCGGTGCGCGTCCAGCCGGCGCCCGTGCTGCGCGCCCAGGCGTCCAGCAGGAAGCAGGGCAATTCGGCGCCCGCCGTCACCAGATACAGGCCTACCGTGATCGCCGCGATGCGGCGCCAGTCGCGATGGACTCCCCCGCGCAGCCACGCGAGCGGCAGCGCGAGGCAGGGCAGCCACAGCACCATCCGGTAGTCGTAGCTGTCCTTCAGGAAGAACAGCGGCACGGCGACCAGGAACGCCGCGTTGAAGGCAGCGGCGCGGTACGGCCAGGCATCGAAGCGTGGCGCAGGCGCCTTCCGCAACAGCGCGAGGCCTGCGCCGGCGGCGATCAGGGCGAGGACCATGACGCTCCAGGCCGCGACCGGGCCGCGCTGCCGGAACAGCCAGTGCGCACCGGTCGAGAATCGCGTCGTTCCCTCGGGCGCGCCCTGATCGAGCGCCGCGATGGTTTCCGGCCCCAGCACTGCGAGGGCCAGCACCGTCGCAACCGCGGCTGCCGCGACCGTACTGGTGCGCGACGAGCGCGCGATCACCCACGCCAGGGCACACGCGAGGCCGGTATAGATTTTCAGCATCGTCGCCACCGAGAGCACCAGGGCGCCCGCCGCGGCAGGCAGTGGCCGACCCCGCCCGAGCAGCCATGCGGACAGGCAGAGCATCGCGCAGATCAGCAGGTCGAAGTTCGCGCGCTCGACGCCCAACTGCACCGCCGGTGTGGCCACGAGCAGGAGGCAGAGGGCGAGCTCGCCCGCGCTCGCCGGCTTCAGCGTGAGCGCCAACGCGAGGTAGAACAATGCGATCACCAGCACCGAGACCGGCACGTGATGGTCGCTGCCGAGGCCCCAGCGGAAGAAGGTGAGCCACGGCTCGTACGTCTGCGCATGCGCCTGTGCGGCGACCGAGGGGACGAAGCACGCGCCCTTGACCCATTCGCCGTTCCCCGCCGCGCACTGCTCGGGCCCCCACAGCACGACGAAGGCGTCGGAAAACGGCTCCAGCTGCGGATCGAAGTGCGGCACGCCGATGGCGACCCATCCCCGCGTCAGCCAGAGGGCGAAGGTCGCGACCGCCGCCACCAGGAGGAACGCCGTTACCCAGGGCCGCCAGTCCCTGCGCGGGGCCGCGGGGGCGCTGGTCGCGCCGGATGCGCCCGCCGCCGCGTGGTCGAGCCCGGCCATCACCGGCGGATCCGCGCTCACGGCGTCAGGCACCGGCGGTCGATTTCCGTCATCACCCCGAGGCGATTGCGCACGCGGGTGACGAGGCAAGGGGCGCCGCCGGCCGGCACGTCGCGCGGGACGTCGAACGCGAAGCCGCCGTCCGCCGAGCCGGGATAGGTCGGATAGTAACGTTGCAGCGAATCGCCGAGCGACCCCGTCTTCGGCCGGTTCGCGGGGACCTCCCAGACGGCGCGCGGGGTCGCGGCCCCGGCCGCCTCGTACGCGGCGATCTGCACCCCGTCGACGCCGAACGGGTCGATCGCCCAGCCGCGCAACGCATAGTCGCCGGCGCCGAGCTGCCGCGTCTGCGGGGTGTCGATCACGCCGCGGGCGAGCGGCCATTGCCGCGCGGCGCCGAGAAGCGCCCCGGCGAACATCACCGCGAGCATCAAGGTCAGGCCGAGGGCTTTCGCCGACACCCCGCCGGCCGTTTCCGGCGCCGGCCGCGCCAGCACCCGGCCCAGACCCAGCAGGATCAACGCGGCCGTGCCCATGTGCAGGAACAGCGCGTGCTTCGCGACGTCCTCGTAACCGTCGCCGAAGATTCCGCTGACGACGACATGGAGCCCGAGGGCGGAGCACGCCAGCACGCAGCGCAACCAGCCGTCGTCGGCTCTGCCGCGCCGGATCATCCGCACCCACGCGATGCCCGCCGCGACGAACGTGGCGGCGAGCGCTCCGAGCGCGAAGAAATAGGCGGGCAACGGCATCCGCTCGGTCCAGTTCGCCGGCGACAAGGCCAGCCACCACGCCTGCGCGGCGAGATCGCCGTAGTGCCGGCCCGCGACCATGCCCAGCTGGTGCTGCCACCACGCCTGCGCTTCGGGCAACCCGCGCAGCAGAATGCGCCACGGCAGGACCGGATCGTCGGCGACGAGGCGCAGGAACGCGAACCGGCCGAGGCGGGCGACCTCGGTGCACTGGGTGGACGGGTCGGCGCCCATGCCGACATACGCGCCGCCGCCGATCGCGGCGCGGCAGGTTTCGGGCAGCCCCAATTGCGCCAGCGCGCGTGGTTCGTCGCGCACGGCGGGCAGCACGGCGCCGAGGTAGACGTTGGCGATGTTGGCGGCGCGGATGCTCGGCATCGTCGCCAGGGAGCTCGACTGGAGCCATGCCGCTACGCCCAGCGCGAGCACGCCGGCGATCCACGCCGCGCGCGCGCCCCGCCACCACACCGGAGCCAGCACGATGAGCGGCACCACCGCAAACGCCATGGCCTGCTGCCGCGACAGCGCGAACGCCAGCAACGCGGCCAGCATCGCCGCTGCCGTCCGGGGCGCGGCAAGGCGCGCCGCCGGCAGCGCGAGCATGCCGAGCATCGCGTAGGCCGCGATCAGCCCGGCGGGCTCGGTATAGAGCGTGTTCAGCCACAAGGTGCTGGTCGGGTCGGCCAGGATGAACGCATAGACGCTCGCGTGCCCCAGGCGCGCCCAGGGCCGCGCCCGCTCGGCGCGCACGAACGCCAGCACCACTGCCGCGAGGATCGCCGCCTGCAGCACGCCGACGGCCTGCAGCGGATAGCGGCCGTCCGGCACCTGGCCCGCGGCCTGCGCGATCTCGATCAGCGTTTTGGCCACCGCCACGACGGCCACGTTGGTCGCCGGGTAGCACCCCGCGCCGGCACGCTGATGCGCGACGTAGTACGGCACGGGTGCCCACTGCTGCGCCGAATACCGGTCCGGGACCGGCAGGTCGGGGTAGAGGTCAACGCACGCGGAGGTGCGGACCATGTCGAACTGGTTGGCGTAACCCAGCAGCGGATCGTGCAGCACGACCGCGAACAGGCGCACGGTCCCGAGCACGAGCAGCAGCGCGCAGGCGATCGCGAGTGCGGGCCTTGCCGCGGACGGCGCGGCCGGGCCCTGCCGGGTCGCCCCGCGGCTCACGGGGTCACCGCGCGAATCCGGTTCGCCGTCACCGCGTGGTCCTGCAGGCAGGCGGCGGGCACGCGCGTCAGCCGCGTTCGGGCAAGCGGCGCTGCCCGGCGGGCGGGACCGCGAAGGCGGCGGGCGGCAGGCCGCGCCGATGGCGCTCCCACATCGTCGCGTAGGCCGCTTCGATGTGGCCGCGGAACCGGTCGGTGTCGAACAGCGGGAACGTGTCGCGATGCCGCGCGAGCGTCTCGCGAACGGCGGCCAGCCGCGCCGGCGTGGTAGCGAATTCGAGCGCCAGCGCCTCGTACTCGTCCGCGCTGCGCGCGACGAGCTCCGGCAGGCCGACGGCGTGGAGCAGGCTGCCCGCGACCCGGCCGGCAAAGGCGCCGCCGAGGCAGGTCAGCACCGGCAATCCCGCCCACAGCGCATCGCTCGCGGTCGTATGCGCATTGCACGGCAGCGTGTCGAGGAACAGATCGGCCAGCCGGTGCCGCGCGAGATGATCGGCCAGGTTGATCTTCGGCGCGAAGGCGAGGCGCTCCGGCGCCACGCCGTGGCGTTGCGCCTCGCGCCGCAGGTTGCCGGCCGCGGCGGCGTTGCCTTCCAGCAGCCAGAGCACGCTGCCCCGGACCGCGCGCAGCAGGCGCATCCAGAGGGCGAAGACCGCGGGCGTGATCTTGTAGTTGTTGTTGAAGCAGCAGAAGACGAAACCGGTGGCGGGCAGCCCGGCGTCCGCGCGCGCGGGCGTGCGCTGCGCGATGCCGCGCTGCCGGTCGTTGACCTGGTAGGTGTCGGGCAGCCGCACGACGTTTTCCGTGTAGAACGCGTCGTGCTCGGGCGGGATCACGTGCGGGTCCGCGATGATGTAGTCGATGTACGCCGCGCCGAGCGTGCCGGGAAAGCCCAGGTAGTTCACCTGCACCGGGCACGGCCGGTGGCTGAACAGGCCCTGCCGCGCGCGGCCGAAATAGCCGTTGAGGTTGACCAGGATCTCGATGTTCCTCGCGCGGACCATCGCCGCGGCCTGGCGGTCGCCCACGTGGGAGATGTCGACGATTTCATCAAACGCGGCCTCGATGCGGCGGCGGATCGGGCTCCCGTCGTCCCAGCCGTTGTCGATGGCGAATAACTCGAAGCGGCTCCGGTCGTGGCGCTCGAACAGTTCCGCCATCAGCACCGCCGTCGCCTGATTGCGGAACTCGCCCGACACATAGCCGATGCGAATGCGCGGATTGTCGTAGCGCTCGCCGTTCCATAGCGCGGCCGCGGCTTGCGGAAAACGCTCGCGGGCGAAGGTCTCGGCGCAGGCGCGAAGGTCCCTCGCCGAATCCGACATCCCCTGGTACACGAAAGGCTCCACGGCCGGCTTGCCGGCGCGCACGTCCGCGTCGATCGAGCGGATGCCGGCGTCGAATTCCGTCCAGTCGCAGCAATGCATGCGCGCGTGCTGCAGGCGTCCCTTGGCGTACGGATAGTCGGGAACACCCGCCAGCAGTTGCGCGAAGGAGCGGGCCGCGTCGTCCGGCCGCTTCAGGTCCTGCAGGGCGATGCCGCGGTTGTACAGCGCCTGCGGATAGCCGGCCTTGAGCGCCAGCGCGCGGTCGTAGCTCGCCAGCGCCGCATCGAGGCGCTCGTCGTCGAGGAGCGCATTGCCGCGGTTGTACAGCGCTTCCGCATAGTCGGGCGCGAGGGCCAGCACGCGGTCGTAGCTTGCCAGCGCCTCCGCGTTGCGGTGGAGATCCTGCAGGACATTGCCGCGATTGAGGAGCGCATTCGCGTAATCGGGCTGCAGGAGGAGCGCGCGGTCGTAGCTCGCGAGCGCTTCCTCGTAGCGGCGCAGTTTCTGCAGCGGCGGGCCGAGATTGAGGTGGGCGGCAGCGACCTCCGGCTGCTGCTCGATCGCCTTGCCGATCGACTCGACGGCAGCCTGCCAGCGGCCGCACTGGTAATGCACGACGCCCAGCATGTGCAGCGCGTCGAAATGATCCGGCGCCGCGGCGAGAATCTCGCGGTAGAGACGCTCGGCCGCGTCGAGATTGCGCTCCTGCTGCAAGGCGAGCGCCTGCCGGAACTTCCGGTCGATCGCCATGGGTGCCGGTGGAACGTCGCGGTCGGGGGTCCGGCAGGTCGCCCTCACCGCTCCCGCAGCGTGCTGTTGCTGGAGCTCCAGTCGGTGATGGTGCTCCAGTACGAGGCGCCTTCGTTGCCGACGGGCCCGACATCGCAACCGCCGCACACCGGCATCGCGGCGCGATGCTTGCGCATCTCGTCCTTGAAGCGCCGGCGCCCTTCGCCGTTGAGAATCTCGCTGAACTTGTGGGTCCGCAGGTTACCGAGAACCCCGGCCTGCGGATGCATGCAGCACGGCACGACGGTGCCGTCGGCGTCCACGTAGAGCAGGTTGATCTCGCCGAACCACGGGTGCGTGCCGAATTCGTCGGGGTCCGCAAGGAAGACGCAGGGTCCGCGCGGGACCATCATCGCGCGGTGGGTCATGTTCTCCTTCGCCTCGGGCAGCGCCATCCACCGCCTGAACTCGGGCGCCCAGCCGCGCGGACGCAGGACGTCCTCCCACCGCCTTGCATCCTCCTTCGTCTCGATGATCGTGCGCGTCCCGAGGTACATCCCCGGCGCCCAGCGGTTGCGCAGCCGGGCGGCCTGGTCGAGGAACTCGGTGAACTTCTCCCATGTCGATGGCGGCCGCAGGCGCTCGTAGGATTCCGGCGTGCCGTCGCCGTCGCAGCTCACCACCAGCTTGTTCACGACCTCGAGCCGGATCATTTCCTCGAATTCGTCCCAGTCGACCCACTGCGCGTTGGTGCTGATCTCCACCACCGACGCCTTCCAGCGCTGCCTGGGGATCTCGGCGACGATCGCCGCCAGCTGCCGATGCAGCAGCGGCTCGCCGTAATTGAACAGGCGGAAGGTATGAATGCGCTCGACGTCGATGTGGCCGAGGCAAAGTGCGAAATCCTCGACGGCGATCCGCTGGATCTTCGGTTCGAGCGTCGAATTGGGACAGCCGACACACCGCAGCTGGCAACCGTGGACGATGTCGAAATGGACGGTGTAGATGTGCTTCGGGTGAAGAGGGATCATGAAATCGGGAAAGACTTTCGCTGGCGCAGGGGGCCGCCGAGGAATCCTGGTTGGGGCCCGCCACGAGCCCGGCCGGCCGAGTTTATCCTAAGTCCGGCCGGCTACCTGCCCCAGCGATGCGGGAGCTGGACGAGGCCGAACTCGCGGGTTTCGCCGGTGACCACGAAGGACCTCTCGACGTGATCGAACAGCCGCACCGCCTCCGGGTCGAGGGCGTGCACGCGGACGATGTATTTTCCGGGCAATAGCGCGAGCCGGAGCAGCGTCAGCGAGAACGCGTAGCGATCGCCCCTCATTTCATCCAGCACGACGCGGTCCATGTCCGTCGCCACGCCATACACCGACGTGCCGTCGGCGCGAGCGATGCCGACCAGCACTGCGGGAGGGCGGCCGTCCGGCGAGAGGACCTCGCCGCTGAGCGTGAGGTCGGCGCCCTGGGCGATGCGATCGCCGGGGGCCAGTTCCAGCGACTGGATCGCGTAGACGCCCGCCGCCCGCGCCTGCGCCTCGGCAAGGGGCTGCCGCGCGCTCGCGTCCTTCTCCTCGTGGAACGCGAGGTAGGCCTGCGCGACATCGGTGGACGGGCCGTAGCGCTCGGTGCGCCCATCGCGCAGCCACAGCGCGACCCGGCACAGCTTCTGGATGTGATACATGCTGTGCGAGCACAGCAGCAGCGTGCCGCCGTCCTCGAGATACCGCTCGATCCACGCGATGCACTTCTTCTGGAACGACTCGTCGCCGACAGCGAGCACTTCGTCGGTGATGAGCACGTCCGGCTTCAGCACCGTGGCGACCGCAAAGCCCAGGCGCACGACCATGCCCGACGAGTAATGCTTGATCGGCTGGCGGATGTGCTCGCCGATGTCGGCGAAGGCGATGATCTCGTCGCGCTTACCCTCGATTTCGTGGGGCGGCAGGCCCAGCAGGGCCGCGGCGAGCTCGATGTTGGCAAGCCCCGTGTATTCCGGATGGAACCCGGAGCCGAGTTCGAGCAGCGCGCCGACCCGGCCATTGACACGCACGCTGCCGCGCGTCGGTTCGATCACGCCGGCCACGATTTTCAGCAGCGTGGACTTGCCCGCGCCATTCTCGCCGATCACCCCCAGCGACGCGCCGCGCTGCAGTTCGAAGTCGACACCGTCGAGCGCGCGGAACACCTGCGCCGCGGCACGCCCCCGCAACAGGTCCCACACCAGGCGAACGCGCCCGCGCCGCGTCTCCACCTTGGCGTAGTCCTTGCCGACCCCGGCGACCGCAAGCAGCGCGCTCACAGGAAATCCTCGAACTGCGGCGAGAGCCGGCGAAATACCCAGCGCCCGCCAAAGAAGAGCGCCAGCGCGCCGGCGAGCGCGACCGCATCGCCCCATTCGAGACCGAGCCTGCCGTCGAGGAGGCAGTCGCGCAGCCGCCCGACGAGCCAGCCGAAGGGGTTCGCCGCGACCCACGGCCGCAGATACTCGGGAACCAGCGCCAGCGGGTACAGGATCGGTGTCAGGTACATCAGGATCATCAGCGTCGGCATGAGCACCTGCTCGACATCGCGGATGAACACCTGGAGCGCGGCCAGGCCGAGTGAAAGACCGAGCACGGCCAGCGCCATGACCAGCCACAACGGGATCGCCAGGATCAGCCCCTCGAAACGCACGGGTTCACCGACGAGCGCCAGCACGAGCAGCACCGCCAGATAGCCGGCGAACTGGAGGGCGAGCGTCGCCGCCACCGAGGCGTAGACGACGAGTTCGTGCGGAAACGCCACCTTGCGGATCAGTCCTGCGTATCCGGCGAGGCTGACGGTCGCGCGCTGCAGCGCTTCCTGCGCGGCCAGCCACGGCCAAAGCGCGACCGCGACGAACAGCAGGAAGCTGTGGCCCTGAAATCCGCCGGCGCGAAATATCGTGGTGAACACGAAGTGGTAGACGGCGAGCAGGGCAAGAGGATGCAGCAGGGCCCACGCGAGGCCCGTGATGCTGCCGAGGTAGCGCGTGTGGATCTCGCGCCCGAAGAAATTGCGCAGGAGTGCGCGATTCCTCCGTCCTGCGCTGCCGGCTGCGACCAGCGATGCGGTGCCGGCGGCTACCGACGTCGAGTCTGACATGGCGGCGTGGGGGTGGAAACCGGGGCGGCGCGGCGGTGTGCGCGTCTGGCGTGGCTTGGCCGCGGCAGGGCGCCGCTGCGGTTCAGCGGGCAGCCTTTGGCTTGGGCGAGCCGTCGATGAGCGTGGCCTTCGCCCGCGCGTCGGCGTTGATCTTCTCGATGAGTTCTTCGTTCACCTTGACGGGAGGATCCGTGAACATGGAGCCCTGATAGAGCGTGCGCTCGCTCTCGATGAGAGCCTGCCGGATCTCGGCCATGATTTCCTTCCGGGCCTGGTCGAAGGACCGCTGCGCCGCGGGCTGGCGTCCCTGCAGCTGGATGACGTGGTAGCCGAAAGCGGATTTGGTTACCGGGCTCAATTCTCCGGTCGTCTTCAGCGCGAACGCCGCGGCCGCGAACGCCGGGTCGACCTGGCTGGCAACGATGAAGCCGAGATCGCCGCCATTGCGCTTCGCCGTGGGGTCGTCCGAGGCTTCGCGAGCGAGATCGGCAAAGATGGCGCCGGCCGCCACTTTCGCGCGGAGATCCTCCGCCCGGTCCTTCGCCGCCGCATCTCCGCCGGTGCCGATCTTGACCAGGATATGGGACACGCGCACTTTCTCGGGCGTGCGGAATTTTTCCGACGTGGTCGTGTAGAGCTCGCGCGCCCGCGCGACGAACTTTTCCGGGTTGGCGTCGAAGGCGGCACCCGTGTCGCGGTCGAGTTTCTCGATCCGTGCCTGCGTGAGGGTCTTTTCGACCAGGAGTTCGATCTGCCGCGCGACGATCGGATCGCGGTCGATGCCCAGCGCGCGCGCGTCGGTGGCCACCGCCCGGTTGAGGTAGAGGCTGTTCAGGAGCTGGACCAGCCGGGAGCGATTGGCGGCGAACTGCGAACGCGCCGCCTCCGGCAGCTTGGCGATCTCGGCGTCGTAATCGGCGAGCGTGATGCGACCGCGCGGCGATTCGGCGATCGTCGGCGCCTCATCGGCCGCGGCCGCGGGGCCGGCCCCGAGCCATCCGGCCAGGCCGAGGGCGGCGATCGCCAGCGTTGCTCCCGGGCCGGGGCGACGAAGCGAAAACGGGTTCGGCATGGGTTCGGGGCGTTCCAATGAGAAGCCCCGCCGAAGCGGGGCTGCCGGGGGCTCGGGAAACCGTCAGGGCGACGGGTTCGCGAAAGTGAAGAACACTTCGCATTTGCCGCCGCTGTTGGTGCACTGCTCGACGTTGCCAAATGCATAGTTCTTGACATTGATGTAGTACGTCCCGCCGGGCGTCACGTTGAGTCTGGCATACGGAGATGCGCCGCCGCTCGACAGGGTCATGCTGAGCCGGGTGTTCTCGCTGGCGTAGACCGCATCTGTGCTCTTGGGAACCGCGAAGTCGCAGGGCTTCGTCGACAGCGTCATCGTCCGGAAGGCGACCTGGGACGTCACACCGGCGCCGGTTTCGTACATGCTGATGGTGAAGTACTGATCGGTCACGGGTGCGGTGAAGCGCACGACGAGCGTGTCGTTGGCGCCGAATCCGGCGGATGTCCCGTTGCTGAAGACTCCGCTCACCGAGGTGAAGTACCGGTTGTTCCCCGCGGTGGCGGTCGGAACGACCGCGTCGAGCACCTTGGTCACGCCGCCGGGGCCCGCGGGCGTGCACGACCCGACCGGGCCGCCGCCGCCGGAGGGCGGAGTCGTCGACGAAACGGTCACTGTGGTCTGCGCGGCGGGCGAAGCGCTGCCTCCGGCGTTGCTCGGCGTCACGGTGATCGTGGCGGTTCCCGCAACCAGCGGGAAGGTCGTTCGCTGTGAGCAGTTTGCGCAGGCGCTCACGGGCACGGCACCCGGGTTCGACGACGACCAGAGGTAGCTGGTCGGGGCATCGCCTGTCCCGCATAGGGCCGTGAAGACGAGCTCCTCACCCACGGCAACGGGAGTCTTGCTCGGGGTGACCGTGCAGTTGCCCGGAGCGACGGTGGCGGGGGCGGCGCTCCACGTCACGCTCTTGGAGGGGGAGGGAGCGCCCGTTCCGCCGGCGGCGCTCGTGGCGGCGACGGTGAACGACTCTACCTGGTCGGATCCAGCCATCGTGCAGGTCTGCGTGGTCGACGCGGTACACGTTCCGCCCGTCCAGGCGTATGTGGTTATCGGACCAGGACTGCAGTTCGCGGTGAGGGTGACGCTGTTGCCGTTCAACGCGGATGCGGCACCGCTGATCTGGCAAACCGGCGCCCCGGCCTGGGTGCATGTCAGCACCTGCGCCTGAGTGCTCGGATCCACGCCGCTCAACTGCCATACGGCGCAGTTCGGATCGTTCAGCTGGATCACGACGGCGCCGGCCGGAGGCGCGGCGAACAGAGCGACCTGCAGTGCGGCAACCGCGAGGACCGAGGTAAGAAGGCGCTTGAGCGTTGATGCCATGGCGTTTGGTCCTTTGACGACCTGCAACGGCACCGGAGGGCGCATGCGGCCGCGATGGATTGCGATGAGATATGAATCTGACATGAACATGATACGTGATATGGGCCGGTAGTGCAACAATTATGATTATGTCATAGCATCATACTGGAATTTTCGGCCGACGCAAGCCCCCTTCTTTCGAACTGACCGGTGGCCGTCGGAAACCGAGGAAAGAATATGGGCGGCGCTTCGACTCGCCGAAAGGCGCAATCCTCGCCGAAAGGCGCAACTGCCGTTGACCCGCCGGCCGGTCGATTGGTTCCCCGACCCCATCGCTAGGCGAGATCGATGTTGCGCCGGGTGAGGCAGCCGGATCGGCGCGCAAAAAAAATAGAGCCACCCTCGCGGGTGGCTCTTGCAGTACGCGACTGACTGCCGGTAGCTGCTTACTGGGCAGTGCGCCTGAGGTTGTTCGGCGTACCCGGTTCGTAGCGATGGTAGAACGTTCCGGCATACGACGTCGACAGCGACGGACGGAACGTTTGCACGGCAAAGCCGATGACCGGCAGGCCGGTGAACGTGGTGTTGGAAGAGGTCGTGAAGGCGGACGACCCGTCCATTACGACTTCGGTTGCGTCTTGCGCGTAGAGCGGCAACAGCGTGTCGGGATGGAAGTCCATCCGCGCCCAGCCGTTGATGAACAGCGTGTCGACGCCGAGCGTGTTCGAGGAGCTGAACAGGTTCTTGTTGTTGAACGTCAGCACGTTCGCTTCCCAGCAGATCTGCACGTTGGGCGTGGTCGGCGACGGCGAGAAGTCCGGGCCGCCCGGCTGCGTGGTCTGCTCTTCGCGATCATACGTGTTCAGGACGATGTCGTCGCAGGAGCCCGTCTTGCCGAGCTTGCTCTGGAACGGATTCTTGCGGCCCGCGTCGGACACGTAGAACCCCTTGGTCGGGAACGTGATCACCCAGTCGGTCGCCGAAGCAGTGCCCGGATCGAGAACGAATTCGTTGATGATCGCATTCTTCATCAGCGCAGCCGAGACGGCGTCTTCACCCAAGGTCCAGTTGGCCAGGATCGCGTTGCCGAAACCGTCGGCCGTCGTGCTGAATGTATCCGCGTCGCTCATGTCGGGAGCGATCTGGCCCGTATCCTGGTAATTCGCGCCGAACTTGAAGTTCACGAGGACCGTCGGGTCCGTCGCGGCGTTGAGACCCGATCCCGGGCTCACCAGCGATGCGGTTCCCGTCAGGCCGCCTTGCGGAAGCCGCTGTTCGTCGTAGGCGGCATCGTCGGTGACCAGCGAGCAGTCCTTCGGCACGCGGCTCGACGTGTGCTTCGAATTCTTCGCAATGACGGAACCGTCCGTGTACGTCGCCATTTCGATGACTTCGAAATAGCCTTCGCGCAGACGCGCGAGCGAGTTGTCGGCCGCACCGTCACCGATGTAACGGCTGTTCCGGAAATCAACGCCGGTCGCCGGGATCTTCGGGATCGTGCAGGAGGTGTCGTTGGTGAAGAGCTTGACGCCGCCAGCGGCACCGCCCGCCGGTTCCAACGAGGCCGTCCACATGTCGTACGGCGACAGGAAGATGTTGAAGTCGAGCACTTCCTTCGACGCCTTGCCTTCGCGGAAACGGATCTTGACGGCCTTGGTGGAGGCGGTCGTGTTGACGATCGAGATCAGCGTGTTGTACGGGTTGTCGACGCCCTTGACCGTGTAGTACGGGTACAACAGCACCTGACCCAAGCCGGTCGGGTTTACGCTGACCGCTTGCGCCGTGCCGACTGCGCCGAGGGCCGTGATACCGGCGAGGGCGAGAAACAGCGGCTTCCTGTTGATTGTCTTCATGGTGAGTTCAGACTCCTTTTTTGCGGAATTAAAATGGTGACTTCAAGCCCTAAAGCTGGCCCATGCTATTACAACAGACGCCTTTCTGCAATCCATTTTGCAGCTCGCCCTCAGTTTCCCTGTACCAAATCTGCCACAACTGCCGGATTTCACTGCGACCACACGTACCACACCTGCCCGTCGTCGATGACCCAGTTCTCGCGCAACGTGTTGCCGACCCCCTTCATCAGGCTGTGATCGTAGGTGATTCGCACGCCGGCCCTGCATAAGTCTGCCGCGCATTCCACCCCTTCGACCACCGCACTCCGAAACGTCGTGGCCTTCATCCGGTCCACGAAATCGCCGCGGGATACCACCTGGCGCGAACCCTTGCTCATGTACTCGTCGTACGCAACGCCGGGCTGGCCCCGGATGATCAGCGCCCACCGCGCCGCCGCGCGCTCGGTGACCGCCTTGCGCTTGTCCTCGTCCGACGAGCTACCGGTGATTGTAGCGCAGCCCGCCAGCACCGCGACGACCAGCACCGCACCCATCACCCGCGCGAGGCCCGTTGCCGCCTTGCCGCAATTCACCTTCGCGCGCAAACGAAAACAATTCATCCGGATTGCGCCTTTCCTCAGTGCCGACCCTGCCGGCGGATCTGTCGAGGATCGCCGACAACAACCGGCCCGACACCCATGCCCCGCGCTGCAATCCTTGATTCCAAGTTAGCGCAAGCGCCCGGGATCGTCAACATATTCCAACTGCAAAATATTGGCCCTAAAGGCGTGTTGCGCCTGAACAACATCCAATTGTCGTGTTTTGGCGACGCTTCGTGCGGTTTTCTTCGTGATTGTCGTTGTTTAGCGTCACTTTCCGACGCGGCGCCGAGCCTGAAAACCTCTCCATTCACGGGTTTTTCGCGGCCGGGAACAGCTCGTCCATCCAGATCATTTTCTTGCGCAGGTCGTCGATGTCGCGCTTGAGATCGAGTTCGTTCTCCAGCACGCGCGGCGTGACGAACATCACCAGCTCGGTACGGTTGCTGGTCAGCGCCTGGCTGCCGAAAAGCGCGCCGAAGACCGGGATTCGGGACAGCAGGGGGATTCCTTTGGATGCGTTCTGTTTGGTTTCGAGGATGAGGCCGCCCATGACCATCGTCTGTCCCGTCGGCACGCTGACCATCGTCTGCACGGACCGCGTGTTGATGGGCGGCGCGTCACCGGGGCTGGCGACGTTGCCGGGAACGCTCACCTCCGCCTGCACATCCAGGGTCACCAGCCCGCCCGCGTTGATGTGCGGCGTGATCTGCATCAGCACGCCGGTGTCGATGTACTGCGAGGTCGTCGTGATGAACCCCCCGGTGTTAATGCCGCCGTTGTTCGTCTGCTGGTTGATCGGGATCCGCTCGCCGGCCTTGATCGTCGCCTTCTGGTTGTCGAGGGCGGCAAGGCGCGGCGTCGCGATGACCTTCGTGTTGCCGTACGTCTCGAGCGCACGCAGTGCCGCCTGGATGCCGCCGGGGAAATTCACGTTGTTGATGATGTAGACGAAGCCCTGCGCGAGCGCCAGCGCCGGGTTCGTCGTGGCGCCGGTCGAGTTGGGGATGCCCGGATTGAACGCCGGCGAGACGTTCAAGTTGTAGCCCGTGCCGCGCCCCGACGGCGCGGCGCCCTTGAACAGGAACTCGACGCCGATGTCGACCTCGTCCTTCAGCGTCACTTCGGCCATCACCACTTCCATCAGGACCTGCCGCTGCGGAAGATCGAGCTTCCGGAGCGCCGCCTCGATGACCGTATACTCGAGCGGGGTCGCGACGATGAGCAGCGTGTTGTTGTCCTTGTCCGCCACCACCTGCAGGTTGCGCACGACGCCGAGTCCGTCGGCGCCGCCGCGGGCGCCGGCCGCCTGCGTCTGGCTCGCCGTGGCGGAGGCCGTGGGCCGGTTCTCGGTGTTCACGACTACCGTCGGCGGCGGGTTGACGATCGTCGGCTGCGTCTGGAACGTCGGCGGCGACACGATGGTTCCTGCCGGCGTGCCCGGCGCCAGCGTCGGCGCGCTGGGCGTCGCCGCCGGCGGCGCGCGCCCGGTGAACGCCTGCTGCAGCAACGGCCCCAGCTTTTCCGCCCGCTGGTTCTGCAGGTGGTACACGTAGAAGCGCGGCGTGTCGCCGCCGCCGCCCTGGTCGAGGCGGGTGATCCACATCTTCACCTCGGCGAGGTAATCGGGCTGCGGGGTGATGACGAGCAGCGCATTCATGCGCTCGATCGGGATGATCTTCAGGATGCCGGTAAGGGGGTTGTTCGCCTTGTCGCCCAAGACCTTGTCGAGTTCCTGCATCACTGTCTTGACGTCGGCGCTCTGCAGGACGAACACGCCCGCGGACATGCCGGCCATCCAGTCGATGTCGAACATGTCAATGGTTTCGATCAGGTGGCGCAACTCGCGTTCGGTCCCCGCGAGGACCATCAGGTTGCGCAGTTCGTCGACGCGCACGGCCTGTGCATCCTTGGCGAACGGCTCCAGCAACCGCAGCATTTCCCGGACGCCGACATAGCGCAGCGGCACGATCTGCACCGAAAACCCGGCCGGCAGCGCGCGGTTCGTGGTGCCGAGCTGCGGGGTGACGTTGCCGCGCACCGCGGCGGCCTGCGGCACGATCTTGTAGAGGCCGCCTTCGTTGACCATCGTCGCGCCGTTCATCCGCAGCAGCATTTCCAGCGTCGCCGTGAGCGCCTCGCGCGGGATGCCGGAGCTCGTGCGGATCGTGACCTGCCCGCCGACGGAAGGGTCGATCGTGTAGCTTTCGCCCAGGATGTCGCCCAGGATGTTGCGGATGACCTCGCGCAAGTCGGCGCCCTCGAAATTGAGGACGACGCCGGCGCCGGCCTTGGGCACCGCCGGCGCCATCGGCAACCCGCCGCCGGGAAATTGCCCGCGCACCAGCACGCCGGTGCCGGGGTAGAGTTTCGCCCTGTCGGCATTCGGGTCCACGGCCTTGCCCGGGGCGGCGCCTGCCACAGCGGCTTGTGCCTCGGGCGACGGCGACCCAGGCGTCTGCGCCGCTGCGGCAGGATCGGTCTGGTCGCCTCTCGGCGCGGCGCAGGAGCCCAGGAGAAGGGCGCCCACCAAGGCCAGGGCGTGAACGGCGAGACGTTTGTTTGACATGGGGGTGATCATCGGTGGCGCGCTGAAGCGCGCGGGTTCGTGTTCGCTGGCGGCGGGTCGCGGGCATGCAGGCATCACTTCTGCTGCCCCGTGGGCCGGCTTCGGTAGCGCTCGTCCATCTGGCGCCAGCGCGGATCCACTTGATCGCCACCGCCGGCCGCGGGAGGCGACGCTGCAGGCTGGGATTCGGTGGCCGGCGGCGTCGCGGCCTCTGCGGCCGCCCGCGCGGCGCGCCGGCGTTCTGCTAGCGTCTGGCCGGCGGCCTGAACCGTTGCCGCGACCGGTGGCGGCTGGGCGGGTGGTTGCGGCTGCGCCGGCGTCGCCCGGGGCGTTGCCGGCGCCCCCGACGGCGAGGCGGCCGGAGCGGCCGGCACGGGCGTCGGTTTCGGATTGGTCACGACCTTGAGCACGAGTTC
>Ga0315278_10001165_pt1 | contig 22801 bp, 19 predicted proteins | sample YL17G06_0_MG_FD_203880 | JGI IMG/M metagenome (GOLD analysis project Ga0315278, IMG submission 203880) | Sediment microbial communities from Yellowstone Lake, YNP, Wyoming, USA - YL17G06_0 | ecosystem: Environmental > Aquatic > Freshwater > Lake > Sediment | place: USA: Wyoming | collected... | reverse complement strand
CCTACTGGGGTCGTGTGCTGGGGAAGAAGGATCTACGAGCCCTCCAGGTCTCGGCGCGGGGCGGCGAACTCCTGTGCACGCACGCCGGCGACCGCGTGAAGATATCCGGCCAGGCCGTGCTCTACCTTGAAGGCACGATCGCGATCTAGAACACCGGGAACCAGCGGGCTCGGCCGCAAGGAGGTCTGCGACCGGCGCGCGTGCACGGAACAAGACCCCATCTTCCCCGGTTGGCGCATGGACCGCAGTTCCGCGTGCTCACGGCCGTGGATCAGTTCAGCCGGGAGTGTGTCTGCGTGGAGGTTGGGCAGAGCCTGACCTCTCGGGCGGCGACGGAGGCATTGGATCGAGCGATGAGCGGGCAAGGCCAGCTTGAGGCAATCACCCTGGACAAAGGCACGGAGTCCAACTGCAACCACTTCGACCGCTGGGCATACCAGCGTGGCATCCAGCTGGACTTCATCACCCCCGGGCGGCCGGTGGGGTACAACGTCATCGAGAGCTTCAGCGGGAAACTGCGAGACGAATGCCTGAGTGTGCACTGGTTTGAGAGCCTGGTGGAAGCCAGGGCGGAGATCGAGACGTGGCAGCGCGAGTACAATGAAACGCGACGGCATTCCAGCTTGGGGAATCGGGCTCCGGTGCAGTACATCGCAGAGCTGTTGAGTGTCGGAGTCGGCACATGAAGCGGACGAGCCAGGGTCTTCACCTTATGACTGGTCGAACAACGGGGGGGCAGGGTCACAGCGGTAGAGAGCAACCCGATGCCCGGACCGGTCTTCGGGGAGCAGGTCAAGCGGGGCGAGACAGACTGAATAGTGGACCGCCTACCGGAGGCGGGTCGTCTGGCAGACACAAGTCGTCAAACATCCTCTGAACTGCGCCTGCGATTCGGTACTGCCCGCAGTCGTAGAAGAAGTCGAGGGCATAGCGGAGAGCCACGGCTGGCACAAACCACGAATGCTCCGAAAGACCGGCAAGAGTTGCCTCAGCCCGGCGCTTGAGTTGGTCTCCCCTGACCCAGAAGCAGGCCACCATACCCATCAGGTAGACGAGCTCCTCTTGGTCAGCTCGCTTGGCATCGGTGACACGCTGCAAGAAGTCAAGGGCGCTCAGTGCTGCTGGAAACTCCCCGGCCTCAAGAGCTACAGAGCCAATGGCGAGAACGGTAGGCGGATGCTGGGCAACCGCCTCGATCGCCGAGTCCACAGCCAGTGAGAAGCCGTTTCTGACGGCTCCTCGTGCCAATTCCGCGAGAGCTTCGTGCGCGACCATCGAGTCCAGCGGCGCAAATTGCGGATGCCGGCTACGTGCCAGTGCGTCACGGAGCACCCGTACGCCAAGGTTGTAGTTGTCCTCCGACCCTGCGCTGCCAGCAGACACAAGGACGCGGGGGAATCTCCGCAGGAGCGGACACATCTCGGAGCCAGTATAGCCAGGTGAGCCCTGGACGTTCCTGGCAATGCACCCGACTGCCTTGATCAGGAGGTCCTTTTGGAAACCGCGCTCGCTTCGCTCTCCCAGACCAACGAAATCCTCGACGAGTTCTGAGCCATCTCCTCCGTCCGAACTCGAAAGCGCCTTCGTGACCTTGTCCCGAATCATGGCCACAAACAGCTGGCGGGAAAGGACAAGGACAGTGAACCACCATGATAAGACCGCTGCGACGAACGCCACTGTAACCAATGTGCCGCCAAGCCATTCCTTCCACAGCTCGCAGCTTCCTCCCACACAGGGATGCAGGCTCCAGACGAAGAAGAGCGCGACGCCACAGAGGAGGAGAGCAAGGACGATCATGCCCAGGAAGTAGAGACGCCGAGCCGAAGTGTGTCGATACAGCACCAGTCGAATGTCCTCTGGAACGGCCAATTGCACGGCGAGGGCCGGGATCCCGAAAGCGAAGACAAGAAGCGCAGCGAGCACCTGAAAGTAGGCACTTGCCCAGACCTCAGTTAGTTGCGGAGGCACTCTTCCCCTTCTCGACTTGCTCAACCAGGCGAAGCAGAGCCCTCGGGTCCTGGAGCAGCTCCTTCTGGCAGTAGGCAGTGACCCCCAATGCGGCTATGTCCTTCCCGATCTGTTCCTCTGGTTCGATTGTCAGCACACCGAATGTCGAGGGTCTGATCCAGACGGGCGTTCGCCTCGCACTGTCCGTGGATGCGAGGAGACTTCGAAGCAGTTCCAGCCCCAAGCGGGCGGGGCCACTTCCTGCAGTCTGCTTCCTGTAAAGCTTGTCCCAGTAGGGGTCGCTGCCAGGTTCCAGGCGGATGTCGACGATGACGACGTCATACTCTCTCTGTCCTATTCTCTCCATTCCCTCCGTTGCCGTGAGCGCCACGTCCAGTCTGTACCTTGGATTTGTCCGCAGTGGTGGAGCGTACGTCTTGACTTCGGCCTTAGCCCCGTCCTCAATCCAGAGGACTCTGGTCGGCATGCTGGGATACCTCCCTCTCGTGCACCGGCAGGCTCAATGTTGCGGTGGTAACAAACGGCTCTCGGTAGTTGTCTCGCGCTGCCAGGCGGTTTGCAGGTACGCTATCGATTGTCACGTCGCCTCCGTGCTCACGGGCTACTCGACGAGCGTCGGACAGCCCCATTCCAGTCCCTGTCCTCCAGCGATCGTCAGCCAGATCTCCGCGAGTCCCAAACCTGAAGAGGACGCCGGAGTCCAGCTCATCTCGCCGGATTGGGACACCGTAGTTGGCGATCTCGATATCTACCATGCTTCTCTCGCACTTCATTGTGATGCCTACCCAGCGTGGCTCGCCAAGCTTGCGCTCCCAGCTGTACTTAATCGCGTTGTGGAGAAGGTTCCCCAGGGCCCGGAGAACGGCCTGCTGACGCACGCAAACGAGCGTCTCGCCCTCGAGCCGGTACCTGAACCGGACGCGCCGACTTCGGGCGAACTGGCGCAGGTTCACGAGGCTCCGGCTCACCAGCGTCTCCATTGCACAGACCTTCCGCTCACCGGGGAACTCGGAGTCCGACTCAAGGTGCTGGAGGAGTGCGGATACCTCGTAGCTCGCCTGGGCAATCATGTCGCAGGCCGCATGTACATCCATCAGACTGGTGAGTCGCCCCGCCTCTCGGGCAGCTGCGGACAGCGCGGCCCCCGTTCCTTCTCCCAGATCTGCGAGCCCCGAGTGAGCGACTCTCAGTATCTCAGAGGCGAGGTACTTGACGTCCTCCACGTCATCAAGGCTCCTCGGCCCTTGCGGAAGCGCCTCGCTCAGGTATCGGCGAGCGTTCGAGAGGGCTTCGAAGGTTCCCTTGGATAGTTCCTCGATGCGACGGCGCTCGGTGGGCGGAAGAGTGAGGCTCACCAGGAGTTGTCTACAGGGCGAGCGCAGGGCGGCAAGAGCTGCGTCCTCGCTTATGTAGTGGCCCTCAGGAGAGTGTGGGTACGCGAAGGGATCAGGACCAAGGACGTCCAGCACGGGAAGCATGTCGTACCACAGAACAAGAAGCGCCGTCTTGTACACGTGGATGATCCGGCAGATGTCATCGCGCAGTGTCTCGAGCGCGACCTGATTCGTCACGTCCCTGATCACCCCGATCCGCTTCGTCAGCATCCCAGACTGGTCGAAGTAGCCTCGGGTGCTTACCTCCACGGTCGCCTCTCCCCCGCCCTCCCTTCGGATCTGCAGCCTGTGCTTGAGCAGAGGTTTCTCCTCCTTGGCAGCCTCTCGAAGCGCATCCTCGAAGGGGGGAAAATCCCGCTGTGGGGAGACGTAGCGTTCCAGAATGTCCTGTCCGATCATCTGCCGCGAAGACGCAAAACCGAAGATCCTGGCGAAGGAGTCGTTGCACTCGACTACTTCGTGTCGCCCATTCCGCCACTCGATCATGTAGGTGCCGATAGTTATGTTGTCGAGGATCTGGCGGTAGTTCTCTTCAGCGGTGACATCCGTGACCGTGCCCTCTCTGCCTGCATACTCGTGCAGCTCATCGACTAGCTTGAAGGCACTAATCTCGACATATACCGGCTCCCCGCTTCCACCCTTCAGCTCACAGCGCTCGGAGTCGACATATCCCTCTGTCTCCAGCTTCTGCCTCAGCTCCCGCGCCCGAGAGGGATCGACGTAGAGCTCTTCGATGCACTTCCCCTTGAGGGCGTCAGCATTGGGATACCGGAGGATTCTGGCGACGGAGGAGTTCACGGCCTCGATCCTGTCGTGGCGGTCCAGACGGTACAGACCTTTTGGCAGCCGCTCGAAGAAGTGCACGAAAGCCGAATCGTCATCGACGTCAGAGAGACAGCCAAGGTACGCGACCACCGCGCCCGACACGGGGTCTCGGACCGACCGACAGTAGTCCTGGACCCAGAAGTGCCTGCCTCCGACCTGAAAGCGGACGTGAACTCCCTCGAGATATCTCCCGATCGCCTCAGCTTCCTGAACCCTTGTGAGAAGCTGCCGCCGGTCGTCTCCGTTGACATAGCGCGCAGCGATGGAACCCTCAATTGGCCCTGATGCCGGAAGCCCGAGTATCTCCCTTGCTCGCCTGTTGCATTCAATGAACCCGCCGTCTGGAGAGACCAGATAGATGCCGATAGGCAGGTCCAGGCCAGGAACCGTGGCGGAAAGCATCGCAAGACCGCCGGCGACTTCTGATGACATACCTTCTCACCTGCCCCAGAGAAGAGATCCTCGCAGTTGTTACCACTATAGCGACCTTGGACACACCAGGCAATGACCTGTGCGACCCACCAGGTCTGGTGTCCGAATCGTCGTGACCCGCGCCCGGTGGACGGTCCAGTTCTCAGGGGCAGAGGGTCCACCCGACAGAAACGGGCGACGTGTTCGCCTGATTCGGACCATTGCGACAAGCTCTGACGCCAGCCCTCCAAGTTGCCCTTCCCGCCTCCACGCCCCACCCATGCCGGCCCCGGCGAACTCCCCCTCGCCTGCACACTGGCTCGCAGCACCCGATACAGCGTCCTGTGCTTCACGCGCCCACTGGAAAGCGCGGTGCTGCCTACGGTGCCCAAGGAGCAACTGGAAACCTTCGCTTTCGAAAGTGGCCGGAGCGCCACCCACTCACGGGAGCCACTGTGCTTTGTCGGGCTTGAGCGGGGAGGCTCTGAGTGGGGTCCGCGGTCCAACCCCGCGTGCACGGAACAAGACCTGACCCTCATAGCCGTGTGGCGACGTCTCCCGTCTGCGGCAGAGCCGCCGCTTCGCCAAGCATCGCTGAGAACGAGATCGCCAAGAACCCGAACAGGACAAGCCCCATCACCACGTTCCGGCGTTTCATCGGACAACCTCCTTCACTCAGATGCCTGAGCCCCGATCATCGCACCTTCAACGGGTCTCTGGATGAGCCTATAGGCAGGGCGAGGAGGACGTCAAACGCTGCCGCGCGGCCCAGGGCCGCTGGGATCTCGAGTGGTCGCGGCGCAGAAGGGAAGAGCCGGTGTCAGCGGGGTTCGGCCCTATCCTTTCGCGCTTGCAGGAAGGAGGGCGTGGCCGCGCGACCGGCTCTTCAGCGGGTTCCGAGCGACGGATCTCCGACGCGACCTAGTGACATGTCCGCGGAATGCCCTGGGCGCCCTACGGAGCGGATGGAGTCAGAGGACAAGATCCGACCCACATCGCCTCTACAACCGGGCCAGGTTCGTGATCAAGTTGTAGGCAAACCAGCCGTCGCCTGTTACGAAGATCTGTGGCTTCGCCGTGCTTGCGTCACGCGTGACTCCGATGCCGTCGCTGAACGGCTGGAAGGACACGATCTTCGAGTAGGGAATCCTCAGGCTCTTGCGGGGGCCGGCGAAGTAGATGTGCTTTGAGGTTACGACCACGCAGCCACTGTCGATGTGAACCCGTTCGGTATGCTCGACAGCATGGCCTTTGAACGCGCCGACCCGGTAGTACAGGCCCTTCATGATCCGAACGCTTGCACCTTGGGAACCACCTACGTACTCCCGGCGTGTCTTGTCCTCGAGATACTTGGCATCCCGAAACACCCAGACGACCTGCTCCCCCTTCTGCAAGTTGACCGGAAGAGTCTCGTCTACCGATACTCGCTGCGGAATCACGCCGTTGAGGACGTCTCTCAGAACGGCTGCCTCTAGGGTCTTTGTGAACGCCCCATTCCTGTCCAGGGCATCCTGAGCAAGTGAGAAGCGTTTCGCAAACTCAACCAGCCGATGCTCCTCTTCCGCCGCCAGAACGCCATCCTCAAGGAACTGGTCGACGGCCGTCTCCCAGCCCTTGACCAGCAGCGACTGGCGCTCCGAACTGGGAATACCCGACGTCTGCTCGATCTCACAAACCGTCCTCTCAAGTTCGTCGAAGCTCGCTGTCCCCGCAATTGAGGAGGCGGCTGCGGCTGCTATCTTGCGTTTCCCGTCCTCCGCGGCGCGCAGTCTCTCTATGTGCTGCTGGTTACACAGCGCATGTTTGTTCCGAAAGAGACCGGCAGGCTTCCCACAGTACAGGCAGTTTGGCATCTACCCCTCCTGGGGACGCGGGCGATGCGAACCCAGTGCGTTTGTCGCAGCTTAGCGTCCGTCATCCTGGGTGTCAATCCCCGAAACTCTCCAAGTCTATCATCACTCGCCATCCGGCCCATCGCGTGTGCCCGTGTCGCCGGGAACTTGCACTCGAGGGTGCTCCCCGGACCGCGTGCCGCCAGGACTGGACTGGTCGCGCGGGAGCACTCCGCAGCGGTGCCTGTCCGATTGGCGCACGTCCCATGGTGGCACCGCAACCTGGCTGATCTGAGGGCGGCTCTGCGGCGTTTGGCAAACCACGCCTCGCAGCTCGGGGATCAACAAAGCGTCGACGGTGATTGAGAGCTACGTCAGGGTGCACTTGCCGGAGCTTGACACCGGGGTCAGATGCCGGAAGCTGCCCGGCGCGGGCGGAGATCGGTGATGCGTCCCTAGAATCCCAAGGTCACCGAGGGCTACTGCTTTGACCCGGAGAAGAAGTCCTTCCTGCGTTGGCTCACGAAGCTCATCTTCTCCGGCATGTCCAAAGGGCGGCTGAGCGAGAGCGAAGCGTCCTGGGAGACGAAGACGATCGTTGGCGGGCACTATGCGCGTCACTGCGCGCGAATGTCCATGAGGAAGCGGGCGCAGGCGTAGGCCCGGTTGTTCCGCTGTGAGAGCCGAAGGATGGGGCAGGTTTCGTTGCCTGCGTCAAGGGGAAAAGCCTGATCCTCCCTCGCGCGGTCGCGGGGTTCTTCGGGTGCGCAGAAACAAGCGATATGTCCCCCGATTCCACAATCCCCGTGCCTCTCCTCCGGCCCTGATGCCATGCCAGGGGTCATGGAGAGCTTGCCCCTGACAAGAGCGCCGCCCAGTTTCTCAGGTGGCCAATCGGCTGGAGAAGCGGGTCGTCGCAGTACCGCTGGAAGGCGTCGTCCAGGGCGGCTGCGAAGTCGGCTTGCGACAGGCCGGCACGAAGCTCGGCGATCTCCGCGGCGCGGACTAGCATGAAGTGCTCGCGCGATTCCGTATCGTCTTGGTCTGCGGGCTCAGGCTTGCGGCGGCAGATGACACAGTCGCAGACGAGATTGGGGTCCTGGGCGATCTGAATGCGCCGGGCCTCGGTCTCGATGATGACCTTCCTCTTCAAGCGTCGGATGTAGTAGCGGGGCAGGACTACACCCTCCACGTCCATATCCTGGGTCGATAGCTTGCGTTCCCCATAGCAGATGCCGCACGCGAAACCAGTCAGGCCCGCGTAGTGCAGCGCAAGAGAGAACGCACCCCCGTACATGAGCATGACCGGCCGACCGCCCTTGCTGAGTTCGGTGACAGAATCGAACACGACCTGCAGTGCCGTCGGGTCCTGGTCGCTTCCGAACCCGTCCGGCCACAAGAGGAACCCATCTGCTCCAACCGCGGCGTAGTCCTCCCCGATGCGCCTCGCGTCTTGAGCAAGGATTTGCGGGTTGGCAAGGATCATGGCGAATACCGGGAGTCCGCCTGCCATTGTCTTCGCCCGCTGAACAAGCCGGAGATTGGTGCTGTGCCAACCCCGTGGAAGCAGAGTTGTGGTCGGGAAGTAGGGCGGGACCAGGCACATCGGCGGGATGCTCAATGCGCCGACGGGCCTACCGGCCTTCTTGGCGTACTCCTCGTACTTCCTGTACTTGTCTGGAATGGCGGCCAACCGAGTCGCCTCGAACTCCAGAACCTTCTGGACCAAGTCATCCAAGTCATCCGCATCAGTGAGATCGCCCGGTACGAGTCTCCTGCCGTCTTCCGCGGCTGTCTTGACAACCCCCCCGTAGTCGTGCTCGATGAGCTTCGAGTAGGATCGCCTGACATCACCCTTTCGCTTTCGTCCCAGCGCGTCCCGCTCCGTGCGCCCCGTGTCCTTGTCCTTCACGAAACGCTTGAGCTGCAACGGGTCGTTGGCGAAGATGTACGTCATCGGGTCGATGAAGTACGGCTTCCCAAGCGAGCCGACGAATTCAGCGCAGAACTTGTGATAGTACGATGCTATGTGCGCAGGAATGACCACGCCATCGTACGTGTCACGGTGACGTTTGAAGAACTCCTTCTCCCTAGTCAGTCCGAGCCTGTAGAACAACCAGGGCCTTGGATTGGTGGGCAATGGCATTGGCCACGACTCCTATTGTCTTGGGTTTCCTCTGTCGCGTCTTCTTGAGCGTATCTTTCAGGACTCGGTAGTGCCGCAGGCTAAAGCACCCGTTCTTCCTCGCCGGGATGAGGATCTTGGCAGCCTCACCAACTCCAACGAGGCCAACATCGTACCTGCGGAACAGATCCGCCTCTTTCTCCGCCAAGCGTGTGGCAAGCGCCAGCGGGACGGCGATATATGAGCTCTGGGCGGCAAGCTGATTGAGAGCGGCCTGCTTGAACGCGCTTCGCCAGTCGTGCAGCTTCGTCTCAACGGCATACAGACGTAAGAGAGAAGGCGTCCCGAATAGCAGATCAATTCGCTTCCCGAAGAACGGGACCTCAGCCACAGCGAGACCAGCCTGAGAGAAGAGGCGAAGGAGAGGCCGATACATGTCGACTTCTCTGCGGAATGCTGGCGATGGCATCTGCATTTGCACGCGTCACTCTCCCTCGGTTTCGATGATCCGATGAACGAGTCGGAAGAACCGGCCGTCAAGAGCCCACATTGCCGAAACGCACGCGATGAACCCGAGGATCAGTATGCCGAGGATCACGGCCCAGATCACCCAGATGCAAGACGGCGGGCTGGTCCACAGGATGCCGATACCCGCGCCGATGATGATGATTGCCCCCCAAAGAAGCCCGAATGAAGCCTGGCTGGCAAGGCTGAGCCAGCTGAACACGCGTCTCACGCGGTTCTGGTCCTCCAGGTCCCTGCCGAGCTCCCGGATGAGCTTCTGTTGCTCCGGACGTCTGTATATGTCTTCGACAGCCGTCTTCTGGCGCCTCCGCTCCTCAGCAATGTCCGAGTAGTGGCTACTGGTGCGTTGGACGAACCTATCGCGGAGGATGTTGATCGCGACATTTCGGCGGCTCTCGTAGTCGAGGCATATCCTGTGACGCCATGACAGAATCCCGCCGAATGCCAAGGAGAGAAGGATACCTAGTGCTGACGCGCAGAACGAAAACAGTTCCTTGTTGTCCGCGATGAACCGAGTCATAGAGACAACACCGATTTCCTCGCGAAGGCCGGATACTTGAGGTACACGTACCTCAGCAGATCGAAGAAGGGCATAGAGTTGAAGCGTCGCTTGATCTGGTCTAGTCGCTGGCGCCCTTCCTCCTCCAGGCTGTCGTAGATCTCCTTCGCTGCTTCCCTGCCAACTTCCGTGAGGGCGAAGTCTCGGCGTGTGGGACGCTTGACTAGCTTGATGCCGAAATCCCTCAGGAAAGCATCTTCGTCACCTCCTTCGTACTCGTTTCCAGATGGCACCTCCTGGATGGAGATCAGTCCGATGTCCTCAGCGAAGTCTAGGTCGTCATAGAGATCGTCCATGCAGGGGCCGAAATCGTAGGGCCTGAAGCCATAGAGGTCCCGGACCTCTTCGTAGAAGGCGCCTTCCTTCCAGAGCAGGAAGAGCAGCTTCTGAAGGCGTGTGACGCCACGAACCGGCTCCGCCTCGTGACCGCTCACACCCGGCGCATACAAAAGCGCGAGGACGACATCCAGGCCAGTCTCAATCGGGCTTGCTGGAGTCCCCTTCGATATCGAGCTCACAGCACCTCCGCTTCGGCGCACTGGGCCGGGCCAAGGAACTAGTCGGATTCTGGAATCGCCATCTTCATGTGTCCCGCATAGACTCGCTACGCCAGTCGCAAGCCACCAGTAACTTGCATGCAGCTCCGCTATATCGCACGCCGCTCCCCGCCCGGGCCATTCCGCCCAGCGTTCTTCTGTTAGCCTGCGCTATTACGCTGCATATGGAAACGTCTAGTCTCGCAGATCATCCTACACTGCGGGACCGCCGGGGACAAGTGAGGCGCCCGAGTGCACAGCCCGGTTCTCGGACTGGGCCAATCAACACTCCTGATTGCGGGATGAATGGCATGATGTCTTGTGCCCGAATCGGAAGGGAGAACCCAACCCCATGGCCGGAGCGGCCTCAGTCTGGCCGACCACGCCTTGCTCAGGGTGCAAGCGTGGACAGCCGCCGTGATCTGGGGCACGTGGCGATGGCTGGGGGTCGATGCGCCCGCGTCACTCCTCTTCTCCTCTTGGGCAGATCGACCGATACGGGCAGTAGAGGCAGGCCTGGTGGGCCGGCTCGGCCGGGAACCGGCCCGCGCGGATCCCGGCGGCGGCGGTCTCGATGTCCTTCACCGCTCGGTCGATCATCTTCGCATCGGGTGTGGCCGCTCCCACGATCACGTCTGGGGTGAGGAAGAAGAGCGAGACCTCCTCCGGGAGCCTCTTGAACAGGCGCTCGAAGGCGAGGGAGTAGATCGCCAGCTGCCGGCTCTTCTTCGTTCGCTCGTCGGCGTCGTCTTGGCTTTCGATCTGTGAGGTCTTGTAGTCGACGATCCTTCCCCCGTCGTCGGAAAGGTCGACGCGGTCGAAGAACCCCATCACCTTGACGCTCCCTTCGGTGAAGGAGAAGTGGCGCTCGACGTAGGTGGGGACGGTCGGGTCGGCCGCGGCGTAGGTGTGGAAGGCCTCGATCGCTCGCAGGCCCTGCTGGAAGCGAAGCTCCTCGTGCTCGCGAGTGAGGAACCCTTCGGCCTGCCAGGTGTGGCGGAAGGCGTCCTTCAGGTCGGAGAGCGGAGTCTGTGTCCCGCCGAGGCTGTTCAGGTTCCATAGCTTGATCGCCTGGTGGATGGCGTAGCCGTAGATCACGGTGTGGTGCTGGCGGATCGGGACCTTGAGGAGGTGGATGTAGCGGTACTTCATCGGGCAGGAGAGGTAGTCGTCGACCTTCTGGTGGCTTAGGGTGAGGAGCTGGTCTCCGCGGGAAACGAGCGTGAGGGGCTCGTCCGAGGCTGGCGCGGCCGGCGCGCCGTGGCGAGCGATCGAGGCGCGGGCGCTTCCCTTGGTCGTCTTGATGGCGGAGGCGGGGAGGTCGAGGGCCTCGGAGACGAACGGGCTCACCTTGCGCGCCCGCTTGCCTCCAACGTCCTGTGCGCCCGTGAGGTAGAGATCTTCCTTGGCACGGGTCATCCCGACGTAGAACAGGCGCCGCTCCTCCTGGGTGTGGAAGTTGGCGCTCGTGGGGAGCTGGTCCTTCACGAGTGGGTCGGGGAGGCGAAGGGGATCCTCGCGGTGCGCGGGCGGGAACCGGCCGGCCACGAGCCCGACGAGGAAGACGATCGGAAACTCGAGGCCCTTGGCCTGGTGAATGGTTAGCACGTTCACCGCGTCCTCGTCGAGGTCGGCCTCGCCGACGGGCGGATTGTCGCCGGCCTCGATCAGGGCGTCGAGGTAGTCGATGAACCAGGGGACGCGGTCGTAGCGGGCGACCTGGGAGAAGCGCTCGACGATCGCAAAGAGCGCAGCGAGGTTCTCCACCTTCTCCGCGTCTTTGGGATCCTCGGAGTTGGAGAGCGCCTCGATCTGGCCGGTGCGGGTCGTCAGGTACTCGTAGAGCACCTCGCCGGTCCGCGCCTCGGTCGCCAGGGGCAGCAGGGCCACAAGGTCGTCGAGGAGCTTTGCGATCGCGACGCGGCCCTCCGCCGAGAGGTCGAGGAACTCGCGGTCCTTGGTCGCGATGCGGAAGACCTCAAAGAGGCTCTTGTTCTTTCGCCTTGCGTAGCTCGTGGCGGTAGAGAGGTCCTCCGCCGGCACCCGGTAGAGGGGAGAGCTTGCCAGGTGGTAGAAGGAGAGCGTGTCGCGCGGGTCGGAGACAAGCCGCAGGAAGGCAATGGCCGCCTTGACCTCCTCGCGGTCGTAGAGGCCCCGGCTCCCGGAGAAGCGCCACGGGATCTGGAGGAGGTTGAGGGAGTGGAGGAACGGGGTCGCCTGGGCGTTCGCGCGGACGAGGATCGCAAAGTCGCGGTGGGGCCGCGTCTCCTCGCGGGCGCGGCGGGCGATCGTTTCGGCGACGGCGTCGCACTCCTCGCCGATCGCTTCGAAGTGCTCCTGGTGGATCGGGCTTCCCTCTCCGTTCACGGCGCGGAGGCGCTTTTGGATTCCGTCCTTCACCTCCAGGCGGTCGGGGTTGTTGTTCTGGATCAGGCGATAGGAGGCGTCGAGGATCGATTGCGTCGAGCGGTAGTTCTCGGTGAGGACGACGCGGTGGGCATCGGGATAGCGCTCCTCGAAGTGAAGGATGTTGGAGATCGCAGCCCCGCGGAACTTGTAGATCGACTGGTCGTCGTCCCCGCACACGGTCAGGTTCCGGTGGCCGGCGAGGAGCTTCAGGAGCTCAAACTGGGCGAAGTTCGTGTCCTGGAACTCGTCGACCAGGATGTAGTGGAACCGCTCTTGCACGCGCTTCAAGATGACCGGGTTTGTCCGCAGAAGCTTCAAGACAAGCGTGATCTGGTCGCCGAAGTCCACAAACCCGTGTTTGGCAAGGAGGGCCTGGTAGGCGGCGTAGGTCTTGGCGAGTTCTTCCTGGTCGACCGCCTCGGCCTCGAGGAGCGCGCGGCCCTCTTCGTCGGCGGGCAGGGCGGCGAGTGCCGTTCGGAGCCCCTCGCCGTAGGCGAGGTACTCCTCCGGGGTCACGTCTTCGTCTTTGGCGCGGCTGAAGAGCTTGAGGATCGAGGCGAGATGGCGGATCGGGTTCCCCAGAGGGCGGAAACGTTCCAGGGGAAGCTCAAACAGGTGGTCTTTCAAGAAGATGACCTGCTCGGGCTCGGTCAGGATGCGGAAGTCGGGCGTGAGGCCCAAGAGAATCGCGTTCTCGCGCAGGAGCCGGTCGCAAAAGGAGTGGAACGTGCAGATCTCTGCCTCGATGTAGCCGTAGGGGACGAGTTTATCGACCCGCTCCTCCATCTCGGAGGCGGCGCGGTCGGTGAAGGTGAGGCCGAGGATCTCGGCGGGCTTAGCGCGTTTCTCGGCGATCAGCCAGGCGATGCGGCGGGTGATGACCGTCGTCTTCCCGGTCCCGACGCCGGCAATGACGAGGAGCGGCCCTTCGCCAAACGTGACCGCCTCACGCTGGGCTTCGTTCAGGTCGGAGAGAAGGTCGCTTGACATTGCGCCCGAGTATAGGAGGGCGCTCGCAAGGCGGCAATCCGATTGTCGAGGGGCACAGGCGCGGGTAGGATCTCCGCCATGGTCGGGACGTGGATCAACGTGGGGGCGGTGCTTCTGGGCTCGCTTGTCGGGCTCCTCGCCGGGCGGCGGATCCCGGAGGGGGTTACGCGGTCGGTCACGATCGGGGTCGGGCTTGTGACGCTCGTCGTGGGGACGAAGCTTGCCATTGGGACGGAGAACCCGCTCGTCTTGCTGCTTGCGCTCCTGATCGGTGGGGGGCTGGGGACGTGGCTTGGGATCGAGGAGCGGCTCGGCCACTTGGGCGAGGCGAGCGAGCGACTCTTCCCTGCCGGGATGAAGGGGACGATTCCGCAGGGGTTCGTCGCGGCGACCCTCCTCTTCTGTGTGGGGCCGATGGCCGTCCTGGGGTCGATCCGCGACGGCGTGTACGGCGACTGGCAGATCCTGGGCTTGAAGTCCATCATGGATGGGATCTCGTCGATCGGACTCGTCGCCGGCCTTGGGCCGGGCGTCTTCCTCTCCGCGGCGAGCGTCCTTGTCTACCAGGGCGGGATCAGCCTGGTCGCGCACTGGGCGATCGCGCCCGGCGTGGGAACGACCCTCGCTCCCTCTCCGGCCCTCACGGAGTTCAACGCGGTCGGAGGAACCGTTCTCCTTGCTCTCTCTTTGAAGCTCCTGGGCGTCCGCGACCTCAAGGTCGGAAACCTGCTGCCCGCGCTGGCACTCGCGCCGATCCTCGGCTGGGCACTTTCGCGCCTGGGGTAGGAAGGGATCAGACTGAAACCTGTCGAACGAATCCGCCACCTCGTTGCGCGCTACGACCGCAGGCTCTGGATCCTCTTCGTCGTCCAGCTCGTGGTGGCGCTGGGATTCGGCGCGGCGATGCCCTTCGTGAGCCTCTATCTCTATCAGGAGCGCGGGGTCTCGATGACGCTTGTCGGGACGATGATGCTCGGTGCCGCCGTGGCGAGCGCGGTCGGGAGAATCCTCGGCGGCGAGCTTGCCGATCGCGTGGGACGGAAGCCCCTGGTGGTCGGGGCGATGCTTTGCCAAACGGGGTTCTTCCTGGCGATGGCCTGGACCATCGCCAGGCACGCGCCGATTCTGGGGATCGCGTCGGCGTTCCTGGCGATTCGCCTTGCCGGCTCGGCCGCCGAGCCCGGGATCAACGCCATGGTGGCGGACGTCGTCCCGCCCGAGCGGCGCATCGAGGCGTTCGGGTTCCTCCGGATCGGAGGGAACGCCGGTTGGGCCATCGGGCCGGCCGTGGGAGGGTTCCTCCTCACGATCTCGTATCACTCCCTCTTCCTGCTCACGGCCGCGGCGACGTTCGTCGGCGGGGTCCTCGTCTTCTTCCTCGTCCGGGAGTCGATCGGCGCCCGGGCGCAGGAGCCGTTCTCGATCGCGAGGCTCCTCGACGCAGGACGCGACCGGAAGTTCCTCGGGTTCACGGTGTGGAGCCTCTTCCTCTTTCTCTTGGTGGGGCAGTTTGCGACGACGTTCAGCGTGTTCTCGACCGGCGCTTTGGGGGCGAGCGACGTCGCCCTGGGGTTCCTGTTCACGCTCAACGGCGTGATCTGCGTCTTCTTCCAGTGGCCGGCCTCCGCGGCGGCGAAGCGACTGGGCATGCGCGCTGCGCTCGTCCTATCGAGCCTTCTCTACGCCCTGGGGTACTTCTCCGTCGGCCTTGTCCCGGCGGCCGGGTTCTTGTACGTCTCCATGACGGTCGTCACGTTCGGGGAGATCCTCTTCTCCCCCACGGCCAACGCCATGGTGGCCAACCTTGCCCCGCCGGGCAGGACCGGGAGGTACCTGGGTTTCTACGGGCTTGCGGAGGGGTTCGGCCGATCCGCGGGACCCTTCTTCGGCGGCCTCCTGCTTGATCGGCTGATGGGACGACCGGTCGTCCTGTGGGGCGCGCTCGCTGGGTTCGGCCTTGTCGCGGCGGTCGGCTTCTTCTTCCTGGCGCGGAAGATCGCGGTGCGGACGGCCGAGGAGGTCGCCCTGCAGGAGGAATCCGTCCCGGTGGAACCGAGCTGACGACGAAGTCGAGGACCTCTGCCTAGGGCTGTTCGACGTTTCCGGCCTCGGCGGCCCCGAGGCTAGGCCTTTCGGTCGCAGAGCGGGTTGACCACGCGGATTGGACGCAGCGGCTCGGGATCTGGATCATTTCCCGATTCCTGGGCTCTGAGAGGAGGCGCCGATGCCAAAGGAGATCGAGCTTGGCGATGCTCCGTCGATCCGCGGGCTTGTGTTCCGGCCGTTCGGCGGCCCGGGCGATCTTCGAGACTTTGCCGCGGTGCGGGCGGCGTGCGCCGTAGAGGACCGGGTGGACGACCTCTCCTCCGTGGAGGGCGTGCCGACCCTGGCGGACCTCGAGAAGAGGATGGTCGTCGCGGAGGGGTTTGACCCGGCGCATGACGTGCTCGTGGCGGAAGTCGATGGGCAGGTCGTGGGATACTCGAGTGCGATCTGGTGGACCGAGACGGACGGGACGTGGGTCTACCTCACCCTGGGCTGGGTCCTTCCGCAGTGGCGCGGCCGCGGGATCGGGACGGCGATGCTCCACTGGACCGAAGGGCGGCTGCGCGACCTCGCCGCGTCCCATCCCACGCAAGGCAAGGCGTTCCTTGCCGCAAACGCGAGCGAGACGGAGACCGACACCGCGGCCCTGCTCAGGTGCGAAGGGTATCGGCCCGCATTCTCCGTAATAGAACTGGGGATGGACGACCTGACCGGGCTGCGGGCCGCCCCTCTGCCGAAAGGCTTCCTCACCCGGCCGCTTCACTCTTGCGACCTGCCTGACCTCCATCGCTCGATGGACCAGGCGTATGTCGGCCATGCCTTCTCGGAGACCCCCCCGTACGAGGAGTGGGCGGCAAGGCAGACGGACCTTGGGACCTGGCACGTCGCCTGGGACACTGCGACCGAAGCGATCGCGGGTCAGGTGCAGGCGGTCCTGTACAAAGGTCGTGGGGAGGTCGCCGAGGTGAGCGTCGGAGCGCCGTATCGCCGGAGGGGACTTGGGCGAGCCCTCCTCTCTCGCGCCCTCCTTGCCTTGCGCGAGCAGGGAGTGCAGGAGGCGCGGATCCACACCCTGGCTGAGAACCCGCATCAGTCGTGGCACCTGTACGAGAAGGTCGGATTCCGCGTCCTCAAGCGCTTCCCGCGCTACCGCAAGTCGATGCAGTCCGTACCGGCCTCCTGATCCGAATCGAAGAGCGGCTCCCCTGCTCCTAAGCGCCTCTCCCAGGGGAGTCTAGCCCACGGGCCTGCAGCCTCTGGACGTAGCCTGCTGCCGCGCGATGCGTGGTTTCCTCTCGGACTCACTTGCCGCTAATATAGGTGTGATGTAGGTAGTTCCGCTCTGGAAGGAGGGCACCGTGATGGGTTACAGGTTGCGATCACCGCCGAGGAAGATCTGGACGAAGTGGCTACTGCTTCTGCTCTTGGCTCTCTCCGTCGCCGCTCCCGCATTGGCCCAGGCTGGCCAGACAGACTGGTCTAGTGTCATCACGCAGGCGAAGCCAGCCGTGGTACGGATTATTGCTACAACACCAGCGGGAATAGCGTCCGGCTCCGGAGTTCTCATCGCCGAAGACGGACTGATCCTCACCGCCGCTCACGTGATTGAGAAGGCAAGCCAGATCACGGTTGTGGTCGAGGAAACCCGCGAGTACCAAGCTACGGTTATCCAGTCGGACTCCGAGGCGGATGTAGCCGTTCTCAAGATCCCAGCAAGTGGACTTTGGTACCTGACGTTGGGCGACTCAAAGTCTCTCGCTTACTACGAAGAGATCTGTGTCCTCGGTTATTCCCTCCCGAGCATCGGTGTCGGGTTCATCCCAGCGCGTGGGTACTTCATCGGCCTCCGCACGAGCCCAAGCGCAGCGTATGTGCAGTTCGAGGCGTCCCCACTCGACTACGGACACAGCGGGGGGCCCGTGATCGACGCCAGCGGCCATGTGGTCGGAATCGTCGTCCGTGTGGTCGCGGACCAGGAGCTTGGGGTGTTCAACAAGCTTGCCGTGGCGACGGATACCATAGCGATGGTTCTCGCTCGGCCACCTCTGCCACCTCAGCACACCCTAGCAGGGCATACTGGCGGCGTTAACTCTGTCGCCTTCTCCCCGGATGGAAGGGTTCTCGCCTCGGGGTCGAATGACGACACGGTGAAGCTATGGGACGTCGCAACGGGAGTCGTTGTGCGTACCCTCAAGGGCCACCGCTACGCCTCGGGAGTCCTTTCCGTCGCCTTCTCCCCGGATGGAAAGGTCCTCGCTTCGGGTTCGGGCGATAACACGGTGAGGCTGTGGGAAGTGGCCACGGGGCAGGAACTGCACACCCTTGGAAGTCACACCGACGATTTCTTCTCCCACGTCTACTCTGTCGCCTTTTCTCCAGACGGTAAGCTGATCGCCTCAGGGCATGCTGACGACACGATCACTCTGTGGGACGCCTCCACGGGACTCGCGGTGCGTACCCTTGAAGGCCATACCTCCGCAGTCTGGTCCGTCGCCTTCTCTCCTGACGGGACGCTCCTCGCGTCGGGATCATTTGACGGCACAGTGAAGCTATGGGATGTTGCCACGGGACAGGAACTGCGTACGCTTGAAGATCCCTCTTTTGTCACATCCGTCGCCTTCTCTCCGGATGGAAAGGTTCTCGCCTCGGGGATGTTGCTCGCCACACTGGTGAGGCTGTGGGAAGTGGCCACGGGACAGGAACTTCGCACCATTTTGGGTCACACCGAAGGGCTACCCTCCGTCTACTCCGTCGCCTTTTCACCAGACGGTAAGGTGATCGCCTCAGGGTCTGCTGACAACACGATCACTCTGTGGGACGTCTCCACGGGACTTTCGGTGCGTACCATCGAAGGCCACACGCGCGCGGTCAAATCCGTCGCCTTCTCTCCTGACGGCAAACTCCTCGCCTCGGGGTCGGACGATACCACGGTGAAGCTATGGCTGCTAGAGGAAGTGGAATAGGGCGGAGAGGAAGAGATACCGCCCTCAGAGGCTGCCCCTGCGGCGCGCCCTCCGCGTAGCGCGCGTTTCCATGCCTCTCATCCGTCGTCTGCGGTGGGCCTTCGCCGCAGGACGCTTGCCTACCTTGCGCTCCCAGCGAGGGGGCCCTCGCGTCTGGTTCCAGCCTCAGCGCGCGGTTCAATGTCTCAACTCGCGATTGCTCTTCGGCACAACGTCAGCTGGCCCGTGGTGCCAACATGATCCGTCGCGCGATTCCCACTCCCGGAAGCATGTGCTGTCCGGCAGCCTGGCGGCGACATGTCCACCCTGAAGCGCCTCTGGTGTGGCGGAGCGAGCAGGCTGCGGCCCAGCGTGGATGACGCCGGCCAGGGTGAGAGCAGCCACGGCGCACAGCAACGCGGTGACGACAAGCTGCGAGCCGACCCACCACCCAAGTCCGCACGGAAACGGTGGGCTCTTCTGGGTTAGGTTCCGCCGCTCGTCACGAACCCTCTTCGGGAGCTCGAAGTCGGCCAGTTCCAGGAGCTTGTCCTCGCACGCGACGGCCATACGTCGATCCACCCAGTATCTCTTGAGCATGCCCCACAGGCACCAGGCGTGAAGGAGGAAGACGACAGCTGCTACGTGACCGACCCATTCGGGCTTGAGGTGGATCTTGTACTGGAGGGCCAGCACAACCATGCCGGCGAGAGCGGTCCAGAGCGAGAACGACACACGCCATTCCGCCGCCCGCCGATCGGCGATCCTCTTCCAGGCGTTCTCCCAGAGGGCCTGGAGGACATCACAGCGTCGTTTCCTGCCCCTATTCACGGGTCCCGCCGGGTTCTCGCTTCTCTGTCCATGGGTTCCATAACCTCCCGTTCCTGAAGACTAGATGCAGTATAGCAGGAGATAGCTCTGCGCCAAGCGAGCGGCGTGCTCCGCGTGAAGGACGGGATTCCCGCCGCGGATGCCTGAGGACCGGACGTGCGGCGGAGAGTTGGATGTCAGCCGATGCCGGCGAAACGCAGTAGGAATAGAAAGGGGCTGCCATTTGGCTCCGTGACCAAGTCCCTAGCGTGTCCGATTCCTCGGCAGGAGAGCCGGGTAGGGGGAGACTGGACCCGCCGACGAGGTCAGTCCAGGGCGATGATCCGTCCTGGCGGGACCAGGGTGAGCTTGAACGGCAGGTCTGGGGAGATCCCCTCGGCGATCTCGCGGAGCCGAGCCTTGTAGCGGCTGGAGACGTGGAGGCACACGAGTTCCTTCTTCACGCCGGCGGCCTTGGCCACGGCGATCGCCTCGGCGAGCGTGGCGTGCTTGTATTCCTTGCGGTCGGCTTCGTCGAGGAAGGTCGTGTCGTGGCAGAGGACCTCGGTGTCGGCGACGAAGGCCGGGCGGATCCCGACGGAGTCCCCGCCGTAGGAGAAGAGGCGCTGGTGATAGGTCTGTGTCACGGCGTCCCTTCCCTTGGCGCGGACGATCTTCACGATCTCGGACTGGGGCGCGTCCGCAAGCTCAGGCCGGAGGCGATGGCGGACCTCGACGATGCTGTAGCCGAGGGACTCTTCGTTGTCCACGTGCACGGTGGGGAAGGCCTCGATGTACCGCGGCATCTGCGCGGCGAGGAGCTCGACCCGGTCGCCCGGCCGAAGCGGCACCCATTCCAGGTCGTAGGAGAGGTGGCGGTTCGTGCGGGCGAGGAACGCCATCATCTCCGAGATGAGGTAGTTCCCTTTGGGGTAGTAGATCGTGAGCTCCTTCTCGCGATCGCCCATGGCGTTGTTGCGGATGTTGACGAGGCCGACGAGACCGGCGATGTGATCGGCGTGTCCGTGGGAGAGGAAGACCCGGCGGATGGCGAACGCCTTGTTTCCCAAGATGGAACTCGCGGCCTCTCCGGCGTCAAACAGGATGCGGTCCGGGCTGTAGTAGACCCACGTCGAGTAGAGGGCCTTCGAATAGATGAGGAGCCTCATCGCCGGCTCCCGTCTGCGAGGAGCGATCTCCCTTCAAGGTGCCCGGGAATGGGAAGTCCCATCAGTTCAAAGACCGTCGGGGTCGCGTCGAGGATCGACCCACCGGACCGAAGCGCCTGGCCGCGCACCAGGGCGAAGGCGTCGCCCCCCGTGTGCATGCCGCTCCGTGCCGACGCGGGGCCAAAGACCGGGCCGGGTGTGAAGCGGCCCTTGAGGTCAAATCCCGGGCGGGAAAGGGCAACAAGGTCTGGGGCGTTCCCTGCGCGCTTCCCAGAGTACGCTTCCTCGCGCGGGAGAACCCGCTCGAGAACGGGGTTCCCCTCTGCGTCACGAAGCTCCGTGAGGAGGTCCGACGCCTGGTCGCGCACGGCGCGAAGAGGACCGCTGCCGTTCGAATGCACATACACACGGCCGGGAAGGAGGCTGTACGCGGCGGACTTGCCGATCGCGCGCAGGCCGGATCCGCCCTTTGTGTAGGACAGAAGCTGACCTTGAGCCAGAGCCGCGTTCAGGTCGACCTCCTGCTTGAGCTCACAGAAGCCGTGGTCGGAGAGCAGGAGGAACTCAACGTCCGTGGGAAGGAGGCTGTCTACCTCGCCGACCAGGTCGTCGACCTCCTGGTAGAAACTCCAGAAACGGTCGTGGAATGGGCTTTCTTGATCGTGTCCGTCCTTCCAGAAGAAGTGATTCACCCGGTCGGTCATCATGACATGGCACATGAAAAGGTCCCACGGCTCCTGGAAGAGATCGAGGAGCGCGCGGCGGCGGGCGCGAAACGTTGCCAGAATCTCGTCAAAGTAGGCCCTTCGATCGGTCGCGGCCAGGGCCGGGTCCGGGTCGATCCGGTAGTCCAGTGCCTCCAGGCGCGGAAGAAGGGATCGCGGGGTGACCCCGCGGGCAAGGTCGGTGCACAGGAAGCAGGAAACCATGATCCCGTTCACGTCGAGCGGGGGATAGGTGAGGGGAACGTTGATCGCGATCGTCTTCTTCCCCTGAGCGTTCAGCATCTCCCAGAGCGTGGGCGAGGAGAGGTCCCGCGAGCTGGGGATCCGCTCAACAAGCGTCGCGGGATCGCGGTCGATGAATCCGAAGACTCCGTGATTCCCGGGATTGACCCCGGTTGAAAAGGTCGCCCAGGCCACCGAGGAGACCGCAGGTAGCGTGGAGCCGATCTCGACCTGCTTCCCCAGGCGGGCGAGGTTCGGGAATCGGCCCACGGCTCGCGCATCCTGAAGGAAGGAGTGCGGCACCCCATCCAGGCTCAGGATGAACAGGCGTCTCCCCGACTTTGAGTTTGCTCTCATCTCAAGGCCGATTATACCCGGCGATTTGAGTGGCGAAACGGGCTTTGTGCATTGTCATGCGGTCCTCCTTCCCCTAGAATCTCGCGCGGAGGGAGGGACCATGCTCGACATCCATCGGTTGCGTGAGGATCCGCAGGGAATCGAGAAGCGCCTGCGCACGCGCGAGCCTTCGATCGATCTTCGTGAGATCCTCACGCTTGACGAGCGCCGTCTTGCGCTCATCCAAGAGGTCGAGGCGATCAAGGCGCAGCGCAACCGAGGTTCGCAAGAAGTGGGGCGTCTGAAGAAGGAGAAGAAAGATGCGTCGGGCCTCATCGCCTCGCTCTCCACGCTCGGGGAGAAGCTCGCAAGCCTGGACGCCGAGCACAAGGAGATCGCTTCACGGATCGACGGGCTCCTTGCGCTTCTTCCGAACGTGCCGCACCCATCGGTCCCGGTGGGCGATAAAGCTGAGAAGGTCATCCTGCGCACGCACGGGGAGCCGCCCAGCGCGGACTTCCCTATAATCCACCACCTCGAGATCGCGGAGCAGAAGGGGCTCCTTGACTTCAAGACGGCCGCCGCGATCGCCGGGGCGCGCTTCCCGATGTACGTTGGCGCGGGGGCGAGGCTTGAGATGGCGCTCATCGAGTTCATGTTCTTCCGCCACGCGGATAACGGCTTTGTGCCGATCCTGCCGCCCTTCCTGGCCAACGCCCAGAGCTTCTACGTCTCCTCGCAGCTTCCCAAGTTCTCAGACGACATCTACCACTGCGAGAAGGACGACCTCTACTTGAACCCGACGGCGGAGAGCCTGCTGGCGAACCTCCATCGGGACAAGATCCTGGCCGCGGAGGACCTGCCTCTGCGCTACGTTGCTTACACCCCCTGCTTTCGCCGAGAGGCCGGGTCCTACGGCGAGGAGGAGCGAGGCCTGATTCGGGTGCACCAGTTCAACAAGGTGGAGATGTTCACCT
>Ga0315278_10001164_pt1 | contig 22802 bp, 19 predicted proteins | sample YL17G06_0_MG_FD_203880 | JGI IMG/M metagenome (GOLD analysis project Ga0315278, IMG submission 203880) | Sediment microbial communities from Yellowstone Lake, YNP, Wyoming, USA - YL17G06_0 | ecosystem: Environmental > Aquatic > Freshwater > Lake > Sediment | place: USA: Wyoming | collected... | reverse complement strand
GCTCTTCTTCGAAAAATGAAATACAGAAAACCAAAAAGAAGATGATCGACCAATGAGGATATTGCATAGATTGTCTTTGCCGTCTTTGAGCTTTCCTGACAGAATCCTGTCAGAAAATCATGTGAAAGGTCGACCAACTTGACATTTTCAGGGTAGCGTTTCTGATCAGGTTCAGGTTGAAAAGAAAAGATACTAACTTCGACTCTGCCCAGAGTCTCGAAAGTCCTGATGATACCCTCCAAAATCGCTAGCTCGCCTTTGTTAAGGGAGGGAATCCTGTCAGCTATGAGTATCTTCTTGGATTGCTTGACCGTAGATATCCCTCTATTACTTAGGAGGCAAGTTTGCATTTAACCGTGTTCTGCAGCACACGTTACAATCGCACGTGTGATTGACAATCTTGAAGCGGTTCTGCCTTGTTGACGCATCCTGCGTAGGAAGTCAGAGCGCATAACGCTGGCGCTCACGGGACAGGCGACGACCATCTTTGCTAATGCGAGCTTGTTGGTTCTCTCGTTGGAGTACACGCGGCAATTACCTCGGAGTATATTCGTTCTATCTCTTTTACAACGACGTCTGCTTGGTATTTTTCCAAGAAACGTTCTCTTCCCCTCATTCCCATTTCAGTAGCGACCGTGGGATTATCCAGCAGGTATTGCATCGCTTTCGCCAATTCCTCAGGACTGTTTGGGTGGACGAGAAGTCCTGTCTTCCCGCCTACGACAAGGTCACGTAGTCCGCCAATATTCGCTGCTACTACTGCTTTTCCGGCACTCATCGCTTCGAGAGCTACGGTTGGACAAGAATCTGGGCACCGTGAAGGAATTATGACAAACCGAGCATTACCATAGCTATTCATCACATATTCATGAGATGCGTTTTCGACTACGGTGATTCTGTCTGTGTTCACGAAGGAATGTTTGGAATCTCTCTTCCCGATTAGCACAAGTTTTGTTCCAGTAGCCAACCTACTATAAGAGTCAATCAATAGGTCTACGCCTTTGTGTGGAGCCAAATCACCAACGAACAGGATGAAGTCTCTTGGAAGTAATCTGGATGCTTCAGTCTTTGTTGCCTCTTCCTTATAGAAATTTGGGACAACAATAATGTCTTTGTAGCTGAGTTTCAAATGCTGACTATAGGCTTTTTGCACAAACGAACTGACCGCAATAAACTTGTCTACAGAGTCCAACCTTTTTCTCCCAAGTTTTATGCTGCAGTATATGAAAGCCGATTTGATGGAGCCGTATGCTTTTTCTGCACAACCTATACATTGAATTGTCAGAGGTCTGTCGCATATTTCATTTCCCTTCAAGAGAAGGATCTTAGGACAGAAATATCCACAATCATGAAGAGTCACAACAAGGGGAATCCCCAGTTCTCTTCTTAGCCGCAAAACTGAGTACAGTATCCAACCATGGCAATGTAGAATGTCAGGTTTCTCTTTCAAGATAATATGCTTTAGTTTTTTAGATATCAGCGGATCAACAATGGGAGGGGGATGCTTCACGCTTCTGTTTTTGAAGATGAAGGGAATTTTTTCGAAAAGGCCTTCCAGCCGGATGATTTTGATCTTGCCTTCCATGCGCGAAGAACTAGGTTTGTTTCTCTCAACGGTGACCACAACAACTTCATTGCCTATTTCCGCTAGGTGTTGACTAAGCATTTGTACGTGCTTGTAGCTTCCGCCGATGAAGGGCGGGTAAAGGTCTGTTATCATCAAAATCTTCAAAGCAATTCTCGCCCTTCGTTAGGATTCGCTCTTTGGTTAGCTGATTGTTTTGCGATTCTTAGAAATTCTGCAAACCTGATTCTTGCATGAAGTTTCCCGATACTTTTGATCCTCTTTCTTGCAGTCATGATCTCACCAAAGTCCAGCAAAACATGAGCCAAGGAGGCAAGTCTCAGCTGAATGTAGTTTTTTGAACGGTGATAGAGTAGAACCTCTGCCACCGACAACACAATCATCCGGAAGAAGGTTGTAGTGAACCATGATGCCACGGGATACTGCTTGAAGATTAATATGAAAGCTGATTGGCTGAAAAGGTAGTATCCTATTAGGGGGACCTTCTTGCGGCTCGCAGACCCCTCATGCCACGATAGAGCTGAAGGTGCGAGTTCGCAAGTAAACCCTGCTCTTCTTGCGCAGAAACTCCAGTCTTCGTCTTCTCCATATAGAAAGTAACCCTCATCCAGTAGTCCAATTTTCGCAATAACTTGTTTCTTTATCAGTACGGCACAAGCGGAGAAAAAGTCGATATCATCCGTCACGCATGCTTTCGCAACCTGCTCCGCGCTTTCACCAAAACCTAAACGCCAACTGGATCCGGTTAAAGGATCAGCATGCTTTCCCGCTTCCCACACGATGTTTCTTGCACGAGCAAGTCCACCCTGCAATACAATCCCGCTGACTATTCCAATTCTCTCAGAACTGACGGCCACAGTCACAAGCTCTCGCAACCACTTTCGATCCACAGAAATATCATTGTTGACTAGAGCGATCAGGTCTCCTTTTGATGCTCTAATACCAACATTGTTTCCCCCAGCAAATCCCAAATTCCTCTTGTTAACTATGAGTTTCACATCGGGAAAATGCTTGGTCACGATTTCAGGAGAACCATCGTTTGAATCGTTATCAACAACGATTATTTCGTAGTTGGCATAGTCTAGACAGACAAGAGATTGCAAGCATTTCTCAAGAAAGTCCAAACCGTTCCAGTTGAGGACTATTATGGAAACAAAGGGTTCTAAGCAAGCCATCTTCTCGACCAGCTAAGGCACCGCAGTGGAATTCAGCATGAATGGCAAGTTCAAGAAAACATACGATTTGCCATTCGTGTAAAGAACATTCTGCCATTGCAGAGCATACTCTGCATATGCCTTGTAGGCAACAGCATCCTTGTAGGAAGGAAACGCGTGCGCTTCAGAGTCCGTATGCACAATAATCAACAGGGGAGTTGTCTCGTTCTGTGACGACAATGGAGTGAGATCAGTAAGCTGAGCATAGACAGAAGGCCTAGTCAAACCGTAGACTTGCCACCAGGTAAGATAATCCGCTGCAATTCCCAAGTGTGTTTCGTAAGAATCAACAAAAGACAACAATGACCGATCATATATGGTATTGACCGCTCTAGTATCAAGAACGTAGTAGTCCCCATATTCTGTCGAGGTTTTCGGGATGAGAGGTTGATACGGATAGATTTCCACCATTGATATGCAGATCAAAGATAAGATTATGGCCACTTCCAAGATGTATTTGAACCGCCAATGCTTTCTATACAATAGAAAATAGAGAGTGGCCCCCACGAAAAAAGGGGACAGTGGTGCCAGGTAGTACAAGCCCCTTATTGAGAACGGAAGTATGATCAGTGTCGCGACGAACAAGACAGCTGCAATAAAGTAGGGCAATGTAGAGACTTGATAGAATCTTCGCAACTTGTCGTTCTTCAGACGAAGCCCCAAGATGGCAAAGGGTGACAAGATGACAAGAAACAAAGAGAGCGCGTCAGATCCTAGTTGCACAACCAGAACCTTCAGCTTATCGAGCAGCCCGATCTGGAAAAAAGTCCCATAGTAACTGAGTGCTGGCGGAGGTTCAGCGTGAACAAGCTTCGTGATGAAACTCTTAATTTCGAGTAGGATTGTTGCAAAATTGACCTTTGCCACAAAAACGAAGTATGCAAAGATTATTACGATAGACATGATGGCTAATAGAGTGCCTCGAGAAGGCGTCTTGGCTTTGCCGAAGACCGAAGTACTTAGGAGAGCTAACATGATCAGCAAAAATACGGAGAGAAAGAAAGAGGTCATGCTATGAGAGATCGTGATTGCAATTCCCAACAGGAGCGAAATAATGAGTTGTGAACGCGTGAACTCCCTAGTGGAAATCAGCAACAGGAAGAAGTACAAGAAAAGCACATAGAGATAATATGATGTCGTTGGGCCCATGAACACGTATGTTCGTGGAGCAGTTATTGCCGTGGACACGATCATCATTCTCGCAAGATCAGGCGGTGTTCCAAGTTTCCTTGACACTGAGTAGACGGCAATCGGCAGAACCAATGGGAAAGGCACCATGAAAACCTTCATGGAAGTCGATACGTCCAAAGTAGTCAGTCGAGCCAAACTGTAGACAAACAGGTGTATACCTGGCGCGAATCCATAATAGTTCCTGTACACTCCAGTTACTGGTATGCTTTCCAGACTGATCATGTCTTTTATCAAGCCATAATGCCCTATTGGATCATGGTATCCATATATGAAGACATATTTTATGCTAGGTATCAGGTTGACAATGACTAAGAAGACAGCTGTTGCAACTGTAACGGCCTTGAGGTTTACTGACGAGCCAGCGATAAGAGAATAAGAAAGGACAAACGCTATGAAGCATATCTGGAGAGACCCTGACAAGATCCATTCATCATTAGAGTCTCTGACGGAGAGAAAAGCATTGACGATCAGCACCACGATGGCTAGGAGGAAACACAAAAACAACAGTTTGGATTTCCGCAAATGACCATCTCTGGTATTGCCCCAAGGCATAACTGCTCTATCCTCTCCTAGTGCGCTGCCACATGATTCATTTCACACGACTTTCTTTGAGAGTACTTACTTCAACTGAGCTATTTGCGAAGCCAAGCTTATTATTTTTGGCATGCATGCTTTTCTGTCCACAAAGGCTTAGATCTCGTGCATACGATACGTGCTATTCTGGGGACCTCAACGGCAGCACCAGGGCAGGTGTGGTTCACGCAAGTGTATATTTGCTGGACAGTTCTACAAGAGACTTTATTAGATCGCATGAGAGCCTCCCTATATCACATTCGAAGCCTTCATGCGTTTCTCATTGAGGTGAACTGTTGAGGATCAAGGTTCGTAGCTTTGGATATTTCCGAGCTGTTCTATTGTTCATACTCTTGCTCAATGCGACTTTGATCAGCTTTGGCCTTCAATCTGGAGTAACCGTACCGTCCAATGGTTCAATCTACTACCCGTCTGAGGCCAAACTTGTTCTGAATGACGGGTTTGAGACTGGTGACTTCAGAGCTTGGAACGGAACCTACATTACGGCTGGGGGCACTGCCACGGTCGATGACGCAGGTTCCTACGAAGGAACATACCACAGTCATTTTCGCACCAACGACTCGATTCCAGAGGTGAACTATGCTTATTGTTACGAAGATCTCTCGTCATCAGTGACCGAAGTCTATGCAAGAGGGTACTTCAAAATCGCCGAAGGGCTTCCTCTTGACAACAACGACGAAAGGTTTGGTCTCGTTGGTTTTGAAGTAAATGGCCATCTTCAAGCCACGTTTCGAGTTTATCGCTATGGCGGTGTTGACAATTTCAACATTGTCGGTTTGAACGGTACAGCTGGAATAGCCAAGAGCGCTGAGAGCATTTACCCAAGTTTGGGGCAGTGGTATTGCATTGAATTCTATGTTAGAATGCATGACTCGTCTGGCGAATACAGGGCATGGGTGAATGGAATTGAACAGATTGCCATCACGAATGTTGACACAACGATTTATGGTTCTTCGGTGACATGCGTGCGTTTTGGTCTTACCTACACTGCCAACGTCGACCATTCTGTTGACGTCTACTGTGACTCGGCAGTCATCAGCACACGGCCTATAGGTCTCTTGTATACGTTTGCGGTGATAGGGAACGAAACTGCGATTCCTGCTATTCGCAATTTCTACTGGCTTTTCGGAAATCAGAGCATAATCTACAGGATACTTGAGCCAGCAAAGGCTGGAGGCGCGTCAGACATAGCACTTTTTGACGGAATAGTTGTCTGGACACTTGACGGAGGCTACAACGCTTCAGCCGTTAGGGAATACGCCCGCAACAAAGTTGTCATTTCTCACATGGGTGACTTCTGCCGTTTTCTCTACCCAGCTCTAAATAGCAGCATGGAAATTGTGGCAGCATCCACGGTCAACTACACTAGGGATTGGGGAAACTTCAGAAGTGGGGACGTGGTCGAGATGCATAATATGACAAGCAACGTCAACAAGCTCTTGACAGTTACTGATTCCGGTGTCTCTGGATTTTCGAATGTTAGTTCAGTTACGCGTTATAACTCAACTAGAATCGCTACTTTCTACATGAATGGTACGAACGCAAAAAGCGGTTTTTTTGTTATGGATCTTGACGCGACAACTCCCGGAACAGATTACGACGGGATATGGCATACTTTCCCAGCTGTTAAGATGGTAAAGGATTTTCCGACGGGCAGGTATGCACGTTGGTTTGCAAATGGAGTTGAGCATTGGACCTATGACCAAGTTATGGCTTGGCTGAGCAATTGGGTTGCTCAAGCACCAAAGGGGATGAACGTCTCGCTTCTGAGAATCGGGAAATCCGCCTTGGGCAGAGATATCAACGCAACACGTTTCGGGAATGGAACGAGATACTGTGTTATTGATGCAGCCCTCCACGGAGAGGAAAAAAATCCGACTCTGTCTGTACTAAGACTGCTAGAGGTCATACAAAACGATTTCGATGGAAATGGGTACTGGAAACGCAGGTTGAACGAGATAAGCGTGATTGTTATTCCAATAATGAATCCTGACGGTTACATCAGTGGTTCTCGCTACAATGGTCACGGGATAGACCTGAATCGTCAGTTTCCTCCTCAGAATACGACAGAGCCGGAAGTCTGGGCTTTACGCTGGCTGTGGGGAAACTATTCGACTTTTGTCTATGTCAACCTTCACGAAGGACGCCACTGGCAACCTTTGGACTACTATTATTCTATCAACTACACAACTATTAATGTTGAAGTGACAGGTTTTTCGAAGCAAAACATCTACTGGACGGCGAACGATTTTGAAATCCTTAACCATTGGGGCTATTATACTGAGGGGACATGGAGTACAAATCCTGTTCCAATCGGGCAAGTAAGGCTCTTCAGCCAACATGCTGGCAGCGGAGGTCAGGCTAATCTTGGAGCCAGCTATCTCTACAATATCAGCAGCTATCTTGTCGAGAGTTTCGTCTGGAGCAGCGATTACAATGGTACAAACCACAAGGCTAGGCAGATTTTGTGGGCAATGGACTACTACGTTGCTACTGCTCTTGGGCTCACAAGTCACATTGATAGACTGCGTGGCGACGACTTCCTCGTCGTTACGCAAGGAAAGATCAAAAGCCTTACATGGACTGACAGACTGCGACTGGAGATCGATCCGTCCGATTCGGCAAACATAGCGAACGGTACAACAAAGATTGACGTTGGCGACAGACCTAAGCCTTCTCTAGTTGTTGTCGATGGCAATGCACAGGCTGCGGGAAAGGACTGGATCTGGTATAGTGGAGTTGTGACAATCACATCAGCGAAAGCAGAAATTGAAATCATATGGTAAAGTGCGGGCAAAGTGCGCGACGCTCAAACGCATGTTATGATCATCTTAACGGAGTCTGGTCAAGCTCTGAAACAACCTTTCTGAGTTTTCCAGTATTGTCCAGCGGGATACTGTCAACGAACTCCACTTCTATGACCGCTTGATCAGGACTTATTTTCAACGTTTTCCTGAAGTGTACGAGCAGTTCCTGTTTCAAGGTTTCTTTGTCCACGCTATCAGACGCGAGCTTGACTAGGAACTCGATCACGCCTGTTTTCTTCTGCATGATGCGATACTGGTCCATGCTGTTCTGAAGTTTGAAGATGTCCATCGTCGCGTCCCAGGCCATCGGAGACAAAGCCCGTCCGTCATTGAGGATTATGAACGAGTCTGTTCTCCCTTCAAATAGTTTCATCAGCGGAAGCGTTCTGCCACAAGGGCATTTCTCTTCGGAAGAAACAGCTACATCACCGATCGCGTATCTTATGAATGGCATTGCATAATTGAATAGGCTTGTGCAGATTACTTCGCCTTTCTCGCCAGGAGCTACCTCCTCTCCATTCTTGTCAACAAACTGCACGATGATCGAATCAGCGTCAATGTGATATCCGTTCTTCTCCTCGCATTGCCACGCTATTCGTTCCATCTCGTCAGCGGCGTACTGGTCATACAAAGGTACACCAAACACGTTCTCGATGAAGCGGCGAGAAGACTCGCCAATGTACTCGGCTCCGCCGATAATAAACCTCGGCCTGAAAGGCAATGAGTCTTCCGTTCTCACTTCTTTAGCAATTAGGAGAATAGATGAAGAGTATCCACCGAGTACATCGGGTTTCAGTTTCTCGAGCGCTGAAATCTGCGTTTGCAAATCGTTGAAAACGACTATTGGAGTGGGAGTATATATTCCCAGCATCTTCTGAAGTCCTTTTGTCTCGGTCACGTGAACTTGTGAGCTTATCACTGCCCACTTGTCGCGAGGTTTCTGGCCGATGCTAATGTTGGCCCGTAAGTGCTTGGCCTTTCTGTATTCGTCTTCTTTCTGGCTTATGTAGAAGTCTAGAGGCTTTCCAGTTGATCCACTCGTGTTGAATCTTCTCAAGGTGGCCAGATCATATTCTGAAGAGACCATGCGATGAAGGTTGTTTCTCATTTCGTCCTTCCTGAGGATGAAAAGCCTGTTCAAGTCGGCAGCAGTCTTTATGTCGCTGGGCTTGATCCCAAAAGAATCAAATCTGTCGTGGTAGAATGGAACGTGTTCGTACGCATATTGCACGACATGTCTCAGCTTCTTGTTGCGATGTTCTTCCAGCCTCTCTGCTGGCCAATAGGCGCGTTTCATAAGACCATAAAGGTAGAACAACGCACGGGCATAGTTGGTCACGAACCATCAACCTTCTTGAGTACGCTGCAGGTTTTCAAATGTGGGACTGATTATTTGGCTTTTCCTGCCAAGGGAGTAAAGTGATGACAGGTATTTGAAACCGGTGTCAGTGACTAGTACGGTCACCGAGTCGTGATGATCTATTACTCCGGCGTTTCTCAACTTCTGTAAGCCTGCCAGTCCGGCAGCCCCTGAAGGTGAGGCAAACAGGCCTTCTTTCGAAGCTAAGAGTTTTTCGGCGTCAAGAAGCTCCTTGTCCGAAACGTCCTCAGCCAACCCCTTTGTGTCCTTCAGTGCCTCAAGCCCCGCGTCTCCATCCCAGGGAAAAGGATCTGAAAGAGCGTCTGCAATCGTGCTTGTTTCTTTGAAGTGCTCCTTCTCAAAGGATGTTGACGCATGCTTGAAAGCCTCCACGAGAGGAGCGTTTCCAGACGGCTGAACCGCAACAAGCCGGGGCAATTCGTTAATCATTCCCAACTCGTACAAGTCTCTGAAACCTTTCCAGACCCCAGCCAGCAAGCATGCGGCTCCGACGGGAATCATGATCCAGTCCGGCACGTTTCCATCCAGCTGTTCAATTAGCTCATAAGAAATCGTTTTCGGGCCTTCAACTTGATAAGGGTTGAACGGTCCGAAGCTGGGACATGGATACCAGTGGAATTGATCAACGACTATTCTTAGGGCCCTCACTGTAGGGTCTTCAGAGGTACCGTCGCGTCTTACACGGAACACGTTTGCGCCGTAGAGTAGGATCTGCGAAACTTTTTCCTGCGGCGCTTTCTCTGGCACAAACGCATAGCAAGCAAGGCCTGCACGGGCTGAATAAGCGGCAAGTGCCGCGGCAGCGTTTCCGCTTGAAGCCGTTGCCACCGTGGAGACGCCAAACTCCAATGCCTTGCTCGCGCCAACAGCCATCGACCTGTCCTTAAAAGACCCAGTTGGGTTTCTAGCCTCGTCTTTCAAGCGTAAACCAGTCATGCCTAGCTCCTCAGCCAATCGTCCCGCCTTGATGAGCGGGGTGTTCCCTTCCCCTAAAGTGATCATGGCCTTCTCTTGTTCAACGGGCAGGAGCTCACGGTACCGCCAAACACCGGAAGACTCGTCTCTTCCCTCAGGTCTGAACAGGTCTTTCACGATCTCGTAATCGTACATTATGTCTAAGCGCCCGTCGTCTCTGTTTTCGCAAATACAAACCTTCTCTTGGGGGGCGTACTCGAGTCCGCACTTTGCGCATTTTAGCTTCAGAATTCTGCCCATTCACAGTCTCCTATCATTACGTCTGAAGACTCCGCGCGCCAGCTTGTTGCCAAATTATGAAAGTTGACATGTTCTTGTTTAAGCTCGTTTGAGCTTGAATATTTGGGGTGAAGGATGGATAAACCTGAAAGTTCATGCGTTATCCTGTCCAAGCTAAGATTAGACGACATCGAGAAAGTGGTCAACGAAGCCTACCATGAGGATGGTCTGGGCAGACCGCCCAGGAAGCCGATGGGTATCTTCAAAGCATTGTTGGCGAAGAGGCTTCAGCAGATTCCCAGCGAGAGGGAACTGTGTAGGCGGTTATGGACTGATGATAATTTGAGAGAGCTCTGCGACGTCGAAGCGGATCAGGACCCTTATCATCCATCGCAGTTGTCGCGGTTCAAGAAACGCGTCGGAGCCAGAAGGCTTCAGAGAATCATGGGCAAACTGCTCATGGAACTATTGAAGGGCGGATTGATCAACGGTGAAACGGTGGTGTTGGACGCTACCTTCGTGAAGGCTTACAGCAGGCGAGACCCGCATGAGAACAGTCGTGGACTGTCGGACCCTGAAGCCAGGGTGGGCAGGAACGGCAAAGCCTACGAGCTCGGCTACAAGTTGCATATTGCATCAGACGCGAAGTCGGAGTTGCCTCTGGCAGTCATCGCGGCTCCAGCCAACCGAAACGAGAAGAAACACGCGTCAGCGCTCTTCCGCAAGGCGTTGAAGGCAGCAGGGCAAAGGATGAAAACGCTCGTTGCTGATTCGCAGTATTCCAGCAGAAAACTCGGAGAACAGCTTTCGGCTCACAACGTGAAGACTGTGATTCCTTACCCTGCAAACCAGGGCAAAGAAAAGAAGACGCTGCTGCGGGTGGACAAGTACTTCAGGACTCACGGTCCCGCATGCGAACGCCAGACTTACACCGAGAGGGGAGCCATTGAACGTGTGAATTCCCGTTTGAAAGAACAGCTTTGCCTCGAAAGACACCGGGCCAGAGGCCACAAACGCATGACCATACACGCGTTACTCTGCATAATCGCCATGCTCCTCAACGCACTAACGGCGTTGAGGCTGAACAGACCGGAAAAAGCCAGATCCATCACCATGCTCGCAAGATAACCTGAAATTAACACAAAGAAATCGATTTAGCAACAGGCTGGCGCGCGAGAGAGCTAACCAGACGCCTTCAACGACTGACCCGGCAGGGAAATGACTATTCTGAACTTTCCACTTTCGTCAAGCGGAATACTGTCAACGAAGTTGACTTCGAAACTCAGCTCGTCTCCTTTGACGTCCAGAATCCTGCGGAAAAGCTCGACCAGCTCCCTTTCCGCAGACTCCTGATTTACCCTGTCCTCCTTGAGTTTTATCAGAAAACTGAAAAGGCTGTCTTTCTTCTGGACGACCCTAAACTGTTCGATTTCACTGTAGAACCTCAATTGGTACATTGCAGCTATGATGGCAAACGAGGACATTGCTCTTCCATCGGGCAAAAGGATTACAGCGTCTTTTCTGCCTTCCATGATTTTGATCAATGGGAAGGTTCTCCCGCACGGACAGTTGTCTTCTTCGGATACTTGTCCTACGTCTCCGACCCTGTACCTTATGAAGGGCATGGCATGGTTGAACAGGCTTGTGCACACTATTTCTCCTGTCTCCCCGGGGGCCACTTTTTCGCCGTCAGCGTCCACACACTCCAGTATGATCGAGTCCGCATCAATATGATACTCAGCTCTTTCCTCGCACTGCCATGCGATTCTCTCCAGTTCAGCGCATGCATACTGGTCGTAGAACGGAACGTTGAAGACTCGCTCAACGTATCTTCGAGAGTGCTTGTCGATCAAGTCGGCGCCGCTAATCAGGAATCTTGGTCTAAACGTTTTGACGCCTTTCTCTTCGACTCGTTTCGCCAAGAGCAAAAGGCTGCTTGCGTATCCGTCTATGATGTCTGGCTTCAGCTTCTCGATGGTTAAGACTTGCCTCTCGACGTCGTCAAACACCGAAACCGGCATCGGTGCATATAAGCCCAATAACCGTTGAAGTCGAGTGGTCTGGCTGAAGTAAAGAGGATGCGTGATAGTGACGTACCTGTCTCTAAGTTTCTGCCCACAGACGGCGTTGGCTCTGAGATGCCTCGCTTTTCTGTACTCGTCTTCCACAGCGCTTACATAAAAGTGTAGGGGCTGCCCCGTTGAACCGCTAGTCCTGTGAATCTGAAGTTCTGATACATCATATTTTTTGGAGAGCACTGAATCCGAGTTGTTTCTTATCTCATCCTTTGAGGTCAGGGGCAGTTTCTTCAAGTCTTCGACGGTTCTTATGTCGCTCGGTCTGATTCCAGCCTCGCCAAACTTGCGATGGCAAAAAGGCACATTCTCGTAAGCGTAGCCCACGATCTCTTTCAGTCTTTCATTTTGATACTGCCTCAACCTTTCTTTGGGCCAATAGACTCGCCCGAGCAAACTTCGAAAGTAGTAGTACGCCCTAAGGTAGTTTACCAGACGTTACCAGCTCCAACACGGTCACAAACGATGATGAAACGTCTTTTCAGAAAGCTGAAGGCTCTCTCTAGCATCTTGCGGGACAGGAGTGAATGGAAACACGCGTCTCGGGGTTGCTAGTCATCGAATATGAGGACTGACTCGCGGTACAACCGCGTTTTTCCGTTGGCTATCCTGTAGCCCAGCATTTGTTGAACAAGCGTGTTCTTCTCTTCGACTGGCATGCCCAGTTTCAGCAGCCCGAGGTCAACTCGGAAACCTAAGACTCTCATAAGTATTATGTGTCGTGTGACACCGGAGGGCAACCTAGTCCCATTGGACGCAAGACTCACTATCTCCTTCTTCGCATACACGGGCGGGATCACCAGCGCTGTTGCCGTCTCATGTTCTTCCAGAAGAAACACGTTCTCCATCTCTGAACCACGCTTGACGTTTGAACATCCGTAGTAGAGATTCACGACTTCGCCGAGTTTCGACACACGCGTTTTTAGATCACCCCTACTTCTCACTGCCAATACGTCCTTGTTCTTGAAGAACAGGCAGCAGACGACCTTCTTTTGCTGCAACATCCGCGTCGCTCTTTCCCTGCTTGTCTTGGTTGTACTGACATTTCCGATTTTCCTAATTCTCGCCAGCAGATCCTGCGCGTTAACGTCACATATAAGGTGACACCAAGCATCAATCTTGACGTCTTTGTTGAAGTAATCGACTACTTGCGCGACCACGTCGCTGAAACCGAGGTTTCTGAGAGCAGATACTCTGTGCATTCCGTCAAGGAGCAACAACTTGGAGTCATCATGTTTCACCCTGCCCACTATGACCGGATTCTTTAGGTAACCGTCAGACATTATTCTCTCTTCAAGTCTTTTCGTTCTTTTGGGGTCTTCTGTTTCGTGAAATATCAAATCCTTAATTGGGACAACCTTGATTTCAGGCAGTTTGTGATCCATAGTTTCACGGCCTTGAGGTATCGACTTCTAAGTCCAGATCAGAACTAGGTCTCGCATTCAGTCATCGGGCTGCTAAAGGTCTACATACGTTCCTAGCTTCTTGTGCTCTGCATTCCTGTAGACTGCTTCTGCCACGCCTATGTCTTCCACAGCCATCCCCATCGGGTTGAAGAATATGACCTCATGATCATTTTCTCGCCCAGCCTTGGCGCCTGCAACGATTTCGCCCAGTTCAGCATAGATATCTTGATCTTTCAGCAGCCCCTGCTCGTACATCAGGTGCAGGACAGTGTTTTCTCTGTTCGCTTGAACCCAATCGTCCACGACAATCTTGTTTGCACGCTGGACAACACTGAATTTGGGGTCTCTTAAAGAAATGTTAATGAAAAGCGCTCCCGACGTTATCCATTCGCCCTCAATGTACGGTGTCGTTGCAGTGGTTGCTGGAACGAGTATGTCCGCTTCTTTCAGGGCTTCTGGAGCAGTTGAAACCACTCTGACATCGATTCCTAGTTCCTTTTGCAGTTCGTCACGCAGCAATTCAGCCCTAGAAGGATTCAAGTCAAAAAGCCTTAAGGTCTGGATGGAATTTTTCATGATATGCAATCCTTTGATAACAGCGCGTCCAATCACGCCGGCGCCTACGACGCCGAGCACGGAAGGCTTGGCGGTAGCCAGGTACTTTGCTGAGACTGCGGCGACTGCGGCCGTTCGGGTGGCGCTTATTGCGGCTCCTTCCATGATTGCAACAGGGAACCCCGTCTCGACATCGTTCAAAATGATTACTGCTGAGGCTCTCTCCAAGTTGTGCTTGAACGGGTTAGTTGGGTTGCTTGCAATCCACTTGACGCCCCACACATTGAACCTCCCTCCAAGGTAGGCAGGCATCGCTATTATTCGCCTTTTTTCGGTGTCGCCAGGTATCCTCAGATACGGCTTTAGAGGTTGACAGTAGTCTTTGCTCGAATGAACTCTGAAGACCTCTTCGACTACCGGAATCATTTCTCGAATGTCAGTTCCGCCCGCTGCGATGACGTCACTTCTTGAGAGAAGCAAGACTTTCAAGTTGTTTGACACTCCGTATGTATTTAGCTCCCGAAATTGATCCGCCCCTATTTGGTGTTCTTTTAGTGAAATAAGCTTTAATGTTGGAGCTTTCTATAGCCTTAATGAACGTGTAGTCCAAGCCCAAAAAGGTCCCCTTTTCACGTCTTAAGCCTGTTTCCACGTTATTGATGAACATGAGCTAAATACATACGACACTCCCAATTCATGTTCTGAACTTGACCTTGTTATTAGCCGCGCAATGTTGAAGACTCAAACTTCATTACTGGAATACCCGTTGAACTGTGAACACACTGTTGCTTTTTCTTTGCGAACAGATCGAGTCTTTTCCAGACAGCTTCATTTGTCGCTTCCAGCGCAAACCCATGCTTCTGCATCCATTCGTCGCAGTGGCACTCGTTGAGGTTATGTTCATATCTGTCCGGAAGAACTCCGACTATCCTCGCCTGGCGCGTAAGTTCGTCGCTGATTAGAAGCGAGACGAAAGTCACCGTGCCCGAGGAACCGCCAACCAGCAGGCCTTCTGCTCTTGCCAAAGCCCGCGCTGTCACGAATGCCATCTCGTCCTCTATGAGAAATACCTGATCGATCAAGTTTGCGTCTATGTTGGGTAGCTCCTCCAGAGTAAGACTTGAACCGATGCCTGTTTGCAGTCTCTTCTGGGGTTTATCACCGAATATTGTTGAGCCCACGGCGTCCACACCGATTACTTTGACACCGGGTATTTTCTCTTTCAAAGCTCTTGCGCATCCAGTGATCGTTCCTCCAGTGCTGATTGCGCATACCAGATAGTCTACCCTGCCCTGAGTGTCCTCCAGGATTTCTTGGCCCGTGCCCATGAAATGCGCTAGTGGATTGTCCAGATTCGTGTACTGGTCAGGGCACCAGGCATTGGGCAGCTCCTTCAGAAGCTGATTCCTGCGCTTTATCCTTGACCGCAGGTATCCACTGGGAGAATCAGCTGTCTCAACTTTTTCAATTTGTACACCGAACGATTTTAGCAGTTGAAGGTTGGAAGCACTTATTTTTGGATCCACTATGCAAATTACCTTGTATTCTTTGACTGCACCGACCATGGCTAGTGCGATGCCAAGATTCCCAGACGTGGAGTCGATCAATATGCTGTTTTTGTTTAGCATTCCCTTCTTTTCAGCCTCTTCCACCATGTTCAAGACTGAACGGTCTTTCAGACTTCCGCCCGGGTTGAAGCCTTCCAGTTTCATAAGGATGGAAGTTTTGGGGTTGCGATTCAGTTTTCTCAGAGGCACTAGTGGTGTTCTGCCGATGAAGTCGAGTATGCTTCTCTTCTCAGGGGAGGGTAGCAAGAATGACCTCTTCCAGTTTTTTCTTTGCGTTAGAGTTGCCAATTGCTGGCGGGCGGACTCATCTCAGTCTTTTTTGTCGCGTTGGACACGTGTATTTGGAACAGCAAGCTCGCCTATCATTGTATCGTCAACTGCTTTTTCGTTCTCACATTCGGCTTTTGATTCGCATCCTTGAGTTGGAAAAAAGGAGTCAAGGCTTTTTCTATGGACTTCTTGATGTCTTCCTGCATTTCTGGAATACGTGATTGCAGCAACCTCGTCAGATTGTCTCTTTCGCTCCAAGCGTAATCGATTTTCTCCAAGAGTTTCTCACATGAGAACTCTTTGAGGGGAATCACGCAGTTGTTCATGCCTAACGTGATAAAGAAGCCGGTTTGCTTGTGATCATACGCTATGCAAATTGACGGCACGAACGTCGAGGCTGCCAACACAGAAGGATGCATTTTCGACGATATGATCAGGCTCATCTGACTTATCAATGACTTGAATTCCTCAACAGTGCAAACATTAGCGATGCTTGCTTTGTCCGCTCTCTTCATTTTGGAAAGAATAAGCGTGCAAACGTGTAGATCGTCATAGGGAAAGCCTCTGACATAGTGTGGTAGGAAAACTACTGAGAAGCCGTGTTTCTCGATTGCCTTGTCAAGCGCTCCAGCGTAGGATGAGATGTACTGATGGATCCTATTTTCAGACAGGCTGTGACTGTATATGCCAGCAGCAACTCCTACCAACCCTTTGTGGTCTTTGTTTGGCGAGGAATGGTGTTGCGAATTGAGAAGCAACGTTGTGTCATGGGTCAGAATAACAGAAGATTCTACTCCTAGTGACTTGGTTACCTCGTAGGAAATGCATTCTCTGACCAAAACAACGGCACAGTTGTCTAGTGCGATTTTCGCGAGGGTGCGTCCGATTCTTGTCCGAAAAGGCCCTACAGAATTCGGGAATATTACAACTGACTTTCGAAGCGACCTTGCGGCAAGAATTTCCCACGTTCTTGAAATAAGTAGTGACCACCATGTTGGAATCCAATACATGTTCAACGGAAGCAGAGAAGCACTTTCTTTGAAGTTTTCATCACTGCATGAAACAATGATGTCGCATTCTTTCACACGGGATATGTTTTTTCCACGATAAACGGGCTTCAGTCCGCTCTTGACAAGCCCTATTGAAAGTGCCGACGCCACGGCTTGACCGAACATACGCAACAGATTCGCGAGCGCAAGAATCTTGTATCTAGGGCCGGCTCGTGCAAACCCATACTTCTGAGCATAAGTATCTGCTTTCTCGTAAGGAATATCGAGTGTCGTGGGCAAAACCGAACTCAAAGGCAAGCCTAGCCGTCTCACACCTTCTATGTCAGTTGTGGAAACAGATATGTCCACGTCACCTTTCGCGAATTCCCTGATTACAGACACATCGCTAATAAGAAGGGCTTGAGTTCCCTTGTTAGCCATGTTGCCAACGTGAATTATGTGAACCTTGAAGCGACCCAAGCTCGACTAACTCCTGATACGGGTAGACATTTGGAATACGCATACAAAGAAGCCGAAATAGAGCCTGAAAATTGGCAGAGGAACATAGAGCAGAAGAAGGCTGAGATGCTTGCTCGAGGAAACTCGAAAACTAAGGTAGGAGAGAAATCCACTAATTAGACCTAAAAGCTTTGAAGAATTCTGTACTGTACAGTCCATGGTTGGCGTTGATTTGCCAAGCGCCCGAAAGAAAGACAATCGTCCTGGCAGGTTCTCCTTTTTGAAGTTTAAGCTAAAGGCCTGTGACGCCTTCACTTTTTCCTGGGACAGTAGCTTGAGCGTCAACAGTCCTCGCGTGCGCATGTCTACGAGTGTTTTTTCGGCGATTTCAGTTCTGGATACTACAATGGATTCTGCAGTACTGGAATTTCTGAGTTCTTGGAGCCATGCATCTCCAACGGACATGTCTGCTAACTCGTTGAAGTGGTCTGGACACATGAGGCATCTAACTGGAGTAAAAAAGAAGGGCGCGAATAGGTTCCAGTAGGCGTTCCAGTTCCTGTTGAAGCGAATCTTTTTCCTTTGCCCATCCCTCAACTCAATCAACATGTGGTCAGGATGCTCATTTCCCCTGTAGCGTAGCCTCGCGACCTCGTTCTCTGAAACAGCAAGTTTCTTCAAGACGAGAAATGTTCCATCGAAGTTTACTGTATGACCACAGAATAAGCCTATGTGCAAAACTATTTTGCCTCTCAACCCTTTGAAGACTCTCTCTGCTTTGCGGAGACTGTGAATGTGGCAGGGCAAACCAACGAATGCGAATTTCTTATCCTCTGCCATAATCTTCTTCAAGGCAACGTCAGTTGCTACAGGACAATACTTGGAGCCAGAGCTTGATAATATCTCCTCCCGCGTACTGGCGAAAGAGGATTCTGGCATCAGAGGGTTCTCTCGTGCAGCTCGAGCAGTCAAAGCATAGTCAATTAGTCGATTCTCGAGTAAGTAGATTAGGACTTGTTCTACAATTCCTCCAGATGAAGAGACTGATGTCACTTCAGCATCATTCGAATGACCAAGATAGCAGTTCGAGTAACTTCCAATGAGAATATCTTCGGGCTGTTTGCCAAAGACTGAAGAGTTCAAGCCAGCCAGGTCCAGTGAATGGCCTGAACAGCATTGAACGCATTTCAGGCATCTTACGCATTTGCTATCGTCAACACAAGGAAGCAGGAGACTGTTCGACAGATGCATTTGTATGGCATTCGTCGGGCAGACTCCAACACATGCCCCGCATCCTGTGCAGAGACCGTCAGACACAACTTCCGCAATGTTTTCCAAGGTAACCATTCACCGATTGATCAAGATAGATGCTTTCCCGTCAGAATCAGACACGCGCTGCTTTGTCCCGAAATTGGTCTAAACTGGTTTTGGTTCTTATTTTCTGGTTTGGTGACAGTATTGATGTGAGTATCCGTTTTCAGCCCTGTTGCATGGCGTGACGCTTCAAAAGGGCTAGATGCAGCCTCAACGGTTCATGGAAAAACTCTGCTTTCCTTCAGACTCGTTGGAACCCATAAGCTGCCATCTTGACGCGGCGCCAAGAGTTGCTCACCAAACAAGCCCAAATCAAACGCAGATAGACAAAAGAAGACTTAAGACCATTTTCAACCATTTCAGGGACAAGCCAGCGCGTTCTAGTTGTTGTAGGTTCTTTTCCAACTGGCCGTTTTGTCTCCTCTAATATAGTCGATGTAGCCCAGCAATATTCCTTTGGTCCAGTAGTATCCTTTCTTGCCCGACAGAAGCAGGAGAGGAGACAGCAGAGGCAGCAATATGTAGAAGAACTTGACCGTTTTCGGAGGTTTGGTCATGGAGAGAGCCTGATAGATTCCTCCCACAGTCCTGCGTTTGTACTGCTCTTCTTCGTCAGCTCGGCTAGTACGCTTGGTGGTGACGTAACAGTCTTTGCAGAACACTGCTTTGGCGCCTTTCTCGAGAAGGCTAAAGAGTATGTAGGAGTCTTCTGCTTTGCAGCCCTTAAGTGGCAAGACTTGTTTGAGCATGTTGTACCAGACGAGCATCAGCTCGCCACTCGCTGCTAATGGCATTCTATCTCTCAATTTATCAAGGAAAGAATAGAATGATTGTTGGGGACCTTTCTCAACCTGAACTTTCGCGTACACGAGAGAGACTACGGAGCCGTGGAGCATTTTCAACGCCACATCAAAATTGTGGATTACAGTGTCCACGTCGTTGAAAGCAACGATCTCCGTCTCCGCAGGAACAAGTTTCATTCCATAGTTTATGGCATCGTATTTCCCTTTAGGCTCTCTGTATGCAACGTTTGGAAGATTCGTCTTCTCTCCGCATACCACCAGATACGGATAGCCTAGTCTGTCCAGTTCTTTTATCTTTGCCTGCAAGTTCTCGGTGTCCCGTGCAAGCACGACGAAGAAAACTCTCATTCTTGAACACGCAAACAAAAAAAGGCAAATTCGACGGTGTGAAGAATGTCAAATGCTTTCCGCGACTATTCTTCCGAGGATTGCGAAACCGTGTCTCAGCTTCAGTTTTTTCTCGCCCAATCTGGCCCTGTAGTGGATGGGTATTTCTTTTATGGAGAACCCCTTGTTTTCAACAAAATGATTGAGTTCAACTTCGATGTCGAAACCTCTGGATCGGGGCATCCACGCCTTCATTATCTCCCATCTTACTACTCTTAAACCTGTCAACGGATCACGGAGGCTGACTCCGTTCATCATGTTGTGTATGAAAGCCAACATTCTGTTTCCCATATAGAATTTGTTGCTCATGGAGTCCAGATGAAAATGCGAGTTAAACCTGTTGCCACAAACCATGCCAATATCAGGGTTCTCTTCTAGTATCCTGATCATCTTGGGAAGATACTCGGCCGGATACGTATAGTCAGCATCCGTGAGAACCGCATAATCGAAATCACAATCCACATATTTCAGGGCCTGAGCGATAGCGCTGCCCTTCCCTTTGCCTTCCTGAAGAATCACATCTACATCCAAGTTCTTGGCCACTTCGACGGTCCTGTCACGGCTGTTTCCATCAACAATCAAGACTCGCGGCTTCTCCAAATACTGCCGAAGCTCAGCTATCGTAAGCCCTATGCCCTCTTCCTCGTTGAGGGCGGCAACAATCGCTAGCACTGGGCTCCGATAGCCTTCTCCAAGCATTCAACGCACCAACAGCAATGTTCAATGAACCTTACAAGTTACCCTTCTCGTCGACTCATTTAAACACAGAAGGAACTTGCTTCTATAAGAGGTTTATACCCAGCCGAAAATATGTCGAAAACAATCCAAACCGTCCCCTTTTCCACACTCATATGCTAGGTGACGCTCTCAAAATACCGCGTCAATCCTTCCCTAAACTCGACCCGAGTCTTGAAATCCAAAACCGTCTCTGCCTTGTCAGGGTCACCATAACTATGTAGTATGTCACCTTCCCGTGGGGCAACATGCGATATGCTTAGCTTCTTTCCAGCTGTCTCGTACACCATCCTCGCAAGACTGTCAATGCTAGTAGTGGCGCCTGTGCATATGTTGAAGACTTCACCCTTTAACGGCTCATGCTCCAAAGCTTTGACAAAGGCCCCCGCAACATCATCCACATTGACAAAATCTCTCGTCTGGCTCCCATCACCATACACCAATAAAGCTTCACCTCGCAAGCTAGCCTTAACAAACTTTGTGATGACGCCAGCATACTGGTTGTTGCCCTGTCCCGGACCGTAAACGTTGAAAGGCCTCAACACTACACACCCAAGACCGTAACACCCAGAAAAGACCCTGCAGTAATATTCGCCTGAAACCTTCGACGCGCCATACGGTGAAACCGGCCTCAACGGGTAATCCTCACGCAACGGCAAAGGATTACCATCACCGTAAACCGCAGCGGAAGAAGCAAACACAAACTTGTCAACATGTTTCTCCACACAAGCCTGAAGAACATTCACTGTTCCCGCCACGTTAACATCATTATACAACAAAGGATTCCGCACCGAACCCGCAGGGTCAACCAAAGCCGCCAAATGCACAACACCATCCGCCCCGCCCAAAACCTCACCCAGAACCTGCCTATCCCGCACATCACCCTTCACAACCCTCAACAAGCCCGAACCAGACAACCCCTCCAGATTCCCCACTTTCCCGCTCGAAAAATCATCCAGCACCGTAACACTCCAGCCCTTGCCAACAAGCATCCGAACCAAATGCGAACCGATAAACCCAGCACCGCCGGTCACAACGACACGCAAACAAAACCCACCAGACAAGGCATTACATGGAACTGGTCATGTTCAACCAGAGACCTACAAACCTGTTGTGAAAACCGAAACTGCTGCCCGTCGCATTATACAGCCGCAGCTCCACAAAAACCTGATAATAATACCCATTATTCACATTGTCCCACACGGCAGTCTCATTCACGTTCATCCATGCATCGTTCACCCGGATTCTGCCCACAGACGACACGTTCGCGCCGAAAGCCACATCATCAAACCTGAAAACCAAAGCCTCCTCCCAAGTCTGCCCCTCCGCCAAAAACACTTCATAACCATACAGCATAGGCAAAGGACTCTGAACACCGCTCGTAGCGTTGGGCAAAGGCTCCGTCGCATTACGCATTTTCACCACAACCTCATAGCATGCTGACTCGCCCAAATGATTCACCACCCCCAAAAACACGCTGTAATCAACGCCGGCGCCAACGTTAAACGGGTACCCTTCCGCCATGTGCCCAGGCCCCAAGACATACAATTCTGAAAACCTTTCACCGCCCGGCAAGTGCACAAACAACATGAGTGAAGGCACATTGAACACTAACACGCCGATCAACCCGACGACGATGAACGCGTACCTGCAATCTCCAAGCGAAAGCACTAGGCAGCAACCTCCGGCCTGCAGCCCAACAGCCTATCAGCATAGTATCGTTTGAACCTGCGCCACACCAAAAACAACACTACAACGAACACCACCGAACCCGTGACACTCAGCAGCACCGTCACCCACCACAATGAAGCCTGAGCCGCCGCATCATTCTTCAACACACCCGCATCCGCAGCAACACCGTCCGCCAAACCCTTGCACTCACCAGCCCTGCTAACCGCATCACTGTAATTCCCAGCGGCCAAAGCCACCCTCGCCCCCGTCAACGCAACACCCGCATCGTTCATCCTGCCCATCAAACCACTAACGTTAACACCGACACTCTCCGCATTCAAAGCAGCTGTAAAAGCGCCGCGCAAAGCAGTGTCAGCATCCGCCACAACCGCAGAAGCCTCCTCAGCACCAATGGCCAAGCCCAAGGGCACACTGAACACTAGGCAAACTACAGCTAAAACGGCAAAAACGTTAACCAACCATCGCAAATTTGCTCCTCCTCACATTTTTTTGGCCGTTACGACGCCGCGGCTTACACATCTTCTCCAGCTCTTCCGCCTCGTTCCGCAACGCCGTCACATCAGCTTCTACCCGCAAGGCCTTT
>Ga0315278_10001163_pt1 | contig 22821 bp, 20 predicted proteins | sample YL17G06_0_MG_FD_203880 | JGI IMG/M metagenome (GOLD analysis project Ga0315278, IMG submission 203880) | Sediment microbial communities from Yellowstone Lake, YNP, Wyoming, USA - YL17G06_0 | ecosystem: Environmental > Aquatic > Freshwater > Lake > Sediment | place: USA: Wyoming | collected... | reverse complement strand
GACCATTGATTGTTTGTCGCAACAATTGATAAAAGGTCCACCTAAAATGGTGAACAATTTGCTAGAATTTGATTGAATAGTATTAAAATTAAAGGAACGGATACCATACACACTTACCGAATCACACACTTATTGAGTCACATAGTCACATTGCATCACCTTCTTGAAACACATCACTTTCAAACAATACATTGCTCGTTGCCAACACTGAATTTGCCGCATAAAAAATATTGCGTCCAATTAAATAATCATTATAACTATGGTCAGTTGCTCGTAAAAAGCCGGTCGTTTCAAAATAACGACACAAATTTTGTGCCCCGGTCAATGTAATAATGTATCCCAAAGAACAAGGGTTACATATAGGCTTCATTTTACATATATAATTGTTTATTTTTTTTTCCGCAATGAGAGAAACATCATATTCAACGATAGATTGTAAATTCCAAGGAACGAATTTGTTATATGCGGCATATTCGTGCATGCTAAAATTAAGTATTTCAACATTTGTGGGTAAATTAGTAATAATATTATCAATATATTGAACAAATCCATCTTTCAACAAGACATCATCTTGAAAGATAATTGAAACACCAATATTTTCACGAATAATTTGCTTTAAAATATAATAATGGCTTAATTGATTGCACATTATTCTCGCCGCAAATGGTTTAGTAGAGTAGTCCGCTCGTGAAAACATTGCCAGTTCATTTTGAGAAAATGAATAGTTAGATGCGTCAATAGCTGAAAATCGTTGTATTTTTTTTTCTGGCAAACCGTGTTTTGCGCATTGTTGTATAAAATGATAATTTCTCTCTGGTCTTCTATCTAAATTAATATAAAAAATGGAATCAACCTGGTTCATTTTTTATAATAATGGTAGTATGTTTAAACCCTTTAAGAATTAGAATGGGACTTTGTCCCATTCTTTTCTTAAGGGTCAGTGACCGGTAAGTTTAAATACTTGAAAACTTATTTTATTATTCTTCTTCTGGTTTTTACTTGTGATATTCTTTTTAATGTGACATATTTCTTTTTTTTGCATTGAAATTTACCACGGACAAATCCTTTACGATTAATAACAGTTTTAGTGCATATTCCAATAGACCGCGATTCATTTTCAGGGTCCAGTTTTTTAATACATTTGCACAATTTTTCAGAAATAATTTTTTCAGCATCGTGTTTCATCTGTTTTTTATTAGATGGAATAGACATTTTGTAATACTCTAAAATCTGTTTATAATCGCTTTGGGTTAGTGCCGCCATATATTTTATTTTTATATTTTTCTAAATAAGGATAATATAAAGAAGATGAAAATAATAGTGTTTGATTTAGATGAAACCCTCGGGTTTTTCTCTCAATTTGGAACATTTTGGGAACTATTGCAGCGACAAAAGCCAACATTAACTCATAAGGATTTTTCAGAATTGCTGGATTTATATCCTGAATATTTACGACCAAATATTGTCTCCGTTTTGAATTTTCTTAAACATAAAAAAATGAATCAGTGTTGTAATAAAATTTATTTATATACAAACAATCAAGGACCATTAAGCTGGGCAAACGATATTATTTTATATTTAGAAGATAAAATAACACATAAATTATTTGATAAAATTATTCCTGCTTATAAAATCGGCAATAAAATTATAGAACCCCTAAGAACCTCTCACGACAAATCATATGATGATTTAATACGATGCATCAATTGTCAAACCGAACATAAAATATGTTTTATAGATGATGTGCATCACGTGAAAATGGTTCATGATAGTGTCTATTATATTAATGTGAAACCATACATCTATATGTTGACTAGCGAAGAAATAGTTCGACGATTTATAAACTCAGGACATAATGCATTGGAACATATAGATAATAATCGTCTTTTTTCGGAATTGAAGAAACATTCGTATTCTGAAAAAGATGCAAATGAATACATTATTGATAACATTGTATCAAAACAGATAATGATACATTTGCAGGATTTTTTGAATAATACGAAAACGACGAAAACGACGAAAATGAAAACGTTCCGGGCAAAAAACACTAAAAAAATGATTTAACATATGACTCTCCTAATTGTGCTATTGTGCTTGTTGTTAATATGAACATTCCAGAAGTAAACGCAAATCTTCTATCTAAATCATTGAATTTATTTCTTGTGAATGGATTAAACCGAATAATTAAAAATATGCTGACATAAAATTTCATATATGTATCCAATGTGTTTAAATATTGATTGCCTTTATCGGATAATCCTAATATAGAAATAAGTATTAAACTATATGTCATAAAAATAAACAATGATAATAACAAATTATGTAAATAAAAAAATTTCTGTTTCATATATTAATAAATGATTTAAACCTTGAAGAATCGAATTAAATCATTGTGTTTGGGGTGTGGTTTGTATAAGTCTTTTTTTCTCTTTTTCTCTCCCTCTTATTATGCAATGGTGTTAATTATTAATAAACAGAGAGAGTTCTAGCACTAGGGTCTGTCGCGTTTTTAGTATATTTAGGCATCCAATAATACGGCACTATTTCATTCGAAGTGGAATAATATGATAAAAATAGTTCCTTGTAATATTGTTTTTCCAATTCAATAGATGGTGGGTACATTTCCATTTCTTTTGAAATGAATTTTTGTAATATTTGATATAATGAGTTCCCAATCCCGCTAACTCCGTCACTAAATGCTTCCTTTCTTCTCCACAAAATAGTGTCTGGTAAAAGCTGTAATCCGTTGCTATTATAATAATTTTCAATTGAGAACGCGCTTCGTAACAAGTATTTTTCTGGGTTGTTGTGTCTTATTTTGGGAGGAATAGACAAATAAAAATCTACAAAACTTCTGTCTAAAAATGGTGTGCGAGGTTCAAGTCCGTGGGACGAAATGCATTTGTCTGACCGCAACACATCAAATAAATGAATGTCCTTTAATAATCTCCGCGTTTCCATATCAAATTCGATTGGATCAGGGCATAAATTCATATATAAATAACCGCCGCATATTTCATCGGAGCCATCCCCATTAAATATGACTTTTGCTGAACTGTTTTCTGATATATATTTACCTAGTAAATAATTGCCTATACTTGCACGAACTGTAGTCGTGTCATAACTTTCAATTGCATAAATTACCTGTGGAATAATAGAAAACATTTCATCTTCAGAAACAACGATTTCCGTATGATTTGTTCCCAAATAATCGGCAACAATTTTAGCACAACGCAAATCCTCTGAACCTTGTAGTCCTATGCTATATGTTTCAAGTGGTTGAGTTGAATATTTTTTATGTTCTTCATTTATAAGGGCTGTAATAAGACTGCTATCCAATCCACCAGATAAAAGACACGCGATAGGTCTTTCTGTGTTTAAATATCTTTTTTGCACTGATTGAATCAAATAATTTTGAATTCCACGAGTTATTCTTTCTTCATTGTTGTTTAATGAAATAAGAGAGAAAACCGGTTCATGATATTTTACATTTTCCAATACAGGGGTCCATTTTGATAAAACCTTATTTTGAATGACATATTTGCTATATGTTCCTGGTGTAAATTGTGTAATGTATGCTTTTGTCGGGTCAGCATCGGCAAACTCGCTAAGCATTTTCAATTCTGATGCAAATCCAATCACCTTGTTATATAACAATGGTTTAAGACAATATAATGGACGAACTCCATATGGGTCTCTTGCAATATACATTGTGTTTAGTAAACAATTATTTATAATACGATTGTCACATAAACAAAATGCAAATACTCCATCTAACATTTTAAGTGTTTGATATATGCCATATTTTTTATATAAATGGATAATGACTTCACAATCAGAGTCAGTTTGTCTGTCTTCTTCATTGACTTCCATCAATTCATACAATTCTTTGTAATTATATATTTCACCATTACAAATCAAAGAGATATCATCAATGCAAATCGGTTGATTAGATTTATCATTTAAACCATTAATAGCCAATCTGTGAAATCCAAATTTAGCATAGATAGAGACATTTTGTAACACTGAATGTTCTGGACCGCGACTTTGACCCAACATAAATTGATATTTTATAAATTCTTCTGTAAACAAAATATTTGTATCACTAATATTAAGGAGAGAGAAAATGCCACACATCTTATTTAATAGTAGTTTGATTTTTTTAATATATTATTTTATATATAATGAATAACCGAATTTATGATAGAAATCTTCCTTCTCAAATGCTACAACCTTATATAAGTGTTCGTCCTGTAATGACAAAATATTCATTTATGCCAATTGTTGATCCTAGAAAAGAATTGTCTGTAAAACTGGAACAACAACCTACCTATAATACAAATATTGTATTTAATCCGGGTAATGATATGGCTCCGTGGTCTGGTTATTCTTCTGGTATAAATGTAGAATCTGAATTGCGAGGACAAATATATGCGCTTCAAAAATGCGACCAGGCTGTATATGTTCCAAATAGTAATAGTGATTTATATAAACATTCATTCAAACCTTCATCTTCATCTTCATCTTCATCTTCATCTTCATCTTCATCTTCATCTTCTCAAACACACGACTTGTTGTTTAAAAAAGAACATTTTTGTGAATTCAATCCTCTGCCAAATGGTATAAATATGGGATTGTTTAATAATTCGACACGAACTGCAATGCTTCCATTATAATGTTAATGTGTTCACATCAATGAAGAAAATTCCACGTCTTTTAATTCGTTAGGATTTAAACACTTTAATATTGAATTTATATATGACGGATAAATTCAATGAAATGCTATATAATAAACATTTTTTAGAGAGAAACTCATACAACAATAAAATTTCTAAAAAAGATAGGAAATTTTATAGAAAACGGATTTTAAATTTAACGCGCGAACTATTTCTTTCATCGGATGCATCTAATCCTGACATTAATGAGGCATTTATGAATTATGTATATCATTGTGTTGAACATTTTAAAAATACCGACACAAACGACATTTTACAATATGAATATACAGATTTAGACGCGGATTTAGAGATGGATGCGGAAGATGCTGATGATGAGAATGACAGTATGGATACTTATAATTCTTCAATAATGCGAAAAATTGTAAAACCAAATACATTGGATAATTTTATTATTAGAAATGTTATTAAAAAAAAAGAATCTGAACATTTGCCTATTCAAAAAGAAATTAATTTGAAAGACCCGCAATTAAAAGTAAAAGGTATTGGTAAAAAGAAAAATCTAATAAATACATATGAAGAACAGGAAAACACTGAGGAGAAACAGGAAAACACTGAGGAGAAACAGGAAAACACTGAAGAGAAACAAGAAAACACTGAGGAGAAACAAGAAAACGCTTCATTCGACACTGAGATTATTTAAGCCCCATAGAATACATCCAACGCATAAGCATCTATATCAGCACATTACTGGCGGCAAAAAAACAATAATAGGGAGTAATGGTGTATCTATGACAAAGATGTCGTGTAGTCCAAAAAATGGTCCTTCGAATGATTTTAGTTGTTACACAAATGATGCATTATTTAAATTGAAAAATAAATGGAATAGTAGACATCCTGACACTATAATTCATTCCAACAATCCAAAAGAAATATGGGAATTATTAGGAAAATATATGAATAAAACGTGTCAAAGAGAATCGTGTTGGCTAATTCAAGATTTTGCAAAAGGTGAAATGGATGAATTAAAACAGTCATTCGCGCCATTATCGCCTGAAGAATGGAAAAAAAATCCTAATGAATGGTTATCAAGTGTAGATATTATGAATGTTATGAAACAGTATGAAAAAGTATATAAATGTTTTGATTTTTTTGGACCAGCTCCAATTGATTTTGATACAAAAGAAACTGATGGTGTATGTGTGTGGGAAGAAATATGCAATTTGAATTTAAAACAGCAACAAACAAATGGTAAAACGAAATTAGGATTTATTTTTAATACAGACCCGCATTACAAAGGAGGAGAACATTGGATTTCTCTCTTTGTAAATATAAAAAAGGGCGCAATCTTTTTCTTTGATAGTGCAGGCAATGACATTCCTCGTGAAGTGCAAGTATTGGTGGATAGAATCATAAAACAAGGTGAAGAGATGAATATACATTTCAAATTTGATAAAAATTATCCTGTAGAACATCAATATGGAAATACTGAATGTGGGGTATATTCTCTCTTTTTTATTGTTCATATGTTGGAAGATAAAATTACAGGCAACTATTTGAAAACACATATTTTAAAGGATAAATATATGGAAAAATTTCGAAAGGTGTATTTTAATTCTGTTTTGTAAATAGTATAAATATTATTCATTAAATACTACATTTAATGAATAAACACGACTTTTTAGCTTTATCAAATATTGAAATACTTTGGGAAGTAATTGGCGAACAAGATATATTTCAAAATAGAAATGTATTTAAAACTGCGTTGACTGAATTCTATGAATCAGAAAACATGAAGCATAGAGATTTAGTAATGTTAAACAAGGCGTTCATTTCATCTATTCTTTTCGCCTCGCAACCACAACCACAACCACAATATCAAACACAACCACAATATCAAACACAACAAAAAATACCAATTACATTTGAAGAATTGCAAACTGAAAAATTATCGCAGTTTGAAATTAAATTGACAGAAAAAGAAGACGATTTTAAACAATCTATGGCTCGTCCATTGCCTCAACAAATACCGAATTTTCGCGATAAAATGGATGAACCATTGACCGAAATTGAATCAATTATTAAAAGAACAATTGCTGAGCGTAATTATGACATTTCTCAAATTGCAAATACGATTGCAAATACGAATGCAAATACGAGTGTTAACGAATTAAAATCACAAGAAACCTCGATTAAAAAAGAAAAATTATCACCATTGTTTTTTTCTTCTTTAAATCAACAAAAAAATAAATCCGATACAACCTCAACCTCAACTCCAGAAATAAAATATATAAAAATTGACAATAATTCTTTTAGAGAAACACCTGTTCCGATTGATTTGAACCAACCAACATTTCATTCTTCATCTGATAAACCATCAAAACACATTTCGTGGAATAAAGACATTCAAAATTCAGATGGAATTTTATTTGACTACAACAAACCGATGCTGTCACCACAACCGTCTCCGCCTAATAGAATACAACAAATGCAAAAAATTCACGATGACGCATTGGAAGTATTTAGAAGAAAAAATGCGGATTATGGCGATTCTTTTGCGACATATGGAATTATTGGAATACTTATTCGTATTGAAGATAAATTGCGTCGGGCAATATCAATTGATAAAAATGGAGTTACATTAGTAAAAGACGAAGGACTACGTGACACTTTGTTAGACCTTCATAATTACGCAGCAATGGGGCTTATGATTTTGGATGAAGAATAATACAGAAGACAAAAGATATAATTCAGAGAAAATATACATACAAGTAAATTGAAATAAATAAATTAATCATAATAAATTATGCCTCCAAAATCAAACGCTTCCAAAAAATCATTAGGACAATTTTACACTACAAATTATGAATATATATTACAAAATATATTTATTCCTGACAATGTTGTTAATATAATAGAACCTTTTGCAGGAAATGGTGATTTATTGAATTTTATAGAAAAAAAATTGATTTGAAATAATTACTTATACATTAAAACACAAATAAAATAAAATGAACGCAAACAACAACGACGAACTTATTAAAAAATTAGCCTTTGAACCTATTGATGGTAAATATTCTAAAGCACTTTATGGTGATTTTACGGTTACTATGGATATGACAAATGGGTATATTAACGCAACTAAATTGTGTGCGGATGGTGGAAAACAAATGAAAAATTGGATTAGAAATGACGGTAATAAAGAATTAATTAAATATTTTGAAGAGAACCGGAGCAATACTGAGCCGGTTCTTATTACGGATAACAGTTATGGAATTACAAGAGGAACATACGTCCACTCAGACCTAATTCCGCACATAGCTTCGTGGGTTTCCCCGGCGTTCGCATATAAGGTATCTAAGATAGTAAACAACTTTCTAATACGTGAAAAAGAAGCCGAGATAGAGCGCTTGACAGGTGCTAAAACAAGACTTGAATTAATGCTTGAGGAAGAGAAAAGAGACCGTCAAGCATATCAAGAAAGAACCGAAAAGATGCTTCAAGATATGAAAGACCAGAATGAGAAAACACACGTTAAGTTGGATAACGTAAACCATAAATTGGATAAGGCAGATAATGATATTGAAGAACTACAAATTGTGGTATCTGAAGTAAACCATAAATTGGATAAGGCAGATAATGATATTGAAGAACTACAAATCACATTAGATGAAGTAAATACTCGTATAGAAATAGTTATGGATGAAGTTGTTAACCCTGAGAATCAAGTAGAGCTTCGTGAAGGATTTGGAATAATGAAGTTAAACGAACCAAATAGTAAATATGGGTTTAAAGCATATTGCGCACAAAATAAGAACTTGAAAACGTCACGAAAAAATATACAAAAAAAATTTCCAAATGCTACGTTATTTTTAGAAATAAAACCAAACCCAAATTCAAAAAATGTGCTTCATAAACTGAAAGAACTATATGGAACCGGGAAAAAATCGCAAATAAAAGTATATTTTAATTTTATAACTATATTAGATGGGGTTAGTGAAGATAAATTAAGCACAATGGTTAATAATGTCGTTGACAACGCAAAAAACTACGGAGTGTGTGGAATCTCACCTTAATACCGTTAAACTAAAACTATCACTTTAATTTAGGATAACCCTTTTAGTTGAAAAATATATATTATTATAGGTGTGACACAATATATTATTTTTTCCTGGAATCAAGATTTGTATCTATTAATATGATAAAATATTCGGTTTTATCATATTGAATTATCCAATTACATAACTTCAAACACATTGTCTTGATGTCCTCCTTCACCAAAGACTACTTTTGCAAAAATCCAACCAACATAACCAAGACGTCTTTATACTGCCATAAAAACATCATTTCCATCGCCATATTTATTTTTTTCAAAGGTTCCAACTTGTATCGGATTCATTCCGGGATTTGCCAATGCTTCTTTGTAACTTTTCAAATCATAAACATTCCATAATTTGTCTTTGGTAATAGTTCGAGCAATATATTTTTTGCCATTAATTATTATAGAGTGTCCAATCCATTCAATTTGTTTTTTATTTATTTGTAGCGTAGTATCCTTTTCTTGTTTGGAATAATCAGGAACATATGTAAATTTAGATGCGTTTGCACTTGGAAAATTCATGCACGTAAATTTATCTCTTCCGTGAGGATAAATAGAACAATCAAAAGATGTTTCTTTAATTATTTTTGCCAATTGATTATTTACTTTTTCTTTAATGCTTGATATTTGAAACAACAATTGGTCACTTGTCACAGGACCGAATGGTTTAAATTTACCCTTGTCTTTTAATTTCAATTCAATAGAATCATCGCTTTTCAACTGTTTTTCTGAAAAAGTCATTAAATATATAAATACTTCTACTGTCTGCAATTCTTCTGGTAAATCTTTATGACTACATATACGCCTAGCACGACCAATGACTTGTTCTGTTCTAACTGGATGCCAATATGGTTCCATAATATGAACATATCGTGTGTTTCTCAAATTGATGCCTTCCGAACCAGAAGAAGTAATCATCAATACTTTAATGATTTCACCGAGATTATTATTTTCATTAATGCGTTTTAATTCATTCGCAATATTTGTAGGGACATCATCCCACGAACTATTATAAATATTACGAATAATCTCCTTTTCTTCCGCGCTTTCAGTTCCAGTATATAATGCGTATTTGGGTTTTCTCATATTTTCTTCAGAAATGTCCAATTCCCACATATCAGCTACTCTTTTCAGTTTAAATCGCGTAAAACCATTGTAATCAAGAACCATTGTAAAAATCCCAACGCCTTCTAATGTTCTAAATTGAGAATATAACAAATGAAGACCAATGTGTCGTGGGTCTTGAATGTTTTCTAAAATATTGAGGAATTTAGGACTATGAATTTGCAGAGCATCACGAGAGAAATATTCATTGCCATTTGAAATCATCTCATTGATTTTAGCTTCAATTCTAGCATCATATGTTTCATCCGCGATTTTATTTAAAAATTCGTCGCCTTCGACTTCTCCTTCTCGTTCTACATCTACATCTATTTTGGTTTCTTCTTTGTTAAGCATTTGAATGAAATTGTCCTGCTTTTCATCTCCTTCTTTTGCTTCTTCTAACATTTTCACTCTTGGCATTGGTCTATCATTCATAACATAATTACAAAACAATCGCGAAAAAATACGATAACTAGATTTTGCTTCTTCGTATACATTACCTGGTTTTTTCGAAGGTTTCTCGGACTTTCTCTCTTCTTTTCTGGCATCTTCATATATTTTAAATTGCAAATCACTCATTTCAATATCAATAATGTGATAATCTTTTGTCAATTCTTTTTCAAATTTTGGCAATAAATCTTCTTGTGCGCTTTTAAAATAAGAAGACAATCCTAATATTCTTCTCTGCAATCCATTCACATTTTGAAGTTCTTTTGTTGAATCATCAATGTATTCTCTCATAAAGGTAGCTAAATCATCGGGTAACGCTTTAAAATTGTGAATCTTGACATTTGCACCGTTTACTTTAATATCATTGTCTGACAATATCGAAATAATAGTTCTTTCAAATTTTGCGTCAGAAACGAAATCTGTATCAAATGTTATCTCGCGTGTTTCTTTATTTTTCTTTTCATTTGTTACACCACTGTATTTTTGCGAGGTAAGCGTGTTTTTAAATCCGAATGGATTTCGTGTAATAGTTAGAATTCGACTTGTTGGTGAATAATCTAAATAATCCAATGTCTTGTTTGTTTTAAATAGTTGAGAGAGAAACTCCTTGTCTACTTTTTTATTCGTTTGTACATCTAATGGAATTTCCCACGTTTTAATGTATCCTCTTAAAATATTAAATAAAATGGCAAATTCGTTCGGATAATTAATCACTGGTGTTCCTGTTAAAAGAACGATGCGTGCATTATTTGCAGACATTAAGTATTCGTATATTTTGGATGCTAAAAACCTTGGCGCACGGTCTTTTTCTCCTCTTGAATTTTCCTTGATAGGAGGTTCTTTTTTGAGTTTGTTCACTATTCTACTAATTAAATTGTGTGCTTCATCAATAATAACAACTGAATTGTCAAACAAATTGATTGTATAATTTTCAGTAAGTTGTTTCAATTTTTCATATCGTAATCCATTGTGATTAATAAATATATATTTGTTCTCAATCATTTTATCTAATTGATTGTCTAATGAATTTTTATCTTCTGCTGATAAACCAGGATAATTACTAGGTTTTCGAACATCTATAAACCACGCACCATTCTTTTTATTTATATAATCCATTGTCAAATTTAATACTTTGGAAATAACTGGCATCGATTCTGGATGAGATGAAGCAGAATACCATTTCCAATATTGATTTCGACGAAATAATAAATCGCCGCATTTTTTCAATTCCACCATATAATTCTTTCTTAATGAAGCAGGTGTCATAATAATAATTTTTTTATTGTCTTTCATTCCTTCAGCAATAGCAATGGATGTGCACGTTTTACCAGAACCTAATCCGTGATATAATAATAATCCTCTGTATGGTGTATATAAATTTAAATAATCTCTTGTTATTTGTTGATGAAGTAAGAGAGAAATGTTACCAGAAGATTTGCCTATATTTTCACAAGTAATATTTTCAGATTTGGCTAGTTCTTCGCGGTAAGGTAAAAACATAGCATTGATTCTTTCAATAAATATTTCGCGATTATTCATAAAATAAGATGGAAGTTTTATTCTATATTTTGGCTGTTTTTCCGGCATAAATCGGACAATTGGTCTATGATCGATTTCTAATGGAACTTCAGGACCTAAAATAGCGACGCCTTTTACAGGTCTCTTTGTTTTGCGTTTCTTTTCTTTTCCTTTTTCTCCTTCTTTTTCTTCTTCTTTTTCTTCTTCTTGTTGTATCCTTTCTCTTTCTCTTTCTTTTTCTTTTTCTTCTTCTTTTTCTTCTTCTTCTTGTTTTTCTTCTTCTTGTTCTTCTTCTTGTTCTAATATTATTTTTTTACGGCGGGGTTTAGAAATAAGTTTTTTATTTTTTACTTGCAATAAATTCGAAGCCATTAATTCAGTCAAATCATATTCTTCTTCATTTTCTTTTCTCTCATCCTGCATTTCTTTTATTGAAACAAATACAGGCACATAATCAACTACAACTGGTTTTATTTCATAAGTATCCATAATTACAATTATATAATATAAATATATAAAAATGACAATATTAGCGTCGGTTTAATTAAATGAATTTCCGCCCAAAAGCGGAAATCATCATGACCGAACAAAGTCCGGTTTAAAATACGAAAGAATTGTATTGCAAGCTATTTGTTCGGCTTTGCGTTTAATCTTGTGTTGTCCTTCACCTAAAAATAAAAATATCTTTCCATTGTGAAAATTAATATATTCTTGAATTTTTTTAAACACGTCTGCCTCTTTTTCTTTTTCAAATTGTTTTATATCTATTGCCTCATTGAAAATTAAATTATGTATTGATTGTCCTAAACATAAATATACACCCATCTTATAACCCAAATCCACATCATATTCAATTTCAATATAATGTGGAGTAACCTTGAATTCTTTTTGTATTTTTACTTGTAATATATTTTTATAATTGTCATCATTTTGAATAAGAGCAATCCAATCAATATGTTTTTCAAATATAGCCTCTACGAATTTTTGAGCCATTTGAAATCCTGGACCAGTGACAAACATTTGTTCAAACCATCCATCTTCATCTTTCACTTGAATCTTATTAAAATCCAAAAATAATGCGCCTAAAAATGCTTCAAACAAACAGCCGATTTTTTTCACATTGGTGCGAATTTTTTTCTCCTCTGAATGTTTAGATAAAATAAGCCAATTGTTCAATTTCATCTCCATTGCGATTTTTCCAATGGCTTCATTCTTTACAATTGCGATTTTTTTCTCAGTCATAAATCCTTCGTTTTCTTTAGGAAAACGGCGATATAAATAATATTTGGTGACTAATTCTAAAATTCCATCTCCTAGAAATTCCAATCTCTCGTTTGATTTTGTGCTCAATGGCAAACAATTATCCGGCTTTTCAACAATTGTAATATGTTGTTTTATGTTTTCAACATTCGGGCGTTTTGTATATGAACGATGTATAAATGCACGACGATATAATGACATATTTGTTATAATCGGCGGTAAACCATATTTTTTTAGAATATATTGAACATCATTCAATGTAATCTCTATGTTTAATGGATTGTAAGGATTGAAAATTAATCCTTCTTCACTTTTAATAATGTCTTCATCGTTCATCTTGTGTATTATGTATATTAAGAAATATTTATATTGTTTAGGAATATGTTATGTTATTTAAAAAAGAAAGAGAGAGATGGAAAAATAATAAAATATTCGTCTAGTGTATAATGGTTCTTTCAAGTGGCTCAAAATCGGCAAGATTGCAGCAATCTATTTGTAATCTAGGAAACACTTGTGGTGGTGTTAAAAAAGCTGGAATTGCTCCTCGTGTTGGATTTTTTCTTTCGAACAATCCTAGTCTCATTGGCGCGGTCCAATCTGTTCCTAAAACGTGTGTTCCAAACACGACGATTCAGACACAACTGTACGGTTATCACGCAACTCTTGGCGGGGTTTAAACCGGCAAGTATTTAACCGGCAAAGATTTAATATAAAGATTCATCTTTATTTATATTAACTATTTCAAATGATTATCAAAATTGACAACCGCGAACAAGAATTAATTGTTGCGATACAAACCGTCATTGCTCTTTCTGATGATGTAAAAGAGAAGCTCCTTTTAAAAGTGGAAATGTTGCCTTTAGGTGATATTATTATTAGCGATGATGATGACAATGATTTGATTATTATAGAGAGAAAAAGTATTAGCGATTTACTAGCAAGCATTAAAGATGGACGATACGAAGAACAATCATATCGACTTTCCGGTTCTCCAATTCATAATCATAATATTATTTATTTAATTGAAGGATTGATTCACGCGAAAAAGGTTGATAAAAATGTGGTGTATTCTGCCATTTTCTCTCTTAACCATTACAAAGGGTTCTCTGTTATGAGAACAGTTTCTATGGAAGAAAGTGCCGTTTTTATTGTGAATAGTGCCAAAAAAATGATGGCAAATCGGGCGAAAAAATATCCGTATTATTCTTCGCAATCACTTTCATCGCAATCACTTTCATCGCAATCACTTTCAGAAACAATCACAGTAGCAGACAAAGACAATAATAACCACAATAATGACAATAATAACAAATCATATTCTTCTGTTGTGAAAAAAGTGAAAAAGGATAATATTACTGCAGATAATATTGGCGAAATTATGTTGTGTCAAATACCTGGAATCAGTTCTACAACTGCTGGTGCAATTATGACGCATTTTGATGGTTCATTGCAAATATTGCTAATGCGAATTAAAGAATGTCCTGATTGTTTGAAAGAAGTTACATATGTAAATACGAAAAATCAAACAAAACATTTGAATAAGACAATTATAGAAAACATTGTCAAGTTTTTGTCTAAATAAACAGTATAATGAAAGAAGATAATTGCACTATTTTATTAGGGACATTGTTTGTATTGTTTGTTGGTTATTTAGTGTATAGCACATTTTTTTCCAAAAAGAGAGAAGGATTGGAGACTGCTACCACATCGTCTAGTATAAGTTCATCAAATGGTATTGCCGGAAATGCCGCAACATATGCTGCTACTATTAAACAAAAAACAGTGAATTTAAATGACACTCTTTTAATCAGTAAATATCGGAAAGATTATGAAACACTCATTTTAAATGTAGATGATTATGTGAATTCTATGATGTTAAATACCGTTGCAAGCATTGATACTGGTTCTGCCAACACCACTTCAAAAATAATTGAAAGTATGAAAATGTTGAATGAATTGTCCGCCGCAAAAGAATCACTGAATAAAGTGATGAAATTTGTTGATAGTTCTAGTTAATTTTATTTTTGGTTTTATTATTATACTCTGATAGAAACTTCATTTCCAGCATAAACTCCTTTATCTATTAAAGCTTGTGTGTATTTAATTCCACCCCAATTGTCATCCATTGGATCAGGACTATACAACATATTTTCTTGTTGTTGATTTATATTGTCTAAAGGCGTTGTTGTTCCCACATAATATGAACTCGGGTCAAATGAGGGATATGAATTTTTATTATAAGGTGCATCATTTTGTGTTGCATCTACCAATAATGTTGGATTCGGGTTTGATGGAATACTTGAAATCGATGGAGGCAATCCACCTTGTAAATCTGTGACACTTGGTCTCGTTTTATACACCGCAGTGCCTTGTGCATCATATGTTTTTTGTAAATATAATACAGGACAGCGAATTCCTTGACTTCGTTGCCAATCTAAAAACTCGACATAATCTTCTAAATTGTCAAATTCAATTGGATTGACACCAGGTATTTTAGCCAATTTAGAATTATACAAGAAAAATTGTTTGTCGTGTTGTATTAAAATATTTGGACAGCGATTTTCTATATTATTTTTTAACCCTTCTACATAATTTGCATCACTACATTTTAAATAAAAACACAATCCTATGATAAAAATGATTGCCAGTAAAATAGTGAGATACATATAAATAATAGTGATAATTTATTTATTCGATTAATATATAATGGAATTTTTACATATTAATTCAAGCAATGATAATGCACAAAAGTTTGATAAAATGGTAAACGATGGTAAGCATGTCTTTGTATTAATTTACATGGAAGGTTGCGGACCTTGCAATGCAACGCGCCCAGAATGGACAAAAATTGAAAACATATTGGGGCAACCACAACAAAAAATAAAATATCCTGGTGTAGTTGTTGCAGATGTTGACCAAATTGTTTGTAATAATATAAAACATATTTCCGATCTTTCTGGATTTCCAACAATGAGATATATTTCTGATAGAGGAAATATTGTTGAGAATTATGAAAATGATCGTTCAATAGATGCATTTATTAAATGGATTGATAGCAAACACGGCAATTTTGTCGATAATACTCCACATATGAAAACTGCGCAAGGAGGACGACGGCGGCGGCGGCGTAATTCTCAAAGTATGCGAAGAACTAGAACTAGAACTAAATATTCACACAGTCGTAAAAAGGCTGGTTGGAAACGGAAACCTCGAAATAAACGCAATTCATATCGGTATTAATATAAATAATATTTAACAAGCCGCATATGCATTACTTGATTGAGAAGTATTATTTGAGCCGCATCCAGCTGCAAATGCATCACTTGATTGAGAGGTATTATTCGCGCCGCATCCAGCGGCAAATGCTTCACTGGATTGAGATGTATTATTCGCGCCGCATCCAGCGGCAAATGCATTACTTGATTGAGAGGTATTATTTGAGCCGCATCCAGCGGCAAATGCATTACTTGATTGAGATGTATTATTTGAGCCGCATCCAACTGCAAATGCATTACTTGATTGAGATGTATTATTTGAGCCGCATCCAACTGCAAATGCTTCACTGGATTGAGATGTATTATTTGAGCCGCATCCAACTGCAAATGCTTCACTGGATTGAGATGTATTATTTGAGCCGCATCCAGCGGCAAATGCATTACTTGATTGAGAGGTATTATTCGCGCCGTATCCAGCTGTTTTAAAATTAGACATTTTAGTATAAGAATACTTATTTATTCTTTTTAAGTTATTATTAAAAAATATGTTAAATACTAATATGTAACTCTTAGATATGTGTTTTATAAATTATTCATACATAAATAATAAATAATAAATAAATAAAATTGAATTAGAATTATTTATTTATAAAGTTGTAACTACTATACTCAACTCATGTCGACATTCAGACTACTCGATTTCAATGTTCTTAATCAATCCGAAGAGGACAATGACCGAGACCAAGACGACGACTCTTGTGAAAATGAAAAACAGACATACAAACAAAAGACCGACACAACTAAATTCCTAGTTCAAATGTTTGGAATTAATAAAAAAGGAGAATCTTGTTCAATTATTGTAGAAAATTTTAACCCATTCTTTTATGTATTGGTAGATGAAACCTGGAAAAAATCAACCAAGGATAAGTTTCTTCAACATATAAAAACAAAAATGAGCAAATATTATGAAAATTCCATCAAGGATTGTATTATTGTAAAACGCAAAAAATTATATGGATTTGATTGTGGAAAAACATATAAATTCATTAAAATAGAGTTCAATAGTATTTTATCATTTAATAAAGCCAAAAATCTATGGTATTCTGAATATATTCAAGATAAAGGACGTGTTTTATTAGAAGACGGATATTTATTTTCAAATACAAAAACACGATTGTATGAAGCAAACATTCCCCCATTGTTGCGATTCTTTCATATTTGTGATATTAGTCCCTCTGGATGGATTATGATACCAGCGAAAATTATGGCTTTGGCTAAGGCTACACTAGAGAAAAAAACCAATTGCGATTATGAAATTACAATGAATTTAGAAGACATTTATCCATTGAATGAAAAAGAAGACCGTGTTCCTTATAAAATATGTAGTTTTGATATTGAAGCCAGCAGTAGTCACGGCGATTTCCCAGTTCCAATTAAATCTTATAAAAAATTGGCAACAAATATTGTAGAATATTTTGAAAATGTGCCGTCTTTATTAACACCCGTAATGTGTAAAAATATATTACAAATTATTATATTAACTGCATTTGGTTATGATAATATGGAAGGTATAGACCGGGTTTATCCTAAAATTCCCCTGAAAAATCGAGGAGCTGTTCTTGCTTCCTTTGAATCATGGATTAAAAAACCAGTACGCAATTTTCAGAAAAATAATGAGATGATTACGTTGGAAGATTATTTTGCTGCAGATGATGATGATGATGAAATTGGTTCAGGTTTTGTTGGACTTGGTGTGCCTATGGGTGGGAAAAAATACATCAAAACATATTCAAATAAAACCGCGACTGTTATAGATATTTTGTGCGATACCAAATGTGACAGAGATAGTAAATTAAATGAAATCAATATATCATTTAATTCTTCATTTCCCGCACTTGAAGGCGACAAGATTACCTTTATTGGCTCGACATTTATGCGTTATGGAGAACAAAATCCATATTTAAATCATTGCGCTGTATTGAATACTTGTGTTAATGTTTCAGAAGATGAAAACACTGTTATTGATAGTTATGCAACTGAAAAAGAGGTAATGCTTGCGTGGAAAGAATTAATACAAACTGAAAATCCAGACATTATTATTGGATACAACATTTTTGGATTTGATTATAATTTTATGTTTAAACGCGCAGAAGAAAATGATTGTGTGCAAGAGTTTTTACAATTGTCTCGTAATGAAGGAGAAATTTGTGCTACATTGGAAAAGGAAACTGGGAAATATAAAATAGAAGAAAGCACCATTCAAATCGCAAGTGGGCAGCACGACTTACATTATATTAAAATGAATGGGCGATTGCAAATTGATTTATACAACTTCTTTCGTCGTGAAGAAAATCTGACATCTTATAAATTGGATTATGTTGCCGGTCATTTTATTGGGGATTATGTGAAATCATTTGAACATAATACAGTAGAAAAAACGACGTTAATTAAAACGAGCAACTTGACCGGATTGTTGGAACAAAGTTATATTCATTTTGAAGAAATCGGACATTCTGTGGATTATTACAATTCCGGCGCGAAATATTGCGTAACACGCATTGATCGCGCGCAGCATTCCTTTGAAATTGTTGGAATGGTTCAGCCAGATATGACAAAAAAAGTGCGATGGTGTTTGGCAAAAGACGATGTTTCTCCAAAGGATATTTTTCAAATGGCAAATGGTTCAGCAGAAGACCGTGCTGTAATTGCGAAATATTGTATTCAAGATTGTAATCTAGTTCATTATTTAATGAATAAAGTAGATGTTTTGACTGGTTTTATTGAAATGGCGAAAATTTGCAGTGTTCCTGTTAATTTCTTGGTGATGCGCGGACAAGGCATTAAACTCACTAGTTATATTGCGAAAAAATGCCGTGAAAAAGGAACGTTAATGCCTGTGATGGAAAAAGGTTCAATGGAAGACGGTTATGAAGGTGCGATTGTGTTAGACCCTAAATGCGATTTGTATTTGGACAATCCTGTTGCGTGTGTGGATTATGCATCGCTGTATCCATCATCAATGATTAGTGAAAATTTGTCACACGATAGTAAAGTATGGACAAAAGAATATGATTTGGCAAATAATTTGATTTGTGAAACTGGAGAAATAAATGCTTCTGGTGAATTCATTTATGACAATTTGTCGGAATATGATTATGTGGATATTTCATATGATACTTATATTTATGTGAGAAAAACGCCTGCTTCCGCGGCGAAAAAGGTAAAATCCGGTCGCAAAATATGTCGCTTTGCACAATTTCGTAATGGAGAGAAAGCAATTATGCCTTCTATTTTGGAAGAATTGTTGATGGCTCGTAAAAATACGCGGAAATTGATTCCATTAGAAAGCGATGAGTTTATGAAAAATGTATTGGATAAAAGACAAATTGGATATAAATTGACTGCCAACTCTCTTTATGGACAATGTGGGGCAAAAACCAGCACCTTTTATGAACAAGATGTTGCTGCCGCCACAACTGCGACCGGGCGACTATTGTTGACTTATGCGAAACGCGTCATTGAAGAAGTGTATGGAGATACTGTTTGTCAAACGGCGAATCACGGACTTGTCTTGTCAAAAGCGGAATATATATACGGCGACAGTGTTGCCAGTTATACTCCTATTTATATTCGTGTTGATGGAAAAGACATTGAAATATTGGAAATTGAAGCATTGGCTCAGAAGTATGGTAACGGATTATGGATTGCCTCTTGTGAACAGGGAAAACAAGAAAAAGAATTTTGTGAATTGACAAATGTTGAGACTTGGTCAGATAAAGGTTGGACTCTTTTGCATCGTGTCATTCGACACGTATTGGCTCCACATAAGAAAATAATGCGAATATTGACGCATACTGGACTTGTTGATGTGACAGATGACCATTCGCTGATATTGTCTTCAGGCGAAGAAGTCTCGCCAAAAGACGTGGAAGTCGGAACTGAATTGTTGCATTATCCATTGTCTACATTTGCTGATATTTACGACTTTAATAAATCATGGATTTCTACGGCAAAATATGTGAATGATTTGAATTCTAAAAACATTCCTTATATTATTATAGATGTTGATAATGTTGAATTAATAGAGAGAAAAGATGCGTTTGCGTGTTACCAAGATAATATAGTTGCCATCAAAGAAATAGAATATTCTGGTTTTGTCTATGATTTGACAACCGACAATCATCATTTTGCAGCTGGAATTGGCAATTTAATTGTCCACAACACGGATTCTGTATTCTTCACATTTAACTTGCAAACGCTAGAAGGCGAACCCATTCGAGGTAAAAAAGCACTTGAAATCACGATTGAATTGGCACAAGAAGCCGGACATTTGGCTTCGTCATTTTTGAAATCGCCACACGACTTGGAATACGAGAAAACATTCATGCCATTTTGTCTCTTGTCGAAAAAAAGATATGTTGGCATGCTTTATGAAACAGACCCGAATAAATGTAAAAGAAAAGAAATGGGAATAGTGTTGAAACGGCGTGATAATGCGCCAATTGTCAAGGATATTTTTGGTGGCATCATTGACATCTTAATGAAAAAACAGAACATTCAAGAAGCAATTGACTTTTTACGCAGTTGTTTGAATAATATTGTTGAAGAAAAATATCCAATGGATAAATTGATTATTACAAAATCGTTAAGAAGTGGATACAAAAATCCGAAATCTGTGGCGCACAAGGTGTTGGCTGACCGCATTTCCGCACGAGACCCAGGCAACAAACCGTGCTCTGGCGATCGTATAGCATTTGTATATATTAATTGTTTAAACAAGGCTGCACTTCAAGGCGAGAAAATAGAAACGCCGCAGTTTATTGTAGAAAATGAATTGAAAATAGACTATTCATTTTATATTACGAATCAAATTATGAAACCAGTGCAACAAGTGTTTGCTCTTGTTTTAGAGAAGATATGGATTATGCAGAATAATACTGCGAAAATTAATAAATTTCATTCAGAGGTCACGGCTTTGCGACGCAATGCTATATCAGATGAATCATTCGAAGATAAACTAGAACAATTAAAAAATCGCGAAATTAAAGCAATATTATTTGATGAATATTTGAGAAAAACGACGAATGTGAAAATGGGGAATCAAAGTTTAATGAAGTTTTTTGGGAAGAAGTAATCTACTCTGTCATTTTGTATTAATTAAACCATTTATTTTATCGCAATCTAATGCGTTTCTCTCTTTGTCATAAAATCCACTACCTAATTGAACCAGGTTCGCTCCGGCATTCAAATAATCTTGAATGTCTTGTTCATTTGTTATACCGCCGGAACCAATAATGTGTATCTTATCCGAAAAATATTCCTTGAATTTTTTAATGTTTCCAAGAGAAACATATTTGTTGATTTTACCGGAAACACCATTGTATTTTCCATCATAATAAGCATTTGGAATTGTGTTGCAACAAACAATGAATGTAATAATGTCTGTGTGTAACAAGAACAATTCGGCTATTTTCCGGATTTTTTCTAATTCAAAATATGGTGGCAATTTTAGTCCGATTTTTACGCGTGTTAAATGTAATGTGCGAATGTGTTGTATTAAAAAGGAAATATCTTTTTTATGGTATCCTGGAATTCTTGAATGAATGTTTGGACAACTAATGTTTATTTCTATTAATGCATCTTTTTCGTGTTGTTGTAAAAATCCGTCATAATCTTTGAGTATCCAAGTGAAATCATTTAATTCGTGTTCATTGTAAGCAACAGACAATATAAATGGTTTATTTTTTTCTGATACAAGAGAGAAACATTCCTTGTAATATTCATATCCGTAATTTGGTAATCCTTTTGAATTAAAATGCAGTCCGTCTTCTTGAATATAATAATAATTCGGTTCAGGGTTTCCCATTTTCGGCATTTTCGTACAAGTTTTAGAAACAACTCCTGAGAGTTGCGAGTTAGATAATTCAATGATTTTCTCTCTAGTATCACACCAACAACCACTCGCATTTAATATGTGTCCTTTAATTTCAATCATATAATTTGTTTTTATTTGTTTTTATTATTTTATCTACATTTCTCTTATAATATATTCAAAAAATAATCTATTTGAATTTGAATTTCTTGATGTTGATGAGTTAGTTGCACCTGTGTCGGCATTTGTATTTGGAGTAAGTAATGAAGTAAATAATAAATCTAAATAATCATTTACTATTTGTGATGTTTCTGATGATAATTCTGATTCAGATTGTGGTTGTGGTTGTCTTTGTCTTTGTCTTTGTGGTTGTGGTGTTTGTGGTGTTTGTGGTGTTTGTGGTTGATGTGTTTGTGTTTGTGGTTGTTGTGTTTGTTGTTGTGTTTGATGTGTTTGTTGTTGTGTTTGATGTGTTTGTGTTTGTGTTTGTTGTTGTGTTTGATGTGTTTGTGTTTGTGTTTGTGTTTGTGTTTGTGTTTGTGGTTGTTGTGTTTGTTGTTGTTGTGTTTGTGGTTGATGAATTGATTGAACCTCATTGTTTTCTCTATTTGTTGGAATAAGTTCTTC